>Ga0209666_1000012_pt1 | contig 161505 bp, 125 predicted proteins | sample SaaInlV_125m_DNA_FD_184679 | JGI IMG/M metagenome (GOLD analysis project Ga0209666, IMG submission 184679) | Marine microbial communities from expanding oxygen minimum zones in the Saanich Inlet - Saanich Inlet SI037_S3LV_10m_DNA (SPAdes)... | ecosystem: Environmental > Aquatic > Marine >...
TGGTAGGGATTTCAAATTAAGAGGTGGTCCCACTGAAGAATTCAACCTTTGTGCAGGGTAGCCCCTCCATAGGCATATCTTCCTCCTTTAATTCAGCTATTTCTAAACCTCTTAAGTAGGTTAAACTTACATTTATAGACGAATGTCCCATAGCTTTCTGCAACTTGGTTATAGAACCTGTTCTTTTAAAGATTTCTATAGCCCCAGAATCTAAAAAACCCAATTTTATAAATTGCAATTCAGATTAGAATCTTCTTCTGTCAATTGAGCTATTTCTAAACCTTTTAAGTAGGTTAAACGAACATTTCTTATATTTGATTTTATAAAATTCCAAAAAATGAAAAAACTAATATTACTCTCTGCTTTGCTTGTTTCTTTTACCTCAACGCATGCTCAAAATATTGATAAGCTAAAAAAACGTGAGCTGAGAGCATTAGCCAATACTCAGAAAGAACAACTTGTAATTAAAAACAATAAGATTAATGATCAAAGTACCATAATAAAAAATTCTTCTGCTAGAATAAATGAATTAATTCAAATAAAAACTCAACTTGAGAATTTTAAAATTTCTTTTTTAGATTCAATTAACAAGTTAAATACAAAGAATGCAATCATCCCTGGCCTTAAAAATGAAATCATTAAATTAACAGATTCAATAAACAGTGTAAACAACCTATTGTCTTCCTATAAATCACAAGCTTCTTTTTCAATCAACCAAAATTCTTATGGGTTTTTAAATAACTTATATTTAGGAAATGATCGGATTGAAAACCAAACTTTTCGTTTAGTTCCAGCAGGTGTTTTGGCAAGGAATAAACTTATAGATCATGGTGGTTATAGTTACGATAGAAATACAGATTTCATTACTCGATTTATTCCAATGACTAAGTTAAATATTGGAATAGAAGAAAAAAAGAATACTTTTTTATCACAAGGGACAAGTCTTAAAAACTTTAAAAAGCCCATTAAAGACAATTTCAAATGGATTTTAGGTGTTGAGTTATATAACTTATATCCTGAGATTTTCCCTACATTTTCTTTCCTTAAAGGAAAGCTTTTAACCATAACAAATGAAAACGTTTCTAAAGATTTTCTTTTTTCAGTAAAGGAAAAAAGTTCAAGAGAATCTTTAAATGACCAATTAGGTCAAAAAGGAGTTTATTTCAGCTTAACTGACGACAATGAAATAGAGTATTTATTAGAACTAATTGTTATTAATAACGAGGTATATCTTCGAATTAATAGTGAAAATCCAGGAAGCCATAATAATAGCTTAGAGAAAATTGGAATAAAATGGTCTGTTACACACTCTTACAATTCAAAAGTTGTGAGATATTGGACTGATAGTTATGGCACAGAACGTTCAGATTCTAAGGATATGAATTCTAGTAATGCAGATTTTGAAGCTGATTATTATAAAAATCGAGCTGAGTATTATTTAGAATGTGATCAATTTTATATATCTCCCTGGTTAGTTCCGTCAACTTATGAGAGCTCGGTTAGGATAACTCCCGATATGTTTTTATTTAAGCTTGAAGAAATTTAATAAAAATATTTTTTGAATAGAGATATAGGACGGCTAGAGCAAAATGGCATAACAATTAATATCAACTTGTGTTGGATCAGAAGAAGAATTAAACCTCACACTCATTATTCATTATTTTGTAATTAAAACCCCTACAGAACTGTAAGGGCTTTTAGTGTTAAATTAAATTTTATGCGTTGAAATTAATTATTCTGTTTCTCCAGAACTAACTGTCTCTGCTACAAGAGAATTCATCATTCCTCCAAAATCAAACCAATCTCCACCACCTGAAATTTTGCCATCTACAAATGAAAAGGCATGGTATGCAGTTAATTTGACTGATTTACCTGTTTCAACATGGTCAGCTGTCCATGTCCCATATGTTCTAGTACTGCCATCTAATTGTCCGGTTTCAGGGTCAACTCCAGGAAGCCAATAATCAGCAGTAAAGTTCATGTTATCGAATGCTTTTTGGTAGCCAAGTATAGCTTTTTTGAATTCATTTAAATCTGCCATTTCAGAACCATAAACGGGCATATGCCACTCTACGTCATTGTGAAGTAATTCAAACATTTCATCTGGGTTTTCAGCTTGATGAAGTTCAAAGTACTTTTTTGCTGTTGCTGTATTTTTCTCAAAATCGGCGTGATTTCCTGTTGAACACGATGTGGCCAATACACAAATTGCTAATAATTTAATTGCTTTTATCATAATTTAGGTTTTAGTTAATATTCTACAATATAAAAAAAAATAAAAACAGTTGCGGTTTGAAAGTTTTTTTATATTTGCTTTTTTTTAAAATTACATAACAATGGCCGCTTATATATCAAGATTATTTTCAAGACCTTCCCAGAACTACAAACCCATTGACGGAATTAGAGCTATAGCAGTTTTATGGGTTATTATTTTTCACGCATGGTTATTTCAGTATAGTGATTTTACAGCTGTAGGGGATAAAGTATTGGAGAACCCATTTTTGATATGGATATCAAAAGGAGATTTAGGAGTTGACTTATTTTTTGTTATTAGTGGTTTTCTAATTGGCTCCATATTATTTAAAGAATTTAAGAAAACCAAACGTCTCAATTTCAAGAAGTTTTATGTTCGCAGAATTTTAAGATTACTTCCGGTGTATGTTTTTTCAATGGTAATAGGGCTTTATTTTATTGAAGGCGATGGATGGAAGACTGCTTGGAGCAATCTATTGTATGTAAATAATTATGTAAGAGGTTCATATATGGGCTGGACATGGTCGTTGGCTATTGAAGAACAATTTTATATAGTTATTCCTTTTTTGATCGCATTCATCTTTCCTTTTTTCAAGAGAAAGTTAGTGCCTTTTGCGGTATTAACCTTTACCACAATAGCTTTAACTTATCATTATTCTGTAAATATTCATGATTTTCAGGTCCCTTTCAAATCTGTTTTCTTAGACGAAGATTGGATGAATTGGTTTTGGGAATATTATATGCTAACTCATTTGAGATATGGAGGCTTGTTATGCGGGGTTATTGGAGCTTACATTAATGTATATTATCCCGAAAAAATAAAGGCTTTTTTTGAAAATAATCACAGATTAGCATCATTTATTTTAATTTTTAGTTTAGTTACTTTTATTTTAATATCCAGTATTTCATTAGGGCAGTGGACTCAACTTCAAAGCTCTATTTTTGATGGATTGCCCAATAGTGTTCCAAGATTTTATGAAATAATTCACCGTGAGATTTTCTCCTATGTAGTTATGTTTGTTATCTTTTGTTGTTTATATTTTGACTCTAAGCTTATAAGCCCTATCAATAGCTTTTTATCAATGAAGTTTTTTTATCCAATATCACAAATATCGTATTCTGCATATCTTTTTCATGAAATGTTTATGTTCTGGTTTTTCCCAAAATTCAATCAATATGCGCTAGGAAAATTGTCAGAAATACAAATTGTTTTATCAAATGCTTTTATCTCTATTATAGCCATAATCTTAGCCTCTACGCTGATGTATCTATTTGTGGAACAACCATTTCAGGACATAAAACAGAAAATTAAATTTATAGATAAAAATTAATCCCTTAACCACCTATTTTTATTAAATTGCTTAAAACAATTAAAAATATAATTTATTATGAAAAAAACATTTATAACTCTATTAGTCACTGCAGTATTAATTTCATGTAATACGTCAGTGAAAACTGAAATTAAGACTTCTAAAGATTCAATCGGATATGAAATTCAAGACGATGGTACCAAAGTCCCACTGTACGGAGGAGATATGTCCAACTTAGCGGTTTTAGAGTCATACATCAAAGCTCATAATGACCGGGACTTAGAAACTATCAAAAGCTTGAACGGTGACAAAGACTTTAAAGTGTATGGACCAGATGGACAGGTAATTGAAGGAAGTGAAGCTCATCTTGAATTTTTAGCAAACTGGTTTAAAGAGGCATCTCCAAAATGGAAGACTAATTATCTTATTGAAAATGAGTTAACAAACAACAAAGGAGAGTTGCGCCAATGGGTTACTTCTGGCCATGAAGTTACATTAACTGTTGACGGAGAAGAGGTTAAATTTGGCCAAGTTATCGATGCTCGTATTTCAAATGGAAAAGTTCAAATGTTCTATGTAACTCAGCGGATACTTGCTGCTGACGAATTGTAACAAATAAAAATAATTTACACAAGGAAGCCTTCATAATTTATGAAGGCTTTTTTTATGTTTTCAGTAAAATTTTATTGTTTGTGAGCCCCATCACAGAAAGGGATGTCTTTAGTTTTGCCACAATTACAAAGCGTAAATCGATTTCTTTTTACTATTGGGTTACCCCCGCCATCTAATAAAAGAATTTCTTTGGCATTTGTAACGACTACTTTTCCGGAAGCTGTTACTTGTATTGTAGGTGTTTTGCTGTGGTCCATTTTAATTACTTTAAATTAATCATTCATGACACAAAGCTAATTTATACTATTAGTTAAAACAACTTCAACGATTTATTAATTAGTCATCTGGAAGTCCGTAAGCAGCTGTTTTTTTTATCCTTAAGGTCTAGAAACTAGTTATTTATATTGATTATTGATTATATTTGATTTTAAAAAATTGTGTTAAATATGCTTCAAATTGGAATTTACCACATAAATTCGCTACAAACTTACTAAAAATGAAAACAAATAGATCACATTGCCCCTTAACCAATGCTTTGGATATCTTTGGAGATAAATGGTCATTACTTATTATAAGAGATTTATTTTTGGGTAAGAAAACTTTTACAGAATTCATGAATTCTAATGAAAAGATTGCTTCTAATATCTTAACTAATCGATTAGATTTTTTAATAAATAATGGTTTATTAAAAGTGACAAAATTACCCAATGACAATAAAACAAAAATTTATTATCTAACAAACAAAGGGATTGACATGTATCCAATTGTTTACGAGATGATGTGCTGGAGCAAAAGAAATTTAGACAAAGAATTTGGGCCAATAGGAAAACAAATTTTAATGGACATGGAGGGAATTACTGCAAACCAGTTTATTGAAAAAAAGCAATCTTCTTACATTAAGCATAGAGAACATATACTCTCAGCTTAACGTCTTATATTCACTTCTTTTTACTAATTTGCGACTCCTAAATCAACTGTAAGCAATGAAAAGATTCCTTTCTGTATTTTTATTTTTTGTAAGTTTAGCTAGCTCTTCTCAAATTATTAATCCTGTAGCATGGGAATTTGGATCGAATAAGATTTCTGAAGTTGAATACGAACTTATTTTTGTTGCCAAAATTGATAACCATTGGTCACTTTATTCACAGTTTGTTGAAGAAGGCGGGCCATTACCGACAATATTTTCATTTGAACCTTCTGCAGATTACAAATTAATAGACTCTGTAGTTGAGTCAGAATCTAATAAAGTTACTCAGTTGGACCCTGTGTTCGACATGATAGTTTCTAAATACTATGACAAAGCCGTTTTCAAACAACGCATTAGTGTTGGGGCTTCAGCTTTTGACGTTAAAGGGAATATTGACTTTATGACTTGTGACGACACCAAATGTACTTACAAGCCTGATAACCCATTTGTTTTTGCATTTAACTCAGAATCCGGATTTTCAATTGTTGGGGGAACAAACATGTCTAACTTAGACGTATCAGAAAATTCTAATACTATTTTATATGGCATTGCAGAAAATGAGCTTCAAAAGCTACCAGCGAACTGCAGTACTCAAACAAGATCTATTTCGCAGGATATTCTTAGCTCTAGCAATACACTTTGGCGAATCTTTTACCTGGGCTTTTTAGGAGGATTACTAGCATTGCTAACTCCTTGTGTTTTTCCAATGATCCCATTAACGGTTAGTTTCTTCACAAAAAAAAGCGGTAGTTCAAGTGATAAAAGCGGAGTTTTAAAAGCAATTCTTTATGGTTTTTTTATTGTTTTAGTTTACTTAGCCTTGAGTGTGCCGTTTCATTTACTAGATTCAGTTAACCCTGATGTATTAAATGAAATATCAACTAATGTTTGGCTAAATATTTTTTTCTTTATAATATTTATATTTTTTGCTTTTTCATTCTTTGGATACTATGAATTAACCTTGCCATCGAAATGGACTAACTCTACAACTAAGGGAGAAGGAATTGGAGGTTTTCTGGGAATCTTTTTCATGGCTCTTACCTTATCAATAGTTTCTTTTTCATGCACAGGACCTATACTGGGATCCCTCTTAGCCGGCTCTCTAACTGCCGAAGGAGGTGCATGGCAACTCACTGCCGGGATGGGTGGCTTCGGGCTGGCCCTTGGCCTTCCTTTTGCTTTATTTGCTATGTTTCCAAACTTGCTTAAAGCGTTACCTAAATCAGGAGGTTGGCTGAATACTACAAAGGTTGTCCTTGGTTTCTTTGAGCTTGCACTAGCTTTTAAATTTCTTTCAAATGCAGACCTGGTCAAACATTGGGGTTTGCTTAAAATCGAAGTTTTTTTAGGAATCTGGATTGTGATATTTGCCGGTTTAGCCATTTATATCTTTGGGAAGTTAAAATTCCCACACGATTCTCCTATAAAAAAACTATCATTCTTCAGGATAAGCTCTGGAGTTCTTGTTTTTGCATTTGTAATATATTTATTTTCAGGATTTAGGGTTAATAAAGACTCTCAAACCTTCACATCACTTACCCTTTTAAGTGGGCTAGCCCCTCCTGTAGGCTATAGTTTTATTTATCCAAATGATTGTCCAAACAACTTTGAATGCTTTAAAGATTTTAAAGCAGGAGTCGCTTATGCTCAAAAAGTGAATAAACCTATTTTGATAGATTTTACGGGCTATGCTTGCGTGAATTGCAGAAAAATGGAAGAGCACGTCTGGCCGAAACCTTCAATTAAAGCATTTTTCGAAAATGATTATGTTTTGATATCTCTGTATGTGGATGACAAAAAGGAGCTTCCAGACAATCAAAAACTTACAGTTAAAAGACTAGGGGGTGGTGCAAGAGTCTTAGAAAACTATGGAAATAAATGGGCTCATTTCCAAACACAGTTTTTTCAATCTAATTCTCAACCATATTACGCCTTGTTAAGCCCAGACGGAAAGACAGTATTAAACCCTCCGGTTGGATACACCCCTAATGAAGAAAACTATAAAATATTTTTAGATTGTGGTCTTGAGGCTTTTTCCAATCTTAATCTTTCTGAGCCTAAATAAACACCAAAATAATTGACTATCTTTGAATTAACAATTGATAAACAATGTTAGATAGCTTTATAAATTTCTTAGAACTTGGACTTTACCATATTGTTGACTTTAGCAGTTATGATCATATACTCTTCTTGGCCATTATTTCAATACCTTACGCTTTTAAAGACTGGAAGCGACTCTTAATTCTGGTTTCTTTATTTACAATTGGACATACATTAAGCTTGCTTCTCGGGATTTATGACATATTAAATTTAAAGGCAAATTTAGTTGAATGGTTGATTCCATTTACTATAATAACAATAGCATTGTATAATATATTTTCCGCAGGAAAAATTTCAAACAAATCGAAGCCAATAGTTATAAGTTGTTTAGTTTTATTTTTTGGACTTATTCATGGATTAGCCTTTGCTAATGCGTTTGAATCTTTAGTAAAAACTGGCCAGAGTCAAATCTTATCTATACTAGAATTTGCACTAGGACTAGAGCTAGGGCAGTTTGTGATTGTTTTTTGCGTACTGTTTTTCGGGTTTTTAGGTCAAACAATATTTAGATTCTCTAAACGTGATTGGGTAATGGTTCTTTCATCCATTATTTTAGGGCTGATGATTCCGTTAATTTTATCAAGTATTTAGATTATTTATATGACTAAACAAAAGCAATATAAGTATGATCAAGCCTATTTGAGAATGGCTTCAGAGTGGGGAAAACTATCGCATTGTAAGCGCAAACAAGTCGGGGCTATAATTGTTAAAGATAGAATGATTATTTCTGATGGATACAATGGAACACCAACAGGATTTGACAACTTTTGTGAGGATGAAGAAGGTTACACAAAATGGCATGTTCTTCACGCAGAGGCTAATGCGATATTAAAGGTTGCAGCTTCAACGCAATCCTGCGACGGAGCCACATTATATATCTCCTTGTCTCCATGTAAAAGTTGCAGTAAACTAATCCATCAAGCGGGAATCAAAAGAGTCGTCTACAGCTCATCATATAAGGACCTATCTGGAGTTGAGTTTTTAGAAAAAGCAGGTATTAAAGTTGAATTAATAACAATTTAAAAATTAAGACTTTTCTTTTACAGTCTTGTCTATTTTTTTAACTATACGAAGTATGGTTAATAATAAGATAGAGCATCCGCCGGCTAAAGCCGTGACAATAGCTGTATAACTCTCGTTTGCAAAGGGATCAGAAAAATTAACCCTTGTAAGGTTGAACCCAATAATACCTAGCGCGATCATAGATAATAAATAAGTTAATATTCGCATGTTTACAGTAAAAATTTAATATTAGAGGTAAATAACTTAACTGCAATTGCCAGTAAAACTACTCCGAATACTTTTCGAATTATACCTATTCCGTTCTGTCCAATCATTCGTTCAATTCTTGAAGACGTTTTGAGTACCATAAAAATTACAAGAACATTTATAACGATAGCAATAATAATATTTTCAGTATGAAATCCGGATTTCAAAGACAATAATGTCGTAAGGCTTCCTGGGCCAGCAATTAATGGAAATGCTAAAGGGAAGACAGAAGCGTTCAAGGCGGCACCTTCCTCTTGCTTGTAAAGAGTAATTCCTAAAATCATTTCAAGAGCAATAAAGAAAAGGATAAACGCACCGGCAACTGCAAAAGAGTGTACGTCAATTCCAACAAGAGTTAAAATGCTTTCGCCTAAAAACAAGAAAACAATCATAATAATTCCAGCAATAATTGAGGCTTTTCCACTTTGAATATGTCCAGCTTTTTTTCTAAGATCGATAATAATGGGAATATTACCAACAATATCGATAACAGCAAAAAGCACCATAAAAGTTGTCAAGATCTCTTTAAAATCTAAACTCATATTTTTATCAATTTACAAATGCAAATATCTAATAAATATTTGTATCTACAAGTATATTTTAAATCAGGAATTTCACTATTATGTATTATATTTGAAACATGTTTCAATTAGGAAAAACTATAGTCTCTGAAGACATTATCAAGAAGGATTTTATTTGTAACCTTAGTGCATGTAAGGGAGCTTGTTGCATTGACGGAGATTCTGGAGCCCCTTTAGAAGCTTCTGAAGCTGATATATTAAATGATATTTATCCTGTTATTAAGCCATACCTTCGTAAAGAAGGTATTGCAGCAATAGAAGCTCAAGGTACTTATGTTATAGCTGAAGATGGCGAATTAGAAACCCCTCTTATTAATGGAGCCGACTGTGCTTATGTAATTTTTGATGATAAGAAAACAGCTCTTTGTGCTATTGAAGAGGCATATAACCAAGGAGATGTAAGCTGGAAAAAACCAGTTTCTTGTCATTTATATCCAGTCCGAGTTAAAGATTACAGTGAGTTTTCAGCAGTTAACTATAATCATTGGCATATATGTGATGACGCCTGCGCTTTGGGAAAAGAGCTTCAGGTTCCAGTTTATAAATTTATAAAAGAAGCTCTCATTAGAAAGTTTGGAGAGGACTGGTATACAGAACTTGAAAAGATAGCTGAATCACATAAATAGAAAAGTTATGCGTCCTTTAGCATTGAAAGTCATTAATCAAATTAGGTACTGTTATTTTAAATAAGTTTTTAGTTAAAATAATAATAATTTATTTTCAACTAAAAACTTCATACTTTGTCTGTAAGAGAGAGAGATTTTTTAATGTGCTAACAGCTAGTGTTTTAGTTAGTGATTGCCAATTTTTTATTGTAGGAAAAAACTTACTCGTTGTTAAAAACTTGCAAGCAATGTTTATAAAAATGACTTTCATTTAAGGCAACAATTTTCAACCTTTGTTAGCCACATAAGTGTGTTGTAGTTTAATACAAAATCGTAAATATTTAAAAGATACATGTCACAAGTAGAGCCAATTTTACAGCCAAATAAAGATAGATTCGTTATTTTTCCAATCCAACACCATGATATATGGGAATGGTATAAAAAATCTGAAGCAAGCTTTTGGACTGCTGAAGAAATTGACTTGCACCAAGATTTGACTGACTGGAGCTCTAAGCTTAATGACGATGAGCGTTATTTTATTAAGCATATTTTAGCATTTTTTGCTGCCAGTGATGGGATTGTAAATGAAAACTTAGCTGAAAATTTCGTAAACGAAGTTCAATACAGCGAAGCAAAGTTCTTTTATGGATTTCAAATCATGATGGAAAATATCCACAGTGAAACTTATTCACTATTAATAGACACCTATGTAAAAGATGAGGAAGAAAAAGATAAGCTATTTAACGCTATTGAAAACTTTCCTGCAATAAAGAAAAAAGCAGACTGGGCACTCAAATGGATAGATTCTCCAAGTTTTGCAGAACGTCTAATTGCATTTGCAGCTGTTGAAGGGATTTTCTTCTCAGGCGCGTTTTGCTCTATATTTTGGCTTAAAAAAAGAGGCTTAATGCCAGGTTTAACTTTTTCAAATGAGTTAATCTCGCGTGATGAAGGTGTGCACGCAGACTTTGCAGTACACCTGCACAACAAGCATCTAGTCAATAAGGTGCCTAAAGACCGTATCCGCGAAATTTTAATTGATGCTTTGAACATTGAAAGAGAATTTATTACAGAGTCTTTGCCAGCTAGTTTGATTGGAATGAATTCAAAATTAATGTCACAATACTTAGAATTTGTTACCGATCGACTGTTGCAAGAGCTTGATTGTGAAAAAGAATACAATACGGCAAACCCCTTTGATTTTATGGATATGATATCCCTACAAGGAAAGACAAATTTCTTTGAGAAAAGAGTTTCAGAGTATCAAAAAGCTGGAGTTCTGAACAAAGAAGAAGAAGACACTAATAAGTACAGTTTCGATTCTGACTTCTAGAAATTAATCACTAGAATACGAATCCCGCTAAACTAAAACCGCTTACAAATAATACTCTAACCTTTTAACTAACGGGTTAATAAAACATAACAACCAAGCATTTGAGGAAACTCAAATTTCACTCGGCTAACTAACTAACCGCTTTTTTGAAGTAATATCAAAAAAGTAATAAAGAATTAAAACATGTACGTACTAAAAAGAGATGGGAGAAAAGAAGAAATAATGTTCGATAAAATCACGGCAAGGGTTAAAAAACTTTGCTATGGTTTAAATGAATTAGTAGATCCTTTGAAAGTAGCCATGCGTGTTATCGAAGGTCTATACGACGGCGTTACGACCAGCGAACTAGATAACCTTGCAGCAGAAGTAGCCGCAACAATGACAACTGCTCACCCTGATTATGCTCGACTAGCAGCACGTATTTCAGTTTCAAATTTACACAAAAACACCAAAAAGACTTTTAGCGAAGTCATGCACGATTTATACACTTATGTTAACCCAAGAACAGGGAAGGATGCCCCTCTACTTTCTGATGAGGTATACAAGGTTATCTCAGAAAACAAAGATAAATTAGACTCAACAATTATTTATAATAGGGACTTCGGTTACGATTATTTTGGATTTAAAACACTTGAGAGATCATATCTTTTAAAATTAAACGGAGTCATAGCAGAACGTCCTCAGCACATGTTAATGCGTGTCTCTATAGGGATTCATCTAAATGATTTAGACGCTGCGATCGAGACTTATGAGCTCATGTCTAAAAAGTACTTTACTCATGCAACACCCACATTATTTAATGCCGGTACTCCAAAACCACAAATGTCTTCATGTTTTTTGTTGACAGCAAAAGATGATAGTATTGATGGAATTTACGATACTTTAAAGCAAACAGCCAAAATATCCCAATCAGCAGGCGGTATCGGCTTAGCAATGCACAACATTAGAGCTACAGGAAGCTATATTGCAGGAACTAATGGAACCAGTAATGGAATTGTCCCAATGCTCCGTGTATTTAACGATACAGCACGCTATGTTGATCAAGGGGGAGGTAAGCGTAAAGGGAGTTTTGCAATTTATCTAGAACCATGGCATGCTGATATTTTTGACTTTCTTGATTTGAAAAAAAATCATGGAAAAGAAGAAATGCGAGCACGTGACTTATTTTATGCTATGTGGATTCCAGATTTATTTATGAAGCGAGTTCAAGAAGATGCTGAATGGACACTAATGTGTCCAAACGAGTGTCCGGGCTTACCTGATACGCACAGTGAAGAGTTTGAGGCTTTATACCTTGATTATGAAGAAAGAGGAAAGGGGAGAAAAACAATTAAGGCAAGAGAGTTGTGGGAAAAAATAACGGAGTCTCAAATTGAAACAGGAACTCCATACATGCTATATAAAGATGCAGCAAATCGAAAATCCAACCAGCAAAATCTAGGTACAATTCGATCGTCTAACTTGTGTACAGAAATCATTGAGTATACCTCTCCTGACGAGGTAGCTGTTTGTAACCTTGCGTCGATAGCCCTTCCAATGTTTGTTAAAGACGGAGTATTTGACCATCAGGAACTATATAAAATAACAAAACGTGTAACTCGAAATTTAAACAAAGTAATTGATCGAAATTACTATCCTGTAATTGAGGCTAAAAACTCTAATATGAGACACCGTCCAATTGGTTTAGGCGTTCAAGGTCTGGCAGACACTTTTATAGCCTTAAGACTTCCTTTTACCAGTGATGAAGCTAAGCAATTAAATCAAGATATTTTTGAAACTATTTATTTTGCAGCTGTAACTTCCTCTATGGAAGAAGCCACAGAAGATGGACCATACGAAACTTATAAAGGTTCTCCAATTAGTGAGGGGAAATTTCAGCATAACCTGTGGGGCCTTAAAGACGAGGAATTAAGTGGTCTTTGGGATTGGGGACAGCTTCGAAAAAAAGTACTGAAAAACGGAGTTCGAAATTCGCTTTTAGTAGCTCCAATGCCTACAGCAAGTACTTCTCAGATACTTGGTAATAATGAGTGTTTCGAGCCTTATACTTCCAACATATACACGCGACGCGTATTGTCAGGAGAGTTTATTGTTGTTAATAAGCACCTATTGGAAGATCTTGTTGAGTTAGGACTGTGGAATGAAAGCTTAAAACAAGAAATTATGAGAGCGAATGGATCTATCCAACACGTAGAAGCCATTCCTCAAGATATTAAAGAACTTTACAAAACAGTTTGGGAGTTAAGCATGAAAGATATTATAGATATGTCTCGCCAAAGAGGATATTTTATTGACCAGTCTCAATCTTTAAACTTGTTTATGGAAGGAGCCACAATGGCTAAGTTAACTTCAATGCATTTCTATGCTTGGAAAAGCGGATTAAAAACAGGAATGTATTATTTAAGAACTAAAAGTGCTGTTGATGCAATCAAATTTACCTTAGACAACAAAAAGAAGGAAACACCTGAACCAACATCTGTTGATTTAGAAGTCGTAGCAGTCAAAACAGAGTCTGCTGTTTTAGAAAAGAAACAAGAAAAAGCGGCTAATACTGCAGCTAAATTTTCTCAAGAAAAGTCTGTCGACGTAGAGCCAATGAGTGCTGATGAGATGAAGGCTTTGATTCAACAAGCAAAAGAATCAGAAGGCGATGATTGCTTAATGTGCGGATCTTAACATAGTCCTTAAACATAAAAAAAAGCACCTAATGTATTAGGTGCTTTTTTTTTATTTAAAAGCAACTCTTTACTCAGACTCTTCGCTGACAGTCGCAGGTTTTACACTACTATCATAGGCGGTATGATATTCCTCTAACAAACTTGTAGTAGCATTTAATAGATCTTTGGTCTCTAACAATAAACTAAAGTAAAGTGTTGTATTCTTAGGACTTGATTCCTCAGCACGAGTTCGCTTTACCTGCATATCTATGTTGGACTTAAGTGTCGATGCAATTTCATTTTTTTGCTTGATAATAGAATCTATTTTCTCAAAGGACTGAGACTTAAAAGCTAACATAGCATCTGAGAATAACATTTCAATTGAATCATTTATTTGACTAAGCTCTTTAACTTGATTGAACTTTAGTTTTTTATGATTGTTGTTAACGTGTTTGTGACTTACTTTAGTGATATAAGTAAGAGATTGCGTCATGTCTTGTAAATATCCTAAAATTTGAATGTAGAAATTACTTGCACCAACACTCGATTCATCCAAGTTTTTAATAAAGTAAAATATATTATCTCTTAGATCATCTACTTCGTCAGACAACTTCACGATTTGTTTCTTATTTTTTTTGAGTGATTCCAAGTCCTGCTGAGAAAGCCCATTGAAAGCAGCAGTATAGATTTTCTTACCACGCTTAAGTACGCTAGAAATATTTGTAGCACTTTCTATGATAACTCCCTGAACAGAACTACTTTCTGTTTTAGTCAAGCGGTCTTCTGATGCCATCTCTTGTGTTTTTTTTCTGTGAACAATCGAACTCCTGACTAGTAATATTACTGCAGTTAAAAGTAAAATCGGAAACATTACTTCAACATTCAAATTTAATAAGTAAGCAACTAAAGCAGCAGCACTAAAAGCACTTAATGCAGTTAGAAACCAGCCACCAATCACATTAAGAACCCCTGCAACACGGTATACAGCACTCTCAGCTCCCCAAGCTCTATCAGCTAACGAAGTTCCCATTGCCACCATGAAAGTAACATAAGTAGTTGATAGTGGCAGCTTATAGGATGTTGCTATTGATATCAACACAGCGGCAACCATCAGGTTAACAGCGGCCCTGACTAAGTCAAAAGCAGGTAACTCGTGAACTTTGTTATTGGTAAGCTTTATAGCCGGTTGTTCAAATTGTTGTTCAATTTTATCTTGCCATGAGATTGGTAGTATAAACGAAGTTACTTTTGAGGCACCCATCGCAAATCGCACAAAACCACGTGACAAGAAATTTGGTTGGAACCGTTCTTTTGTGTCTCCTTGATTCGAAAGGTCTAAAGATGTTTTAACTACGTCTTTAGCTTTAGTTGAGAACCACAGAGTGATTACCATCACCATTCCTGCCCCAAATAATAGCCAATTATTTGTCGGGACTTTAGAGGCTAATACGTCCATTGGAAAGCTTGCTGCAGATAGACCTGAAGCTGACCACTCTGTATAGGCATTAAACGCTGCTACTGGAACTCCAATAAAATTAACTAAATCATTCCCTGCAAAGGCTAGTGCTAAGGCAAAAGTTCCTACTATAATAATTAGTTTATAGATATTAGTTTTAGCAAACACAATTAAAATATAGGATAACAGTGACCAGATAATAGAACTAACCAGCACTATAGATAGTACTTGATTTTCTAAAAAGTCCTTCATCGTCCCTCCGCCAATTATATCAAATGATTGCTTAGCATATGAGGTTCCTTTTAGTCCTTTCATGAATATAAAATAGGTTATAGCAGTTAAAGCGATTCCACTAAACAAAGCACCGACCCATACAGCCTTTTTCTGAAAATCATAAGATAATAATAGTCTAGAAACCCATTGAACAATTGCTCCTATTGAAAAGGCGACGACTACCGAAAGTAGAATTCCGAAAATTATTTGAGAAGCTTTTGAAGTATTTATGTAGTTAACAACCTCACTAAAATCTCCACCACCAGCAGCAATTTTTATTAAAGCCATTGCGACAGCCGCACCTAATAGTTCGAAAACTATAGATACAGTTGTTGAGGTTGGCATTCCCAAAGAGTTGAAAACATCCAAAAGTAAAATATCTGTAATCATGACAGCCATGAAAATAATCATGATTTCATTAAACATAAACTCTCCAGGATTAAAAATACCTTTCCGTGCAACCTCCATCATCCCACTAGAAAAAATCGCTCCAATGGCTACGCCTATACTAGCAACAATCATAATTGTCCTAAATGAAATTGCTTTCGATCCAATTGCAGAATTTAAAAAATTCACAGCATCGTTACTAATTCCAACAACTAAGTCGGCAATAGCCAAGAAGGCTAAGGCAATTATCATATATAAATAAATATTTTCCATAATTTGGTTTGTGTTTTAGGCAAATCTCTTAAGACTTCCCGACTGTGAGGTTAAATTAATGTTATGTTTTTAAAAATGAATATCAAATCCAAGCCTAAAAGTAATATTATCTTTTTCACCATCTAATGACGAATAGCTTATATCGCTCTGTACTTTTAACTTGTGACCTACTAAATATTTATTGATTCCCAGCGTGTATTGTTTGGAGGGCATCGATTCTGTTATTGCTTCATATGCTACTGAAGTAAAGCGTCCAGCCAACTCGTAGTTGTTTTTAAAAAGGTATCCAAGCTGTAAGTTCAATGCGTTTCCTGTTAACACCACATCTCCTGTTGGAGTTACTCCGTCTGCTTCTGTTGCTATTACACTGTCAGCGGTTCGTTTCGCATATTCACCCATGAAGGAAACTCCGTTATACTTATACATTGCGTCTAAAAAAATAGTTGTTTGGTTAGTTTCAAAAATAGTTTTATCATTTCTAATCATGTAATCACCCGCAAAACCACGCTCTCTGACGGCATTTTCGTTAAAGTTGTATGTGAAACCAACCATTAACTTTGATGTTCCCTCTCTTTTCAAATCAGATTGACTGTAATCGCCTTTTGATTTGAAAGCTCCGAAAGGTAAAAACTCCAAACGTCCAGTGTATTGTAATCCACCTTCATTTCCTTCGGTTACATTACGTCCTTCTCCTTGTGATATGGCAAATTTTTCACGCATTAAAAATTCACCGCCTAAGTTTGATTTGTGACGAATCTGAATCCCTAAATCACGGTCAATATTAAAACGGCTGTTTAACAAAGAACGATCAATAAGCTGTAAATTAGCAGAAGACACGACTCGTTCAACATTTCCAGGTAATTTTGTTTGCCCAGCCCAAAGCTCCCAGTTTTTTGCAAACTGCCACATTATAACAGCATCTAAAATATAACGTGGAGTGTTTCTGTTAAATTCATTTGCTCCAGAAATATCTCTATTAGAAAGACCTAGCTCAAGTTTGTATTTTAACTTTGTGCTGTAGGCAAATCCGTCAAACTTCAAACGAGAACGACGTACAATAAAGTTATGTTCAGGGCTTATATATTGACTTCCATCGTGATCCCATGATGACATTGAACGAACTTGAAATCGTGGGGCAAATTTTACGCTAAATGAGCTGTCTTTTGCTACAAAATTAAGAAGTCCTTTTCCGAATGATGTGTCACTGATTTCTTGTGAGTGTGAGATTGATAATGCAATAAGAGCTAATGCAAAACTTAGTTTTCTAAGTATCATATTTATTAGTTTTTGTCGGTTACAAATAACTAAAACTAATGTTACCTTAACGTTAACTTATCATTAAAATATAAATAAAAAAGCTACCTGATCAAGGTAGCTTATTAAATGTCATCACATTTAAGTCGACAAAAACTAATATGTAAATAATGACACAAATTATTGTCTAAGACAATATGAATTTATATGATTTTAGCTTTCTTAATGTTACCCGAATATTATGTAATTATTAAAATTACTGTATATCTCTTCAAATCTATTGTTAAATGTAAATGATCCAATACATAGAATACAAAAAGCACCCTTGTGGGTGCTTTTTGTGCTATAATCTAGTGACTAGTTCAATCAAAATTTATAAGAATAACCTATTGATACTTCTGTACCAGGTTGAAATCTAGAAAATGTTTTTGATACAGTCTTGTAGGATTCATATATGCTTTCTCTTTTACTGTTGAGAATATTAGAGACTTTTACATCAAAAGTTGATTTTTTATTTTGGCCAAAACTTTTGTTAAGTGTAAAGTTGAGGCTGCTAAACGGATTAGTATAGACATCTGGGACAATTCCAGTTCCTACCACTTCTAACGTTTTTCCTTGTACATTAAAAAACAACCCTGTTTGCAGTCCTGTATCCGGGTTGATGTAGTTTAGACCTGAATTAATTAGGTATGGCGACTGCCCTTGTAGGTCTCTTGTGTTTTTTATGGACTCCCCATTTCTTGCCGCTAAAACACGCCTATTATATTCATCTATGTTCATTTTGAGCTCTGAGCTAATATACGACGCATTGATGTTAAACTTTAGGTCTTTTAAATCTTCTATTACAAAATCTAATGATTTTCTAAACTCAAATTCTACTCCGTAAACTATCGCAGCTCCAAGATTTTTAGGGGTAATTTGGTCTGGTGCAGACTCATAAAAAGTCAACTCAATAGGATCTGTAAAGTCTTTATAAAAAGCACTAAAAGCAAACATTTCACTGCCCTCTCCGAACTTTTCAAAACGAATATCAAAATTATTAATATAAGACGGCATTAAATCAATATTTCCAATAAAAAGGCGGTTTGTTATGGCGTCAAAAATTTGACTTTTAGAAGCTTCCTTAAATGATGGACGTGCAGTTGTTCTTGAGTAAGACCCCCTCAAGTTTTGTTCTTCTGTAAGGCTATAAATCATATTAGCAGACGGGAATATGTCAAACTTATCTATAATTTTAGAGTTTTTATAAACCTCTGTTGCTGCCTGGTCTTGCCCTGTATAAAAAGTCTGAAATAACTCTGTACGTATACCCAACACTGTTTTTAGTTTTTCTGTAAAACTAAATTCATTTGAGGTATACATTGCCGTTATTCTTTGATCTCCCTCAAAGGCATTGGCTTTTTCAAAAAGATCACCAGTAACTAGATGTGTCCCAGATCCTGTTTGGGGTATCCATATATTGTTCTCTGCCAATAAGCTATCTGCATCTCCATCTTCTACAGACAATCCTGTTGTAGGATTAGTGATGGTAAACGTATAATCGTCAATTTTAAAATTTCTAAATTTATAGGTATATCCTCCACCAAATTTAACTTTCGCAGGGTTGTCAAAAAGTGTATATTTTTTATTTACATCAAGTTTTCCAACAAGGTTAATTTCCTCTAGAGTTCTCCATATTCTTATGGGATAGCTAGAAGCACTTGGACTGATAAAAGCGTTTCCTTCCTGACTCAACTGTAAGGGTGTAATTCGGTGATCTTTGTCGTATACTCTGGATAGCGATGGTGATAGCTTCCAGTCTATTTGCCACCCACTGTCTCTAAAGGAATGTGTCCCTGATAATAAAATATTTGTAATTGATCTTTCGGTGTAAAGAAGTGCATCTTTGGTAATTGGTTCAAAACCACTTCCACCCCCTGCTTGTGCGAGTTGCTGTTCATATTTTCCCGCGGTGCTTTCCCCGTTTTGTATATGAAGGAAATTTAATTTGTATTTTGAGTTTTCACGCTTGTATACAAGTCCAGTAAGCATATTTAACAATATGGAGTTAACTCCTACTTCTCCCAAAGTTGTTCGCGTTGCCAAGAGGTCATTGTTAGACGCATTATTTTGATCCCTCATATAGGTTCCATCCACTCTGTTGTCATAAAACTCGGTTTTGTTTTTGTAAGTAAAAGAGAATTGATACCCCAGTTTATTGTCTCCAACATCATATTGATTTCCTGCTGTAAAACCAAAGTCGTAATTAACTCCACTTTCTGATCTTTTTGCGGTTAATTCTTTATTGAACGCACCTGTAAGCGCTGTTAAAACAGACGAATTTGCAAATGTTCCAGGAATCGGCTGATACCTGTTTATCGGTCTTTTTCTCATACCATCATCAAAGCCAAGCCAATCGGTATTACTTCCAGTGTAGCCTAAGTAATTTGAGTTTAAGTGCATATTAGGATTATAGGATGTTCCTATTGAAAGCATATAGGATTCTTTATTTTGATAATCTTTGGTAACAATATCAATAACACCCCCTGTAAAATCTGCAGGGTATTCGGCTGCAGCAGACTTTATTACAATAACATTTTCTAAAATATTTGTAGGGAAGACATCCATTTGAATGGTGTTTCTGTCTGGGTCTAAGCCTGGGATGTCTACACCATTCAATATGGATTTAGTATAACGATCTCCCAACCCTCGAACGTACACATATTTACCACCCTGAATGGATACTCCAGGGACACTTTTAACAGCGCTGGCGATATTACTCGCTCCACTGCTTTTAATGCCCTGTGACGAAAGTCCATCTATTAAAGAAATTGAATTTTTTTGTAAGGCTAAAACGGCCGACTCTGTGTTTCTTCTTCTAGTTGTAGTAATAATTACCTCTTCTAAAGAGTCTGTGTTTAGTGTTACATCAACAATTACTTCAGAACTTGGTACGATATTTACATCAGATATCTCAATAGATTTATATCCGGTATAAGAGAAAATAATAGTGTAAATCCCTTCAGAAATTTCAAGTTGGTACTTGCCATCAAAATCTGAAGTGGTTCCTGTTGTCGTGTTTTTGATGAGTACATTGGCAAAAGCCATGGGTTCATTATAATCCCCGTCTGTAATTGTCCCTACTATTTTTCCAGATTGAGCTGTGAGTTGAATCGCAATAAAAGCGGTCACTAAAAAGTTGATCAGTTTATCTTTTTTCATAGTTTTTACTTTTGCAACAAACAATTGCCTATAAATAATCATAAGCAATTGAAAAGTTGACTAATATTTGTTTATAAATTAGAAACCTAACCCTTCATTTGAATTTGTATAAGTCCAACTTAGTAATGAGGTTGAAGCTCCAACGGTATTTTCTCCCTGATCTATTGCGCTAGACGTTGAACCAAATCCATCAACTTCAACTGATGCAGCTTTATTTACAAATATGTTTGATGCTTGAGAAACCCCAGCAGGTAATACAATTTCCCATACTCCAAAATTTAATAATTCATCATTATAGTTTGTGGCAACCAAATCATTGTCTAACTCTATATCTGATGAATCTTTAAAGCCATATGCATAAATATTTTGTGTAGTCCCCATAGCTCCAGATCGATAATCTGCATATTCACCATTTTCAGTTACTGAGTTCCCAATTATAGTTGCATTTATCAATGTAAATGATCCTGTTGCAGTTCCTTCAGGACCATCTATTTCAAATGCATGATCAGAGTTACTCCCTAATATAACAATGGCATTATTAATAGTTCCAGAATAGCCTTGGTCAATATCCAAACCATCATCTCCTTGAGCCCAAACCAATAGATTTGAAGCATTCACAGTACCTCCAAAAAATTCAATTCCATCATCAACATTTGCAACTACTTCGATATTATCGATAATTGTTTCAGAACCTACACCACCAAGAGTTAATCCGTTTATTTCATTACCTTCTCCAATTAGTGCGCCTCCATGACGAATGGAAATGTATTGGTATACTCCAGAACTGTCAGTAGCGTCACCACCACCATAAAGACCAAAACTATCATCCGCAGGAATCCCTTCAATTTGCACGACCTCTACATCTCCAGAAAATGAACAAGGGGCGTTACCTAACACAATCAAACCTCCCCAAAGTCCAGAGTTTGTCTCGTCTAAATTTGTTCCAGCAGTTTGTCCAACCTCGATATTGTCATTTATTGATGTAAAAATTATAGGTTCTGTCGCTGTACCTGCAGCATTTAATTTTCCGCCTTGAGCAACAATAAGTGCAGAAGCTAAGGAGCCATTTCCCTCTGTCCCTTTAATTATAGTTCCAGCTTGTATTGTGAGTACAACTCCGCTAGAAACCACTACCTTTTGGTTAAGCACATAAATATTGTCATTTGTCCAAGTCGTGCTTTCAGAGATCATCCCAGAAATATTCACGATATTGTCTGTTGAATCGACCGGGTTATTAGTGTCTTGAAGAATTGGCGGTGCTTCATCGTTCATACATCCAGTAAACGCAAATCCTAAAATTACTGATAAAGTAAAAATTGTTTTTTTCATTTTAATTTTTATTAATAGTTTAGTTAATTATTGTTGCTACAAATTAAGAGCTTAAGGTCTTTATTAAAGTTACATCACCTTTATAAAACCATTAATAAAACGTTAATATCCTTTACAAATCACGAGTTTTAGAAACATTAAATTAACATTGAAATGATTATCTTGCAGGTTAACACTAGATATTTATGAATTGGGAACAATTACTTTCCTTAAAGCGTCATGGCGACTCCAACAAGCGTCTTAGAAATGAACAGGATGAAACACGTTTAGGTTTTGATGTTGATTACGATCGAATTATATTTTCTCCTGAATTTAGAAGTCTACAAGATAAAACACAAGTAGTTCCACTTTCATCTACAGATTTTGTACACACTCGTTTAACACATAGTTTAGAAGTTAGCGTAGTAGCTCGTTCATTGGGCCGAAGGGTAGGAGTTAAGGTTTTAGAAAAGCATCCATATCTAAAAGAAATTCATGGCTACAAGGCCAATGACTTTGGTGCTATTGTTGCAGCTGCTGCGCTTGCTCACGATATTGGCAATCCCCCATTTGGACATTCTGGAGAAAAAGCAATAGGCCACTTTTTTAAAAATGGCGTGGGTCAACAGTTTAAAGATCAGATGAGTCCTAAAGAGTACCAAGACTTGTGCGACTTTGAAGGGAACGCAAACGGTTTTAAAGTTTTGACTCAAGATAAACAGGGCTCAAAAGGTGGCTTAAGGTTAAGTTATGCCACTCTAGGTACTTTTACTAAATATCCAAAAGAATCACTTCCAGTTAAGCCAAATTCAAATATTGCCTCTAAGAAATATGGATTTTTTCAAACTGAAAAAAGCAGTTTCCTTGATGTTGCTAGCGAATTGGGAATGAAAAAATTGAACGATCAAAATATTCAGTTTTCTAGACACCCGTTAGCATTTCTAGTCGAAGCAGCAGATGATATTTGTTATACAATTATCGATTTTGAAGACGGAATTAATCTTGGACTTATTGAAGAAGATTATGCATTAGAGTACTTAATAAACTTAGTAAGACATACCATCAATACCGAAAAGTATAATTCCTTGTCTTCTACAAAAGAACGAGTGAGTTATTTAAGAGCCTTGGCAATTAGTACTTTGATAGAAGATGCTGTTTCTTTATTTATGGCAAATGAAAAGCAGATTCTTGATGGGGATTTTCACGTTTCAATTCTTGATAAAAGCAAATACCAAGCACAGATTAACGACATTATCAGACTCAGTATTGAAAAGATATACAATGCTGATGAGGTTATAGATAAAGAGATTTCTGGATTTGAAATTTTAAATGAACTTTTAAGCCGGTTTATTTTATCAGTTAACAATAACTACAACAACATCCCTTCTAGTTATGATAAACTTCTTCTTAAACTTTTACCAAAAGAATTAGATATTCTTGACGACAGCCTTTACAACAGAGCGATGAACGTTTGCTATTTTATTTCCTTATTTTCTGATAAAAAAGCAGTTTTAACCTATAAGAAGATTAAAGGTCTAGCTTTTTAGACTCTTAATTAATTTGTGAAGTTCATCAGCATTAAGCCCCAAGTGCTCATGAAGAGAGTCAATAGCTCCATGCTCAATAAATTTATCAGGTATTCCTTTGACAACCACATCGTTTTTGTAGCGGTGAGTGGCTGCAAATTCCAATACAGCACTTCCAAATCCTCCATTTTCAACCCCATCTTCAATCGTTATGAGTGTTGAATGGGTTTTAAAAATAGTATGTAATAATGACTCATCTAAAGGTTTAACAAAACGCATATCGTAGTGTCCACAATTAAGTCCATCAATGGCTTCCGTTACCGCATTCGAAATAGCCCCAATGCTTAAAATAGCGAGATCCTCTCCTTGCTCTAATTGTACTCCAGTCCCAATTTCAATAGCTTCAAACGGGGATTTCCAATTAGGTGTGACGCCTCTGCCTCTTGGGTACCTAATGGCGATTGGATGCTCTAATCCTTTCTGTGCGGTGTACATAATATTTCTTAACTCTCTCTCATTTCGAGGCGCAAAGATAATGAGGTTTGGAACGCATCTTAGGTATGCTAAATCAAAAACGCCATGATGTGTAGCGCCATCTTCACCTACCAATCCAGCGCGATCGATACAGAAAATAACAGGTAAATTTTGCAAGGCAACGTCGTGAATTATTTGATCATATGCTCGTTGTAAAAAAGTAGAATAGATATTGCAAAAAGGGATAAGCCCTTGAGTTGCCATCCCTGCAGCCATGGTCACCGCGTGTTGCTCTGCAATTCCTACATCAAATGCGCGCTCAGGATGTGCGGCCATCATATATTTGAGAGAACTACCTGTAGGCATCGCAGGCGTAATGCCTATAATATTTTTATTTGAATTTGCTAAATCCAAGAGAGTATGACCGAAAACATCTTGGTACTTTGGAAGAATATCGTCATTGTTCTTAGATAATATATCTCCTGTTTTAGCATCAAATTTTCCTGGTGCATGGTATTTAACTTGATCTTTTTCAGCCTGCCTCAGTCCTTTGCCTTTAGTGGTGATAACATGTAAAAACTTAGGACCATCAATCGACTTCAGTCTTTTTAATTCAGAACTAAGCGCTTTAAGATCATGTCCGTCAACAGGTCCAAAATATTCAAAATTGAGAGCCTCAAATATGTTATCTTGTTTTTGAGTACCTTTTTTTACATTGGTCAGATACTGTTTTAGCGCTCCTACACTTGGATCAATTCCAATTGCATTATCATTTAAAATGACTAATAAATTTCCAGTGGTTACTCCGGCGTGATTTAGCCCTTCAAAGGCCATCCCACTAGCAATAGAAGCATCGCCAATCACGGCGACATGCAGCCTATCCTCACCCTTTAACTGGGAAGCGATAGCCATCCCTAAGGCTGCTGAAATGGAAGTAGATGAATGCCCAGTTCCAAAAGTGTCGTATTCACTTTCGTCTCTTTTTGGAAATCCACTTATGCCTTTGAACTGTCTGTTTGTATGGAACTCAGACTTTCGTCCGGTTAGAATTTTATGTCCATAAGCTTGATGTCCAACATCCCAAACTAATAAATCTTTGGGTGTGTTATAAACATAATGTAAAGCGATTGTAAGCTCTACAACACCAAGACTAGCTCCAAGATGACCTTCTTTACTTGCTATGACTTCAATAATAAATCGTCTTAACTCATTTGCCAGCTGAGGCAGATCTTCGACCGAAAGCCGACGTAAATCTTCTGTGGAGTTTATATGCGAGAGTAAATTTTTCATTACATAACAAAAGTACAAGATTGAAATCGTATTTTTGACTTATGGATGCTATTTTTGACGATGATTATTTTATGAGAAAGGCCCTTCAGGAAGCTGAGGTTGCTTTTGATAAAGGCGAAGTTCCAGTGGGAGCCGTGATTGTTGTTGATAATAGAATTATAGCAAGAGCTCATAATCTCACCGAACTTCTCACGGATGTCACTGCGCATGCAGAAATGCAAGCCATCACTGCTGCTGCAAACTTTTTAGGGGGGAAGTATTTACACAAATGTAGTTTGTATGTAACACTTGAACCATGTCAAATGTGTGCTGGCGCACTGTTTTGGAGTCAAATCTCAACTATTATCTACGGTGCCAAAGATGAGCAAAGAGGCTACGGGGCGATGGGAACTAAGTTACACCCAAAAACAGTCATACGTGGAGGGGTTTTAGCAGATGAAGCTTCTCAACTTCTTAAGCGTTTTTTTAGTGAAAAACGTAAGTTGAATTAATTTTAATCTTTTTTAGAGTCATTATACTCACGCATTTTCTCCAAATTTTCTGCAGTGAGCATGTAGTCAGCCATCTTTTTGTCTTTCCAACGGTAATAAGAAAATAATGGAAAAACAACGGCACATAAACCAATTACCCCGAATCCAACTAATTTATCTGAGTAGGGTAACTCAACAATCAGTCCTATCAGCATACTGACCAGTGTCGTAATGAATAAAAACCAAATCAAGTGTTTCATTTTTAAAGAACAAAGTTATTTTAATCTACTTTTAAGTGTAGCTCATTTAATTGCGCTATATCAATCGCAGAAGGCGCATCAATCATCACGTCGCGACCTGAGTTATTTTTTGGAAAGGCTATGAAATCTCTAATGGTTTCCTGACCCCCTAATATTGCCACTAAACGGTCCAAGCCAAAGGCCAAACCTCCATGTGGCGGCGCACCATATTCAAAGGCATTCATTAGAAATCCAAATTGTTCTTTTGCTTCCTCAAGGGTAAAGCCAAGATGATCAAACATTAATGATTGTGTTGCCTTGTCGTGGATACGAATAGATCCACCACCAATTTCATTTCCATTTAATACCAAATCATAAGCATTAGCTTTTACAGCTCCGGGGTCACTATCTAGTAATTGAATTTGATCCGGTTTTGGTGCGGTAAATGGATGGTGCATTGCATGGAAACGTTTACTGTCTTCATCCCATTCAAGAAGTGGAAAGTCAGTAACCCATAGTGGTGCAAACTCTTTAGGATTTCTAAGTTTTAAGCGTTCTGCTAGTTCCATACGCAAAGCACTTAACTGTGCTCTCACTTTATTGGTAGGTCCAGAAAGAATACAAACTAAGTCACCTGCTTGCGCTCCAGTGATTTGAGCCCACTGCGACAAGTCTTCTTGATTGTAAAATTTGTCAACTGAAGACTTAAAAGATCCATCATCATTACAACGAGAGTAGATCATTCCCAACGCACCAATTTGAGGTCGTTTCAACCATGTAATAATTCCATCAATTTCTTTACGTGTAAAACTGTTACCTCCGGGAACAGCAATACCAACGACTAATTCAGCCGCATTAAAAACACCAAAATCTTTATGTTGAGCAACGGCATTTAGTTCTCCAAACTTCATTCCAAATCGAATATCTGGCTTGTCGTTTCCGTAGTCTCGTAATGCATCATCATAGGTCATTCTTGGAAAAGAGCTAATGTCTTTTCCATGAATAGACTTAATAAGGTGTCTTGTTAAGCCTTCAAAAATATTCAAAATATCCTCTTGGTTTACAAAGGCCATTTCACAATCGATTTGTGTAAATTCAGGTTGTCGATCTGCTCTTAAATCTTCATCTCTGAAGCACTTTACAATCTGAAAGTATTTATCCATACCACCAACCATCAATAACTGCTTGAAGGTTTGAGGCGATTGAGGAAGGGCATAAAACTGACCTTCGTTCATTCTACTTGGTACTACAAAATCACGGGCTCCTTCCGGAGTTGATTTTATTAAGTAAGGGGTTTCAATTTCTATAAAATCTTGAGACGATAAATATGAACGAACTTCTTGCGTTACTTTGTGTCTAAAAATCAAATTATTTTTAACGGGGTTTCTCCGAATGTCCAAATAGCGGTACTTCATACGAAGTTCTTCACCTCCATCAGTTTGATCTTCAATAGTAAAAGGGGGGACTTTTGCTTCATTTAACACTGTTAGTTTAGACACCAGTATTTCGATGTCACCAGTGTCTAAATTAGGGTTTTTTGAACTACGCTCAATGACGGTACCAGTTACTTGAATAACAAATTCACGCCCTAAGCTTTTAGCTATGTTAACCATTGCTTCTGGTGTACGCTCTGCATCAAAGATAAGTTGTGTGATTCCGTAACGGTCCCTTAAATCAACCCAAATTACAAATCCCTTATCACGAGATTTTTGCACCCACCCTGAAAGCGTCACTTCTTCGTTAATGTTTAAGGCTCTTAACTGCCCACAATGATGACTTCTGTACATAAGACTAAATTAGTTGAGCAAATTTAACATTTAAAAAATTAAAACCAATAGCCTTAGGAAGTGACTTTAAGCTTTTTTGCTTTCAAATTATTGATTAAGTAAAACAAGATGGGAACCACTACCAGGGTTAAAAAGGTAGCAAAGGTAAGTCCAAATACAATAGCCCAACCCATTGGCCCCCAAAACGCCACATTTTCTCCTCCAATGTAAAAATTAGGATTTAGCTCCGTTATCAGTGTTCGAAAATTAATATTTATTCCAAGCGCCAATGGAAGTAAACCTAAAACAGTGGTAATTGCTGTTAGCAAAACCGGTCTTAAACGGGTTTTACCGCCTTCAACTACGCACGAAATGAGTAAGTCAGGAGTTAGTTCACTATCTAATGGAAGCTCTAAAACACGTCGCTTACGAACAATGGTAAGATTAATGTAGTCTATTAAAACAATGGCATTATTAACAACTATCCCAGCAAGTGAAATGATACCTATCATTGTCATAAGAACGACAAAATCCATTCTAAAAATTAAGAGCCCAAATAGTACCCCAATTAAACTAAGGAACACAGAAATGGAAATAATGATAGGGGTTGTTGCAGAATTAAATTGTGCAACTAAAATCAAGAAAATTAATAGAACTGCAATTAAAAGTGCTTTACTAAGGAACGCCATTTCTTTGGCCTGTTCTTCTTGTTCTCCAGTAAAACTAACTTCTATATTTTTCGGTATTTCAAATTTTTCAGTAATTTCTCGAATCTTATCATTAACCTCTGTTGGGTTATAGTCATTTAGCACATTTGAGTATACAGTAACTACTCTATCCAGATTAATTCGCTTGATTGCACTAAAGGCCGTTGTATTCTCAGACGTAGCAACAGCAGATATTGGAACTTGTTTTATTTGTCCGTCACTTTGATTTCTAAAGGTTATTTTTTGATTTAATAAGGCGTATTTGTTGTAACGCATTTCATCTTTTAATCTAAGGTTTATAGGGTAATCATCAGTTGCATCTTTGAAAGTTGAGATTTCCTTTCCGTATAAAGCCGTTCTCAAATTCATTCCTATTTGTCCAGTAGAAACGCCGAGACGTTTTGCTTTTTGACGGTCTACTGTCACGATCATCTCAGGCTTGCCCTGGTCAATATCTAGCTTAAGCTCCTCAATCCCAGCTACATTTGATGTATTAATAAAGGCTCTTAAGGCATTTGCTGTTTCTAAAATAAGTTCATAATCATCTCCTTTTACTTCTATGTTTATTGGCGGTCCTGTTGGCGGTCCATCCGAGGGTTTGTCAACAACAATACTCACTCCAGGGTAGCCCTGTAATAGTTCACGAACTTCTTTAAGTACCGTTTCAGAACTAACGCCTTCACGATCTTGAAACTTCACAAAATCAATTGTAATTCGCGCTTTATTTGGAGTTTTACCTCCTTCTTGCCCACGGCTTGGATCTGCGGTGCCCTCACCAACTTGTCCGATTACAGAAGTTATTAAGAAGTTTTCTCCATTGACTTCATACTTTTTTAGGTAAGTTTCAATATCCTGTTCTATTTCCATTGAAATAGTATTGGTCTCTTCAATATCGGTTCCAATGGGATACTCCACGTACACAAATACCTGTTTAGCATCAGTGTTTGGAAAAAATAATATTTTTGGAGGAAAAGTAAACATTAGTAAAACCGCTAGAAATAATAACCCAAACGTCCCAGTAACGATACCAATAGGTTTTTTACCTTTTAAAGCGTAGCTCAAAAAACGTTCGTATAGGTTTTCTAGTTTTGTAATAAAAGTAACTTTAGAATCCTGTTTAGGCATTACTTTCATATACACTGAAATCAACATTGGGTTGATTACAAGTGCCACAAAAAGAGATGAACCCAATACAATTATTAGTGTGATTGGCAGCCACCTCATAAACTCTCCCATGATGCCTTCCCATAAAATTAAAGGGAAAAAAGCAGCTAATGTAGTAGCTGTTGATGCTATTATTGGCATCGCCACTTCACCAACACCAAGCTTTGCTGCTTGAATTCTTGGGTAACCCTCATCCATTAATCGATACACGTTTTCAACAACAACAATCCCATTATCAACCAACATCCCTAAAGCGATAACTAAAGAAAATAAAACCATTGTGTTAAGGGTTACCCCCATAAACCCTAGAATAGTAAATGATAAAAACATGGACAATGGAATTGCAATTCCAACAAATAAAGCATTGCGGAATCCTAGGAAAAAATACAGTACTGTGATTACTAGTATGATTCCTAAAATAATGCTGTTTTCTAAGTCAGAAACCATGGTTCGTGTTTCGTTTGATTGATCATTTGTCTTAGAAATTATGAGACTCTTGGGGAATATGCTTTTTTGGGCTGTTGAAATAATTTTATCAATCTTGGCAGATGCTTTCAAAAGGTTTTGTCCACCTCTCTTTTTAACATCTAGCATTACTACAGGTTGCATATACTCTCTTGCGAAACTCTCTTTTTCTTGCTCTTTGAACGATACTTCAGCTATATCTCTTAGATATACAATGTTACCTTTTTCTTGTTTTACAATAAGGTCTTTAACTCCTAAGGGGTCTGCAAATTCTCCAGTTACCCGAACGGTCTTCCGAACACCATTTTCTAGGATGTCACCCCCAGTAACACTCATGTTTTCAAATTTAACAGCATTTTCTATGTCAGTGAAACTAATCATCGAGGCTTCCATTTTATATAAGTCGACCGCTATTTCAAGTTCCTTCTCCTGGACCCCTCTAATGTCCACACTTGAAATCTCAGAAAGCTCTTCAATTTCATCCTCTAAGTATTCAGCATATTCCTTTAGCTGGTCCATAGAAAATTCCCCCGATAAATTAATATTCATGATTGGAATTCGTTCACTAAAATTCATTTCTGTGACACTTGGCTCCGATTGCAGGTCTTTTGGAAAATCAGTATCCGCCATGGCAACATCAACTTTGTCTTTTACTTTTTGAAGTGCCTCGGCAGGGGTATAATCAAAGTTAAATTCAACCACAATACTAGAATACCCTTGTATTGAATTAGATGTAATTTTATCAACGCCTGTTATTGAGTTTATTTCCTTTTCTAATCTTTTAGTGATGAGTTTTTCCACATCTAATGCTGAATTTCCTGGGTAAGGAGTTGCGACGTAAATTTGTGGAACAATAATTTCTGGGAAGTTTTCCCTGGCCATTCCAGTATAAGAAAGCAACCCTCCCAATATTATAATGAAGGTAATTACAGACACCGTAATTCTGTTCGAAATTGCCCACGAAGAGAGTTTAAATTCTTTTATTTTATTTGAGTTCATAATTTCTTAGTCTACAAGTTTTACAATATCTCCGTCTTTTACAAGTCGAGCGCCTTTGTCAATCAGGGTTGATTTAATGTTGAGCCCCTCAGTAACATAGGAGTAGTTGTTGTAGGAATTAGCATCTTTAATAAAAGTTTTTACAACTTTATAGTTTGCTTCTTTAGATTCAAGGGTATATACAAATGTTTTTCCATTACGATCTTTCTGAATAACTTTTGAAGGAATTACAATTCCAGAAGCATTAAAATCGTTGATTTTAATATCGGCAAGCAAGTTAGCTTTTAGTTCATTATTGATGTTTTTTATATCTATTCTTGTTTTGAAACTTCGATTGCTAGGGTTGATGAAGTTTCCAACCTGAGTTATGGAAGCCTCTAAAGAGGTGTCAATAGAGGAAAAACTTAACAACGCCTTTGTTCCCTTAGAAATAGATTTTAGATAAGTTTCCGTGATTTCACTTTCTATGTATACATTGTCAAGGTTGACCAGTCTTAAAAATGGCACTTGGGGAGAGATGAATTCTCCTGTTTTCGCAAACACTTGATCTATAGTTCCAGAAAAAGGAGCAGTGATCTTCATCTTACGAGCTTGAGCTCTTAAACTTCTTAAGCTATTTTCAAGACCTTCTTTTTGGGATTTTATCTGCAGAAATTGGATTTCACTGCCAATCTTTTGCTCCCATAACCGCGCTTGTCGCTCATATGTGGTTGTAGCCAAATCAAGCTGTGTTTTTAACTGTAAAACTGAATTATCAATGACAGAGCTCTCTAAGGTTGCTAAAACCTGCCCCTTATTGACTTTCTGTCCTTGTTTAATCAGTATAGCAGTTATAGTGCCACCCATCTCAGAGCGAAGCTCGATTGTCTTGTCCGCTTTTACAACTCCTTGCACTTCAATATAGTGATTGAAATTTTTTTCTTCTGCCTTAAAAGATGTAACAGTGACCAGTCTTTTAAGAGTATCCAAGTCTGAAATGGCGCTTTCAACGGACTTTAATTTAATACTGATATTATTTAGTTGATTTACAAGCTCTTTTTTTTGTGTTTTTAAATCTGCAAGAGACTGTGATTCATTAGTGGCAGTATTACAGCCAACGACTAATGATAAAAGGCCTATGTAAAAAATAGATTTCACTGGGGGGATATTATGTTTGTATGTCATTGTTTAGTTTTTAAGGGGTGTATTTATTAGGGATTCTAACTCAACTCGCTTTAGCAAAATATTTAGCATGGATTGGAGGTGGTCTTGTTGCGCCATGTATAGTTGTCTTTGTGCTTGGGATAAGTCAAAACTAGTTGTTAAGCCCTCAAAAAATTTGATTTCATTTTTAATTGATATGTTTTTAGAAAGATCAAGGGCGTTTTTTTTAATCTCATAGTCTTCAACAGCAAACTCATAATTACTCCTTGCTGTATTGATTTCTAGTTTTATTTTATTTGTGGTTTCTTCTAAATTTGACTTTGATTTCTCTAAGTTTAGTCGTGCTCTTTGAGTAGAGGCACTCCTTTTAAAGGAACTAAAAACGGGAATATCTAAGGTTACACCAAATAAGGAAGCCCCAAACCATTTTTGGGAATTTTCTGTAAAAGAAAAGCGCTCACTATTTCCAGAGTAACTCCCGTTTACAAAAGCATTTAAGGATGGTAATGCTTTACTTTTTTCTAATTTTAATAAAAGCTCGTCTGACTTAACGGAGTTAACAGCAATTTTAAAGTCTATAACTTCTTCAATTTCATTTTCAGACCTAGAAGGGGTTAGTAAGGAATATAAGAGAACCAATTCTTCTAGGCTATTTGTCAATACCACTTCAGAGTTGAGATTAAGGCCAAGAGAATTATTAAATATTTGGTAAGCGATATTTTTTAAGCGTTTGGTGTAGCGTTGGTTGCTTTTTAAGCCCGATAGCGTTAGTTGTAACTGTTGAAGACTTTCTTCTTCAACGAGCCCGTTCTCATACACTTTTGAAAGCTCCCAAACATTTTTCTCGAGAAGTGCAATATTTGAATCTACAATCTCCAAATTTGCCTCAGCTAGTAATACATTCCCATATGAGTAAGCCACAACTTTACGAATTTCATTTGTTGTTTTTTCTTTGGCATTTTTAGATATTTCAAGATACACTTTTGCGGCTTGAAGCGCTACTAAATACGATCCATCAAACAGCTTCTGTCTGATGTTAATAGAGCCATTCATTGTTTGTGTTGTTCCAAATGTGACTTCTGAAAACTGGCCGGATACTCCGCCAAAAACCCCAGCAGGAATTAGCGAAACTTGTTGTTCAAGCCAATTGTTATATCCAATGTTTGCATTGACCTGTGGCAGCCCAGTTGCAGTTGTTTCTCGCTTTGTTTGTGCCGCAATTTTCACATCACGTTCTGCATTTTGGATGACCCTATTGTTATTAATTGCAAAGTCGACAGCCTCTTGTAAAGTAAAGCTATATTTGTTTTCTTGAGCATTCAGCGAAGTAGCAAAAAGCAAGAAAATAATAAATTTATGTAACATTATTAGGTTGGTTTGAGTTTAGGTAGTCGTTTAATAAGTTGAGGCCTTTATTTGTAACGATAGCCCGTAAATGGTATTCTAGATAGCTTTCAAAAATATAGTGTTTATCAAAAAGATTATCTGGAAAAATATTAATATCACGAATGCCATTGGTTCCACTAAAGTATATTCTGGAAATAAAATCTAGATTAATTTCAGCTCTAAATAATCCAGTCTCAACACCCTTTTTAAGACTATCTATTACGCAGGAGTTCATCTTTTCAAATTGTTTGATATTTAACAAATCATAGATTTTTGGATAGTATTTTTTTAACTGGAACTGTGGAGATACTTTTTCATTTTTCAAGTAATTCATTACAAACATCTTGATTTGGTAAAGCTCTTCAATTGGATTTGTTGAGATTTCTTTTATACTATCAATTCCTTGATGTATATGATCTAAAGCTTCAAAAGTTACAACTTCCACTAGCTTTGTTTTGTTGGCAAAGTGAGTGTAAATTGTTTTTTTAGAAATACCCATTGCATTTGCAATGTCATCCATTGTAATGCTTTTAAACCCAAGAGTTAAAAACAATTCCTCTGCTTTTTTTACAATTTTTTCTTTCATAACAGGGCGCAAAGATACATCAGGAAACTATAAAAACAGTAAAAGTTTCCAAAGTTTTATATTTTTTTTAACATTTAATGTTTTTCCTTTTAAATTTGTTGTCATAATTCACTTATTTTTGCTGAATGAAATTAATTGAGTCCTACCAAAAACAGTTTTCAGAATATCTTAAAACATATAATGTTTCAAGAGAGCCAGAAAATCTATATAAGCCTATTGAATATATCCTCCAGCTTGGGGGTAAGCGTTTGCGACCTGTCTTGACCCTAATGACAACAGCATGTTTTGATGGTGATGTCAATCGGGCAATGAATGCCGCCTTGGCGGTTGAGGTTTTTCATAATTTTTCTTTGATTCATGATGATATTATGGATGCTGCTCCGTTGCGTAGAGGTAAAGAAACCGTTCACGAAAAATGGGACTTGAATACAGGAATATTATCTGGGGACGCTATGCTTATTAAAGCCTACCAGCTTTTCGAAAATTACCCCCCAGCTACTTTTAGAGAGTTAGCAAAGTTGTTTAGTAAAACAGCCCTCGAAGTTTGCGAGGGCCAGCAATATGATATTGATTTTGAAACTCGAACGAAAGTTTCTATTAATGAATATTTAAAAATGATTGAGTATAAGACAGCAGTATTGGTTGGTGCTGCTATGAAAATGGGCGCGATTGTAGCTAATGCGTCAACAGAAGATCAAGACCGCTGTTATGAGTTTGGGAAAAATCTTGGAATAGCATTTCAATTACAAGATGATTATTTAGATGCATTTGGAAATCCTGAAACTTTCGGAAAACAGGTCGGTGGAGACATATTAGAAAATAAAAAAACTTATTTGTATCTAAAAGCTATTGAAAATGGCTCTCCAGAAATTTGTAATCAACTATCTAAACTGTTTCAAGACAGTGCTGAGAACCTAGATAATAAAATTTCCAAAACTCTGGAGTTATATGTAAAAACTAAATCAAACCTTGCCACAAAAAAGGCAATTTCTTTTTACACGAAAGCAGCCTTTGATGTATTAGATAATATTAATATGTCTAGCTCCAATAAGCAAGTACTTAAGGTCTTTGGTACTGAGCTCATGACAAGGGATGTATAGCTATAAACAGAAACATATATCTAGATTATAATTTATTCATATTTATCTTGTTTTCAACTATCTATTTTGTGAAAAATCGTATTTTTGCTTATATTCTTTATTTGAAAAATAGAATTGTAAATCATGGATAAGTATTCTTTTCTTAACGCCGCTCATACTGCTTATTTTGCAGACATGTACGAACAGTATCTGCAGGACCCTGATAGCATAGAACCAACTTGGAAAGCTTTTTTCCAGGGTTATGATTTTGGAAGTGAAAGTTATGGCGCCGCAGGCGAAATAGTTGAAGGAGTAATGACACAAATTCCTGAGCAATTTCAAAAAGAATTTCAGGTTATAAAATTAATTGATGGCTATAGAACTAGAGGTCATTTGTTTACTAAAACTAATCCTGTAAGAGATCGCAGAAAATATCAACCTTCTCTTCAAATTGAAAATTTCGGTTTGTCTTTAAAAGACTTAACAACTGTTTTTAACGCCGGGGAAGTTATTGGTATAGGACCACAGAGCTTACAAGTTATAATTGAGCATTTAGAAGCTATCTACTGTGATGCAATTGGAGTTGAATATATGTATATTCGAAAGCCTGATGAACGTCAGTGGATACAAGAAAAACTCAACAAAAACGATAACCACGGGAGCTTTAGTAACCAAGAAAAGAAACATATTCTTAAAAAGCTAAATGATGCAGTTTCATTTGAAACTTTTTTACACACAAAATATGTTGGGCAAAAAAGATTTTCTTTAGAAGGTAATGAGTCTTTGATCCCTGCTGTTGATGCGCTAATTGAGAAGGCTGCATCGTATGGCGTAAAAGAGTTTGTAATGGGAATGGCACACAGAGGTCGCCTTAGTACGCTTACAAATATATTTGGAAAGTCCGCAAGTGATATTTTCAGTGAGTTTGACGGAAAAGACTATGAAGAGGAAGTCTTTGATGGAGATGTTAAATACCACCTTGGCTGGACAAGTGATCGTTTAACCGATAATGGCAATCGGATTAATTTAAGTATTGCCCCAAACCCATCACACTTAGAAACAGTAGGAGCCGTTGTAGAAGGGATTACTCGCGCTAAACAAGATGCCATTCAACCAGAAGACCCAACTAAAGTATTGCCAATAGTAGTACATGGAGATGCCGCAATAGCTGGACAAGGGCTAGTTTATGAGGTAGTTCAAATGGCTCAATTGGATGGTTATAAGACTAATGGAACCATACATATTGTGGTAAATAACCAAATTGGATTTACCACAAATTACTTAGATGCCCGCTCTTCAACCTATTGTACCGACGTAGCAAAAGTAACATTATCTCCTGTGTTACATGTTAATGCTGACGATGCAGAGGCTGTTGTTCATGCCACTGTGTTTGCATTAGATTTTAGAATGCAGTTTAAGCGTGATGTATTTATAGATTTATTAGGCTACAGAAAGTACGGTCACAATGAAGGAGATGAGCCAAGATTTACCCAGCCTAAATTGTACAAAGCGATAGCAAGCCATAGTAATCCTCGTGATATTTACGCTCAAAAATTAATAGATCAAGGCGTAATAGATTACGATTATGTGTCTGCCCTTGAGAAAAACTATAAGGCATCATTAGAAACAGAGTTAGTAACTTCAAGAAAAGAAGATAAAACAGTTATTACGCCGTTTATGCAAAAGGCTTGGAAAAACTTCCCAAAAGCTAAAGTTAAAAAGATGAAACTTACTGTTGATACCAGTTATCCTAAACAAAAACTAGGATTAATTAGTAAAGTTATTTCATCACTCCCCAAAGACAAAAAATTTATACGTAAGATCTCCCGTCTAATCGAAGCCAGAAAACAAATGTTTGAAACTGACAAACTTGACTGGTCAATGGCTGAGCATTTAGCATTTGGCTCGCTTCTAGAAGAGGGTTTCAATGTCCGTTTTTCAGGACAAGATGTTGAGAGAGGTACTTTTTCTCACCGTCACGCGGTTGTAAAAGTTGAAGATAGCGAAGAGGAAGTTGTTCTTTTAAATAACATAAGTTCAAGCCAAGGAAAATTCAGTATTTACAATTCATTACTGTCTGAATATGGAGTTGTAGGATTTGATTATGGTTATGCTATGGCAAGTCCAAATACTCTTACTATTTGGGAAGCTCAGTTTGGAGATTTTAGTAATGGGGCTCAAATTATGATCGATCAATACATCTCATGTGGAGAGGATAAATGGAAAACTCCTAATGGGATTGTAATGTTGTTGCCACACGGCTACGAAGGTCAGGGAGCTGAGCATTCTTCTGGTCGAATGGAGCGTTATCTGCAGCTTTGTGGAAAAGACAATATGTTTATTGCAGATTGTACTACTCCTGCAAATATGTTTCACTTACTGCGACGCCAATTAAAGGCAAATTACAGAAAACCTTTGGTTGTATTCACTCCAAAAAGTTTATTACGCCATCCAAAAGTGGTTTCATCAGTTGACGATTTTGCAAATGGAAGTTTTCAAATGCTAATTGACGATGCAACTTCTAAAGCAAGCTTAGTCAAAACATTAGTATTTGTAACGGGTAAATTTTACTATGATTTATTAGAAGCGCAAGAAAATCTTAAGAAAACAGATGTTGCACTAGTTCGTATTGAACAATTATTTCCATTACCAGAAAGTGAAATCAAGGCAGTGATAAGCAAATATAAAAATGCAGAAGATATTGTTTGGGCCCAAGAAGAGCCTAGAAACATGGGGGCGTATGCTCATATGTTAATGCACATAGACGATGTAAAAAACTGGAGAGTCGCATCAAGAAGAAGTTATAGCGCACCTGCCGCAGGAAGTGCTACACGTTCTAAAAAGAGACACCAAGAAATCATTAACTTTGTTTTTGACAAAACAAAAGACAATCAAAGAAAAAAACTAAAATAAACATACAATGATTTTAGAAATGAAAGTGCCTTCACCAGGTGAATCTATTACAGAAGTTGAGATTGCAGAATGGCTAATTCAAGAAGGAGATTATGTTGAAAAAGATCAAGCGATCGCAGAGGTAGATAGTGATAAAGCAACCCTAGAGTTACCAGCTGAAGCCAGTGGAACCGTAACTTTCAAAGCAGAGGTAGGAGATGCTGTTGAAGTTGGAGCAATTGTTTGTCTTATTGATACAAGTGCTTCAAAACCAGAGTCGGCAGACACTACTAAAGTATCATTAACAAATTCAGAAATTATTGAACCACTAAAGGTTGAGGTGCCAACTAACACAACTTATGCTACTGGATCTGCAAGTCCAGCAGCTAAAAAAATACTTTCTGAAAAAGGGATTGAAGCGACTTCCATTTCAGGCACAGGCAAAGATGGCCGAATTACTAAAGAAGACGCTGTTAAGGCAGTCCCAGCGATGGGACAGCAGATTAATATTGAAGGCCGTGGTGTGTCACGATCTAAACTTTCTATGTTACGCCGAAAAGTTGCGGAACGCTTGGTAACAGCCAAAAACGAAACAGCTATGTTAACGACATTCAATGAAGTTGATATGTCTCCAATTTTCGCATTAAGAAAACAATACAAAGAAATATTCAAAGAAAAACACGGCGTTGGTCTTGGATTCATGAGTTTCTTTACCCTAGCTGTTGTTCGCGCCTTAAAATTATTTCCAGCTGTTAATTCGATGATTGATGGAAAAGAAATGATTAGTTATGACTTTTGTGATATTAGTATTGCTGTCTCAGGACCAAAAGGCTTAATGGTTCCAGTGATTAGAAATGCAGAAGACTTATCGTTTAGAGGGGTGGAATCGGAAGTAAAGCGCTTGGCAACTCTTGCGCGTGATGGTCAAATTACAGTGGATGAAATGACTGGAGGCACGTTTACAATCACCAATGGAGGTGTATTTGGAAGCATGCTTTCAACACCAATTATTAATCCTCCTCAAAGTGCAATTCTTGGGATGCACAATATAGTCGAGCGTCCAGTCGCTATTGAGGGTAAGGTAGAGATTCGACCAATTATGTATGTAGCTTTATCATATGATCACAGAATAATTGATGGCAAAGAATCTGTAGGGTTTTTGGTTGCAGTTAAAGAAGCTCTTGAAAATCCTCAAGAGTTTTTGATGGATAATGATGTGATAACGTCATTAGAAATGTAGTTTAATGTGCTTCTAACCAATTAGCGCCCATATCCATCTCAACATCTAAAGGAACGCTTAATTTGTAGGCATTTTCCATTTCTTCCTTGATCAACTTTTTCATATTTTCTAACTCTGGCTTATAAACATCAAATACCAATTCATCGTGAACTTGCAATAGCATTTTTGTTTTATATGGTCCCGCCTGAAGTTTATTATAGATGTTAATCATTGCAATTTTTATAATATCAGCAGCACTGCCTTGAATTGGTGCGTTAACAGCATTTCGTTCTGCCGCTCCTCTTACAATAGCATTACGAGAATTGATATCCTTTAGATAACGGCGTCGGTTAGACAGCGTTGTCACATAACCATTATCTCTTGCGAAATCTACTTGTGAGCTCATGTATTTTCTAAGCTTTGGATAAGTTTCATAATATGTTTCAATTAATTCTTTCGCTTCAGAACGGCTTAAGTCAGTTTGATTACTTAGTCCAAAAGCAGAGACTCCATAAATAATCCCAAAGTTTACAGTCTTAGCATTTCCACGCTGCTCTCTAGTTACGTCTGTTATTGGAACATTAAATACCCTACCAGCGGTGGAGGCATGTATATCTTCACCATTTTTGAAAGCTTCAATCATAGTTTCTTCTTCGCTTACAGCGGCAATTACCCTTAGTTCTATTTGCGAATAATCAGCTGCTAAAAGTGTGTATTCTTCACTCCTTGGCACAAATGCTTTTCTCACTTGACGCCCTCTCTCGGTTCGAATAGGAATATTTTGTAAGTTGGGATTATTACTACTTAAGCGCCCTGTAGCGGCAACCGTTTGCATATATTCTGTGTGGATATGTCCAGTACTGTCTAAAACCTGTTCTGGAAGCGAATCCACATAGGTGCTTTTAAGCTTTGCTAGCCCTCTGTACTCTAATATGTGCTGAATAATTGTGTGTTCCTTTGCTAGGTAGGATAATACATCTTCAGCTGTACTATATTGCCCAGTTTTTGTTTTTTTAGGCTTGTCAACTAGCTTTAATTTTTCAAATAAAATTACTCCTAATTGTTTAGGGGAGGCAATATTGAAGGTTTCTCCTGCAGCCTCATATATCTTAGATTCAAGAGATGCGATGTCATTATTAAGCTCAATTGAAAGAAACTTCAAAAATGCAGTATCCAATTTGATCCCCTCTAACTCCATCGATGCTAGTACTTTCACTAATGGGATTTCAATCTCACTAAACAACTTTAATGTTTTTGCGTCTATTAATTCTTTTTTGAAATGACTTGCCAGTTGAAAAGTAATGTCAGCGTCCTCAACAGCGTATTCTGTAAGTTTTTCAAGAGAAACATCCCGTACTGAAAGTTGGTTTTTACCCTTTTTTCCAATTAAATCCACAATAGAAATAGGAGTGTAGTTTAAGTAGGTTTCTGCCAATACTCCCATATCATGTCGCATATCAGCATTGATTAGATAATGCGCAATCATGGTATCAAATAGATTCCCTTTAATATCAATTTTATATTTGTGCAAAACTTTAATTTCGTACTTTAAGTTCTGTCCAATTTTTTCAATAGAAGTTGATTCAAAAAACGGACGAAATAGTTCGATTAGTTGTTTGGCATCTTCAAAATTTTCCGGAAAAGGGATAAAAAACCCTTTGTGTGCTTCCCATGAAAAAGATATGCCAACGAGCTCTGCTTTAAGAGGATTTAGGTCTGTAGTTTCAGTGTCAAAACAAACGGATGGCTGCATCATTAGTTGTTTTATGAACAGCTTTAAACCTAGTTCACCAGTCACATTTTGGTAAAAATGAGCCGTAGAACGAGCTGTTTCTCTTCCGTAATTTTGAGACGCCAAAGATGCTTCGTTTTCGTCGCTACCAAATAAAGAAAACTGTCCAGCTCCGGCTTGGGAAGTTGTGGAGACAATACTCTTTTTAGGTGTTGAAGTAGACGGATCAGCTGAGGTAGTTACTTCTGTGTTTTTGACTGCAAATGTTTTGTTGAAGTTATCAATTAGACGCCTGAACTCCAGATCTTGAAAAATTGCCTCTACTTTTTCAGAGTTTGGAACTCCTAACTCACATTTTTTGGCGTTAAATTCTATAGGGACATCTAGCAATATTGTAGCTAGTTTTTTAGATAAAAGTCCAAGTTCGGCATTGGCTTCAATTTTTTCTTTCATTTTACCTTTAAGCTCATGAGTATTGGCTAAAAGATTCTCCATACTTCCGTACTGAGCAAGTAATTTTTTTGCAGTTTTATCTCCAACTCCTGGGAGCCCTGGAATATTATCAGAAGCATCTCCTTTCATTCCTAGAAAGTCAATAACTTGAAGCGGGTTTTCAATCTCAAATTTTTCTTTTATTTCATCAATCCCCCAAGTTTCATATCCCCCACCAAACATAGGTCTGTACATGAAAATATTTTCACTTACTAACTGTGCGAAATCTTTATCGGGGGTGACCATAAAGGTTTTAAAACCTTCTTTTTCCGCTTTTTTGGCGAGTGTTCCAATAATGTCATCGGCCTCAAAACCTTCCTTGACAATTGCAGGAATATTCATAGCCTCTAGAATTTTGTAGATGTAAGGTACCGCAAGCTTTATTCCCTCTGGAGTTGCATCCCTATTTGCTTTATATTCCTTAAATATCTCTACGCGATCCTTGCTACCACCCTTGTCAAAACATACCGCTATGTTGTCGGGACGTTCTCTTTTAATAACATCCAACAATGAGTTAGTAAAACCAAGAATTGCTGAGGTATCAAGCCCCTTGGAATTAATTCTTGGGTTTTTTATAAACGCATAATATCCCCTAAAAATTAAAGCATAAGCATCTAAAAGAAATAATCGTTTTTGTTTAGCCATTATTATAACTAGTTTCTCTTTTTACAGTTTATAAATTAAAAAAAAAGTTCTTATTACTAATTTATTTTGTCAAAAGAAATCCCTTGTGTTTTCAATACACTTTTTGTTTTGTAAGCATAAAATAATAGATATATGAAACAAATAACAGCTATCCAATAAGACGACTGTATGCTAAAAATATCTGCTAACTTTCCTTGAAGAGGTGGGATTATAGCACCCCCTAAGATCATCATGATCAAAAATGCGGACCCTTGAGATGTGTATTTTCCTAGTCCAGAAATACTTAACGTAAAAATACACGGCCACATGATAGAGCAAAATAAACCACCAGAAAGTAAGGCATATAAAGCCAATTGACCCGAAGTAAAAACTCCAATAATCATTCCGATAATTCCTAGCGTGCTAAATATTTTCAATGTCGCAATAGGGTTGTCTTTCGCCAGGAAAAATCCACCAATTTGTATAGCTACACAAACACCAAACAATAAGATTTCTGTAGATGAATACTTTCCAAAATTAACCAAAAGAATCACACCAAAAGCAACATAAGGGACAATAATAAGCAGCCACTTCTTAAGCCCTTTACCGGGATTAAAAACTGTTATAGCACCTACCCAGCGCCCGATCATCATCCCCCCCCAGTAAAGAGAGATAAATGGCGCAATTTCTGCGTCATTCATGACCTTTAGTCCTAACGGGTTTAGGTTGTTAACCTTGTCTGCAACAAACTTTAAGAGTTCTCCGAGATTACTTTGTATAGTAACCTCTACCCCGACATAAGTAAATATAGCTAGCATACCTAAAACAAGCTGTGGGTATTTCATAGCACCCCATCCGTCGGGAGATTTTGTTGCACGGGTATTGGCAAAGAACACGCTTAAAATCACCGCAAATAAAGCCACTAAGAGCAAGTAAAGCCGTTTATTTTCAATGGCTTCATTCGCTACTACTCCGTCTGCATATGTATTGAAAATCAATCCAAAACAAACAATAATAACAACAGTTAAAGCAATTAATATATTTTTAGCCTTATTAGCCGGTTCAAATAACTCATCTGTTTTAGTATTGGGTAATTTTTTAGAAAAATGAAATAATGCAGCAGCAGCCAAAAATAAAGCGCCCACCCCAATGTAAAGGAGCTGAATCGTTGTTAGTTTTATTTCATTATTTAAAATCATTTGATTTAGCTCGTCTCCTGAAAGCGGAGTGGATCCAAAAATTATTAAAGCAATAACAGTAGGTCCAATAGTAGCTCCAAATGAATTTACCCCTCCAGCAAGATTTAATCTTTGGGATCCTGTTTCTGGCTCCCCTAACGCAATAGCAAATGGATTAGCTGCTGTTTGTTGAAGTGAAAACCCAAGCCCAACGATAAATAAGGCTAATAATACTAAATAGAAGACCGAACTATCCCCTTGTTGCGCTCCGTTTACAAAGGGGTACATTAATAATGCACCAAGAGCTGACACCAACAAACCATAGACAATTCCGTTTTTATAGCCCCAGCTGTTGAGAATGTCTTTTTTGACTGCACTTGATAGTACAAATAACAATAAAGCTCCAAAATAATAGGCGCCATAAAAAGCAAAATCGACAAGTTGAGACTGAAACTGGTCAATATTAAAATAGGTCTTACAAAACGGAATAAAGACCCCGTTAGAAGCTGCAATAAATCCCCAGAAAAAGAAGACAGTAACCAATGTGGTTAGCGCTGAGTTGTTGTTTTTAGTACTCATATTTTATTATTTAGTGTGTTAGTTTTTGGCTAAACAATCCTTTAAAAATGATTTATTTGCCAACTTATGGATTGATTTTGTAATTATCAGAAATATACTAAAAAAATCTAAAACTAAAAGTATCGTTAAATAATAATATTAACTTAATTATCATCTGGATTTGTTCTATTTTTGCAAATCAAATGACCTTAATATGAGCCGACTTATAATTTTTATAATCTTAATCTTGGCATTGGATTTTTATGCTCTTCAAAGTTTTCGAAGTGTCATAAAAAGTTCTTTTGTAACATACGGATATGTAATTATTTCAATTATAATATTTTCTAATATAGTTTATCAGGGGATGACCTTTGATAGGAGCTCAATAAACAATCAAGGATTTTATTTAGCACTTGCGTTGTTTATTTTGGTTTATGTTCCAAAGCTAGTGTTGTTGATTTTTGTGTTAGGAGAAGATATTTACAGACTTTTTGAAGCTATTTATAACTATTTTATTTCAAAACCAGATAACTCTTCTGCATTTTTTAGTTCTAGACGAAAGTTTATTGGACAACTTGCACTAGGTTTGGCTTCTATTCCATTTTTATCAATATTATATGGAATTACAAAAGGAAAATATAATTTTAAAGTTTTAAGGTACTCATTGTTTTTTGAAGATTTACCAGAAGCCTTTGAAGGTTACCAGATTACTCAAATAAGTGATATTCACAGTGGAAGTTTTGACAATAAAGATAAAATTGAGTATGCTGTTAATTTAGTGAATGAACAAGGATCTGACGTTATCTTGTTCACGGGAGATTTAGTAAACAGTAGGTCTGAAGAAATGCGACCTTGGAAGTCAACTTTTTCTAAATTAAAAGCAGTCGATGGTATTTTTTCTGTTTTAGGGAATCATGATTATGGAGATTACACTCGCTGGTCTACCGAAAAAGATAAAGCTGAAAATTTTCAAGAAATGCTAGACATTCAAAAGGAAATGGGTTTTGATCTTTTAAGAAATGAAAGTCGATTTATTCAAAAAGACAACGACCGTCTAGCAATTATTGGAGTTGAGAATTGGGGAAAAGGATTCAAACAGAAAGGGGATTTAGAACTAGCGTCTACTGCCGTTAATCCAACTGATTTTAAAATATTACTCAGCCATGATCCTTCTCATTGGCAGTACGAAGTTGTTAAGCACCCTATTCATTACCACCTCACACTCAGCGGTCATACTCATGGAATGCAATTCGGAATTGAAATTCCTGGCGTATTGAAATGGAGTCCTGTAAAGTGGCGTTATAAGTACTGGGCTGGAATTTATGAAAAGGCAGGCCAGTTCATAAATGTCAACCGTGGTTTTGGTTTTTTAGCTTTTCCAGGCCGTGTTGGAATATGGCCGGAAATCTCCGTCATAACGCTAAAAAAAGGGGTTAATAACACTTAAACGTCAGAAAACCTTATATTTACCCTAAATAAATCATTTATTTTTAATGAGTTATCTTGGTAAATCTAATTACTAGTTTAACGGTTGAAAAATAAAATTTCAAGATATGTCAAAATTTGGAGATTTAATAGACGTTGAAGTTCCGGTCTTGTTCGAGTTTTTTACAGAGTGGAGTGACGAATCTGAAACGATGCATGATGTGCTTAGAGACGTTGCTGCCGCCATGGGAGATAAAGCTCGAGTGATTAAAATTGATGTAGAGAAAAATCAAGATCTCGCAGAAGCACTTCGTATTAAGGGGTTGCCAACATTAATTATTTATAAGTCAGGCGATATGAAATGGCGCCAAAGCGGCGAACTTGATGCTAATACTATTATTGGCCGTATTCAAGAATTTGTCTAACAATTTCTTAATCACTTTACTCCAAAAGATCTTCTTGCTGTAAGTCTTTACTTTCAGGCTCTCCAGTAAACAGTCTTAGATAATTATTGAATTTACCCATTTCTGTTTTGATAAAGTCATCACTTTCATAAAAGGTAGTAACGTCAACCAAGCTTCTGTATCGCTCAATATCACTATATATTGTTTGTATGTATTTAGATTGATTATCATCTGAAAGATCACTGTAGTAACTCAGACTTTCCTGGTACTTACTGCTAACCTTAAGGAATAATTTTCGTGCTTTTTTTGTAGCTTTCAGCTCATAATATGCGCCAATGTAAGGTTCAAGAAGTGTGTAAAAACCAAACATATCTACAGGCATTTTTGTCATAGCTAAGTCCGCAATTTGTTCAGCTTTTTCTAACTTACCTTCCTTAATTAAAGCTTCAATTAGTCGTGCTAAGTTTCCGCGATAGGTTAAACTGTTTCTGCGTGTTTCAACATCGTGATACATATCAGGATCGCCGTTATTCCCCCAATCCCAATAGGTAACCATATCATACATTTTATCTGTATCAATACGCCCCATATCAAATGGGTTGTTTTTATCTACCGCAGTTTTAATAGGAACTAATTTATACACTAATCCATCTAACTGAAGGTAGTCCTTCATCCAAATATAATCCTCGTCTCCAAACGCACCACCTGTAAAGTAAATTGGCCGTTCCCAATTGTTGTTATTAATAATGTCCAGCATCATTAAACGGTTCTTGTAAAGCGCAGCCCCTTTAATCTTAATATCAATGTGAGGAACGATTAAAGAAGAATCTTGAGCTTTAACAATACCGTTTTTTAAAACTGTTAATTTGTCAACGGGGATTCTAACATTTTCTGTAGGTAAATAATTAGCGTTCAGATCTTGGTTTCTTTGACCACTGGTGTCATATCCTTGTTGTTGTAGCACGTGTTTGTATTTAGTGCGCTCATCATCACTTGTAATAAATCCTAAAAACTGATCGAGATTTAAAGTATCTTTTGTGACAACTTCTTTAATTATATAGTCACGAGTACCCCACTTATATTGTTCATGAGACAACCCAGATGGAATCGGGGCACTTTCATAAGCTTTACGTTTCATCTGATCGATGTACCAATCCACATTAAACAAGCTTGTACAAACTACTCGAACATCCCTGCGAACACCTTCAATTTCTTGAGCATACCAAAGCGGGAAAGTATCGTTATCCCCAATTGTAAAAATAATAGCGTTAGGGTCACAGGACTCCAAATACTGTATTGCCATAGCATGAGCAGTTTCTCTTTTAGAACGGTCGTGATCATCCCAGTTTTGACTTACTAAAATTCCTGGAACTGCGACTAAGCAGGCCAGAGAAACCAGGGGAGCTAAAAGACTTGATTTTGAAAAACTGCTTAATTTTTTATAGATAGCAAAGACTCCGAATCCAATCCAGAGTGCAAACACATAGAAAGACCCAACTACAGAATAGTCGCGCTCGCGAGGCTCAAACGGCCGTACATTTGTGTAAACTTGTATGGCAATTCCTGTAAATAGGAAAAATACTAACATGGTCCAAAATAGTTTTTTATTTTTGTTAAAAAGAAAAAACAAACCAATCAACCCAAGTAATAAAGGGAGGAAATAATAGGTGTTTCTCGCCTTATTGTTTTTAACGTCACTGGGAAGGTTTTCTTGTGACATTCCTAAAAAGTATTCATCAAGACTGCCAAATCCACTGATCCAATTTCCATGAAGATCCATTTTCCCTTGAATATCATCCTGACGTCCCGTAAAATTCCACATAAAATATCTCCAATACATGTAACCAATTTGATAATTAAAAAGGTAATATATATTTTTGATTAAAGAAGGTTTTTCAATATCGATATACCGCCCATATTTTTTTAGAAAATTATGATAGCCTTCATAATCAACTTCACCATTTGCAACCGCATTCCTAAAATCATTAATAACCGACCTTAATTCGTTTTGCATTTGATGTTCAGACTTAATTGAAAAGTCTAAAAACCCAGAATATGTCATATAGTTTTCAGCATGCTCTGTACTCCACATTCTTGGCAACAAAGAAGCATGTTTAGAATTGTAATTTTGTAATCCGTTCTCGTAATCGTTTACTATTACATACCTGCGAAGGATTTCGTCTTTTTCATATTTTGGTTTGTCATCAACATAGGGCTTATTTTTATCTAGACCAGCGTATTGGTCTGTAAATTGCGGCCCGTAGAACAAGTGTGTCTTTGGGTATTGCTCAAGATTATAATAGGCTAGTAACTCTCTAGCACTTGAAGGGTTATTTTCATTAACTGTCACATTAGCATTTGCACGAATTGGAAGCATTAGCCAACATGAAAATCCAACAACTATAAATGTAATACACAATAAAGCCGTATTTAAATTCACATAGTTTTTTTTCTGTGTGTAGCGGATGCCCAAAATGATAAAACTTACCAGAAGCACAAAAGCAATGATAGACCCTGAGTTAAACGGTAGGCCAACTGAGTTTACAAAAAATATTTCTAAGATGCTGAAATATCTGAGAATGTTAGGAGCCAAAAGTTTAAATACAAATAGTAAAACAGCAATTCCAGCTAGATTTGCCAAAACAAAGTTTCTTATAGTAATTATTTTATAATTTTTAAAATAATAAATAAGTCCAATCGCTGGAATGGTTAATAGTCCCATGAAGTGAACTCCAAAAGAAAGCCCTACTACAAATGAAATAAGGATCAACCATTTATTGCCTCTGGGAGTAAACATTTCATTTCCCCAGCGCAGTCCTAAATAAAATAAAACAGCCATGATTAATGTAGCCATAGCGTACACTTCTGTCTCAACAGCATTAAACCAAAAAGAGTCCGTGAAAGCAAAAGATAAACTCCCAACAAATGCAGCCCCTAAAATAGCAATGTTTTGCTCTTTTGAAGATTCGTTGTTGTTAACTACTTGTTTAATAAGTAGTACAATAGACCAAAACATAAATAAAATAGTAAAGGCACTTGCGCTGGCACTCATCATATTAATCATGAGTCCAATTTGTGTAGGATCTGTAGCAAAAATAGAAAAGAATGCCCCCATCATTTGAAAAAATGGTGCTCCTGGCGGGTGTCCAACCTGTAACTTGGATGACGTTAAGATGTATTCGCCGGCATCCCAAAAACTAACGGTTGGTTCTACCGTTAGACTGTAAGCAATAAAAGCAATTAAAAAAGCAAACCACCCAAGTATAAGGTTCCACTTTTTGAAGTTAAAATCGGCCATTTTACAAAATTGAAGTTCGAAGCGAATTTAATAATAATTACTTAACGGAAAAAAGCTTTTTAGTAAAGCTTAATAATTTTTATACTTACTAAATATTATACAAAAGGCAGACCTTGTTTAGCTTGGTAGAATGTATATCCAACAAATAAAGCATATGCTAATCCAAAAACAGTTACAATTATAATTTGATTCTTTGTCGTAGTTTTAGATTTATTTGAAATTAATAATGCGAAAATTGGAATTATTTGTAGGCCATGTAGACCAAAAAAATGTGCTACTCTTAAATCACCAGCAATTGTACTCCAATTAACTAACGGAAGACCAGGACCTCCATCCTCGACACCAATATTATGAGACATTTCACTTATCATTTGTCCGCCAACCCAACTGCCAAAAAATACTATTACCCAACCTAGAAGTATAGCCCATTGAAGTAATTTAGGTGTTTTTAATTTCAATCGGATAGTTTCAAATATAAATAATGCCATAATTATAACATTAATAGCTATTAATATTCCCATAGCTGTAAAGATTAAACCATCAAATGGATTTGATATATTATAATGTGATTGCACCCCACCTGATGCTTGATATATAATAAGTCCTAATTCTATTAGCAATGTCCAACAAACAATATTATTAATAAGATTCTTCTTTTTTTTAGAGAAAGGATATAACGTCATAAGAAACCCTACTGTTAAAATATAGATAGCTACAGAAATTGAGAATTTCAATGGCTTCATCCAAACGTTAACTCCCATGAGGGTTCTATCATCCATAAAACTACTTGTTATAGACACAATAGCTAAAACCAAATGAACTATTACAATCCAATACAATAGTGGGCTATGGTTTTTTACTGTGTTAAAGACATGCTTTAAAGACATCAAGATTGTTTTTGTTTAATGGTTTTAATAATCATGAAAAGCAGGAAACCGACTGGCCCAAGCGTGAAGGTTAAAAAAAGACAAGGAGCTATTACTAAATGATTAATCTTTAATTTTTTATTTTGATCTAGCATCCACATGCCAACTAAAAGATCAAAAGCTAGGTAATGAATCCACCCTGCCAGCACTGCATTTTCCTCTGAAAATAACGCCATAACCGATCTAAGGTTTCCAAAGTCCATCATTCCACTTACACAAACGGCTTGAACTATATAAATAGCGTATATGAACGCTAATGTTAATGGAATTACTTTAAAATCAATCAAAAACCGAGTTACTTTCCATTTTGATAAAAAGAGCATCAAGACCCACATTGGCAATGCGACCGCATTAGCTATTGTGAAAGCTTCTGTTGGTGTCATATTAGTTTTTGTTCAGTTTATGTTATATTTTTTTATTATAATTTAATGTAGATTTGTTTATCTCCGTCAATAAGGAATGTACAATTTTCGAAACTAGGAGGGCCAAACGTTGTTCTTGGATTGTTAGAGAATCCATAAGGCTCGCTGGGTATTCCAAATAAACCTTTAGTGTCTAAAACACCGTTGTTATTCTCGTCATGGAACAGCGAAACTGAGTAAACCCCCGTTTTTATGTTTGCTATTTTTAATGAAATAGTGTTGTTTGTTACGGCGACTGTTTTTGCGTAGTCGCACTGTTTTAAAAAATCCTCTTTTTTATCTGTTAAGCACACCTGTAATTTGCCTTTTATATTCTTAAAATTATTTACAGTAATCTTCAACACATGAGCGGTGTTTGGTTCTTGTTCTAAAAGAAAAATAGAACTAAGTGTTGACATTAATAATATTATTAATTTTATCATGATTTATGTTTTAGATTGAGGTTCTGGTATTCTTTAAGGTTTTCAAAATGTTCTTTAAACGATTTAACTCCGGCTTTTGTAATTTTACAATTGGTTTTTGGATAGTTCTTCTCAAAACTTTTATCAATAGAAATATACCCACACTCTTTGAGCTTCTTTAGTTGTATACTTAGATTGCCTTGGGTAGTTTTGGTAAGTTGTTTCAGAAAATTAAAATCACAATTTTCTGCTTTCATCAGGACGGATACAATCATCAGTCGTATTGGATTTACCAGTATTTTATTTAGTGGCTTAAACATTTGGTTTCCTATAATAAAGAGTAATTCCAGGGATAAGTAGCCCAAAAACAGCGGCAATACCGTTTAGCAACAGCCAAGAGTTATTTGGAGTATAAACGCAAAGTATGCTGCATATAATAACAGAGATGCCTCCAAAAGAAAAGGGTTTGAAGCGAATTAAAAGTCCCGTTATAAGAATCATCACTCCTAATAAAAACAATATAGACTCTGTTGGATTAATTTTTTTTTCAATAGAGATAAAAATTAAAAGAATCCAAGAGATATTAAACACGCCCCATATTATTTTTAAACTCCGCCCGACATGTGTTTCATAGCCTACTTTTACGCGTTTTTTAATGTTATAGACCAACGTTATAACCATCCCTATAATAGGAATTAAGATCCAATATAGTAGTAATGAGTAGTGTGTTTGCTGTACAACTTCCGGATATGTGTAGTGAAAAAAGCTTAGTATAGCGATAAGTGATCCCCAAAAAATAAAAGAGAAAGAACTTTCTTTTAAGTTTTCTTTTGTTTTGTTGATTACATCATTAATTAGTTGAATTTGATCTTCCATATTTTTATTGGTTTAAATTATCAAATATAAACTAGTTTATATTATAAACCAAAAACCAGCAATAAATAATTTTAAAAATGTTTGGCTAAACAAAACTTTATCATAAATTTGCAGCCTCATTACGAGATTGGCCCATGGTGTAACTGGCAACACGTTGGTTTTTGGTACCAAAGAGTCTAGGTTCGAGCCCTAGTGGGCCAACTAAACAAGTATAAACACTTGTTAAATTCAATTTTTATGTCGTATATTTGTGACATTGAATGATAAATGAAAATGCGAGGGGACATAAAGTCCCCTCTTTTTATACCAAATGTTTAGAGATAAAGTAAAAGAATTATTGGAAGAGTGTCTAGAGCAAAGACCTGACTTATTTTTGATAGATTTTGAAATCTTAGATAGAAATAAAATAAGAATTGTAATCGATGGTGATAAGGGGGTTCTGGTTGAAGACTGCATGTTTGTAAGTCGTGGAATAGAGCACAATCTAGACAGAGAAGAGTATGATTTTTCTTTGGAAGTGTCCTCGTCAGGAGCAACTACCCCATTGACACACTCAAGACAATATCAAAAACATATTGGCAGAACTTTAGAAGTAAGGACTTTAGAAAATAAAAAATTTGAAGCTGTTTTAAAATCAGCCAGTGAAAGTGACATTTTACTAGAATGGAAAGCAAGAGAACCAAAACCCATAGGAAAGGGTAAAGTAACAGTTCAAAAAAAAGCAACCCTTTTGTACGATGAAATAGGTGAAGCAAAAGTGAAAATATTATTTTAATATAAGACTAAAAATTATGGAGAATTTAGCGTTAATTGATTCGTTTTCAGAGTTTAAAGATGAAAAACTGATCGACCGTGTAACTTTAATGTCAATCTTAGAAGATGTGTTCAGAAATACATTAAAAAAGAAATTTGGTGACGATGATAACTTTGACATCATCATTAATCCGGATAAAGGAGATTTAGAGATTTGGAGAAATAGGATAGTTGTCGCTGACGATGCAGTTGAAGATGACAATCAAGAAATATCATTAACAGATGCCCAAATGATTGAACCAGATTTTGAAGTTGGAGAAGATGTTTCTGAAGAGGTGAAGCTGTTCGATTTAGGTCGTCGTTCTATATTGGCGCTTCGTCAAAACTTGATCTCAAAAATCCAGGAGCACGATAACACTAACATTTACAAGCAATTTAAAGAACTAGTAGGAGAAATATATACAGCTGAGGTTCATCATATTCGTCATCGCGCAGTTATTTTGTTAGACGACGAAGGGAATGAATTGGTTCTTCCAAAGGATAAACAAATTCCATCTGATTTTTTCAGAAAAGGGGATAATGTTAGAGGAATTATTGAGAGTGTAGATCTTAAAGGAAACAAACCATCAATTGTTCTGTCCAGAACATCGCCAATATTTTTAGAGAAATTATTTGAACAAGAAATACCAGAAGTTTTTGACGGTTTAATTTCTGTCAAAAAAGTTGTTAGGATACCAGGTGAAAAAGCCAAAGTAGCTGTGGATTCTTATGATGACCGAATTGATCCAGTTGGTGCTTGTGTAGGAATGAAAGGTTCGAGAATTCATGGTATTGTTCGTGAGCTTGGAAATGAAAATATTGATGTCATTAATTACACAACTAACTTACAACTCTACATTACAAGATCTTTAAGTCCTGCAAGAGTCACTTCTGTAAAGATTGACGAGGAATCTAAAAGAGCCGAGGTGATTTTAAAACCTGAAGAGGTAAGTAAAGCTATTGGTAGAGGTGGACATAATATCCGTTTAGCTGGTCGTTTAACTGGTTATGAAATAGATGTATTTAGAGAAGGAGTTGAAGAAGATGTTGAGCTTTCTGAATTTTCTGATGAAATTGAAGCATGGGTTATTGAAGAGTTCGCTAAAGTAGGGTTAGACACAGCAAAGAGCATTCTTGAACAGGATGTTACGGACTTGGTTAAACGCACAGATTTAGAGTTAGAAACAATTGAAGACGTTGTTCGCATTCTTAAAGAGGAGTTTGAAGAGTAAAATTTATTATATTGGTGGCCTGAAAGGCATTTTACAACTTGATTTTGCGAAAGTAAACACAGTAAATTTGAAAAAAACAATAAAGGCAATTTATGGCTGAAATTATTAGATTAAATAAAGTTTTAAGGGAATTAAACATTTCACTCGATAGAGCAGTCGATTTTTTGGAAACAAAAAACGTCGAAATAGAAAAACGCCCAACAACTAAAATCAACTCTGAAGTATATAATCTCCTTGCAGGAGAGTTTCAAACAGATGCTAGTAAAAAAGTTGCATCCAAAGAAGTGGGTGAGGCAAAGCTTAAAGAAAAAGAAGCACTGCGTGTGCAGCGTGAACAAGAAATTGAGGAAAAGCTTCAAAAAGCAGAAGCAGCTAAGCAAGTTTTAAAGGCTAAGTCTAAACTAGAGGGGCCAAAAAAAGTTGGAAAAATTGATTTAGAGAGCCCTAAAAATGTATCTCCAGAAACTCTCAAGGCCAAGCTGACTGAAAAGCCTGAAGTAGAAGTCTCCAAACAACCCGAAAACCCACAAGTTAAGGCAACTCAAATTTCTGAGCCTACAGCTCATGCAACCCCCCCTAAATCAACAAAAACGGTAACAGCAACAAAGTTAGATAAAGTAAAAGAAGAGGCAGAAAACCCCACGATACCATCGTCTAAACAAAAATTACTTAAGCCAGAACCAAGTATTGATGAAGCTCTAATTACTGGAGACAACAAGGTTGAAACAACAAATTATCAAAAATTATCAGGGCCTAAGTCCACAGGTCAAACGATTGATTTAGCTCAATTTAACAAACCTAAAAAACCCAAGCCAGCCACTCCTACAGCAAGCGGAAACTCAACAGATGCTAAGAAAAAGCGTCGACGAATTAGCAAAGTAGGGAACAATTCTTCACCTAAGAAGGGTAATTTTAGAAGTCGCCCAAACCAAAGTAGAACACAAACACCAAAAGTAGAGCCTACAGCTGAGGAAGTTCAAAAGCAAGTAAGAGAGACTCTTGAAAAATTACAGGGAAAATCAAATAAAGGCAAAAAAGGTGCTAAGTACCGAAAAGAAAAAAGAGACCAACATAGGGAACAGACTGAAAAAGATCAAGAACAACAAGCGCTTGAGAGTAAGGTATTAAAGGTTACTGAGTTTGTTACCTCAAGCGAGGTAGCCACAATGATGGATGTCTCGGTCACTCAAATTATTTCTGCATGTATGTCCTTAGGTATGATGGTTACAATGAATCAACGCTTAGATGCTGAAACATTAACCATTGTTGCCGAAGAGTTTGGTTATACTGTAGAATTTGTAACTGCTGATATTGATGAGGCTATCGAAATAGTTGTTGACACAGAAGAACAATTAGAAACTCGTGCGCCAATTGTAACTGTTATGGGTCATGTCGATCATGGTAAAACATCTTTACTAGATTACATTAGAGAGGAAAATGTTATTGCGGGAGAATCAGGAGGCATTACTCAACACATTGGAGCTTATGGCGTTACCTTGTCTACAGGCCAAAAAATAGCGTTTTTAGACACTCCGGGTCACGAAGCTTTTACAGCCATGCGTGCACGTGGAGCTCAAGTCACTGATATTGCTATTATTGTAATTGCGGCGGATGATGATATTATGCCTCAAACAAAAGAAGCCATAGCACATGCACAAGCAGCTGGGGTGCCAATTGTTTTTGCCATCAATAAAATTGACAGACAAGAAGCAAATCCAGAAAAAATAAAGGAAGCGTTAGCTAATATGAATTTATTAGTTGAAGATTGGGGAGGAAAAATACAATCCCATGACGTCTCGGCTCTTAAAGGAGATGGTGTAAAAGAATTACTAGAAAAAGTATTACTTGAGGCTGAATTGTTAGAGCTAAAAGCAAACCCTAATAAAGCCGCAGTAGGCACAGTTGTTGAAGCTTTTTTAGATAAAGGACGTGGTTATGTGTCTACCATACTAGTGCAAGCAGGAACCTTAAAAATTGGTGATTATGTACTTGCAGGAAAAAATAGTGGTAAGGTTAGAGCAATGCATGATGAGCGAGGAAATGACATCTTTGAGGCTGGACCTTCTACTCCAATATCTATTTTAGGATTAGATGGCGCACCGCAAGCAGGGGATAAGTTTAACGTTTTTAAAGATGAACGTGAGGCGAAACAAATTGCAGTTAAACGCACACAATTACAGCGTGAGCAATCTGTTAGAACACAGCGTCATATTACACTTGATGAAATTGGTAGACGTATAGCATTAGGAGACTTTAAAGAACTTAATATCATTCTCAAAGGGGATGTAGACGGTTCTGTGGAGGCCTTGACTGATTCATTTCAGAAACTTTCTACTGAAGAAATCCAAGTTAATATTATACACAAAGGAGTTGGGGCTATTACTGAAAGTGATGTTTTGTTGGCTTCTGCTTCTGATGCTATAATTATCGGATTTAATGTGCGACCAATGGGGAATGCAAGACAGATTGCAGATAAAGAAGAGATCGATATTCGAATGTACTCAATTATTTATGATGCTATTAATGATCTTAAAGATGCAATGGAGGGTATGTTGTCCCCAGAGTTCAAAGAAGAAATTACAGGATCTGCAGAAATTAGAGAAACATTTAAAATTTCTAAAATTGGAACCATTGCTGGATGTATGGTCACTAATGGCAAAATTTACCGAAATTCTGGAATTCGTTTAATTAGGGAAGGAGTCGTTGTATATACAGGGGAACTAAGTTCTCTGAAGCGTTTTAAAGATGATGCCAAGGAAGTCGCTAAAGGTTATGATTGTGGGATGCAAATCAAAAATTATAATGATATCCATGTTGGAGACGTTCTTGAGGCTTTCCAAGAAGTTCAAGTAAAAAAGAAATTAAAATAATATTTGAAAACTGTAATAGCTAGGGATAGCCGCTTTTTTTATTGATTTAAAAACTACTGTGTAAACAAAAAGGCGTTTGAGAATTTTGATTTGACCCTAACAAGTTGTCTATCCGCTTCAAGACGCGTCCTAAACCTTCCTACCCATACTTTATAATTTGGCGTTTCGTATTTCATTTCTACAAATTGTCCCGGAAAATTAGCTTTAAAATTTAGTAAAGCTTTTGTCGCGTAAGAGCGTCGCCCACTATATATTTGAATTTTAATAAAAGGCATCTTTTTATTCATTTCTTTTTTCAAAGCTAGGATGCGTTCAATTTCTGCACTTTTATTTATTGTAATCAAGCCCTCTTGAGCTAAAGCAGGCACTGAAAACAAGGCATTTACAACAATAAATATGAATAATTTTTTTTTCATGCAATTAAATTATTTTTACAAATGTAATCCAATAAAGTTTATGGCTTTGATTTTTACTTATTTAGAATGCTTATAAATTAGGAATTTACGCAGATCTAACATTTCAAAAACGGACATTATATCTTACTTTTGCGGAAGATTTTAAAGTTAAATATTACACGTTTGCTTGAAGAAATCGCATTAAAGTTTAGAAACGACCCCTATCGACACTATGAAACAAGGATTTAAATTTTACGCGCCCTCAAAATTACTTTCAACAGGGCTTTTCTTTTTAACAATTATATTCACGTCACTTTTTGCTCAAGACGGAGATCCAGTCAAAGGAAAATCTTTGTTCAATGCAAATTGTGCAGCATGTCACCAGTTAGACAAAAAGATGACAGGTCCAGCTCTTCGTAACGTAGAGGCTAGGCTCAGTGAAACAGAAGGTTTAGATCGAGTCTGGCTTAATTCATGGATTAGAAATAGTTCTGCAATGATCAAGTCTGGTGATGCATATGCTAACAAAATATATGCGGAGTACAACGGCTCAGCAATGACTGCTTTTCCACAGTTTTCTGACGAAGATATTAATAACATCTTAGCTTACACAGCGAAAGAAAAAGCTGCACCTGCAGTCGCAGTAGTTGGCACGAGTCAAGCTACTGTTGAAAGCAGTAGCGGAGTGTCTCAGGAAATTGTATTAGGTGCACTAGCGATTCTTTTTGGGTTACTCGCTTTAGGCTTATTTTTAGTAAATAAAACATTACGGCGTTTTGCCTCTGCAAACAATGTAGAAATAGCTGAAGCGATTAAAAGAAAATCACTTTGGAAAGCATTTGTTCAAAATCAATTTTTAATGTTGGTTGCAGCAATCTTCTTTTTGCTATCAAGTGCCTACTTTGTGTACGGTTACCTATCTCAAGTAGGAGTTGACCAAGGCTACCAACCAATTCAGCCTATCCATTACTCTCACAAAATTCATGCGGGTGATAACGGGATTGATTGTAAATACTGTCACTCCTCTGCACGGGTGAGTAAGCACTCAGGGATTCCAGCGCTTAACGTTTGTATGAACTGTCATAAATCTATTTATGAGGTGTCAGAAAGCACAGGAAACGATGAGTATAGCAAAGAGTTTTATGATGGAGAAATCAAGAAATTATACGATGCTGTTGGTTGGGATGATGCCAATCAAAAATACACAGGAAAAACAAAGCCAGTTAAATGGGTTCGAATACACAACCTTCCTGATTTTGCATATTTCAACCACTCGCAACACGTTACAGTAGCTGGACTCGAGTGTCAAACTTGTCACGGTCCTGTTGAGGAAATGGAAGTAATGTATCAGTTCTCACCTCTCACAATGGGCTGGTGTATCAACTGTCACAGAGAAACAAATGTCAAAGTTCAAGATAACGGCTACTACGAAAAAATTCACAAAGCTCTCTCCAAGAAATACGGAGTTGAGCAACTAACTGCAGCACAAATGGGTGGGTTAGAATGTGGAAAATGTCATTATTAGAACTTAATCAAAACGATCAACAAGTAACATTATATATATGTCATCAAATAAGAAATATTGGAAAAGTGTTGAGGAGTTAAATCCAAACCATAATTCTGCTGTTGAGATGCTAAAACAAAAGGAATTCACACAAGAGATTCCTGTAGATGATTTTTTAGGTGACAAAGAAACCCTAGAAGATTCAAGTACTACGCGTCGTGATTTCTTAAAATACGTTGGATTTAGTACAGCTGCCGCCTCTTTAGCAGCTTGTGAGGGTCCTGTTATTAAATCGATTCCTTATGTGGTGCAGCCAGAACAAATCATCCCTGGTGTTGCTAATCATTATGCAACTGCTATTGCTAATGGATACGATTTTGCAAGTGTTTTAATTAAGACTAGAGAAGGTCGTCCAATTAAAGTGGAGTCTAATAGTTTGGCCAAAGCGAGTTGCGGTATTAATGCAAGAGTACAAGCATCAGTATTAGATTTATATGACAACCAAAGAGTCGTAGTTCCACAAAAATACGGCCAAGCAATTAGCTGGAGCGAACTTACTGCAGAAGTTTCACAAAAACTAGAGGCTCTAAAAGGCACTGACAAATCAATTGTGTTGTTAACACAAACCTTTGCAAGTCCATCGACTTATAAATTAATTTCTGAATTTAAACAAAAATATACAAACGTAAGCCATATTGTTTATGATGCGATTTCTGAATCTAAAGCAGCAGATGCATTCCAAAATAAATATGGCAAAAGAGGGTTAGTAAATTACGATTTCTCCAAAGCACAAACAATCGTATCTATTGGAGCTGACTTTTTAGGAGACTGGCAGGGTGGTGGATTTGATGCAGCCTATGCCAAGGTACGTGTTCCGAAAAACGGAAAAATGTCACGTCACACACAATTTGAAGCAAACATGTCTCTTTCAGGAGCTAATGCAGATACTCGTGTTGCGCTCAAGCCTTCACAACAAAAAGTTGTTCTTGCAAAGCTTTACGGAAAATTGTTTGGCACTAGTGTGGGTGGAGACTTACCAACAAATTTACAAACAGCCGTTGACAGAGCCGCTTCAGAATTATTGAAAGCAGGTTCTAACGCCGTTGTTCTTACAGGAATTCAAGACGTTAATGCACAAAACATTGTTTTAGCAATCAACGAAAAGTTAAATAGTAAAGCGTTTGATACGGCTCATCCAACTCAAACTCGTTTAGGGAATGACAAAGCGGTTGCCAAATTAGTATCAGACATGAATGCGGGTACTGTTGGTGCTGTTATAATGGCCGGCGTTAACCCTGCCTATACACTACCAAACGCAACGGCATTTGTAGAAGGGTTAAAACAAACAGAACTATCAGTTACTTTTTCAATGAAAAATGATGAGACTGCTTCGGTATCACAATATGTTGCTGCAGCACCTCATTATTTGGAATCTTGGGGCGATATAGAAACTAAAAAAGGATATTACGGGCTTATGCAGCCAACAATTCGTCCGTTGTTTGATACAAAACAATTTCAAGACGTTTTATTAGAACTTGTTGGGATTTCAGGGTCTTACCACGATTTTGTAAAGTCTTATTGGAAAAGTGCCATCCTAAAAGACGCTTCATGGAACGATGCCTTACATGATGGTGTTTATACGTCAACAAGCTCAGCCACTGTCGATACTGCCGATGCTTTTGATTCGAGCGAAATTACAACCTTATCTGTAGCCGTAAAAATGCTAGCTTCGACTCCGCTTGCTAATGACTTTGAGCTAACGCTTTATCCAAAAACAGGAATGGGAGATGGTCAACAAGCGAATAATCCATGGTTACAAGAATTTCCAGACCCATTAACAAGAACAACTTGGGATAATTATTTAACTGTATCTGAATTTGATGCTAAAGAATTAGGATTTTATCTAGACACAAGTACTTTCTTCAGTCAAAATCGCCACGACGCAAATGGCGGTTTGAACGGAAAATATGCGAACGTTACCGTAAACGGTGTGACTGTTAAAGTCCCAGTGATTATTCAACCAGGACAAGCAAGAGGCACAATGGGAATGTCATTTGGATATGGACGTAGCGAAGGACTTAAAGCAGAAATGCAAACAGGTGTGAACGCCTATCCTTTTTATACGAACTTCAATACAGTTCAAAATGCAAAAGTAGAACTAACAGACGGAAAGCATGAATTTGCTTGTGTTCAATTGCACAATACATTAATGGGTAGGGGAGATATTATCAAAGAAACTACTTTGGAGATCTTTAATACTGAGTCTGCGGCCGATTGGAATCCGATGACCATGGTGTCATTGAACCATGAAGAAACACCGGTTGATTCACCAGATGTTGACTTATGGGATGAATTTGATCGCTCTATCGGGCACCATTTTAATCTTTCAATTGACCTAAATTCATGTACCGGGTGTGGCGCTTGTGTCATAGCATGTCATGCAGAAAATAATGTTCCAGTCGTAGGAAAACAAGAAATCCGTAGAAGTCGTGATATGCACTGGCTTCGAATCGATAGGTACTACTCTTCAGATGAAACTTTTGAAGGTGATAACACTACCAAAGAGAATATTGAAGGTCTTGGAAGTTCGTTAAGTACTTTTGGAGAGATGGAAACTCCATCAGAGAATCCACAAGTTGCTTTTCAACCAATCATGTGTCAACATTGTAATCATGCACCTTGCGAAACGGTTTGTCCTGTAGCAGCTTCTTCTCACGGACGACAAGGCCAAAATCACATGGCTTATAACCGTTGTGTGGGAACTCGTTATTGTGCAAATAACTGCCCTTACAAAGTACGTCGATTTAACTGGTTTCTGTATAATGAGAATGATGAGTTCGATTATCACATGAATAACGACTTAGGGCGTATGGTAATTAATCCAGATGTGACGGTTCGTTCTAGAGGGGTTATGGAAAAATGTTCTATGTGTATTCAAATGACACAAAAAACAATACTTGATGCAAAACGTGATGGGAGAGAAGTAAACCCAGATGAGTTCAAAACAGCGTGTTCATCAGCATGTGATTCTGGCGCGATTTCGTTTGGTGACATCAACAATAAGAAAAGTGCGATTACTAAACTTAAAGATGATGAGCGTGCTTATCATTTATTAGATCATGTAGGAACAAAACCTAACGTGGTATACCAAGTGAAAGTAAGAAACACAAACGAAGCATAAAATAATTAAGAAATAATATAAAAGTATTATGGCGTCTCATTACGAAGCACCTATCAGAAGACCATTAGTTACCGGGGACAAGTCATATCATGATGTGACCTTGGATGTGGTTGCTCCTGTTGAAGGAAAAGCAAACAAACTATGGTGGGTAGTATTTTCTATTGCACTTGCAGCTTTTGGCTGGGGGTTAGGATGTATGGTTTACACCGTTTCCACCGGAATTGGTACTTGGGGCCTCAACAAAACTGTTGGATGGGCTTGGGACATTACAAATTTTGTTTGGTGGGTTGGGATTGGCCACGCTGGTACACTAATCTCGGCAGTCCTATTATTATTTAGACAAAAATGGCGTATGGCAATCAACCGTTCAGCGGAAGCCATGACAATTTTCTCTGTAATACAAGCGGGATTATTTCCTATCATTCACATGGGCCGACCTTGGTTAGCTTATTGGGTTCTTCCGATCCCAAATCAATTTGGATCGTTGTGGGTTAACTTTAATTCTCCATTACTGTGGGATGTATTTGCGATTTCTACATACCTATCGGTTTCACTTGTGTTTTGGTGGACCGGATTATTGCCTGATTTTGCAATGATTCGTGACCGTGCGGTAAAGCCGTTCCAAAAGAAAATTTATTCTTTATTAAGTTTTGGCTGGAGTGGACGTGCAAAAGATTGGCAGCGATTTGAAGAAGTTTCTTTGGTTCTTGCAGGGCTTGCAACGCCTTTGGTATTATCAGTGCATACGATTGTATCTTTTGATTTTGCTACTTCTGTAATCCCGGGATGGCATACAACAATCTTTCCTCCTTATTTTGTAGCAGGAGCCATCTTTTCAGGGTTTGCAATGGTAAACACCTTACTAATTATCATGCGTAAAGTATGTAATCTTGAAGATTATATTACAGTTCAGCATATCGAATTAATGAATATAGTTATAATGATCACGGGATCAATTGTTGGTGTTGCTTATATAACTGAATTATTTATTGCCTGGTACTCAGGTGTTGAGTACGAACAATATGCCTTCTTGAATAGAGCAACGGGGCCTTATGCATGGGCTTATTGGGCTATGATGTCATGTAATGTGTTTTCACCACAATTTATGTGGTTTAAAAGGCTGAGAACAAGTATTATGTTCTCATTCTTTATCTCGATTGTTGTAAATATCGGAATGTGGTTTGAACGTTTTGTAATTATTGTGACTTCACTTCACAGAGATTATTTACCATCATCATGGACTATGTTCTCACCAACATTTGTTGATATCGGAATTTTCATTGGAACTATTGGATTCTTCTTTGTGTTGTTTTTACTTTACGCGAGAACATTCCCAGTAATTGCACAAGCAGAGGTCAAGACTATTTTAAAATCGTCTGGACAACGCTATAAAAATATTAGAGAAGCGGGTGGAACCTTAGCGGGTACAGGTTCAGACAATCGAACCGACTCAAAGTCAAAGCCATTAGTAACCCCTAAAAAGAAAAAATAGTAGCCTATGGGATCTTTAAAAGTTATTCACGCACTTTATACAGATGACGATGTATTATTATCAGCTGTTAAGGCAGTCAAGGCCGAAAAGCACCATATCGAAGAGATATTTACTCCTTTCCCAGTGCATGGACTCGATAAAGCAATGGGCTTAGAGCCTACGCGAATCGCTATTGCAGCCTTTATGTATGGGTGTGTTGGGTTGATTGTTGCAACGACGATGATGAATTACATCATGATTGAAGATTGGCCTCAAGATATTGGAGGTAAGCCAAGCTTTAGTTATTTAGAAAATATGCCAGCATTTGTGCCAATCATGTTTGAATTAACCGTTTTTTTTGCTGCTCACTTAATGGTTATTACTTTTTATTTAAGAAGTAGAATGTGGCCGTTTAAAAACGCAGAGAATCCTGATTCGAGAACAACAGATGACCATTTTTTAATGGAAATTCCTGTTCACAATAATGAAAAAGAATTAAAAACTCTACTCACCAAAACTGGTGCAGTTGAGATTCATATAGTTGATAAAGAAGCACATTAGTCCTATGAAAAGTGTATCGAAAATAATCGTTCTAGTAGTAGTTTTAGTGACTACGTTCTCATGTCAAAATGATAATAGTCCAAACTATCAATACTTTCCAAATATGTATAAGCCTATCGGATATGAAGCCTATGGTGAATATGATGTTTTTCCGAACTCACAAGAAGCATTGTTGCCTGTGAAAGGTACGATCTCAAGGGGTCATTCACTTTACGAATATGAAAATACAAACGAAGGCTATGCAGCGGCACTTTCGGAACTTAAATCCCCTCTGGGGGTATCCCAGTTAAATGCTAAAAGAGGAAAAGAGCTCTATGACATTTATTGTGGGATTTGTCACGGAACTAAAGGGGCTGGCCAAGGAAAACTAGTAAAGAGAGAAAAAATTCTTGGGGTTCCAAGTTACGCAGATAGAGATATTACTACAGGGAGTATTTACCATGTTATTTATTTTGGCAAAAACTCTATGGGATCATATGCAAATTTATTAAATGAGGAAGAACGTTGGCAAGTAACAGCTTATGTTGAAACCCTAAGAAGAGAATTAAAAAAATAAGAAAAGTAAAACATTTATATACATGTACACGTTTTCAAAAAGACTTAAAATTATTTCAATCCTTCTGTTCGTTGTTGGCGCCATAGGCTGGGGAACAAGTTATCTATCATCTCATGGACTTACTATTGAAGATGTGAAAATATTACTAGCTGAAGAAAACTCTCACCACGGAGGTGAGGTCTCTCACGGTGCAGATACGACCGAAACTTCTCACCACGAAGTTAAAACTGACAACGAGGCGCACGTTGCAATGATTCATTCTACACACGATTCCGAAGTTCACACTGAAGATATACGTGAATCAGATGATCATGGAACGGATGCTCATGCAGAACATGTTTTACACCAAATGCACAATAGACCATATGCTGCTTTATATGTAGCGGCTTTTTTCTTTTTTATGATTTCTTTAGGAGTGTTAGCCTTTTACGCTATTCAATATGCTGCACAAGCAGGCTGGTCACCCGTACTTTTCAGAGTGATGGAAGCTATTACGTATTATCTTTTACCAGGTGCTTTGTTCGTATTAGGGATTGCTTGGTGGGCAGGAGATCATATTTTTATATGGATGGACCCAGATGTAGTAGCACACGACGAACTGATTCAAGCAAAAGCAGGCTGGTTAAATAAAACATGGTTTCTGATTAGAGGACTTATTTTTATAACAGGATGGAGCTTGTATCGTTATTTTTCTCGAAAATTCTCACTTGCACAAGATTTAGCTGATCTAAATGACAATAGTAATTTTAAAAACAACTTTAGAATTTCAGCTGGTTTTTTAGTCTTTTACATATACACGGAATCTATCATGTCTTGGGATTGGATCATGAGTGTTGACCCACACTGGTTTAGTACGCTTTTTGGATGGTATGTATTTGCGAGTATGTTCGTAAGCGGAATCACTGTAATAGCCCTAATTACGATCTATCTAAAATCTAAAGGTTTAATGGAATTTGTAAATGATAGTCATTTACATGATTTAGCTAAGTTTATGTTTGCCATTAGCGTCTTCTGGACTTATTTATGGTTCTCACAATTTATGCTTATATGGTATGCAAATATCCCTGAGGAAGTAACATATTTTGTAACTAGAATAGAAGACTACAATCTACCTTTTTTCGGAATGATAATTTTAAACTTTATCTTCCCGTTTTTAGTGCTAATGAACAGCGACTATAAGCGAGTACCTTGGTTTATTGTGATGGCTGGGATTGTGATTTTATTTGGTCACTACATTGATGTATTTAATATGATCATGCCAGCAACTGTAGGAGACCGATGGTTTATTGGTATCCCTGAAATTAGTGCAATATTATTATTTTTAGGATTGTTCATTTTCATTGTTTTTTATGCGTTGTCAAAAGCACCATTACTAGCAAAAGGGAATCCTTTTATCAAGGAGAGCGAACATTTTCATTATTAATTAAAATTTAAAAAGACAAGATATAACGATGACTGGCTTATTAACCATATTAATTTTATTAGGGATCACTATTGCAATTTGGCAAATGGTTAAGATCTTTGATTTAGCGCAAGCAAATAAAGACTTCTCACAAGTAGCAAACGACAAGGACAACCGGGTTAATGGATACCTAATGCTAGCCTTTTTAGGTTTCATCTATGGAATTACAATTGTCTCTTTTGCATTATGGGGAGACTTACCACTAACTTCGAATTCAGCCTCTGAACATGGGCCAGAAATTGATCGCTTAATGATCATTTCGATGGTTGTAATTTTTATAGTACAAACTATTACACAGTTTTTACTTCACTATTTTGCATTTAAGTACAAAGGAGAGAAAGGACGTAAAGCCCTTTTTTATGCAGATAACGATAAGTTAGAATTTATATGGACTGTAATCCCTGTTATAGTATTAGCAGGACTAATTATGTACGGACTGTTTACTTGGTCAGATATTATGAATATTGACGAAGATGAAGATCCTCTTATGGTTGAACTATACGCACAACAATTTAACTGGAAAGCTAGATATGCTGGGCATGACAACGTTTTAGGAAAAGCTAACGTGCGATTAATTAACCTTGATAATGCAAATATTTTAGGACTAGACGAATCAGATCCTAACGCACAAGATGATGTTATTACAACGGAATTACACCTTCCTGTAGGCCGCCCTGTATTGTTTAAGATGCGATCTCAAGATGTTTTGCACTCTGCTTATATGCCTCATTTTAGAGCTCAAATGAATTGTGTGCCAGGGATGATAACTCAATTTGCCTTTACACCCACTGTCACCACGGAAGAAATGAGATTAAATCCAGACATTTATGAGAAAGTAAAAAATATCAATAGAATTAGAGTTAAGAAAAGTAAGCAACTTCAAGCCAAGGGAGAAGAGCCATTAGACCGCTATGAGTTTGATTATTTGTTATTATGCAATAAAATATGTGGAAAGTCTCATTATAACATGCAAATGAAAATTATCGTAGAATCGGAAGAAGATTATAATGAGTGGTTAGATGAGCAAAAACTATTTAAGAACTCTCTAGTCCAAAATTAAAAAATTTAAAGAAATAATAATATAAATTTATGTCAGCACACGTAGATATTCATACACACGACGACGATCATGGACATCATCACAAAGAAACCTTTGTGACTAAGTACATTTTTAGTCAAGATCACAAAATGATAGCCAAGCAGTATTTGATTACTGGAGTTATTATGGGCGTGATAGGAATTTTAATGTCTCTTCTAATGCGTATGCAAATTGCATGGCCTTCTCAACCAAACATAATTTTTGAAGCACTATTAGGTAAATGGGCTCCTGGAGGTGTTATGGATGCTGATATTTACTTGGCATTAGTAACCATTCATGGAACTATTATGGTTTTTTTCGTTCTTACTGCTGGCTTAAGCGGAACCTTTAGTAATTTATTAATCCCGTTGCAAATAGGCGCAAGAGATATGGCATCAGGGTTTCTTAACATGATTTCTTATTGGTTATTTTTTCTTTCTAGTATAATAATGGTTATTTCCTTTTTTGTTGAGGCAGGGCCCGCAGCAGCTGGATGGACTATCTATCCACCTTTAAGTGCACTACCATTAGCCCAAGGAGGATCTGCTGCAGGAATGACTTTGTGGCTAGTTTCGATGGCTATATTTATTGTATCATCCCTACTGGGATCTCTAAATTATATCGTAACGGTTCTTAACTTGAGAACAAAAGGAATGTCAATGACTAGATTACCATTAACAATATGGGCGTTTTTCATAACTGCAGTTATAGGAGTGGTATCTTTTCCAGTACTATTATCAGCTGCGTTATTATTAATAATGGATCGTAGCTTTGGCACATCTTTCTTCTTATCTGATATTTTTATTCAGGGAGAAGTATTGCATTACCAGGGAGGGTCTCCTGTTTTGTTTGAACATTTATTTTGGTTCTTGGGACATCCTGAAGTATATATTGTATTGCTTCCAGCCTTAGGAATTACATCTGAAGTAATAGCTACAAATTCACGAAAACCAATTTTTGGATACCGAGCCATGGTAGCTTCTATTTTGGCAATCGCATTCTTGTCAACAATCGTTTGGGGTCACCATATGTTTATTTCAGGAATGAATCCATTTTTAGGGTCTGTGTTTACGTTTACTACCTTACTTATTGCAATACCATCTGCAGTCAAGGCTTTTAATTACATTACAACGCTTTGGAAAGGAAATTTACAGCTAAACCCTGCCATGTTATTTTCAATTGGATTGGTGTCAACGTTCATAACGGGGGGGCTTACAGGAATCATTCTTGGAGATAGTGCATTAGATATAAATGTTCATGATACTTACTTTGTGGTAGCTCACTTTCATTTAGTTATGGGGATCTCTGCACTTTATGGACTTTTCGCAGGTGTTTACCACTGGTTTCCTAAAATGTTCGGCCGTATGCTTAATAAAAACTTAGGATATATCCACTTTTGGGTAACAGCAATATGTGCTTACGGAGTCTTTTTCCCAATGCACTTTATTGGGATGGCAGGACTTCCAAGAAGATATTATACAAACAGTAATTTTCCGCTATTTGATGATACTTCAAACGTTCAAATTCTTATAACAATATTTGCCATTGTAGGAGGCCTTTTCCAACTCGTATTTTTATGGAACTTTATACACAGCATGTTCTATGGAAAGAAAACAGAACAAAACCCATGGAAATCTAATACTTTAGAATGGACTGCTCCAGTTGAACACATGCATGGGAACTGGCCAGGCGAAATCCCTCATGTACATCGTTGGGCTTATGACTATAGTAAGCCAGGCCATGAGAGTGATTTTGTTCCACAAAATATTCCTCTAAAGCGAGGAGAGGAAGAATTGCAGCATTAGTAGGCTGTTAACACTTAGTTGTATATTTAAAAGCCTTTCATAATGCATGAGAGGCTTTTTTTTTATATTTGTTGGTATGAACGAAAATCTGGACCCAACCGATGAGAATTTTTCAGCAGAGGAACATGATATTGAAAAAGTATTAAGACCACTTTCATTTGATGATTTTGCAGGACAAGATCAAGTGCTCGAAAATCTACAAATTTTTGTAGAAGCTGCAGTTGAGCGTGACGAAGCTTTGGATCATACACTCTTTCACGGCCCACCAGGACTTGGAAAGACAACACTTGCACATATACTTGCAAATGAGTTAGGAGTGGGTATAAAAGTTACTTCAGGTCCAGTTTTGGATAAACCTGGTGATCTAGCCGGACTGCTTACAAATTTGGAAGAGAGGGATGTTCTTTTTATCGATGAAATCCATCGCCTTAGCCCAATAGTTGAAGAGTATCTATATTCTGCAATGGAGGATTATAAAATTGATATTATGATTGAGTCCGGACCCAATGCCAGGACGGTTCAAATCAATCTAAACCCTTTTACATTAGTCGGTGCCACAACAAGGTCAGGACTTTTAACAGCTCCGATGCGTGCTCGATTTGGGATAAGTAGTCGTTTACAGTACTATTCAACAGAACTACTTTCTACAATTATCCAGCGAAGTTCAGAAATCTTAAAGGTCCCTATTAGTGTAGAAGCTTCCATTGAAATCGCAGGTCGAAGTCGCGGAACGCCTCGTATTGCAAATGCACTTTTGAGACGGGTCCGAGATTTTGCACAAATAAAGGGTAATGGAAAAATTGACATTGTTATTGCTAAATTCGGATTAAAAGCATTAAATGTAGATGCTCATGGGCTTGATGAAATGGATAATAAAATTTTAACGACCATTATAGATAAGTTTAAGGGAGGTCCTGTTGGGGTTACCACAATTGCTACCGCAGTGAGTGAAAGTCCAGAAACAATTGAAGAAGTTTATGAACCGTTTTTAATTCAACAAGGCTTTATTATGCGCACCCCTAGAGGTCGTGAAGTTACCGAACTTGCATACAAACATTTAGGTCGTGTTAAAGGAGATATTCAAGGAGGATTATTTTAAAATAACATAATCACTAATTCTGGCTAATAAAGACACATACTCAAAACAAATCAAAGCCGAAGCTAAACGCCTCGGCTTTTTGTCTTGCGGAATGAGTAGAGCAGGGTTTTTAGAGGAAGAAGCACCACGCCTAGAATCGTGGCTAAAAAAAAATAGCCATGGTAAAATGCAATATATGGAAAACCACTTTGATAAGCGACTAGACCCCACATTACTAGTTGAAGATTCAAAAAGTGTAGTTTCATTAATTTATAATTACTTCCCTGAAGAGGTACAGAAAGATCCAAATGCTCCAAAGATAAGTAAGTATGCATATGGACAAGATTATCACTTTATTATAAAAGATAAATTAAAACAATTACTGGAATTTATTAAAGAAGAAATTGGTGATGTTCATGGTCGTGCTTTTGTTGATTCTGCTCCAATTTTAGAGAAAGCATGGGCTAAAAAGTCAGGTTTGGGCTGGATCGGTAAACACAGTAATTTACTCACTCAAAAAGTAGGATCTTTTTACTTTATAGCAGAACTTATTATTGATTTAGAATTAGACTATGATCATGCAGTTACAGACCATTGTGGCAGTTGTACAGCATGTGTAGATGCCTGTCCAACACAAGCAATTACGTCTGACTACGGAGTAGATGGAAGTAAATGTATTTCTTATTTTACAATTGAACTAAAAGATCAAATACCATCTAATATGAAAGGGCAATTTGACAACTGGATGTTTGGTTGTGATGTATGTCAAGATGTTTGTCCTTGGAATAGATTTTCAAAAGCACACAGCGAGCCCTTGTTTAACCCAAAGCCTGAACTTATTTCAATGTCTAAGCAAGATTGGGAAGAGATTACCCATGACACTTTCAATAAAGTTTTTCAGCATTCAGCTGTTAAGCGCGCTAAGTTTTCTGGATTGAAAAGAAATATTAAATTTCTCGAATAAATATACTCATGAACAAAATCAGCCTATTATTAGTCACCGGAATCCTATTGATGTGTTGTAGAAAAAACACAATTCAAGATAAGAGAGAGAAAAGTCGAGGGTTTATTGCTGAAAATGCCATGGTGGTTTCAGCAAGAGAAGAGGCTTCAAAAATAGGCCTAGATATAATGAAACTAGGAGGTAATGCTTTTGATGCTATGGTTGCCACCGACCTGGCACTGTTAGTTTCGTACCCTGTAGCTGGAAATATTGGTGGAGGTGGGTTTATGGTTTTCCGCATGGCAGACGGTACAACTGGGGCTTTAGATTATAGAGAGATGGCGCCTATATCAGCCACTAAAAACATGTATTTGGACCAAGAAGGAAAGGTAGTATCTGATAAAAGTAAAACGGGAGCATTGGCAATTGGAGTTCCTGGCACCATAGCGGGATTATTTGAAATACACAATAAATTTGGTACAATTTCTATTGAAAAACTTATTCAACCTGCAATAAATTTAGCCAACAATGGAGTAGTTATAACACTAGCGCAAGCAAAGCGCTTAAATCAACATAAAGTTAGTTTTAGAAACGTTAATCAAAGACGAATACTTTATGATAAACAATGGCGGGCGGGTGATACTATTAAAAATCCTTTACTGGCAAAAACATTAGAGCGAATAAAGACCGAAGGCAGAGACGGATTTTACAAAGGGAAAACAGCAGACTTTATTGTTAATAAAGTTCAAAACCTTGGGGGAATTATTACAACAGAAGACTTAGAAAACTATAATGTAAAATGGAGAGACCCTATAATTTTTAATTATAATGATCATAAAATCATATCGATGCCACCACCGTCCAGTGGAGGGATTTGCCTTGCTCAAATTCTTAAAACTATAGAGCCGTTTAATATATCCCAGTATAAACACAACTCTAGTAAATATATACAATTAATAGTTGAAGCCGAAAGACGCTCCTATGCTGACAGAGCCTATTTTTTAGGAGATCCTGACTTTGTTGATATTCCAACAGACAGTTTAACTTCTAATAAATATCTTTCGCAGAGAATGAAAAGTTTTAATTGGAATAAGGCTACAAAATCAAGTGAGCTTTCTAGAGGTTCATTTTTAGGTTACGAAAGTGATGAAACTACGCATTACTCTATAGTTGACCACAAAGGAAACAGTGTTTCGGTAACTACCACTCTAAATGGGGCTTATGGATCAAAAGTATTTGTAGATAAGGGAGGTTTTTTTTTAAACAATGAAATGGATGATTTTAGCACCAAGCCAGGTACCCCAAACATGTTTGGTTTAATTGGAGCCGAAGCAAATTCAATTGTAGCAAAAAAACGAATGCTAAGTTCAATGTCTCCAACAATAATAGAGACTAATGCTAAACTTAAAATGGTTTTAGGCACACCAGGAGGCTCAACAATTATTACCACAGTATTGCAAAATATCATAAATGTTTTGGACTATAAAATGACGATGCAAGAATCGGTTTCAAAGCCGCGTTTTCACCACCAATGGTTTCCAGATAATATAAAATTTGAAACCTCATTTGATACAACAGTTTTTAGCCCCCTTAAGAAATTAGGCTATAAAGTCGATACTAGTAATTTTCTAGTAATAGGAAAAACAGATGCAATCTTGGTTCTTCCAGACGGTCGTTTAGAAGGAGGAGCGGATCCAAGAGGTGATGACAAAGCAGAAGGTTTTTAGGGAGGCAATGGTTTAATCATTACAAACTAGCTTTTGGATCTTATTAAAAAGAATAGCAATTAAGTTTTAATATTAACTATTAGCGTTTAACTTTGTAAGAATAACAGACTAACACATGCCAAGATTAAGTAAACATGATTTAGAAGCTTTAGCTTATCACGAAAAACCATCACCAGGAAAAATTCAGGTAGTTCCAACAACTAAGTATGCATCACAACGAGATTTGGCTTTAGCTTATTCCCCTGGAGTGGCCGCTCCTTGTTTGGCTATTGAAAAGGACCCGTCAGATGCCTATAAATATACTGCAAAAGGAAATTTGGTTGCGGTTGTGACCAATGGAACCGCTGTTTTAGGATTAGGAAATATTGGAGCTGCAGCCTCCAAGCCAGTTATGGAAGGTAAAGGTTTACTTTTTAAAATATTCGCAGATATTGACGTGTTTGATATTGAGGTAAATACTGAAAATATAGAAGAATTTATTAAAACAGTCAAAAATATAGCCCCCACTTTTGGCGGTATTAATTTAGAGGACATTAAAGCTCCAGAAGCCTTTGAAATTGAAGAACGACTTAAAGCAGAGTTAGATATACCTGTGATGCATGACGATCAGCACGGAACAGCAATTATTTCTGCAGCAGCTCTGTTAAATGCATTAGAAATTGCGGAAAAGGATATCCAAGACGTGCGTATCGTTGTTAGTGGCGCAGGCGCAGCAGCTATCTCTTGTACTCGTCTCTATCAATCTTTTGGAGCTAAGCGTGAAAACATTGTAATGCTAGACAGCAAAGGAGTTATTAGAAATGATCGTGACAACCTCACTACCCAGAAAGCCGAGTTTGCTACTGATAGGAAAATAGATAGTTTAGACCAAGCGATGATAAATGCGGATGTTTTTATTGGATTATCTACCTCGAATATTGTAAGCCAAGATATGCTAAAATCGATGGCTAGTAATCCAATTGTTTTTGCCATGGCAAATCCAGACCCCGAAATAAAATATAAACTTGCCGTTAAAACCAGAGATGATATTATTATGGCAACTGGAAGGAGTGACAATCCGAATCAAGTAAATAATGTTCTTGGTTTTCCATTTATATTTAGAGGGGCCTTGGACGTTAGAGCTACAACAATTAACGAGGAAATGAAAAAAGCAGCAGTAGTTGCATTGGCTGAGTTAGCAAAAGAACCTGTACCAGAACAGGTCAATATAGCATACGGAGAAACACGTCTTACTTTTGGGAAAGATTACATTATTCCTAAGCCATTTGATCCTCGATTAATTGCTGCGATCCCTCCAGCAGTAGCTAAAGCAGCCATTAAAAGTGGAGTTGCGCAATCTCCGATTTCTAATTGGGTTAAATACGAAGATACACTACTAGAACGAATGGGGTCAGACAATAAGATTGTTAGACTTTTATTCAACAGAGCCAAGCTAAAGCCAAAGCGAGTTGTATTTGCTGAAGCTGATCAATTAAATGTTCTAAAAGCAGCCCAAATTGCTTTGGAAGAAGGAATAGCAACGCCGATATTACTAGGAAGACGTGACGAAATTGAACGTCTTATGGAGGAACTAGAATTTGACGAGGAAATATTAATTATTGACCCAAAAGAAGACAATAGTAGTGTCCAGAAAAACCGATATGCTGAGATTTATTGGAAGCAACAAAAAAGAAAAGGTATAACACTTTTAGCCTCTCAAAAATTGATGAGAGAAAGAAATTATTTTGCGGCTATGATGGTTAATGAGGGAGATGCAGATGCCCTCATATCAGGTTATTCCAGCAACTATGGATCTGTTGTAAAGCCAATGTTGAATCTTATTGGTTTGGCACCAGGGTCAACACGTATCGCTACTACTAATGTAATGATCACACAAAGAGGACCAATGTTTTTAAGTGATACCGCAATTAACATAAATCCCTCAGCAAACGATCTAATAAAAATTGCTCAAATGACATCAGGCGTTGTTAAGATGTTTGGCGTAGAACCAGTTATGGCAATGATATCATATTCAAATTTTGGATCCTCCAAGGATAAAACAGCCACTAAAGTAAAGGAAGCTGTTTCTTACCTTCACAGAAGACATCCACAATTATTAGTTGATGGTGAATTACAGACAGATTTTGCTTTAAATAGTGAGATGTTGAAAGCTAACTTTCCTTTTTCAAGACTTGCTAATAAAAAAGTTAACACTCTTATTTTTCCAAATTTAGAATCAGCTAATATTACATATAAACTTTTAAAAGAATTAAATAAAGCAGAATCAATTGGCCCCATCATGATGGGGTTACGTAAGCCCGTACATATTTTACAATTGGGAGCAAGCGTTGATGAAATTGTAAACATGACTGCTGTTGCTGTAGTTGACGCACAACAGAAAGAAAAACAGTAAAATATCATTCGTAACCGCTCCTCTTTTAAACACTAAATGTTGTATTAATTTATTACATTTGATTACAGAAAGTGAAAATATATGATAACACATATTCAAGGTAAGCTAGTTGAAAAAACTCCCACACATATTATAGTAGATTGCAATGGCGTGGGGTACTTTATTAATATTTCACTAAACACATTCTCTCAACTCCCGGAACTTGAATCAGTTAAGGTTTTTACTCATCTCCAGGTCAAAGAAGACTCACACACTTTGTATGGTTTTATAAGCTCATCAGAACGTCAGATATTTAGACTTCTAATTTCTGTAGGTGGAATTGGAGCAAGTACTGCTAGATCAATGCTTTCCTCACTTACCCCAAAGCAAGTGAAGGAAGGAATTGCAATTGGAGATGTTCCGTTAATCCAATCTGTGAAGGGCATTGGATTAAAGACAGCCCAACGTGTTATTATTGAATTAAAGGACAAGGTTCTTAAAATTTACGATATAAATGAATCTTCTTTGTCCCAAAACAATACAAATAAGGATGAAGCGTTATCTGCACTAGAGGTTCTAGGTTTTATGAAAAAACAATCTGAACGTGTTGTTGAAAAAGTAATATCATCTAGCCCGAATGCTTCTATAGAATTTATTATCAAAGAAGCCCTAAAAAACCTATAATTCATTTGAAAAATTCAAATCATAGACCATATTTAAAAGGACTCTTTTTGATGTTTTTTTTATTGATTTACAATTCTATTCTATTCGCCCAACAGCCCTCAATAGTTAGAGACTCCACCTCTACCACTTTTTCATTTGGAACACTTGATTCGTTTGATCCACCTAGTATAGTAAGTAAATACACCTATGATCCGTTAACAGACCGATATTTTTTCAACACTAGCGTTGGAGATTTTGACATTAACTACCCTATAATATTAACTCCAAAGCAATTTCAGGAGTTAGCTATGAACGAGAGTTTAAAGCGCTATTATAAAGATAAAATAGACGCGCTTGAGGGAAAAAAAGAAGGCTCAGAAGATGCTAAGAAAAATTTAATTCCTGATTTTTATGTTAACTCTAAGTTTTTTGAAACAATATTTGGGAGCAATACTATTTCTGTAGTACCCCAAGGATCTGTTGAAATGGATCTAGGAGTTATGTACACTAAGCAAGAAAATCCTGCATTTTCACCAAGAAATCAAAGTAACTTTACTTTTGACTTTGATCAAAGAATTAGCTTAAGCTTAATGGGACAAGTGGGTACAAGATTACAAGTTAATGCTAATTATGATACCCAATCAACATTTGATTTCCAAAACTTAATTAAGCTAGAATATGACCCTTCTCTTCCAGGTTTAGATGGCACTAGCGGAGGGGAAGATTCGATTTTGCAAAAGCTTGAGGTAGGTAACGTTAGCATGCCACTAAACAGCTCTCTTATAACCGGAGCCCAAAGTTTATTTGGTGTAAAAACAGAGCTACAGTTTGGGAAGACTAGAGTTACAGCTGTATTTTCGGAACAACAATCTGAAACAAGATCTGTTGTTTCACAGGGTGGAGGAACTATTGAAGATTTTGATTTTTTTGGATTAGACTACGACGAAAATAGACACTTTTTCTTGGGACATTACTTTCGAGATAATTATGATAAGGCTTTAGAAAACTATCCATTTATTAACTCTCAGGTTCAAATCACAAGAGTTGAAGTCTGGGTTACAAATCGAACTAATCAAATTCAGAATATCAGGAATATTGTTGCCTTACAAGATTTAGGAGAATCCTCAATAATTGGTTTAAATTCTGTGCCAACTGGCTTTGTTAATGTAGGGCCCAATGCGTTTCCAGACAATGGAAACAATGGCTTTGATCCTACTAATATTGGAGGTGCAGGCTCTCAACTTACAAATTCAATTCGAGATATTGCTACTGCACAATCAGGGTTTTTAACTACAGGTGTTAATGAGGGTTTTGATTTTGGGAAGTTAGAAAATGCTAGAAAACTAGTGCAGGGTAGTGGATACAATGTAGATTCTCAATTAGGGTATATATCTTTAAATCAACGTTTACAAAATGATGAGGTTTTGGCTGTTGCTTACCAATATACAGTTGGGGGTGAAGTTTATCAGGTTGGGGAGTTTGGAAATGACGGGCTCAACGCAACTGAAATAGGACAAGATCCTTCTTCAGGAAACCAAATAGTTACAAATCAAAGTTTAGTGCTAAAAATGTTAAAAAGCGCAGTGACAAATGTAAATCTTCCAATATGGGATTTAATGATGAAAAATATTTATAATACTGGAGCTTATCAATTGTCTCAAGATGACTTTAAGTTAAATATCTTTTACAACGAAACATCAACACTTAATTTTATATCACCAGTTAATGGCACCCCTTTTCCCAGCCCAACAGGAAATCAAGACCCTATCAATGAAATACCTCTAATTAGGTTATTTAATTTCGATCGACTTAATTTTAATAACGACCCACAAAACAAAGGAGATGGTTTTTTTGATTTTGTTCCAGGAGTCACTGTCATTCCCCAAAACGGAAAAATTATTTTCACCAAGGTTGAACCTTTTGGTAGTTTTCTATTTGAAACCTTAAGATTAACTACTTCTGAAAACTATACTGGAGATGAGTCTGTTCCTGGTGTATATAATCCAAATCAATTAAAATACGTTTACAAATCTCTTTATAAAAACACCAAAACAGCAGCTTTGCAAGACAATGACAAAAATAAATTTTTGATGCGTGGTCGTTATAAATCTTCAGGGAGTTCTGGGATACCAATTGGAGCATTTAATGTCCCAAGGGGTTCAGTTAATGTAACTGCAGGAGGGCGTGTTCTTGTAGAAGGTGTAGATTATACTGTAAATTATCAAATGGGGACAGTTCAAATCTTAGACCCTTCACTGCAAGCGTCTAATGTGCCCATTCAAGTATCTGTAGAAAATAATGCTGTTTTTGGCCAGCAAACAAAAAGGTTTACAGGGTTGAACGTCGAACATCAATTTAATAGAAATTTTGTATTAGGTGCAACAGTTTTAAATTTAAATGAACGACCAATAACTCAAAAGGCAAACTATGGTACTGAACCAATAAATAATACAATTTTTGGGTTCAACGGAAATTACTCAACAGAGATCCCTTTTTTGACACGTCTCGCAAATAAACTACCAAATATTGATACGGATATTGAATCTAATATATCTCTCAGAAGCGAGATGGCTTATCTAAAACCAGGTGCACCAAAAGGCACTGATTTTGATAGTGAAATCACTTCATATGTCGATGACTTTGAGGGTTCTCAAAATGGAATTAGTTTACTGACTCCACAGTCATGGTTTTTGTCTAGTCGACCAAAAGGACTTGGTCGTGTTTACGCACAAGGATCTGAAGATGATAATGGATATCAAAATGGATTTGATAGAGCTCATTTAAATTGGTATACTGTCGACCCTATTTTTTATAGCGGACAACGACCTGGGGATATCACAGATGATGATATTTCAAATCTTTACACCAGACGAATATTTATTGATGAATTATTTCCGCAAGTTGATCTAGTAACTGGACAGTATACAATTATAAATTCATTAGATTTAGTTTATAATCCTTCGGAAAGAGGTCCTTATAATTACAATGAGGGGGCTGAGGATGGAGTTTTAGATACGCCACAAAATAGTTGGGCAGGGATATCAAGACAACTTACTTCAACAGATTTTGAACAAGCAAATGTGGAGTATATTGAATTCTGGTTGATGGACCCGTTCCTAAACACCCCTTCAAATCCTGGAGGAAAACTAGTTTTAAATTTAGGGAATATTTCAGAAGATGTTATAAAAGATGGTAAAAAACAATATGAAAATGGACTCCCTGAAGATGGAGATATTAGTCTTTTGCCAACTACAACGTGGGGGTCTGTTAGTCCGCTAAACCAATCCCTGATTTATGCCTTTTCTTCACAAGGAGATGAACGAGCAAATCAGGATGTTGGGCTTGATGGATATGATGATTCAGAAGAAATAGCATCTACTGATCCACGTTTTTCATCTTTTTCCGCACTTGAAGACCCTGCCAATGACAATTACAAATATTATTTAAATTCAGAGGGTAATATATTTGATCGCTACAAGAAATACAATGGATTAGAGGGAAATTCACCAGACACATTCTCGGAAACCAACCGAGGATCTACAACTCAACCAGATGTTGAAGATATTAATAGAGATAATACAATGAATACTATCGACAGCTATTTTGAGTATGAAATAGGAATTTCTTCCGCCGACTTTAATAATTTAAATAACCCATACATAGTTGATAGAAAGTCAATTTCAAATATTACGCTTCCAAACGGGTCCCCCTCAGGAATTATAAATTGGTACCAGTATAGAATACCTCTATCAGAATTTACAAATGCTGTTGGCGGAGTTTCTGATTTTAGATCTATTCGCTTTGCCCGTCTATACTTGAAAGAATTTACAGAATCAACAGTCCTTCGTTTTGGAACTTTAGATTTAGTTCGAAGTGATTGGCGTCGTTATCAGCAGTCATTAGATGATGATTCCAACCAGTCAACAGAACTAGAGACTACTGATTTTAGCGTTGGAATTATTGGAATTCAAGAAAACGACGGAAGTTATGTATCCCCACCAGGAGTTGTACGCGAACAATTAAATAATAATAATACTATTGTTCGACAAAACGAACAATCTTTGGTAGTGGATGTGTGCGAATTAGAAGGAGAGGATGCTAGAGGAGTTTTCAAAAACGTCAATGTAGATATGCGTCAATATAAAAAATTAAAAATGTTCATTCATGCCGAAGATGGCGAAGCCAATGGTTTTAATCAAGGTGACTTAGTTGGTTTTATAAGAATGGGTAACGATCTTACTCAGAACTACTATCAAGTTGAAATCCCATTAAGAAAATCTTCAGGAGCTATAGGCGCCTCAGACACTGAAGTTTGGCCAGAATATAACGAGATAAACATTCCCTTAGAATTTCTCGAGCAAATTAAATCATTAGGAATTAGTCTTGGAACCTTAGGGAATGAGGACCCAACTTTTTATGATATTATTGATGGAGAGCTACAAGAAACCCCCGTTAATGAATTCGCCCCTTTTTCATTAAACTTAAGTTCGTCTTTAAATGAGACCCCTGTTGAGCAGCGAATTGCAATAAGAGGAAATCCAAATTTTGGAGATATTCGTACATTAATGGTAGGAGTTAAAAATATTAGTAGTTCCCTACAATGCGCGGAAGTTTGGTTTAATGAACTTCGACTAGCAGACATGGACAATGAAGGAGGGTGGGCTGCAATAATGAGCATGGATTCTAATATTGCAGATTTCATGAATATTAACGCAACTGCCAAGCGAACTACGACTGGTTTTGGCAGCTTGGAACAGGGACCAAATGAGAGAAGTCGGGAAGATTTAAAACAATATGATTTTGTAACCAATACAAATATTGGTCAATTATTTCCTAAAAAATGGGGATTAGAAATCCCATTTAACTATGGGCAAAGTGAAGTCCTAATAACTCCTGAATATGATCAGCAATACAAAGATCTAAAGCTTGATAGTAGATTGGCTGCTGCCATAAATGCAGATGACCGAGAACGCATTAAATCTCAGTCTGAAGATTATACAAAAAGAAAGAGCATCAATTTTATTGGAGTAAGGAAACAACGTACAGGAGATGCTAATCCTAGAGTTTACGATGTGGAAAACCTAACAATGAATTATTCTTACAATGAGATTAAACATCGGGATTTTGAAATTGAAAACTCATTGGATCAAAATGTGAGAGTAGGAGCTAATTACAGTTATAGTTTTGAACCACTTAAAATTGAGCCATTTAAAAAGAACGACTCTATTTTTACTAACAAATACTGGAAATTAATAAAGGATTTTAATCTTAATTTACTTCCCTCAACTCTTGCTATTAACACTGATTTCATCAGACAATTTAACAGTCAAAAGTTTAGAGATGCAGGATTAGGAAGTGATAATATTTCAATCAATGAACTTATTAGAAGGAATTATACATTTGACTTTCAGTATACCATCAACTATGAATTAACAGACGGTTTACGTCTAAACTTTACAGCCTCAAATAATAATATCGTTAGAAATTATTTCATTGATGATCAATTAGATGGAGATCAAGACCCAACTCTTGGTGTTTGGAATCGGTTTTTTGATTTTGGAGACCCTAATAGACACACACAGCAACTAGGGGTCAATTATGAGCTGCCAATAAATAAATTTCCTGCTTTCAGTTTTGTGTCTTCAAACTATTCATATACAGGCGACTTTCAGTGGAACAAAGGATCTGATTTATTTGGAGATATAAGTATAGATGGGCAGACTTACGACCTTGGAAATTCAATATCTAATGCTAGTCAGCATAATTTGAATACATCACTAGATATGCGAAAACTATACCGTTATTTAGGAGTTAAGAAGCCAAGAAGATCCAGTCGTCCGTCAAGAGGTTTTAACGATAGGACGAAAGCAAAAAAAATTAATTTAAAAGAATTTGGTGTCGGGATACTGACGGCTATCGATAGGGCTCAGCTCAATTACTCAGAGAGTAATAGCTCTTTTTTGCCCGGATATCTTCCGACGCCTGGATTCTTGGGAACTCTTAGGCCTACAGCGGGATATACTTTTGGTAGCCAGCGAGATATAAGAAGAATAGCTGCTGAGAAAGGATGGCTAACTACCTTTTCACAATTTAACCAACAGTACACTGAAACTCATAATCAAAATATTGATTATGCACTTAATATGGAACCAATAACAGATTTAAAAATTGATTTGAATGGAGGTAAAACTTATGCCACTAATTATGCTGAGAGTTTTAATACGACTGACTCCAATGGTGACGGTCTAAGTAATGTATATAATTCGCTTATTCAAAACACTTATGGGAACTATAATATTTCAACTTCCTTAATCAAAACAGCTTTTAGTCAAAGTGATGAAAATAGTTCTCAGCCATTTGATAAATTTAAAACAAACCGACTGGTGGTAGCTAATCGCTTAGCGCGTGAATTTTATGGCTCATCTCCGTATTCACTAGACTCAGAAGGTTTTCCAGAAGGGTTCGGTAAAAATAGTCAATCGGTATTGCTGCCTTCCTTTTTAGCAGCTTACTCAGGAGAAAACTCAAAAAATATAAGTTTGAATGCATTCCGTGATATTCCAATTCCAAATTGGACCTTAAAGTATACAGGACTCATGAGAAATAAATGGTTTAAAAAACGTTTTAAAAGATTTTCATTGACTCACGGATATAATGCATCCTATACGATCAATCAATTTAGAACTAATCTTGACTATGTAGCAGCTGACCCCAATTTAGATTACTCTTCTCAAGCCCTAGACACTAAAGATCAGTCAGGTAATTATAAAGCGCAAACTCTGTACAGCAATGTAAATCTTGTAGAACAATTTAGCCCGTTAGTAAAAATCGATATGGAGATGAAAAGTTCAGTTAAGTTAACAGCTGAGATTAAAAAAGATCGTAGTTTGTCTTTGAGCTTTGACAATAATTTATTGACTGAAATCCAAGGAGATGAATATGTTTTTGGATTAGGCTACCGAATAAAAGATTTAAGAATACGATCAAAACTAGCCGGGCCTAGAAATATTATTAAAAGTGATTTAAACATGAAGGCTGATATATCTATTCGAAATAATAAGACTATAATTAGGTACTTAGATCTTGATAATAATCAAGTTAGTGCAGGACAAACGATTTGGAGCATGAGATACTCAGCGGATTATGCTTTTAGTAAGAATCTTACTGCAATATTATATTTTGATTATGCATTCTCTGAATATGCAATATCAACTGCTTTTCCTCAAACAACGATTCGTTCAGGTTTTACTTTGAGGTATAATTTTGGAAATTAATTAAATACTAAATATACAAATATGAAAACACCATCAAATTTAAAATACACAAAAGATCATGAGTGGGTCAAAGTAGAAGGTAATGTAGTTACTGTTGGAATTACTGATTTTGCACAGGGTGAGTTAGGCGATATTGTTTATGTTGAAGTAGATAATTTGGATGAGACTCTTGACTCAGAGGCCGTTTTTGGAACTGTTGAAGCAGTCAAAACAGTATCAGACTTATTTATGCCAGTCGCAGGCGAAATAATAGAATTTAATGAGTCTCTTGAAGAAGAGCCTGAGAAAGTAAATGAAGATCCTTATGGAGATGGCTGGATGATTAAAATAAGATTAACTGATTCTACAGAGCTAGATTCCCTTTTGAGCTCTGAAGATTATAAATCTTTGGTAGGTGCCTAAAAAAACAACTATTTTTAGTGCAACTGTATTTTATACAATAGCAGTTACTGTATTAAGCCTAGTTAATCTTGGTAATAAACTTCCGAAATTAAACTCAGGTTTTGATGATAAAATCGCACATTTTTTATTGTATGCCATTTTCTGTCTAATGTGGTTTTTTACTTTTAAATCACTAGATCTAAAGCGAAGTTTGTTTATAGCCCTTTGTTTGTCAATTCTGTTTGGTATGGCTATTGAACTCATACAAGGACTGGATTTTATAGGCAGAACAAGCGATGCATATGATTTTATGGCAAATGTAATGGGGGCAATGTCAATGGCTACACTCATTTATACAAAAAACAAAGTTCCAATTAAAAAAATGTAAAGCTTTGTGTATTTGTGATTTTTTTAATTAATTTTAGCCCACTATAAAGAACACTTAATATGGAATCAAAGAAAAACCCAAAATCAGATGTTAGTAGAAACGGTTCAATTTATTTTGCAGTTGGATTAGCTTTAATGTTATTTTTAACTTACACCACCATTAATTATAAAACTTACGATAAATCATTAATTGACATAGGTCAACTAGATTTAGATGCTGATCTTGATGAAGAAATCCCTCTAATAGATCAGATTAAGCCACCACCACCACCACCTCCTCCTCCGGCAGCACCAGAAGTTATTGATATAGTTGAAGATGAGGAGGAAATTGAAGAAACCGTAATTGAGTCAACAGAGACTGATCAAGATGAAGAAATTGAAGTAGAAGATATAGTAGTTGAAGAGGTTTATGAGGACGTTGAAGTTCCATTTTCAGTAATTGAAAATGTACCAGAATACCCAGGGTGCGAAAAAGGATCTAATTCGGAGAAACGTAAATGTATGTCAGCCAAAATAGCTAAATTTGTTCAGCGTAAATTTAATACAGACCTGGCAGGAGATTTAGGTTTGTCTGGAAGGCAAAGGATTAATGTTATTTTTAAAATTGATAAACGCGGAAACGTTGTTGGGGTTCGTTCTAGAGCACCTCACCCGCGTCTTGAACAAGAAGCGGCCAGAGTCATCAATATGCTACCTAAAATGAAACCAGGACGTCAGCGTGGAAAACCAGTTATTGTTCCTTATTCACTCCCTATTACTTTTCAGGTTCAAGATTAATTTTTAATAAGTTACTAAAACAAAAAATCCCACAGTAGTGGGATTTTTTGTTTTAGTAACTTAGGTATAAATATTTTTTTTCATAATCGATAATTGCACTTCCTTTTTTTAAAATATCAGCACCAATTATTCCATCTACGGGGCTAGTCTCAATAGATTCAAATACATCATTTATATTACTAAAATCTATTAATGCAAGAGGAAATCTTTTACAAGCCCATCCCCCAATATTTATAGAATTATTTTTAGAGACGAGTGTCATTAACTTATTCGGGCCAGCACCTCTAGTTTCTATTTTGGAAGTTTCTAGTTTTAGTTTATACTTATCTTTGAGCTTTAGGTCTAGGAATGACGATGAGGCGCCAGTATCCAAAATAAAAACTCCTTTGACTTTATTGATTTTTGATATTAACGTAAAGTGATTAGACCTAATTGTGTGTAATTTTATCTTAAAGTATGATTTATTTTTCAAAAAATCAGATAAATTATTCCTAGTTGTTTTCAAAGTAAATTATTTTTACAAATATACTATTCAAAATCTTACTTTTGTATTATGATAATCACAGATACACATACACATCTTTATAGTGAACAATTTGATGACGATAGAGACCAAGTTATTGAGCGTGCATTAGCAGCTGGTGTAAGTCGATTTTTTATTCCTGCAATTGATTCTACGTACACTGAAGCAATGTATTCACTCGAAGCCAGATACCCAAACCACATGTTTTTAATGACTGGAGTTCACCCCACTCATGTAAAAGAAAACTATCGAGAAGAATTAGCCCATGTTGAGGATCAGCTTAAAATTCGCGAGTTTGTTGCAATCGGAGAAATTGGAATAGATCTCTATTGGGATCATAGTACTTTAAAGCTACAAAAGGAGGCTTTTAGAGCACAAATCCAATTGGCGAAACAGTATAATCTTCCCATTGTAATTCATTGTAGAAATGCTTTTGATGAAGTGTTTCAAGTTCTAGAACAAGAAAAAGGTTCTGATTTGTTCGGAATATTTCATTGTTTTACAGGAGATTTACACCAAGCTCAAAAAGCAATGTCCTATAATATGAAGTTAGGAATTGGAGGAGTTGCCACTTTTAAAAATGGAGGAATTGATCATTTTTTAAATAAAATCAGCCTGGAACATGTTGTTTTAGAGACTGATTCTCCTTACTTGTCACCTGTGCCTTTTAGAGGAAAACGTAATGAAAGCAGTTATATATTAAATATTTTAGAAAAACTTTCTGATATTTATGAGGTTTCAACAGATAAAATTGCATCAATCACTACCGAAAATTCAAAGTCTATTTTTAAAAAATAATAAATGAAACCTCAAATCTTATTGATTTATACCGGTGGTACTATTGGGATGATTAAAGATCCTTTGACCGCTTCTTTACAAGCATTTGATTTTGCTTCTCTAATAGAAAAGATTCCAGAGTTAAATTTATTAGACTGCTCCATAGACAATATTTCGTTCGAAACTCCTATAGATTCCTCCAACATAAATCCAACTCACTGGATAGAAATTGCTACAATCATAGATCAAAATTATACGATGTACGACGGTTTTGTAGTATTGCATGGTAGTGACACCATGAGTTATTCAGCGTCGGCGCTTAGTTTTATGTTAGAAAACCTATCCAAACCTGTGATATTTACAGGATCCCAATTGCCAATAGGCGATTTACGCACTGATGCTAAAGAGAATTTAATCACTGCAATACAAATTGCAGCATTACAAAACAATAACAAACCAATTATAAATGAAGTAGGTTTGTATTTTGAATACAAACTGTATAGGGGTAACCGAACAACTAAAATTAACGCAGATTACTTTGAAGCGTTTTCTTCATTAAATTTCCCAGCTTTATTGACATCAGGTGTTCATCTAAACATTAACCATGAATTATTATTAAAAAACTACTCAAAAGCATCTTTTTGTGTTCATAAAGAGCTAGATGATAATGTTGCATTGGTTAAATTATTTCCTGGGATCTCACAAACAGTTTTGAGTTCAATTTTAGATATACCAAAATTAAAGGCAGTTATAATTGAGACCTATGGAAGTGGAAATGCATCTACTGATACTTGGTTTCTTCAAACCATCGAGGAAGCCTTAAAAAAAGGTATTTACGTGGTGAATGTCACCCAGTGCGCTGGGGGGAGTGTTCAAATGAATCAGTATCACACTGGTAAGTTACTTGAAGAGTTGGGGGTTATTTCTGGAAAAGATATGACAACTGAGTCTGCCTTAACAAAGCTAATGTACATGCTTGGACTTAAAATTTCTAGGAAAATGTTTAAAACTGTTTTTGAATCTGACCTCAGGGGAGAAATATCTAAAAATTAGCACTCAAAAATTTTAAAAATCAAACAATTTTCTCTTTATTTGGGCTGCGATTATGCAAAAAAATAGAGAGGTGGCCGAGTGGCTTAAGGCGCACGCTTGGAAAGCGTGTATACGGCAACGTATCGAGGGTTCGAATCCCTTCCTCTCTGCAACAAACAGAGTAGATTGTCTACTAGGATACTAGACAGGGTGCCATAGTGCTAATAATTTCCTGCTTATCATGAATGTTAATAGACAGCTATGCAATAATTTATTATTTAATGACTTTTGTCATTTTTGTTTTCGTAACTATATTTTTTTCATATCTTTAGCTCCCTAAACACAAACTTTTTTAATAAAATAAGAACACAACAATGAAAAGATTATTTCCAATTTTAGCTATCGCTTTCATGATGGCATTCGGTTCCGTTAGTGCTACTACAAACACTATCATTACTGCTTCGACTATTGTCAATCCGCTTCAAGATGATACTTCTTCAGATGATGTTGAGTCTCTAGGGTTTCATCAAGAGCTTAAAAAACGTTTTATTGAAGGCGGCCCTGGTTTTATGGGAATCGTATTACTGTGCCTTATTCTTGGGCTTGCAATTGCTATAGAAAGAATCATCTTTTTGAACCTTTCAACTACTAATACAAAGAAACTAACAGAAGATGTAGAGAATGCTCTTTCTTCAGGTGGTTTAGATGCAGCAAAAGAGGTTTGTAGAAACACAAAGGGACCTATCGCATCAATTTTTTACCAAGGTTTAGATCGTGCAAACGAAGATTTAGAGTCTGCCGAGAAAGCTGTAGTTGCCTACGGAGGCGTTCAAATGGGACAGCTTGAGAAAAATGTTTCTTGGATTTCTTTATTCATAGCATTAGCACCAATGTTAGGATTTATGGGAACAGTTATTGGAATGATTCAAGCATTCGATAAAATTGAAGCTGCTGGGGACATGCAACCATCACTTGTAGCTGGAGGTATTAAAGTAGCTCTTCTAACAACGGTATTTGGACTAGTTGTTGCAATTATACTTCAAGTCTTTTATAATTATATTATAGCTAAAATTGATAGCATTGTAAATAATATGGAAGATGCTTCAATTACCTTAATGGATATTTTGGTTAAAAATAAAAAATAATAACAACTCAATACTAAATCAAATAATTATGGATTTACAAAAAATATTGAAGATTGTTGCTATTGTTATCGGAGTAATTTCAATCTTTTTCCTTGGAAGTATTCTTTCAGCAGGAGATGAGGCTATAAAAGCGGGTCAAAGCAGTGGAACTGTGAATGTATTTATGTATGTTTCTTACTCAATTCTTGCTGTGGCTGTACTTATAGTTTTAGCATTTACAGTGCTGAATCTAGTTTCAAACACATCAGGATTAAAAAACACCCTCATTGGTATAGGTGCTTTCGTAGTACTTTCTTTAATTTGTTATTTTGGGTTTGCAAATGGAGTTGAATCAAGCTTAAAAGATGGTAATATACTATCTGCTAATGGATCTAAACTCATAGGTGCTGGCCTTTACTTATTCTATTTCTTAGCTTTTATAGCTGGAGGAATAATGCTAGGGTTTGGAATTAAAAAAATGGTAAAATAATATGGCAAAGCGATCCGTACCAGAAGTTAATGCTGGCTCAATGGCAGACATTGCTTTTTTATTGTTAATATTTTTCTTAGTTACAACTACCATAGAAAAAGACTCAGGAATTAATCGCAAGCTTCCTCCTATTGAAGAGCTTGAAGAAGATGTTGTCATCAAGCAAAAGAATATTTTTACAGTTCTTTTAAACGGGAAAGACCAGCTTCTAGTTGAAGATGAATTGATGGAGCTTAAAGACTTGAGATCTGCAGCTGTTGAGTTTTTGGACAATAATGGAGATAAAACATGTAATTATTGCAAAGGGATTAAGGATCCAGCATCTTCAGATAATCCAGATAAAGCTATTATTTCCTTGAAAAATGAAAGAGAAACCTCATACGCGGCCTACATTTCTGTTCAAAACGAGCTAGTTGCGGCTTATAATTTACTTAGAAATAGACGTGGTTACGAATTAGGTTCTAAGGAAGGCTTTAAAGACATGAATTTTGTTGAAATGCAAAAGAACTATAAGGACGCACGATTTGTTGGAAATAAAGTAAAGTTAAAAGCAGTAATTGACCAGATAAAGTTGGAGTTTCCACAAAAATTATCTGAAGTTCAGTAAATGATCAAACTTAAAAGTAAACAAGATGTCAAAATTTAAAAAGAAAAAAGACGGAGGTACTCCACCTATTTCTACGGCTTCACTTCCAGATATAGTATTTATGTTATTGTTTTTTTTCATGGTAGCAACTGTAATGCGTGAAAATTCACTTAAAATTCAAAATGCACTCCCTGTTGCTAACCAAGTAGAAAAACTTGACAAGAAAAACCCTGTCAGCTATATCTACATGGGTAAGCCAAGTTCTGGATACGAAAAGTTTGGAACTGAAGCAAGAGTACAGTTAAATGATCAGTTTGCTAATCTTAATGAAGTTAGTGCTTTTATCAGCGCCGAAAGGGCGGCATTAAGAGAGGAATTAATTCCTTTTCTTACCGTTGCATTAAAAGTCGATAGAGACGCTAATATGGGTATTGTTGGGGACGTAAAGCAAGAATTAAGAAAAGTTAATGCACTCAAAATAAATTACACCACTGGAGTTGGAGACGCAATGACTAATATGAATTAAATTATAATTTTTATATTTCAAAGGCATTCTAATTAGAATGCCTTTTTTGTTTAATTTAGTAATGTAATAACAGTTTGTATTATGAGGCTCTACTTATATTTAATATTTCATATAAACTTTGTATTTACATTGGCTGCACAAACTGGGTTAGTTCCTGAGTCAGATAGCCTATACAGGGAAGATCAGTTTTATGTTAGTGTTACCTATAATTCTTTGATTAATATGCCTATAAATGTTTCTCAGAATAGCTTTTCACCCGGACTCCATTTAGGTTTTGTTAGGGATTTTCCTTTAAATAAGCGACGCAATATTGCTTTAGCATTAGGCTTAGGTTATTCTTATAATAGCTATAACCAGAACATTAGAATTAGCGAATCCAATCCTTCTATTTATACTATTATTGATAACTCTAATTACTCAAAGAATAGCTTTTCTCAGCATTTTTTAGAACTTCCTTTTGAGTTTAGGTGGCGTACTTCAAGTACTGAGAGTTATAAGTTCTGGCGGATTTATACCGGCTTTAAGTTAGGGTATATTGTAGGGTCAAAATCTGTTTTCGAAGATGGGTCGGAGTCTATCAATATTAAAAATTTAACAGATTTAAATAGACTTCAATACGGCATAACAATGAGTATTGGTTATAATACTTGGAATGGTTTTATTTATTACGGGCTAAACCCCGTTTTTAATGAAGTTTCTACAACTGATTTCCAGCCTATAAACATAAGTACTTTAAAAATCGGACTTATCTTTTACATACTCTAATGGTTAAATACTTTTATGAAAAAATCTAATAAAGTATGATTCTTAAGCTAAGTTGATCAAGTAAGCATATATTTCTCATCAAATAATTAACAAAATTTACCAACTACTTTTTAGATTTATATGTAATCTTAAAATGAGCTAATTTAATAGCTTCCTTTTTGTTAAATTTTATTAATTTTACGACCTTAATTATAATTGATAATGAGTACAACTTTTCCTGATTATAAAGGACTTAACTTGCCAGAAGTAGCCGATGAAATACTAAAGCTTTGGGAAGAAAATAATATTTTTGAGAAAAGTATAACCACTCGAAACGGTCAAAACCCATTTGTTTTCTTTGAAGGACCTCCGTCTGCAAATGGATTACCAGGTGTGCATCATGTTTTAGCACGTGCTATAAAAGATATTTTTCCACGTTATAAAACTATGAAAGGATTTCAAGTCAAGCGAAAAGCAGGCTGGGATACACATGGTTTACCAATAGAGTTGGGGGTTGAAAAAGAACTAGGGATTACTAAAGAGGATATTGGCAAAACTATTTCAGTTGAAGACTATAACTCTGCCTGTAGAACTGCAGTAATGCGCTATACTGATGTTTGGAATAACCTAACTAAAAAAATGGGTTATTGGGTAAATATGGATGACCCATATGTTACTTATGACCCTAAATACATGGAAAGTGTATGGTGGTTATTGAAGCAAATCTATAATAAGAACCTTATTTATAAGGGCTACACCATTCAGCCCTATTCACCTAAAGCTGGAACGGGGTTAAGCTCTCACGAATTAAATCAGCCAGGAACTTATCAAGACGTTACTGATACTACTATTGTAGCCCAGTTTAAAGCTGTTCAGGGGTCACTTCCACCATTCTTACAAAATCAAGGATCTATATTGTTCTTAGCATGGACGACTACTCCATGGACATTACCTAGCAATACTGCCTTAACAGTTGGCCCAAAAATTGAATATGTTCTTGTAAAAACATATAATCAGTACACTTATAAAGCTGCTAGCGTTGTTATTGCAAAAGCCCTTATTAGTAAACAATTCAGTGGTAAATTTAAACAAGTAGATTCAGATGAAGAGCTAATAAGCTACTGTCCATCAGATAAAAATATTCCATTTTTTATCGGAAACTCATTTCTTGGAAAAGATTTAGTAGGTATTTTTTATGAGCAATTATTGGATTATGCATTGCCTAATGACAATCCAGAAAATGCGTTTCGAATTATTTCAGGTGACTTTGTAACGACCGAAGATGGTACGGGTATTGTTCATACAGCTCCAACTTTTGGCGCCGATGATGCGACTGTTGCTAAGCAAGCAACCCCAGAAATACCGCCACTATTGGTTAAAGATAGTGATGGAAATTTGGTGCCACTTGTTGATTTACAAGGTCGCTTTAGGCCCGAAGTATCTGAATTTGCAGGTCGATATGTTAAAAATGAATACTACCCTCAAGGTAAAGCTCCTGAAAAATCTGTTGATGTTGAGCTAGCAATCAAGTTAAAGACAGAAAATAAAGCATTTAAAGTTGAAAAGTATAAACATAGTTATCCTAACTGTTGGCGAACTGATAAACCAATTTTATATTATCCGCTTGACTCTTGGTTTATAAAAGTAACTGACGTAAAAGAGCGTATGTTTGAGCTCAATAAAACAATTAATTGGAAACCAAAAAGTACTGGCGAAGGTCGTTTTGGAAATTGGTTAGCTAATGCAAATGACTGGAACCTTTCCCGTTCCCGATATTGGGGGATTCCACTTCCAATTTGGAGAACTGAAGATGGTAAAGAAGAAATTTGCATAGGTTCTGTTGAAGAACTTAAATTTGAAATGGGAAAAGCTGTGAACGCAGGTGTGCTTGAAAAGCCTATTTTTGAGGATTTCATAGTAGGTGACTATTCTAATAAAAATTATTCAAAGATTGACTTGCACAAAAACATAGTAGACTCCATTATTCTAGTATCTGTTTCTGGAAAACCTATGCGAAGGGAAAGTGATTTAATTGATGTTTGGTTTGACTCTGGTAGCATGCCTTATGCTCAATGGCATTACCCATTTGAAAACAAAAATATTATCGACCAAAGCAAGGCATTTCCAGCTGATTTTATCGCTGAGGGTGTTGACCAAACACGCGGGTGGTTTTACACTCTTCATGCGATTGGAACTATGGTTTTTGACTCTGTAGCTTATAAAAATGTAGTTTCCAATGGTCTGGTGTTAGATAAGAACGGACAAAAAATGTCTAAACGCCTTGGCAATGCTACGGATCCTTTTGACACCCTATCAACTTATGGTCCAGATGCCACTCGTTGGTATATGATTAGTAATTCTAATCCATGGGATAATTTAAAATTTGATATAGATGGCATTGAAGAAGTAAAGCGTAAGTTTTTTGGAACACTTTACAATACATATACATTTTTTACTCTATACGCTAATATCGATAAATTTTCTTATTCAGAACTAAATATTAAAACCGAGGAGCGTCCAGAAATAGACCGTTGGATTCTTTCAGAACTAAACTCATTAGTAGAAAAAGTCGATACCTTTTATGCAGAATATGAACCTACAAAAGCAGCACGTGCTATTTCTGAATTTACTCAAGAGTATTTAAGTAATTGGTATGTTAGATTGAGTAGAAGACGTTTTTGGAAAGGAGAATATGAACACGACAAAATATCAGCATATCAGACCTTATATACTTGTATGGTTACCATAGCTAAGTTAGGGGCGCCTATAGCTCCTTTCTTTATGGATCGTTTATATTTGGATTTGAATTCAGTCACAAACAAGGAAGCTTTAGAAAGCATACATTTAGCTGATTTCCCTTTGGTAGACGCTTCACTTATCAATAAAGATCTGGAGAGAAAAATGGGTCAAGCGCAAACAATTTCATCACTTGTACTTTCTTTACGCGCCAAAGAAAAAATTAAAGTTAGACAGCCCTTACAAAAGATAATGATTCCAGTGAATTCTTCTGTTCAAAGAGAAGAAATCCTAGCCATCTCTGATCTGGTTAAGCACGAAGTTAATGTAAAAGAAGTTGAACTTCTTGAAGATGCATCTGATATACTAGTTAAACAAATTAAACCCAACTTTAAGGCTCTAGGTCCTCGTTTTGGCAAAGACATGAAGTTAATTTCGAATGCTATCCAAAAACTTCAAGAGCAGGATATTAAAGAAATTGAAGAAAAAGGTGTTTTGGAGATTGAAATTAATGGGAAAAGTATTAGATTACAATCTGATGATGTAGAGATAACCTCTCAAGACATTGAAGGCTGGTTAGTTGCAAATCAAGGCGCAGTCACTGTAGCCTTAGATGTTACTATTTCGGACACGCTTAAAGCAGAAGGTATTGCCAGAGAACTGGTTAATAGAATTCAAAACTTAAGAAAAGATTCTGGCTTTCGAGTAACAGATCGAATAGAGGTTTTTTTACAGGTAGATGAAAGTCTTGAAGATGCTATAAGATTAAATTTAGATTATATAAAAATAGAAACATTAACGGATAATTTACAGTTAGTGCCGCAACTAGATAAAGGTATTGAAATTTCCTTTGACGCAGTTAACAGTAAGTTGCACATCCAAAAATTTAAGTAATTATGTCAATAGAAAATACAAGTAGATACTCTGATAAAGATTTGGAAAAATTCAGAACTATTATTCATCAAAAAATAGATAAAGCTCAGCATGATTTAGAATTAATTAAAAGTGCTTATATGAACGACCATAATAATGGTACTGAAGATACATCTCCAACATTCAAAGCATTTGATGAAGGTAGTCAGGTAATGAGTAAGGAGTCAAATGCCCAGTTAGCGATACGACAAGAGAAGTTTATTAGAGACTTAAAAAATGCATTGATTAGGATCGAAAATAAAACTTATGGAATTTGTAGAGTTACAGCAAAGTTAATTAATAAAAAACGTTTAGAGCTAGTTCCACATGCAACATTGAGTATTGAAGCAAAGAACATGCAAAAATAACATGTCCAAGAAACAGGTACTCTTATTAATAGCGATCATTCTATTTTTTGATCAAGCCTCAAAAATATATATTAAAACCCACTTTGAGTTAGGGCAAGAGCTCATAGTTTTTGATTGGTTCAAAATTTTTTTTATTGAAAATGAAGGTATGGCTTGGGGTGCTAAATTAAGTGATATCTCTTCTTATATTACTGACTCAAATGCAAAGCTATTCTTGTCAATTTTCAGGTTATTTGCAGTTTGTGGAATTGGTTACTGGTTGTTTCAAAGTATTCAAAAACAGGCCTCTAAAGTACTGATTATTTCGATTACATTAGTTTTTTCGGGTGCGTTAGGAAATATAATAGATTCAGTTTTTTATGGTCTTTTTTTTGATAGTAGTTCAGGTAAAATTGCATCATTTTTTCCTTCAAATGGCTACAGTGGCTTGTTTTATGGAAATGTAGTAGACATGTTATACTTTCCAATGTTTAAAGGAGCCTTACCTCAGTGGATTCCATTCGTTGGAGGCCAATACTTTTCGTTCTTTGACCCTGTATTTAATATTGCTGATGTGGCTATAAGTACTGGAATAGGGTTTCTTTTATTCTTTAACAAAAAAGTGTTTTCAAAAGAATAATTGATTAAAAAGAATATACCTGATTTGGAGTTATACAATAATCCAAAGCAACATCGTGAGAAGTGTTTTCAATGATAAAGTTTTCAGCTTCAAAAAAAGAAAGTCCAATTTTTAAAGTATTCTTGGAGCATTTTTTCAAGAATATATCATAGAACCCCTTACCGTAGCCAACTCGATTACCTAGTTCATCAAATGCCATTAAAGGAACAAATACGACTTCGATCTGCTTACTGCTTATTTCAATTCCATCATCTGGTTCTGGAATATTTTGAGGGTTTAATTTCAATATGGTATTATCTTGTAATAATATATGGGACATTGTACGCGTCTCAAAATTAGTTTTTGAGACAACAATGTTTTTGTCTTTCCCAAATAGTATCGCCAAGAGAGGCTCTGTATTCACCTCTTTAAGAGATTTTATACTCAAAAAAGTATGATAAAACGAGTATTCCCAGATCGGAAGGTTAATAATTAAGTTAGATATTTGAAGACTAAAGTCTTCAATTTCTTCCGAACTTAAATTATGACGACGTTGTTTTATTTCTGCCCTTAGGTGTTTTTTGTTTAACACTTATTTTGTTTTAATATTATTAACGTCCATTTCTTTCAATATAGGTTATAATAGATTGTGCTATATTTTTTTTGGAAGCACCTTCGATGCCCTCAAGTCCAGGAGTCGAATTAATTTCCATAATTAAAGGACCCCTATTGGATTGTAATAAATCAACTCCGCAGATCGACAACTTCAGTTCACGAGCAGCTTTGAGGGCAATCCTTATTTCCTCTTCACTTAACTTACACTGTTTATAGGTTCCCCCTCTGTGCAAGTTTGATCTAAACTCCCCCTCTTTCCCTTGTCGTTTCATTGCACCCACTACACGATTATCAATTATTAGAGCCCTGATGTCTGCACCTTTTGCCTCCCCGATGTATTCTTGAATCAAAGCTCTAGCTTCAAGTCCATTAAAAGCTTCAAGAATAGACTCTGCAGCAATATTTGTTTCTGCTAAAATCACTCCGATTCCTTGAGTCCCTTCCAGTAGTTTTATTACAACAGGTGTGCCTCCTACTTTCACAATAAGATTTTCAATATCTTTAGAATAATGAGTAAACACTGTCTTTGGCATGTCAACTCCTGCCTTGGAAAGACGTTGATAGCTTCGGAGCTTATCTCTAGACCTTACAATGGCGTCCGATGAAACAGATGAAAACACATTCATCATTTCAAACTGCCTAACAACTGCACATCCATAAAAGGTTACTGAGGCTCCAATCCGCGGAATAATTGCATCTACATAGTCGAGATATTTGTCCTTGTATAATATAGTTGGCTTTTCGTTTTCAATAATTAAGTCACAATTTAAAGGGTCTATTACTTCAACAAAGTGGTTTCTTTTTTCAGCCTCCTCAACCAATCTTCTGGTTGAATAGAGCTCTTTATTACGTGATAATATTACAATATTCATGACATTTAATGTGTTTTACACCTGCAAGATAGTAAAAATGCAAATTCAACTTTTACAATCGTCTGAATTAATATACCTTTGAATTAATGAGTATCTCTAGTATTGAAATTCAATTACAAACCTTACCAAATACACCTGGCGTTTATCAGTTTTATGATTCTTCAGGTGCAGTGATTTATGTCGGTAAAGCTAAGAACCTAAAAAATAGAGTTCGATCTTATTTTAATAAAGTTCATGATTATGGAAAGACAAACGTTCTAGTAAAAAAAATTATTGATATTAGACATATTGTTGTCGAAAGTGAAACGGATGCATTACTATTAGAAAACAATTTAATTAAGAAGTACCAACCCCGCTATAATGTACTTTTAAAAGACGATAAGTCCTACCCATGGATTTGTATAAAAAATGAGCGTTTCCCTAGGGTGTTTCATACACGTCGGTTAATAAAAGATGGATCTGAATATTTTGGTCCCTACACCAGTATTAAGACCGTATACACACTTTTGGATCTTATAAAAGGTCTTTTTCCTCTAAGAACTTGCAAGTACGATCTTTCTGAGGAAAAAATTGACAGCCGTAAATACAAGGTCTGTTTAGAATATCATCTAGGAAATTGCAAAGGAGCTTGTGAAGCTAAAGAACACGAATCTTCTTATCAAGATAATATAATAACGATTCGTGAAATTTTAAAAGGTAATTTCAAGAATTCTATAAACGTTTTTAAAATTCAAATGAAATCATATGCTGATAGACAGGAGTTTGAGGCGGCTCAATCTTTGAAAGAAAAATTACAAATCTTAGAAAACTACCAGGCTAAATCAACGATTGTAAACCCAAAGATTAGCAATGTAGATGTTTTTAGTATAGTTAGTGATGAGGGTTTTGCGTATGTAAATTTTTTACAACTATCACATGGTGCAATTATCCGTTCTCATACATTGGAAATTAAAAAGAAACTTCAAGAAAGCGATCAAAACTTGTTGGAACTTGCTATTACAGAAATTCGTCAAAGATTTTCTCTAGAATCTAATGAATTATACGTGCCTTTTGAAGTGGATTTAGGCCCTGATTTTAAAATTACAATTCCTAAGGTAGGGGATAAAAAAAAGTTAATGGAGTTGTCAATACGTAATGCTAAATACCATCGCTTGGATCAATTAAAACAAATTAAAATTACAGACCCTGAGCGGCACGAAGGACGTATTATGGCCCAAATGAAATCAGACCTTAGACTTTCAGAAATACCCACACACATAGAGTGTTTTGACAACTCAAATATTCAAGGTACACATCCTGTAGCTGCTTGTGTGGTTTTTAAAAATGGCAAACCTAGTAAAAAAGAATACCGTCATTTTAACATCAAATCCGTTGAAGGACCAGACGATTTTGCTTCAATGACTGAAGTTGTTTACAGACGCTATAAGCGCTTATTAAAGGAAAACAAGCCACTACCACAGTTAGTAATAATTGATGGAGGCAAAGGACAATTATCCGCATCTTTAAAGAGTTTAGAAGCCTTAAAGCTACGAGGCAAAATAGCAATTATTGGAATTGCAAAACGTTTAGAAGAATTATACTATCCAGGTGATCCAATTCCTTTATATTTAGATAAAAAAAGTGAAACACTTAAAATTATTCAGCAACTTAGAAATGAGGCTCATCGATTTGGGATTGAGCATCACCGAAATAAACGAAGCAAAACAGCCTTAAATTCTGAATTAGAATCTATAGTTGGGATTGGTCAGAAAACAATCTTAGAGTTGCTAAAAAAGTTTAAATCTGTTCAGCGCGTTTCATTCGCTAAACTTGATGAATTAGAACATGTAGTGGGAGCTTCAAAAGCTTTAATTATTTATAATTATTATCAAAATAATCCGCGTGAATAAATTATTCATTTTAGTTTTTGTATTTATTTTTTCTTCTGGTTTTTCTCAAGAAAAAAAAAGAGATAACCCCCTTGTAGGTTTAGTGCTCAGTGGGGGTGGGGCTAAAGGCTTGGCTCATATAGGGGTGTTAAAAACATTAGATAGTCTGGGTGTACGTGTCGACTATGTAGCTGGGACAAGTATGGGGGCAGTAGTTGGAGCATTATATGCCTCTGGTTACACTGGCAATCAGTTAGATTCTATTGTTAGATCTACTAGTTTTGAACTATTGATAAGCGATAAAGTGCCTAGAAATTCAAAAACATTTTACGAAAGAAAAAATGCTGAAAAGTATGCGTTAACTCTGCCATTTAATAAGTTTAAAATACAGTTGCCATCTTCAATCTCTAAGGGCCAAAATGTATTTAATTTGTTATCGAAATTAACAATAGGTGTTAGTGGGATTGATAATTTTCAAAAGCTACCGATTCCATTTTATTGTATTGCTACAGACATTCAAACTGGAGAACAAGTTGTTCTAGATAAAGGAAATTTAGCACAGGCTATCGCAGCTAGTAGTGCCCTACCAACTCTATTTCAGCCTGTCAAATTAGAAAATAAATTATTGATGGATGGAGGTATAACAAATAATTTTCCAATTGAAGGATTATTGACAAAAAACTTAGATTATATAATTGGAGTTGATGTTCAAGATGATCTTTTTCAGCACGAAGATCTTAACTCAGCTTCCAACATTATGCTTCAAATTAATAATTTTAGAGCTTTAGAAAACTTAAAGGAAAAGTCAAGATTATCAGATATTTATATCAAACCTGACGTTACCGATTTCTCAATAATTTCATTTAACGAAAGTGAGCAAATCATTGAAGAGGGCCAAAAAGAAGCTTTAAGATTCTTAGACAAGTTAAGTTCTATTGCAAATGCACAAGAATTTAAAAAAATATCCTTAGAGTTGCCCAATTATAATGAAATCAACATAAAAAAAATAAGAGTATCCGGACTCGAAAAATATACATCTTCTTATGTTAGAGGTAAACTTAGGTTTAGAAACGGGGAAACTATAAGCTATGAAGACGTAGGGAAAGGGGTCAACAATTTAGTAGCAACAAATAATTTTGATAGTTTTTTGTATAAATTCACTCCAATTGGAGATCGTTATGATTTTAATGCCCAGTTAGTCGAGGCTAAAAACACGGATTTTATCAGATTTGGATTGCATTATGATCAACTTTTTAATAGTGCTGTATTACTAAACTTAACAAAAAAGCAACTTTTATTAAAAAACGATGTCTTGTCAATAGACTTTATATTTGGAGATTCCCCCAGGTACAATTTTGACTATTATATAGATAAAGGTTTTTATTGGAGTATTGGAGTTAACTCAAATTACAATTTAATTAAGGACAATATAAACCCTTCGTTTTTTAATAATAACGATTTTGCAGGTTCTGAAAAGGTCGACGTGTCCATATCAGATTTAACAAACCAATTTTTCATAGAGACTTTAGTTCAAAAAGATTTATCAATTAAAGTTGGAGTAGAGCTTAAAAAGCTAAAGATCTCATCAAAAGATAATTTCTTTAACCCGTTACAGCTTAATACGGATTCATATGTTTTTGAAGATAGTAACTTTTTTAGTATGATTGGAGCTATCAAGTTTGACACTTTTGATGATAAGTTTTATCCAAAAACCGGAACATTTGTTGAAGGGAATGCTCAGCTTTTTCTTTCTTCTACTGGAATGAATGCAGATAATTCCCAGTTTTCATATTTAAAACTAAATATTGCAAAGGCATTTAGTGTTTTTGAAAATTGGTCATTTGTTTTTGGAGCTCAGTCTGGAGTTAAAATAGGAAGCACAAAAATAAAGTCCCTTGATTTTGGTTTAGGAGGCTACGCATATAACAATATAAATAATTATTTTTCATTTTTTGGATATGATTACTTCTCATTATCGGGTGATAGCTTCACAAAAACATATGCGACTATTGATTATGAGTTATTTAACAACCATCACATTAATGCGTCTCTAAACTTTGCTAACATTGGAGATAATATTTTTTTAGAGAGTGAATGGATGGAAGTTCTAAATTATAGTGGATACTCTGTCGGATATGGACTTGAAACTTTCTTTGGCCCTATTGAGATAAAATATAATTGGAGTCCAGACACAAGTTACTCTGCATATCTTATTAATTTTGGGTATTGGTTTTAGTGCTAATGGATGAAAAGTTAGTCTTAGATATATTTATAAATTCTTATTATGGATTCATTTTATTGTCTCAAATAATAATTGCAAATTTGTAAATGTTATGTAAGTAATATGGTCTCAACTCAACATGAAAAAATTTAGATTAATTTTCCTATTTTTATTTTGCTATCAGTTTTTAGCAGCACAAGGTACATCTTCATTTCAGGCTGGCGAATGGCTGAAATTCAAACTGAGCTATAGCGGATGGTTAAAGGGCGGCAACGCCACTCTTGAAGTTTTTGATGATGTTTATAAAAAAACACCTGTTTATAAGGTTGTTGCAAAAGGATGGACTACTGGGCCTTTAGACTTATTTTATAAAGTTAAGGACCATTATGAAAGTCATTTTGATCTGCATACAGGACTGCCATATAAGTTTGTTAGAAATACTTACGAAGGCGGCTACACCAAAAACCGAATTATTGATTTCGATCGTAAACAGAACAAAGCGTATATTAACGACATTAAAGAGCAATCAAAATCTTCAGTTAATATTAAAAATGACATCCAAGACCTTGTATCTGCCTATTATTTTCTTAGAAATAATTACGAAACAGAATTATTAAAAAAAGGAGATATTGTTAAATTAAATGTTTTTTTTGACAGCGAAACTTTTCCATTTAAACTAAAGTTTTTAGGTCAGGAATCAATTAAAACAAGTTTTGGAAAGATTAAATGTATAAAGTTCAGACCTTATGTAATGGCAGGGCGTGTTTTTAAAGATGAAGAAAGTTTAACGCTGTGGGTTACAGCAGACGCAAATAAAATTCCAGTTAAGATTAGTGCAAACCTTGATGTGGGCTCGTTAAGAGCGGACCTAGTCGCTTTAAGAGGACTTAAGCACCCTTTCGAAATCCAATTTTAAAAAAATGAAAGATAAACCTATAGCAGATAAATTATTACAGGAACTTGACGCCAAATACAAATTAATTAACCAAGATCGTGATACACATCTTAAGGGTTTATTACACAGTAATTCTATAACCTATTGGGACTATATTCACACTGATGCCCTATTAGGGCTACAGATTCAACGTACGAATCTTCCTGATGAAATGGTTTTCATTGCTTACCATCAAATCAACGAGTTGATCTTTAAAATGATTCTTTGGGAAATAAAACAAGTAGCTGAGGTTGATTTTTTAAATGTTGATATTTTTAAAGAGAAGCTAATGCGAATCAGTCGTTATTTTGACATGCTAACAACTTCATTTAATGTTATGCGAGAAGGAATGGATGTAGCTCAATATAATAAATTTAGGCATACCTTAACCCCTGCAAGTGGATTTCAAAGTGCTCAATACCGTAAAATAGAATTTGCGTCAACTGAACTAATCAACCTAATAGATATTCGTTTTCGAGATAGTATTGACAGAGATACTCCATTCGAGCATGCTTTTGAGCATTTGTATTGGCAAGCAGCAGGAAAAAATCATAAAACTGGGCAAAAATCTTCATTATTATCTAATTTTGAGAATCGTTACAAAGAAGAGTTTATTACATTTATGAAAGTCTATAATACTCAAAATTTAGGCTCTAAGTTTAAAGAACTTTCTCTAGAAGACCAGCAAAACACATCATTAATTGCTGCCATGCGACACTATGACTACACAGTTAATGTGACTTGGGTTATGGCTCATTATAATGCGGCTAAATATTACATTACGGGTAAAGAAGGCGATGGAGTTGCTACTGGCGGAAGTGATTGGCAAAAATATATGCATCCTAAATACCAAAAACGAATATTTTTTCCTGAACTTTGGAGTCAAATTGAAAAAGAAAATTGGGGTAATGAAGTTGATTAATAAAAAGTATTTTAATTTATTAAAAACAGTTTTCATCTCGTGGATGGTAATATTCTTTTTATACAGCCTAGTTGTCAAGGGGTGTTCTATTTATGGGTCTGAGGAAGATACTCCAGTTGTCACAGTCCATAACGACTATTTTAAATTTGGATACAACCTTAATAACTATATGGTGGTCAACGATACCGTTAGAAGCGGAGATAGTTTTGGGGTCCTTTTAGAAAGAAATCATTTATTTTATCCACAGATTCATAACATTGCTGAAAAAACTAAGGGTGTTTTTGATGTTCGTAAGCTAAGGATTGGAAAGCCATTCACTGTTTTATATTCTAAAGACTCCGCTAGAACCCCCCTAGTATTTATATATGAACTCAATAAGATTGAATATTTAGTTGTTGAGTTTTGTGACTCAATTATCGCATACATAGATAGAAATCCGGTTAAAATAATAGAAAAAGAAGCATTTGGGATCATAGAAAGCTCTCTTTCTGAAACAATGGAAGCGCAAGGGCTTCCCACTCAGCTTATTTATGATATGTCTGATGATATTTATGCTTGGACAATCGATTTCACTAGATTACAAGAAGGGGATAACTTTAAAGTAATATATAAGGAGCGCTTTGTAGATGATAGTATTTATGCAGGTATCGAAACTATAGAGGCTGCATTTTTTGAACATAAAAAAGACTCCTTTTATGCGTTTAACTATATAAATAAAGCTACCAAAAACAGTACTGATTATTTCGATGAAAACGCTAAAAGTTTGCGTAAAGCTTTTTTAAAAGCACCAGTTCAGTTTAGTAGAATTTCCTCCAGATTTAATCTGAAACGTAGAATCGCTTATTATGGAAACAAGATACGCCCTCACAGAGGAACAGATTTTGCAGCGGCAATTGGTACTCCAATTTTAGCGACTGCTAATGGGACCGTGATAGAGTCAACGCAAAGAGGTGGAAATGGTAAATACGTCAAAATTCGACATAATGCCACCTATAGCACTCAGTATTTACACATGAGTAAACGCTTAGTAAAAGTAGGAGATTACGTTAAGCAAGGTGACGTTATTGGCAAGGTGGGAATGACTGGAAACTCTGGAGGTCCCCATGTCTGTTATCGTTTTTGGAAAAACGGAAGGCAAGTAGATCCACTCCGCCAAAAGCTTCCCGAGGCAGAAGCCTTATCTCCAAATTTAAAATCAGACTTTGAGGCCTTTACGGCACCATTAAAAAAGCAGTTAGACTCAATAAATTTATTATACTAAAACCAAATAATGGCATTAAATTCAATCAATCCAACGCAAACTAAAGCGTGGTCTAAATTATCAGCGCACTATGAGGCTATCAAAGAGTCTCAAATGAAGACCTGGTTTAAAGAAAATCCTAATCGTGCAGATGAATTTACAATAGAGTGGGAGGATTTTTACGTAGACTTCTCTAAAAACAGAATCACATCAAAGACATTGATGCTTTTTAAAGAACTAGCAAAAGAATTAAAACTTGAGGATGCTATTTCTAAGTATTTTGATGGAGATATTATAAATCAAACTGAAGGTAGAGCGGTTCTACACACCGCACTCCGAGCCCCTTCTCAAGCTGAAGTTTTTTTTGAGGGTAAAAATGTAATCCCTGAAATCCAAAAAGTTAAGTTAAATATTAAAACTTTTTCAAAAGCTATCATAGATGGCACAAAAAAAGGTTACACAGATAAACCCTTCACAGACATTGTAAATATAGGAATTGGAGGATCTGATTTAGGCCCCGCCATGGTAGTTGATTCGTTGTCTTTTTATGGCAATCACTTAAAGCCACACTATGTAAGTAATGTGGACGGTGATCATGTCAACGAAGTCTTAAAAAGTCTTGATCCAGAAACAACACTTTTTGTTATAGTATCTAAAACATTTACGACTCAAGAAACTCTATCAAACGCAACTACCATTAAAAAGTGGTTTTTAAAACACGGAACACAAACTGATATTGCCAAGCATTTTGTAGCTGTTTCAACCAATATATCAAAAGTTAAAGCCTTTGGCATCGAAACTTCTAATATTTTCCCTATGTGGGACTGGGTAGGCGGACGTTTCTCACTGTGGAGCTCAGTTGGATTAAGTATTAGCCTAGCAGTTGGGTATGATCATTTTGATTCGCTGCTAAAGGGAGCTCATAAAATGGATCTTCATTTTAAAAAAGAGAAATTTGAAACTAATATTCCAGTGATTTTAGCATTTTTGAGTATATGGTATAATAACTTTTTTAATGCTGAAAGCGAGGCTGTTATCCCCTACACTCAGTATTTAAATCAATTTGCAACCTATCTTCAACAGGCAATTATGGAAAGCAATGGAAAAAGTATTGACCGTTCTGGAAATAAAGTCAACTATCAGACAGGAAATTTAATATGGGGTGAGCCAGGAACAAATTCTCAACACGCCTTCTTTCAATTAATCCACCAAGGCTCAAAATTAATTCCTGCGGATTTCATTGGTTTTGCTAATTCACTTCATGGTAACTCAGACCATCATGATAAATTAATATCTAATTTCATAGCACAAACAGAAGCTCTTCTAAATGGCAAATCTAAAGCCGAGGTTCTTTTGGAAGGGACTGAAGTAGCCATTGTCCCTTTCAAAGTATTTGAAGGGAATAAACCAACCAACACTATTTTTATTAAGCAATTAACACCTGAAAGCTTGGGTAAATTAATAGCTATGTATGAACATAAAATATTTGTTCAAGGAGTTCTTTGGAATGTTTTTAGTTATGATCAATTTGGGGTTGAATTAGGTAAACAACTAGCCAATAAAATTTTGAATGAATTTGACTCTGATTCCTCGCTTAGTCATGACGCTTCAACATCCAATCTTTTAAATTATTACAAGAATAGCAGACTATAAAATCGTAATTTGTTAATATTAGCTAGTTTATCACATCTTATTTTATAAGTTTCACAACGAACTCAATTACTTTTTTAAGCTGTTTTCAATACAAAACATGCTAATAAAAGATAATTATCACTATTTTTGCACTAACTAATTAAACAATTAATAATATAATTTAAATTATGAAAAAAATTACAAAATTATTTTTATTTGCAGTTCTATTTATGGGATCATCAATAGCGATTGCTCAAACCGAAACACCAAACGACTCCACTTATGTAGAAATGGATGAAATCGTTTTGGTAGGATCTGGAGTCATTGATTTAGCTGCGGATAGAAAAACACCAGTAGCTGTGTCCACAATTAAAGCATCTACAATTCAACAAAGGGCTGTAGGTAACGTAGAGTTTTCTGAAGCTTTCAAAAACACACCATCGATCTATGTATCAAACCAAGCAGGTGGATTTGGAGACAGTCAAGTGTTTACTCGTGGATTCTCACAATCTAACACAGCATTTTTACTAAACGGACAACCAATCAATGGAATGGAAGATGGTAAAATGTACTGGTCAAACTGGTCAGGAATGTCTGACGTAGCTAACGCCGTTCAAGTTCAGAGAGGCTTAGGTTCATCTAAACTTGCTATCTCATCTGTTGGTGGTACAGTAAATATTGTTTCCAAAACAACAGACAAAAAGCAAGGTGGCTACGTACGTTACATGTCAGGTAATGACAGTTACATCAAAACTACAGCTTCTTATAATTCTGGTCTTCAAGATAACGGATGGGCCTATTCAGTGCTATTAGACCACTGGCAAGCTCATAGAAAATATGCAGTAGGTACTGCTGGTCAAGGGCAAACTTATTTCTTTTCTGTTGGAAAAAAATTCAATGAAAAGCATAGCTTAAACTTCTTGCTAACTGGGTCTCCACAATGGCATGATCAAAACTTTTCAAAAAGTAAGGAGTTTTACGAACAAAATGGTATTAAAGCCAATACAAACACTGGTTTTTACAACGGAGAACGTTTTACAGAAAGACGTAACTTTTATCACAAACCAATCGCTAATATCAACTGGGATTTTAACATAAACGATTCTATGGATTTATCCACTGTATTATATGGTTCTTGGGGCCGTGGTGGTGGTACTGGAGGTTATGGAAGAGGTCGTGTCCGATATGGAGATGATGAATCTGCAGGTACTGGTCTTGCTCATGAAATCGATTTTGATGCGATTGAAACAGAAAACATTGCTAATGCTGATTCAAATGGTAATGGGAACTATAACGATTCTTACTTAAGAAGAGGGTCAATGAATATCCACAACTGGTATGGTTCTGTTATTAATTTAAATATAGACAATGGTGGTGCATTTACTTATAACTTTGGAGCTGATGCTAGAACTTACACAGGGCAACACCACAGACAAGTTGTAGACTATTTTGGTCTTAACGGATATGCTGACACATATGGTTCTTCAAGACCAGATGGATATGTAGTAACGGAATCATTTGAAGCTGACCCATGGTCTGCTTTATTTGACTCAGCAGATTCAGGTCAAAGAATAGCATATGATTATTCTGAAACAATCAACTACGTTGGTGGATTTGGACAAGTTGAGTACTCAGTAAATGAATTTTCTGCTTTCCTTCAAGGGGCTCTATCTACGCAGTCTTACCAAAGACATGGTGGACGTGATTTTGGGGACTCAGGAGATTCAGAAAAAGTTAACAAAACAGGATATAATGTTAAAGGTGGTGTTTCTTTTACTAGCGATGATGGTGCACATGCCGTATTTGCTAACGGGGGACTTTACTCAAGACAACCTTTCTTAGATAATATTTTTGATAATGTACGATACAGTAATGACTTGGTTGATACAGATATTGAAAATGAAGAAATTATTGGTTTTGAAGCTGGTTACCGTTACACGGGTGACGAGATAAAAGTTAATCTAGACCTTTACAGTACGGAATGGGGTAACCGATTTTTATCCTTTGGAGGAGAAAATTCTGCTGGGGATTTAACATTCTTTAGATTTAATGACGTAACACAGATCCATACAGGTTTTGAGTTTGACGTTCAATATAATCCAATGGCATCTGCACTTACATATAGTTTTTATGGATCACTTGGAGACTGGAAATATAAAGATTCAACTCCATTCCAGGAATTTGATGATGAAACATCTGAGTTAATTGACAGCGGGGATATTAATCTCTCCGGAGTTAAAGTTGGTCAAGCACCACAAACATCTTTTGGTTTAGGAATTGACTGGAAAGTATCTCCAATGATGACATTATACACTAACTACAACCAGTATGGTAACTTCTATGGGTTTGTAGATGTGGAAGATGCTGTTCAGGCAGGCGTTGATGGAGTAGAGTATTCTTCTGAAAAATTAAACTCCTATGGTTTAGTTGATTTAGGAATGTCTTATAAATTTTATGTAAACGACCACGCAGTGATGTTTAGAGCTAACGTTTATAATTTATTGGATGAAGAGTTTATCAGCCAGGGAGATGCTTATGGGTATTTCTACGGAAATGGTACAACTTGGAATGCAAGTTTACAATACAGATTCTAAAATTTAATCATATAAGAAATAAAAAAACCCTCAATCTTTGAGGGTTTTTTTGTGCACAATTTTAGTTGTTCAACTAACGATTTGAGAATAATTATACTTAAATTTACACTAACTAATTTTAAAATTAATTTAACATAATTCAAATTATGAAAAAAATCAAACAAATTTTTAACTTTGCTTTAATGATCTGTGGCTTCACAGTCATGGCTCAAGGACCTGTTTCAGGGGTTGTTCAAGATGCGAATAATCAAGATCCCTTGCCAGGAGCAACAATTATTGAGAAAGGAACCGCAAACGGAGTCTCTACTGACTTTGACGGGAACTTCGAAATGAAAACATTGAACTCTTCAGGGGAGCTTATTGTCTCATATGTGGGGTATGTATCATACACAGTATCATTTTCGCAAAGTGGTGACTTAGGGGTCATATCTTTAGAAACAAATGAATTAGGTTTAGAAGAAGTTCAACTTTTTGCATCTGTAGCAATTGATAGAAAAACTCCTGTAGCCGTATCTACAATTAAGGCGGCTGAGATTGAGTTAAAACTTGGAACTCAAGAATTTCCAGAAATTTTAAAATCAACTCCAGGTGTTTACGCTACAAAAGCAGGTGGTGGATATGGTGATGGTAGAATAAATCTTAGAGGATTTAACTCTGAAAACGTTGCAGTATTAATAAACGGTATTCCAGTTAATGACATGGAAAATGGCCGTGTATACTGGTCCAATTGGGCTGGATTAGGAGATGTTACGTCTTCAATGCAGGTTCAAAGAGGTCTTGGAGCTTCCAAAGTTGCAGTACCTTCAATTGGTGGGACAATTAATATTATTACTAAAACAACTGATGTTGAAGCTGGAGGTAGTGTATTTTCTTCAATTGCAAATGATGGTTATGAGAAGATAGGCGCAACGTATTCAACAGGAGTCTTGGACAGTGGACTTGCAACTACAGTTTCTCTTGCTAGAACAAGAGGTAATGGTTACGTAGACGGAACAGAGTTCAGTGGGATTTCATACTTTTTAAATTTATCAAAAGAGATTAATGATGAACATAAACTAGCTTTTTCTGTATTCGGAGCTAAACAACGTCACGGACAAAGACAAAATAGACATCTAATTGAGACTTTCAGAAATGCTGAAAGAGGTAGAAAATTCAATTCAGATTGGGGCTACAAAAATGGACAAGTTACTCACCAAGAAGATAACTTTTACAACAAGCCACAAATTTCTTTAAATCATTACTGGACAATTAATGAGAAATCTAGTTTATCAACTGTATTGTATGCTTCATTTGGTTCTGGTGGTGGAGGCGGAACTGCCGGTATGAATAAGTTCATAATGGATGGATCAGGATACAGTGATTATAGAGATGGTTTGTATGGAACTTTAGATTTTGACAAAATTGTGGATGAGAACATAGCAAGAGGAGCGCTAGGGTCTGAAACAATTTTAAGAGCCTCTCACAATGATCACAACTGGTACGGTGCCTTGTCAACATATAAACTTGACCTTTCGGACGATCTCGTTTTATTAGCTGGATTAGACGCTAGAAGCTATACTGGTAAGCATTACCAGACTGTTACAGATCTTCTAGGAGGGCAATATTTTCTAGATAATAATGATGAAAATAATCCTAACCGTGCATTGCAAGTTGGAGACAAAAGAAGTTATAATAACGACGGAAATGTAGGCTGGCTCGGTGCTTTCGGCCAGTTAGAATATGATGTTAATGATAGCTTTAACACTTTTATTTCTTTGGCAATATCTAATACCTCTTACCAAAGAGTAGATTACTTTAATTACCTAGACTCAGATCCATTACAAACTACGGATACTTATAATTTTTTAGGGTATAGTGCTAAAGGGGGTGCTAACTATAGAATTAATCAGAACCATAATGTTTTTGCAAACATTGGTTACTTTGAAAAAGCTGCAGGTTTTGATGCTGTATTCTTGAACTTCAATAATGAGTCAATAAATGCAGATGCAGAAAATCAAAAAATTACTAGTTTTGAATTAGGATATGGTTACAGATCTGGTAAATTATCTGCTAATGTGAATCTATATCACACAGCCTGGAGAGACAGAACAGAGACACAGGGTTTCCAACAACCAGACGGTACATTTGCTGTTGCAAATATATTGGGTGTTGATGCCGTTCACCAGGGTCTTGAACTAGATTTTGTATATAGAGCATCAGAAAAATTAAAAATCACAGGAATGGCTTCAATTGGTGATTGGAGATGGGATAGTAACGTTGAAAATGTCCAAATCACAAATGAAGATCAAGAAGTTGTTGATACTGTAAACTTGTACATTGAAGGTTTACACGTTGCAGATGCGGCACAAACAACAATGGCTCTAGGACTTAATTATAAATTAACTCCTAAAACAAAATTTATTGTCGACTATAATTATTATGCAAATCTTTATGCTGATTTTGATCCTAGCAGAAGAGGTACTCAAGGAGCTCCAGATGCATGGATGATGCCCGAGTACGGTTTGTTTGATACAGTAATAAGTCACACATTTGACCTGGGGCCTTTTGAAACAACAATGACAGCTCGTATGAATAACGTATTTGATACTGAATACATTTCAGATGCTAGAGATGGATCTGGATCTGTTTCTAATACAGCATTGGTGTATTATGGTTACGGAAGAACATTCAGCTTAGGCGCAAAACTTAACTTCTAAAAAAATAAAATAATGAAAAAAATAATTTATGTTTTAGCAATTTTAGGAATCGCAACAACAAGTTGTAGTCCTAATGAAGACATCTATAATGAATTAGATGCACAAGCAGGCCCAATTGTTGGTGATGCAGTTTACACACTTACCGATGATGATTATGATGATTTAAATTTAAACTATGGTAACTTTAATTCTACTGAAGATGCTAAGGAAATGATTCCTAGTTTACTATCTGATATTTTCCCTGTGTGGGGACTTGGTTCAAGTGCATTAGTATCGTTTAATGTGTACAATCCAGTTTCAACATATGAGTCTGAAATTAGAGAAATATCTGCTGCAGAATGTAATGCTATTACAGGTCAGACATATGGAAACTTTTCAAGTAGTGGGCATATATATAGCTTCCTAGCCGCAGAATATCCAAATCCTAGTGAAGGAGATTTTATTTCATTAAGATATGACTATTACTCTGGTAGTGTGAGTACTCTAACAAATGGTTTTGCTTATGAAGATGGAAATTGGATAAAATTCACTGGATTTACTGAAGACCAGTATTCCGCAATGGGAGAAAGTTATCCTAATTTCTCAAGTTCAGACGAAGCAGACATAAAAATTCCTATTGCTTTGTTAGATATCTACCAATTTAGCCCTCTAAGTGCTGGTGATATCGTACTATCAATGTATGAGTTGTATATGGGCGGAGGCGTTACTAAAAGTTTCACAGCAGCATTTATTTTTGATGGCGTAGCCTTTCATCCATATGAAAATGAAATCGAGGTAACAGTTCAGTTTGGTCATGACGGTGAAAATTGGATTCCAGATAACACTATAAAATATGATTTAACATCAGCTGATGTTAGTTTTATTTCAAATTCATTTATGAGCTTGTACCCAGGTCCAGCTGACAACGTTGGCTATTTTGGAAGTTTTGATAGAAGACCAAACAGTTCTAATTACTGGTCAGACAGCATGCTGCTAGAAGCTTTTAATGTCTTGTTAGACGATATGGATTCTGCTGCGGAAGAAGGACAAAAATACGTTCTTAAGTATGTTGTATACACTGGCGCAACTGGTAACGAAACTATGAGCCTTATAAAGACTGATGGAATGTGGGTAGTTAATTAACAAATCTATTTCAGTTTTTATTTAAAGCATAAAGCCATCTATATATAGATGGCTTTATGCTTTAATTTTATATATTTGATTATGAAAAAAATTATACCAATCTTCCTTTTTGCCAGTCTATTTATCAATTGTAATTCTGACGATAATTCTGCATCAGACAATAATAATAACAATAACAACGATAATGACGCCCAGCCAGTAGCTGTTGATGACTATTATGACACACTGGAAGATACTGATTATGATATAGAGAACTTATTATCAAATGATGCTATTGAAGGCTATGCATATATTGATTCTTTTGATGAAACTACCGTCGAAAATGGAATTATAGTTGACAACAGAGATGATACTTACACATATACTCCTGCTGCTGATTTCGTAGGTGAAGATTCTTTTACTTACACTCTATGCGGTAATGACTCGTCAGCCGATTGTTCTACGGCTACAGTTACAATAATCGTAGCAGATCAAGGAAATCCAGTAGCTGAAGACGATGCCCATAATGTCACTAAGAATACTACTAAATTAATTACTAATCTATTAGATAATGACAATGTAATTGACGAAGCTATTCTTTTATCTATTGATAGTTCGGGTACTTTGGGAGTAGCTATTTTAAATTCCGATGGATCTGTTCAATATACACCTCCAACAAATTTCGTAGGTTCTGATAGTTTTACCTATAATTTATGTGATGACGATTCACCAGAAAATACTTGCTCATCTGCCACAGTCCACATTACTGTCTTAGATACATTTTTATTTAATGTTCCAGCAGATTTAGTGGATTATTACACAGGAGTTCAATTTTCTGAGGATTCAGGGATAATGTATGATGAGTTGTCAACCCATACTACGGATAACCACACCACCATACTTACATATACACAAAGACACCAATACTTATATGATGCTGATGCAGACTTAACAACTTCTGATAACGTGGTGTTAATGTATTCAGGAGAAACACGCTATTGGCAAGAATATACCTCTGGCTCAAATTCCTACTCACCTCAGACGTTCAATACTGAACACGTTTATCCGCAGTCATTATTAAATTCTTCTGTTGCATTAACTGACCTTTATCACCTCAGAGTATGTGATGCTAGCATTAATACAACAAGAAGTAATAAAGCTTTTGCAGAAGGAAGTGGAGACTATTCTGTAACCTCATCTAACAAATGGTTCCCAGGAGATGAATGGCGTGGTGATGTAGCACGAATGATCTTGTATTTAAATATAAGATATGGTGAGAGTTTTGCACCAGTAGGGAATTTAGACCTTTTTCTAACTTGGAATTTAGAAGATCCAGTGTCTGAATTTGAAAATCAGAGAAATACGGTCATATACTCAGCTCAGGGTAATAGAAATCCTTTTATTGACAACCCTTATTTAGCAACTCTCATATGGGGAGGCGAGCCTGCTGAGAACAAATGGGATTAATCTAACTTTATTAAATTAAAAACAAGCTATAGTGATTCAAACTATTCATTCCTACTGGGCCTATTTAGTACTTATTGTACTGATTTCTGCTGTATTAAAATCCGCGATCGGGTATTTTGCAAATAAGGACTATGATGCTAATGCTTTTAGAGTATCTCTATTTACTCTAATTGTCTCGCATATTCAGTTACTTATTGGTCTTATTCTCTATTTTACCTCTGTCCGTTTTGACCTTTGGAGTGATTTAGGGGTAGGAGAGGTCATGAAAAATGCTAATATTCGACTATACCTTGTTGAGCATCCAACTATTAATATTTTAGCTGTAGCTCTGATTACTATAGGCTATTCAAAACATAAAAAGAAACTGGTTTCTAAGCCTAAATATAAAACTATTGCTATTTTTTATAGCATAGCTTTAATTCTTATTTTTTCTAGGATTCCGTGGAACGTTTGGCCTAATTAACAGAAAATTAATAATAACTAAAACAGTCGAACAAACAGGCTGTTTTTTTTTGTACACGTGGCTGCAATTAATCAAGTTCTTTGATTAATTGCACGTAAACCGGAAGGTGATCACTAAATCCTCCAATGAAACCGTCCTTGTATGTAAAGCTCCTAAAAGGAAATCCTTTGTATGGGCCTTGTTTATTTATTAAAAAAGGGGGATTAAATATACCAGCTTTATAAAATTTAAATGAACTATAATCATTATTTAGCAGAGGTTTGCTTATTAATATTTGGTCAAATAGAAACCAAACTCCTTTGTATGCATTGGTGCCAACACCTGTCTTATACGTAGCCTCCAAAGGATTGTAAATCCCTTTGAACTCAACAAGTTCTATATCTTCTTTGGCTTTTAATATTTTCTTTATACTATTGTCATCGGGATTGTCATTAAAATCTCCAATTGTAAATATTTTGGCATAAGGGTCATTAGATTGAAGCGAATCTATTAGTTTTTTATTTAGTTCTGCTGCCGCTTCCCGTTTTGATCGACTTTTTTCTTCACCACCACTTCTTGAAGGCCAATGGTTTACAATCACATGAATCAAATCACCTTCTAAATAGCCACTAACAAGCAATTGGTCTCTTGTGTAATCTCTTGTTCCTTTTCTCTCATCTATGAGCTTTAATTCATGAGTACTTGAGCTTAGTGGAGTAAACAATGCTTTTTGGTACAATAAAGCTACATCAATTCCGCGCTCATCTGGAGAATCGAAATGAATTATCCCATAATCTTTTGAAATAAGATACGGATCCCTCGCTAGATCTTCTACTACAAGTTTGTTTTCAACCTCAGAAAGACCAATTATTGCAGGTGAATTTTCAGATTCTTCAGCCCCTATTTTGGCAATTACCATTGCCATGTTTTGAATCTTTTTTTTATAAACCTCACCCAAATTTGATTTCAAATTCATTATGGGGCTAGCTTCATCATTTTTATTTGGATCGTTTATAGTATCGAATAGATTTTCAACATTATAAAATGCTATTGTATTAATTTTATATTTCTTATTTTCTTGAGCTTCAGTGATTGACACTGCCAATAAAGTGAAAATAAAAATTGTAGCTGAGATAATTTTTTGAGTCATGGAAGTAATTTAATATGGCTTATTTAAGTTATAAGCAAAAATAAAGAATTTTCATAAGAAGCATATTATTGTTTATTCGTTTAGTTTTTTTAAACCAATAATATAATCACAAGTTTTTTTTATACTATTGCATATGAATTATTTTAACCAATTATATCTTACCGTTTTCAACCGTTTCAAAGCTAGTTTGAAACAAAAAGCTAATACTATAGCTCTGTTCTATGTTTCTATTGTAGAAATAGCGATTATGTTATTATTAGGGACATTTTTTATTAAGTTTTTAGATCAAATGAAAGTTGTCGTTATGAACGGAACTAATGCCTGGTTACTTTTTATAATAGTATCGCTTTTTATTCACTTTAAGAACTGGCTAAATTATAGTGGTCGCAAGCGACTTATACTTAATGCAAAATTATCTAAAAGAAAGGATCTAGAGTACTCTTTGTTTATTCTGATTTCTCTCCCTTTTGGCCTTTTTGGATTGTCGTTAATGATGTTAAAAGTGCTTTAAATTAAAAAAGCCTCAGTAATTACTAAGGCTTTTAAGTATTAAGTTTATTAATTACTACTCGTCATTTGGGTTTCCAGATAATATTATGAATTCAGAGCGTCTATTTAGTTGATGCTCTTCTTCGTTACAACTTCCTCCACAATCAGTACTTGGCATTGTTTCTCCTTTTCCATTTCCTGATATTCTTGAGGCATCAATTCCTTTCGAAATCACGTATTGAGCGGTTGATTTTGCACGCCTTTCAGAAAGTGATAAGTTGTATGAACTAGAACCACGAGAGTCGGTATGAGATTCTACGCTTATAACAATTGATTTGTATTTATTCATTAATTGAATTAGGTTATCTAGCTCAAATGCTGCTTTTGCAGTAATATTTGATTTGTCAAAGTCAAAGTAAATAGGATTTAAGATAACTTTATTTGCTAGTATAATTTCCTCAATAGGAGTTAGTAATAGTTCAGTAAAGACTTCTTCTTCACTCGTTCCAGCAACTAATGTAGATCCGCTTTCGTAATTTATTTTAGATCCGACTAGCTTGTTGTCAATATCACATTCAATAATATATTCAATCACCCCATCCCCATTTGATATCTTGTTTCCAAAAATATTGCCTTCAGCATCTTGAATACTAACAGCTGCACCTTCTAATATTAATCCTGTTTTACTATCTCTCACTGTCACCGTCATAAGTACATCACAAATTGGCTCAAGCTTTTTAATGGAATAGATGTCGTCGCTCATGTCTTCTCCATTTGCTAATCTATTTGATGATACAAATCCTTCTTGAGTTTGTTCATTAATACTAAAAGCAAAATCATCAGCATAATCATTAACACCTGCTCCAATATTTCTAACAGGTCCTACTTTTCCATCAACAATTTTAGTAAAAAACACATCTAACCCCCCAAGGCCAAGATGTCCATTCGATGAAAAGTAAAGTGTGTTGTTAGAACTAATAAATGGAAACATTTCTTGAGCTTCGGTATTTAGCTTTTGCCCCATGTTTGTTGCCTCTCCAACGGAACCATTACCATCAATAGGGGCACTGTAAATATCAAAGTTCCCATATCCACCTGATTTATCTGATGCGAAATATAAAGTAGTACCATCCGGGCTAACTGAAGGGTTCTTCACAGAGTAGTTTACACCATTCAATGATAACGCTTCTGCTTCTGACCACTGGCCCTCTTGAAAAATTGATTTGAAAAGATGTAAAACACTTATTTTGTATTTTGTTGAAGGATCTTTTTCATAGATTTTATCATAAAAACTTTCACGTGAAAAATACATTGTATTACCATCTGGAGAAAAACTCACAGTTCCTTCGTGATATTTTGTATTTATATTTTCTTCAATAACAGATGGCTCTGAAAATTCACCTTTATCATTTAGATCAGCAGTATAAATATCTAAAAATGCTTCTGTTGTCCATCCATAAGTTTTTCTACTATTTCTGTCATTTCTAGCTGACGTTATGTATAGTTTCCCATTTTTGAGAGTCCCACCAAAATCAGATGTTTTAGAATTTATAGGATCTTTTAGCCTTTGAACATTAAACTTTTTCTCCTTTCCAAGAATTCGTTCCAAATAATCTGGGTTACTCTTGTAAGTTATTGATCTTTGATCTGCTGGTCGCATGGAAGCAAACTTAGCTAATTGTTTATTGGCTTCGTCGTATTTCCCTCCTGCTTTGAGCATTAGTGAGTATTTAAAAATCATTTCAGGATCTGCTGAGGTTTCTAAAACTTTGGCATACCATTTTTCCGCTTTACTGAATTCATATATATTGTAGTAGCTTTCAGCTAACTGGCTGTAGACATAAACATCTCCCTTACCATCTTCTACTAATTTTTCATAATCGGCAGCAGCATCAATAAATTCAAACTTATTGAAATGCTTATCCGCCCTTTTTGTTTCGTTACTTTGAGCAGTTAAAATGAAACTACTTAGTAACGCGATACTAAAAATTGATATAATATTTTTCATAATGTAATTACTTAACTTAGATTAGAAATAACGTGGAGATCTTGAAACTTTTTTTGAGAAGTTGAGATCAAAATTAATAAAGATTTCATGAGAGGAGTTGGTCACAATATCCAAATCCGAGCGAATGGCGTCATAGGCATATCCAATTCTTAAATTGTCATACACTTGAAAATTAATCATACCACTAAACGAATCTTCTAGACGGTATCCAACACCAACTTCAACTAGGTCATACATAAATACATTCGCATTTATGTCATAACTAACAGGCGCATCCATTGCATACTTTAAAAGAGCATGTGGCTTAAGTTTGAAGTTTTCAGAAAGGTTAATTACATATCCAGCAGCTGCAAATAAGTGCTCTGATTCCGAACCAATATTTCTTCCATTTGCATCTAGATGGACTCCATTTAGGATGTTAGGCATGGATACTGATACATAATATTTATTAGGTTTATAAAAATAAACACCGGCCCCGATGTTTGGAGTTGTTTCGTTAATAGCATTTGCAAAAAACGGATCTCCTGTATCAATTAAAGAAATTTGACTTTCAGCAATTCCAATATCATGAAATGTGAAGCCTCCTTTAAGTCCAAATGCTAATTTGGTAGTATTTCCTACAGGTATAGTGTAAGAAAAATCTACATAAGCATTTGTTTCATTAACCGGACCAATTTGGTCAGAGATCACAGATAGACCCAATCCTACCTGTTTTCCAACTGGTGAATGAATATTAAAAGTAAAAGTCTCAGGACCACCATCTAGTCCTACCCACTGACTACGATATAATGCACCAACGGCTAGGCCTTCTGTTGTTCCCGTGTAAGCAGGATTTATAATATTCATGTTGTACATATACTGTGTGTACTGAGGATCCTGTTGCGCGTTAAGTTGCACAGAAAACAATGTTATTAATAAAATTATTACTAAATTTTTCATTATAGTTAGTTATTATTTTGGTTAGTAATTAAGGTATATCCAACTGATATTTGGTTCTTTTCCTGAAGCAAATTGAACTACATAGAAGTAAGTTCCAACAGGAAGTAGTTCATTTGAACCGTCATCTCCGTCACTTGCATTTTGCCCACACCATTGATCCATGTAGTCATTCATTTCAAATATTTTAACTCCGTATCGGTTGAAAATTTCAATTTTAACGATATCTTCTCTATCTTCTAAGTGATCAAGTTCTAAACAATCATTCATTCCATCTCCATTTGGTGAGAGTGCTTGTGGCATATCGACACAGTTACTATTCATGTAGTATCCAACATCAATACTTGTAGCTGATTCACAGGAAGAAAGGGTGTCAGTTACTACTACTGTAACTGTACCATTTTCTTGGCCAGCTAAATGAGTATAGTATGCACTTGAGCCGGATTGAACTTCATTGCCATTCAAATACCATGTGTATTCTAAATCACCACCAAGAAGGTCTAAGTTTAAGACATTAACATCTAATTCAATATCTTCATTCATACATTTAGTAAAGCTCGTTCCGTCTTCTAGTGCTGGGACCGTAGCTTCATTTACAGAGATTATTGTTTCTCCAAAACAACCTCTCTCATCCAATGCTGTAACTAAATAACTTCCAAATTGGCCAGCAGGAACTGAGTAGGTATTGTCTGGCCCAGATTGTACATCAACTCCATCATATGTCCAATAGTATGTCATAGTATCAATTACATCAGAATCAACATTGACTTCAAGAACACTTTCGTCTCCAGGACATTGATACACGGTATCGCTGGTCGCAACTGGCTGTGGATTTGGATTTATTTCAACAACTACTGTATCAGTTACTGTTGCAGTTCCTCCAGTACATAAGTTATAAGTAATGGAAGCTGTGTAAGTTGTTGTTTCTGAAGGAGATACTGAGACAGTATCTTCTGTTCCAACTAAAGTTGACCCTTCATACCATTCAAATACATAGTCATTAGTTCCAAGTGAGGGAGTGAATCTCCAAAACTCATCTGCAGTTGCCCAAACTCCTGTGTTTCTTTCTGGCGGAGTAAAAGCAATAGTATCTTCAATGTTTTGAACTCCTACAACAGCTAATCCTGAGTTCCAATCTTCACAAACAGGTTTGTCATAGATATTTACATCTATCGTATTTGATGATTCGTAGAGAATAATTTGTGATGTAGTTGTGTTCTCATTGCATGAGAATCCAAAGTGACATATTTCAGAATAGTTAACTACGAATTGTCTAGATGGAGATGATCCTAAAATCATATAAGAAATTTCACCACAAACGCTTGGGTCAATATCGTGTGCAACTCCATAAATATTTGCATCTGACAATGTAGTATTAGACGAATTAGGCAAGGTATCTTCTGCTCCTAGATTCCAACCATTGTATCCACCTGCATTGTCTAATTCAAAAGATAGTACTCCGTTTGATCCTATTAATACTTGACTGTAAACACCTCCAAAGAAACAGAATTCAAACCCTAAGTCAATTACATCTGACCAGCGGTCATCAATATCTAAACTTGTAGGGATACCACCTTCTAAGGGTGGGGTTGGACACCCTTGTTGAGTTGTTACATCATATGAGGTGGTGTCTTGACCTAATGGGTGGTAAACAGCTGTAAGTTCAGTGCTTGTTCCCTCACAAACAGTTGTGTCTTCTCCTGCATACACTATAGAACAATCATTTGGAGCTGGGGGACATAAGAATGTTAAGTCACCACTATCAATAGAACAACTTTCATCGTCTGCATTAGTGATAGTAATTACTACATTTGAATTTGCTTCATAAGGTCCAAAAGTGTAAATTCCTGTCGACTGAGTTGCTTGCGTTGAAGCTCCATCAGTCATATTTATGTTGACCGCTGACCCAAGGTTAGTTAAGTCAACATCTACATAAAATTCTTGTGTTGGTTCACAAACACCCACAACTTCAAAGTTTGCAGATTGTGTAACACATGTTTTACATGCTACTACAAAGTCCCACGGAGTATAAAAAGTTGAAGAATCACAACTTCCAAATCCATCTGAGGTTACTTCTATGAATACAGAGGTTAGCGTTGATTCAATTACAAGTCCAGTAAAATCTGCAATTCCTGCAGTGTTGTTATTAAATAAGACAGCACCAGTATTATCAATTCCATCGTAAATAGTTAGATTATCCCAGAAGTTTTCAATTGTTCCTGAGTTAAAAGTAATTTCAATTGGAAAACCACTATCAGTTGTAAACAGCCATGAGGTAGTCTCATTATTTGTGTAACAATAGTTGATATTTATATTTTCACTTCCACATTCTAATGTATAGTCAGTTTGTATTGTAGTTGTGAATGTTAAAGGTCCTGCCCACGTACTCATTTCACCATTTCCACAATCGCTAATAACATAAACATCGTAAGTAGTATCATAATCAAGATCTGTAAACTGAACTGATGTTGTAGATGTAGAGGTTCCAGCAGTAGGAGCTGGAGATCCTGTTGGTAAAATAACATATTCCCACGAAGTATTTCCAGTTGCACCAGTCCAGCTAAAATCTGCAGTAGCCCCTGTGATATTTTCAATAGTTAAGGCTGAAGGAGGGATACACGCTGGTGGTTCTGTTACATTAACAATCATATCCATAGTAACACCCCATGATCCACTATAACATGGGTTTGGTGTAGCTTGGCCAGAATCAGCAGAACCTATTCTCATGTAGTAAGTTCCTAGCGCAACGTCTGCAGGTACTAAGAAAGAGGCATCTAGCGTAGTTGGATTTGCATTAGTCGATTCTCCTTGAAATACTAGCTCTGTATCATTATCAAAAACTAGATCTCCGTTAAAATCAATCCATACGTTTGTTCCGTACGTGTAACCAGTAGCAAAAGTGATTTGTAAGTTAGCTGTAATTGCTTGGCTAATATTTACAATTGGGTCTGTAAAATCTTCATAAGTAACATCTCCAGCTGAAGTAAATGTTGTTGATTCTAGCACAACATTAAGGACTCCTTGTCCATCATTTGAAGAAGGTACATCATTACAATACCCAGTGTAAAACTCAAAAGGCCCTGACCAAACACTATACCCATTTGTATCACAATCGGCTCTAACATAGAATTCATAAGTTGTATTCTCAGTTAAGCTACTAGCTTCGTAAGAAGTTTCAGAAACTGAAGTTCCAGCCTCCGTTGGTTCACCTGTACCAGCTAATTGAAGAACAAATTCATATGAGCTAGCCGTGTCGTCGCCTGTCCAAGACAGCGTTGCATCATTGAATGAAGATGCAGTTGCTGCTAAATCAGTTGGAGCAATACAGCTTGGTATTGTTTCAACTATAAAATTATCAATATAAAGCCTCCAACCATCAAGCCCACCGTCAGGCACATGAAATGCAATATAAGTGTCTCCAGAGTAATCAGATAAATCTATCACATATTCAATATAAGTTGTATTATCGTATGATTGGTTAGGTAGTAGAACGGTTGTAAAACTATCAACAGAAACTCCTGTTGTTGAAAGTAATACTTCAAAATCATTTGGCTCAAAACTAGATTGAACTCTTTGGTGGAATTTTAATCGCTCGTTTCCAGTTAATGCAAGTCCTGGTGAAATTAAATAGTCATCATTAGCGCCTCCATTAAAGTCAGTATACATCATAGCTACCTCATCTCCCTCAAACTCATTAAAGGTATAACTAGTATTCCAAGCGTCTGTATCTCCATTTGCATTTAAAATAGTCCAACAGTTTTCTGTAGTTGAATCAGAGTTGAAGCCTTCGTAAAAAGGGATAGTTGTAATGACATCACATAAAGTTGTGAAGCTCACCATCGACCAAGTACTGTAAGTCCCTCCACAATCAGTTCTTACATATAAATCATATGATGTATTTGCATAGCAACCTGTAATAGTTAATGGGTTTTCAGAAGTAGCAGTACCAGTCTCTGTAGGAGTTTCACCCGTAAGAACTAATTGATATTCCCATGCTGTAACTCCTTCTTCAGCCGTCCATGAAATGACAGCTCCTGTTGTAGATGTATTGTCTACTATTAAATCAGCTGGGGCAGCACAACTTGGGCAAGTAGCTGTTATTGTTCCAGCAGCAATATCACTCTGAGCTCCAGAACCTGCGACGGTTCCTGCCGTGTCAAGAATTTCATAGCTAGTCTCAGCTCCCCATGAGCCACCAGCGTTCCAAATAGCCGTAACATCCGAACCATCGATTACACTAAATCCTAAAATATCTTCAGAACCACTTGCTAAAGTGACATCGTCAAGAACAACATTGCCGTCAACCAGTATGTCTATAGTATTGCCGTTCCATCCATCTCCATAGGAATCTATCATTCTTAGTGAATAATTACACTCTACAACGGGACATACAGCACTTATAGTTCCAGTAACTATATCGGATTGAGCTCCTGAACCAGCAATAGCTCCATCATTATCTAAAATGTTATAACTAGTTTCAGCACCCCATGAGCCACCTGCATTCCAAACAGTGGTAACATCAGCATCAGTTGTAACATTAAATACTAATGATTCTGTTGAGCCAGAAGCCAACGTCACGTTGTCAAGGACAACAACGCCGTCTACTAGGACGTCTATAGTATTTCCATTCCATCCGTCTCCATATGAGTCATTCATTTCTAGCGTGTATTCACATTGGCTGTAGGAAAATAGCGTGAAGCAAAACAACGCTATTAAAGTCGTAATATTTTTCATAAAATTATGTTAGTTAGTTTAACAGAGATTGAAGGTAATTAATTTTAAAACTTAATAATAATTAACATTGTATTAATAGTTTAAGTGCATTTTTTATCGTTAAAGCGTTTTTTTTAATCACTAAACACAAGCTTTCAATAATAATTAAATTATACTCGTTTTAATCTGATTTTTAATTTTTACCTTTGAGCAAACCTTTTTATGTTAGAAAAAAAAGATATTAATTTAGAAAAAGCAGTGTTGATTGGTGTCATTACTAAATTACAGGACGAAATCAAATCCAAAGAGTATTTAGAGGAACTTGAGTTTTTAACTTATACTGCTGGTGGAGAAGTAGTAAAGCGATTCACCCAAAAGATGGATATGCCCAACCCTAAAACTTTTATTGGAACTGGAAAAATGGAAGAGCTACGTGTTTTTATTGAAGAAAACAAAATAGGCACTGCTATCTTTGATGACGAATTATCTTCGGCACAAGAAAGAAATATTAGTAAAATATTAAATTGTAAGGTTTTGGATCGAACCAACCTCATTCTAGATATTTTTGCACAACGGGCACAAACAAGTTATGCAAGAACCCAAGTAGAGCTTGCACAGTGTGAGTATTTATTGCCCAGACTAAAAGGAATGTGGACACACCTCGAGCGTCAAAAAGGGGGTATTGGTATGCGTGGGCCTGGTGAAACAGAAATTGAAACTGACCGTCGAATTGTTAGAGAAAAAATAGCATTATTAAAGGCTAAAATCAAGAAAATTGATAAACAAATGTCAATCCAGCGAGGTAACAGAGGGGCTATGGTACGAGTGGCTCTTGTTGGGTATACTAATGTTGGCAAGTCTACTTTAATGAATGTAATTAGCAAGTCGGACGTATTTGCTGAAAATAAATTATTTGCAACTTTGGATACTACGGTTCGAAAAGTGGTAGTTAAAAACCTTCCTTTTTTAATGAGTGATACAGTCGGTTTTATTCGAAAGCTTCCAACACAGTTAGTTGATTCGTTTAAGAGCACATTAGATGAGGTAAGAGAATCAGACTTGCTTTTGCATGTAGTGGATATTTCACATCCTAGTTTTGAAGAGCATGTTGCATCTGTAAATCTAATTTTAGGTGAAATAAATGCCTTAGACAAACCCACATTAATGGTTTTTAATAAGATAGATGCTTATGAACCTGAACCATTTGATAACTCCGATTTAATAGCTGTACGTACTGAGGCACACTACTCTTTAGAAGAGTGGAAATCAACATGGATGTCTAAAATTGGTAAGAATTCCTTATTTATTTCAGCCCTGAACAAGGATAATTTAGAAGATTTTAAAAAACGTATTTATGATACAGTTCGAGAAATTCATACAAAAAGATTTCCATATAATCATTTTTTATACCCCGATTACGAAGATATTATTGAATAAAAAAAGCAGCTAATCGTTGTTTTTTTTATGGAGTCAATAGTTTCAAAAACTATAATTTATTCCTAATCCAATCATTTGTCGTGTTTGTAAGCCCTGAAATGCGTTATCATCATAAATAACTTGAAATGCTAAGTTTGTTGAGAAGTTTATTAACCCCCATCATAATATTAATTGAGTAATCAAAATCTAAATTTTGAGGATTTTCGAGGTAGTCTGAGTACATATTTAGAATATTCTCCATCGTTATATTTTCCATCAAAGTAAATTTATAATAGGCCCCTATAGAGGCTCCTAGTTCATAACGCACACTTGTTCCTTGTTCTACCCCAAAGTAAGCTTCATCCGGAAGCGTAAGCTCTTTATCTACGATAACTAACTTTGAAGTTGCAACTGCCATGTTTAATTTTAAATTATCACTTTTTCTCCAAAGCATTCCAGGGCCAATTTGTAAATATCCAGGAGATAAAATACGTGTGGGTCCTTCAGTTTCACTATTCAGATCATCTGTAAATTGAGTTTTAAAGTTCAGAAATAGTGAGTAATTCCAGTAACCTTTCGCATTTTTCCCCAAAATAGAATTCCATTCTAGGCGGTCATCAGATTTTTGTATGTCTTGCGATTTAATTTTTGTAATACCAAAAGCAATAATAACCTTATTATCCCAAGACCAGTCTACTTTGGAGTAGTTAAAATCATAGTTAACTCCTACTGCGCCAGAAATATTACTTACACCACCAGCTATCCAGTTGTCAAAAGAAGATTGATTAACTAAAAATGAGAAGGTACCTACTTTTGTCCAGGGAGAAGGGGTACTCTCTTTTATTGTTTCTTGTGAACAAATACTTTGTATTGTTAGTGCAATCAATAAGATTATGTTTTTCATCTATTAATACCTAGTTACATTGTTAATGAATAAAGTGTTATTTTTTCTTGTAAAGGGGTACAGATGAGCATGCTTCTCCATAGAGAATTGATTTTGCAACAGGCTGCAATTTGTCAATCAAAAAAAGATAGGCATTTTTTGGAACAGGCCTATTGGAACACCCTTTAACAATTACAGGTTTATTTTTACAATGACTGATATCTAAATTGTCGATTATTTTATGATAAATGTTCGTCTCCAAAGCTTCTAGATCACCGACAATGACCTGTTTGGCAATTTCTGAAAGCCGGAGTCTTACAAGCATATAGGCCCATGCTGGGATGATTGCTTGTGAAGTACAACAAAGGGCAATGTATTTATCTTTATAACTATTCCAGTCATGTGCCTCTACAAAAGCTCTGAATTCTTTTTCGCGAAGAACTAAACTTTCATACAGCCAGTCTTTGATATCAAATACTACACGTGTTCCATTTGGATAATAGTCTTCTAAGTCAATTGTTATTAAAGCACTATTAGCTACACGATTTATAATCTCAGGCTTATTCATTTTTAAAGCATTCCAAGTTCTAGCTTTGCTTCCTCGCTCATTAAGTCTTGCGTCCAAGGGGGATCAAAAGTTATTTCAACCTCTGCGTCTTTGACAGCATCTAATGATTTTATTTTTTCTTCAACTTCTAAAGGAAGTGTTTCAGCGACTGGGCAGTTTGGAGTGGTCAGGGTCATTAATACTTTAACTTCGTAGTCCTCATTAACAAATACATCATAAATTAGTCCTAGTTCATAAATATCTACTGGTATTTCTGGATCAAAAATTGTTTTTATGACACGAACTATTTTTTCACCCAGCGCATTAACATCAATTTTTTCGGCACTCATATTCTTACTTGAGTTTGGTATGCTACTGCATACATTTTTATTTTTTTTATCATACTTACTAATCCATTTGCTCGGGTAGGAGACAGATGTTCCTTAAGCCCAATTTCGTCAATAAAGTCAGTATTTGTCTTTAGGATAACCTCAGGACTTTGGTTTGAAAAAACTCTGATCAAAATTGCTACAATGCCTTTAGTTATAATAGCGTCACTGTCAGCAGTAAATATAAGTTTATCACTTTCTAAGTCTGCATGAAGCCAAACTTTGCTTTGACATCCTTTAATGATGTTGTCTTCAGTTTTATGTTTTTCATTTATGATAGCTAGTGACTTTCCAAGTTCAATCATATATTCGTAGCGCTCCATCCAATCTTCAAACATGGAAAACTCATCTATTAGTTCTTCTTTTATGGTTTCAATTTTCATACTCTAAAAATACAATTCTTAAATTTTAATTTTCTTTTAAAGATAATATATGATCGACTAACTCCTTTAGTTCTTTCGGGGGATTTTTGTGGTCGAAATCACTTGATTTTAGAGTATCACCTTTTCTTATGACGGTTAATTGTGCGTAAGCTACACGATCTGTTTTTCTTAAATCAGATGGGGCAGTTAATTGACTTATGGATTTGAGGTCAATTGTATCAACTAAATCAATACAAGCTTTCCACTCTTTAAAAGTGATTGAGCCATTAATAGGTTTTATCCTCTTACGATTTTTGATGAAAACTATTGATTTTTCTGTTACAGAAACCTCTTCAAAAAAACCACGTGTATGCGCTTGGTAAATTAATTTGAGCTCATTATGACCAAACTCTTCTAACCTATAATCATTTGATACTTTAGCAGAATTGCACGCTAAAGCAATTAAAGTAAGATAAGTGATTAGTAGTTTCATGGATATTTTACGAATTAATTAATACGAGTTGTTTTATAAAAGTAATAAAATATAAACTAATGCAACATCATTGCAGCTCTTTTAATTCCTTCAACAAAAACATCTATTTCTTGTTTGGTATTATAAAAAGAAAAGGAAGCTCTAGCAGTTCCTGAGATTCCAAAGAAATCCATAATTGGCTGCGCACAGTGTTGCCCTGTACGAATCGCAATTCCTAGCTTATCAATAATAGTCCCAAGGTCATAGGCATGAATACCTTTGATATTAAACGAGATCACTGAAGTCTTGTTTTCTTTTGGCCCATAGATCTTCATACCTTCAATAGTATTCATTTTTCTAGTGGCATATTCTAATAGTTCATGTTCGTATGAGGCAATAGTATCAAATCCGATAGAATTCATATAATTAATCGCTGCTCCGAAAGCGATTCCACCACAAATATTTGGTGTTCCAGCTTCAAATTTGTGAGGAAGTCCAGCATAGGTTGTCTCCTCAAAAGTCACCTCAGAAATCATTTCACCTCCACCTTGATATGGGGGCAGTTTGTGAAGCCATGACTCTTTTGCGTAGAGTATTCCAACTCCTGTTGGTCCACACATTTTGTGGCCTGAAGTCACATAAAAGTCTACATCTAAAGCTTGAACATCGGGCTTAATGTGAGGACATGCCTGCGCACCATCAATTAATATAGCCGCTCCTACATTATGGGCTTTTTGAATCATTTCCTCGATAGGGTTAATGGTACCTAAGGAGTTAGAAATGTGATTCACAAAAACTAGTTTTGGATTTAAAAGTAATAAGTTATCGTAAGCATCCATATTTAATATTCCATCTTGTGTCATGGGGATTACTTTTAAAGTTGCTTTTGTTTTTTCGCAAAGCATTTGCCATGGAACAATATTGCTATGGTGCTCTAATGCTGAAACTAAAACAGTATCAGACTTGGTTAGTAAGCTTGCAAATCCATTTGCAACTAAATTAATACTATGTGTAGTACCAGATGTAAATACAATTTCGTGAGAATGCAAAGCGTTAAAGTGCTTTTGAGTTATTTGGCGAGCATCCTCATATTTGTCTGTTGCTTCTTGACTTAATGTGTGTACACCTCTATGGATATTTGAATTATAATTTGAGTAATAATCAACGATGACGTCAATAACTTGTTGAGGAGTTTGGGAGGTAGCCGCATTATCAAAGTAAATTAAGGGCTTTCCATTAACGCTTCTTGAAAGAATTGGAAAATCTTTTCGGATACTTTCTACATCAAAAAGTGTATTTGAGTCTTGGCTTTTCTTCATAAATCAAATCCGATATTAACACCTAGTTTTTTAGCAATTAATTTATTAATTCTATTTTTCAGTTGAGGAATTTTAACACTTTCTAAAACATTGTTAGCAAACGCATACATTAAAAGAGCTTTAGCTTCTTTTTCAGGTATTCCTCTTGCACGCAAGTAAAACATAGCATTATCGTCTAGTTGACCAATAGTACAACCATGCGAACATTTTACATCATCAGCAAAAATCTCTAACTGAGGCTTAGAGTTTATTGTGGCTTTGTCATTTACAAGTAGGTTGTTATTTGATTGGAAAGCATTTGTTTTTTGGGCTTCTTTATCTACAAGTACTTTTCCATTAAATACCCCAACAGAGCTATCACTAAAAATTCCTTTATAATCTTGATGACTTTCACAATTTGGTTCAATATGGTGTACTAGTGTATTATGGTCTACATGTTGTTTATTTCCAATAATAGTTACCCCTTTTAGTGTTGAATCCATATATTCACCGTTTTGATAGAAATTTAAATTGTTGCGAGTCAATTTGCCTCCAAAACTAAATGTATGAACTGAAACATGGCTTTCTCTTCCTTGGTCAATATAGGTGCTATCTATTAGCGAAGCATTCTGTCTGTCGTTTTGAACCTTGTAATAATCAATAATGCCTCTTTTTGCTGCAAATATTTCAGTCACACAATTCGTTAATGTAGGGTTGCTTGTAAGGCTTTGATGGCGTTCTATAATTTGTACCTGCGCATTTTCATCTACTACAATTAAGTTTCTTGGCTGCAACAATAGAGCAGCTTCATTACCAGTTGAAAAATGAATTATTTGGATTGGTTTTTCAACCAACTTATTTTTTGTGATATGGATGTAGGCGCCTTCATTTACAAAAGCAGTATTTAAGGATGTTAAGCTATTTTGTTCTGCTATTTTATTGAAGTAGTTTTCAATTACAGAACGGTATTTTGGCTTTTCTAACGCATAAGACATAAGGCAAATGTCAATGCCATCGTGTGTAGTTTGTGATAGGTGAGAAGCATATTTCCCATCGACAAAAACAATTTTATAACTATCTATGTCGTGTATGAAATAGGGCTGAACATCTTTGTATTCGAGCGCCTGTTCTGTTTTTGCAAAAACACTGAAATCTTCCTTGAGAACTTTCTTTAAACTGGTGTATTTCCATGCCTCATCCTTTTTTTCGGGAAATCCTTGAGATTCAAAACGGGATAGAGCCTCAGTTCTCATACAGTGAACAAAAGGGTTATCCAATGAAATTTGATTTTCAAAAGCAATAAAAGAGGATACTAATTTTTCTTTAAGTTCCATAAAGGCTTTGTGTTCTTTTTAATTTCCTGCTTCTTGTTTAATCCAGTCGTAGCCTTTTTCTTCTAATTCAAAGGCTAGTTCTTTGGACCCTGATTTTACAATTTTACCATTGTACAGTACGTGTACAAAATCGGGCACTATATAATCTAGTAGTCTTTGATAATGGGTTATAATTACTACTGCATTATCTTTTGACTTTAACTTGTTAACTCCATTGGCCACAATTCTAAGTGCATCAATATCAAGTCCTGAATCAGTTTCATCTAGAATGGCCAATTTTGGTTCTAACATTGCCATTTGAAAAATTTCATTTCGTTTTTTTTCTCCTCCAGAAAAGCCTTGATTAAGAGATCGAGATAAAAACTTTCGATCAATTTCTAGCAATTCTGATTTTTCACGAATCAGTTTTAACATTTCTTTTGCAGGCATATCGTCTAAGCCTTTTGCTTTACGCGTTTCATTAAGCGAAGTTTTCATAAAGTTAGTAACTGTGACCCCAGGAATTTCGACGGGATATTGAAATGATAAAAAGATTCCCTTGTGAGCTCTCTCTTCTACAGAAAGTTCATCAATGTTTTGACCTTCAAGTTTGATCTCTCCTTTATCAACTTCGTATTCTTCTTTTCCTGCGATGACTGAGGCTAAGGTACTTTTACCAGAACCATTCGGCCCCATAATAGCGTGTACTTCCCCTGCTTTAATATCAAGATTTATCCCCTTAAGAATTGATTTTTCGTCAATGTGTGCATGTAAATTGGTTATTTTTAACATAATTATTTTATACCTGATTTTAGTGTATTGTTTGTATCGTTTGCTGATGATATAGCAATGATATCAATAATTTCTATTTTATTTTCCCATAGAATTATATCATCTTTTTTTGTGGATATAATCCCAGTAACTTCCACGTTTACATTATCGTTGTTACTGGTTTTGTATTTTGCTGCCTTTTCATTTAATTCAAATGCTTTTTCATTCATGAATACACCATAAATCACATCGTCATTTTGTAAAACTGCAGCATCATTAAAAAAGATATAACTTCCCTTTACAATTGATGCTCCATCAGATATTGATTTTTTACAACCTAAATAGCTAGTAAACAATAGAATCAATAATATTTTTCTCATTTTAAAATTTTTATCCTACGGAACCCTCTAGACTAATCTCTAATAGTTTTTGTGCTTCAACTGCAAATTCCATAGGAAGTTTATTTAGCACATCTTTGCTGAATCCATTAACAATTAGAGCTATTGCTTTTTCAGTTTCGATTCCACGTTGATTACAATAAAATATTTGGTCTTCACCAATTTTGCTTGTTGTTGCCTCATGCTCAATCTGCGCAGTCTTATTTTTAGCCTCAATATATGGGAAAGTATGTGCGCCACATTCATTACCCATTAACAAACTATCACATTGAGAGAAGTTTCTAGCATTGTCAGCCCTTGAACTTATTTGCACCAAGCCTCTGTAGCTGTTTTGTGATTTTCCAGCTGAAATTCCTTTACTTATTATAGTTGACTTGGTGTTTTTGCCTAAGTGAATCATTTTTGTTCCTGTGTCTGCTTGCTGGTAGTTATTTGTAACTGCAATGGAATAAAATTCACCAACCGAGTTATCACCTTTTAGTATACATGATGGGTATTTCCACGTAACAGCACTTCCTGTTTCAACTTGTGTCCAAGAAATTTTAGAATCTTTTTCACAAATCCCTCTTTTTGTTACAAAGTTGAAAACCCCTCCTTTACCTTCTGAATTCCCTGGATACCAGTTTTGTACTGTTGAGTATTTAATCTCAGCAGCTTCAAGAGCAATTAATTCAACAACGGCTGCATGTAGTTGATTTTCGTCTCTGCTGGGAGCCGTACAGCCTTCAAGGTAGCTTACATAGCTAGCCTCGTCTGCAATTAACAAAGTTCGTTCGAATTGACCTGTGCCTGCTTGATTTATTCTAAAATATGTAGAAAGCTCCATTGGACATCTAACTCCTTTGGGAATATAACAAAAACTACCATCACTAAAAACTGCACTGTTAAGCGCTGCATAATAATTGTCAGTTGTTGGCACCACTGTCCCAATATATTTTTTGACAAGTTCAGGGTGTTTTTTGATAGCTTCCGAGATGCTCATAAATATTATACCCTTTTCACCTAAAGTTTTTTTAAAAGTTGTAGCAACTGACACAGAATCAACAACAATATCCATTGCAACATTATTCATTTTTTTTTGTTCATTTAATGAAATCCCTAATTTTTTATACATCGCTAATAAATCAGGATCAACGTCATCAAGTGTTTTGTTAGGGTCAACAGCTTTGGGAGCTGAGTAATAAGCAATAGATTGAAAGTTAGGTTTTTGATATTTCACATTTGCCCAGTCTGGCTCCGCCATTTTTTCCCAGATTCTGAAGGCTTCTAATCTCCACTCGGTCATCCAATTTGGTTCTTCTTTTTTCTTTGAAATTGCACGCACAATGGATTCGTTTAGTCCAATTGGAAACGTTTCAGAATCTAGATCTGTGTAAAAACCATATTCATACTCTTTAGTTTTTAATTCTTCTCTTAAATCGTCTTCCGTGTACTTACTCATAGCGACTGTAAATTTTATTATAAAGAAAAAGATTCTCCGCACCCACATGTACGATTTGCATTAGGGTTCTCAAATACAAATCCTGATCCGTTTAACCCTCCGGAATATTCCAGGGTAGTTCCAATTAAATATAGAAAACTTTTTGCATCGACTATGATTTTGACCCCATTATCTTCAAATAATTTGTCACTTTCAACTTGAGCCTTATCAAACTTTAGCTCATAAGAAAGACCGGAACAGCCTCCACTTTTAACACCAACTCTGACATAGTCATTGTTTGGGTCAAAACCGTCATCTTTCATTAATTCTAAGACTTTACCTTTTGCGGTTTCTGAAACTTTTATCATAATACTAATAACTTCTATATAAATAGGGAACAAATATACAACATAAGGAGGGGATTTCCATAAATCCTAACATTAATATAACATATTGTAAGATAGGCTCCAACCTATTGATTTGAGAAGTTTGGATTGTTTACAAACTCCTCGTCAGTTAATGTTAGTAAAAAAGCTTTGAGACTAGCTTTTTCTTGAGTAGACAACTGCACACCTCCCTGATTCACTTTTTTCATCAATGGATCTATGGTGGGTGAGTTTACAAGACCATGGCTGTAATGATTAATAACTTCTTCTATAGTTGAAAACCTTCCATCATGCATATATGGCGCCGTAAATATTAAATTTCGTAATGAGGGCGATTTAAATTTACCATCATCAGACGGGTCTCCACTAATACCTCCAAGACCCAGGTCTGTAATATTTGAATCCAAGCCGTTGTTATGGAATTTGTTGTCAGTCCACAATGGATTGTTTTCACTACCGTGACAATGAAAGCAATCCCCTTTTGATTCATCCATGAAAATATTAAACCCGTCAATCTCTTGTGTCGTCAAGCTGCCTGATCCCATTAAATATGCATCAAACTTTGAGTTTGAGGAGATAAGGGTTCTTTCAAACTGAGCAATGGCATTTGAAACTAAAGTAGAGTCAATTGAGATGATTCCAAAAGCAGCTTCAAAAAGTTGTGGGTAATCAGGGTCTTGCGAAAGTTTATAAGCTACTTCGGGCCAAGTTGTATGCATTTCAATAGTATTTGTAACAGGCTCAAAAGCTTGGTTTTCAAGTCCATGTTCGCGACCATCCCAGAAAAATCGATCTCCATAATTCCATGCTAAATTAAATAAGGGCATTGAGTTTCTAGTTCCAATTAATCCATCAATTCCTTCACTAAATCGGTTGCTATCCGTAAAAGCATTTGCAGGATTATGACAGTTAGCACATGCTTGGCTGTTATCTGCTGATAAAATTGGATCATAAAATAGTTTTTTTCCAAGAAATATACCTTCTTCTGTCTGCGGGTTGTCGGGTGGTATAATTGGATTGAGAATCAGTGATTCAAATAGTGGAGGAATCTGTAAAGGACTAGGGGTTGTTATATTAGTATAAGAACTAATAGTTTGTTTATTACATGACATCACTAAAAGTGTTAATAAAAACAAGACTGTATTTGATTTTATAATATTCATTATGATTTAATCATTTGACATCAGTGTAAACACGTTTTGACCATTTTCATACATCATAACTTGGGCTTCATAATTTTGCATTAACATTTGATTAAAGTTATTAAGATTCCAGCTATTTGGTGTTTTAAACCATTCAGAAATATTTACAGCAATATTAATTTCAGCATCTGCAGTAATAATAATAGCACCTAAGTCAACTCTAAAAAAAGTATCTTGAGCAGAGTCCCAATTATCTCCAGGGTTATTTGAAGCTCTTATAGCATGATAATTATATCCCTGCTCTTCGTTGTCAGTGTTTAAAAACTTTCCATCCATCTGTAAGAAATGATAACCACCTCCAAGCATTAAAGGAACATTCCAAGATTCCGAATTCAGATCAACATAACTACTATCAGAGTTTTTTTCGTTTGTTAAACCAAATACAAACGAGATATTATTATATAATCCGGGTTCAATTAGCTCAGTAGGAGTGTATGTTAGTGAAGCTTCATTTGAAATATCTGTCAAATTATATTCTTGTATTTCAATAATTTGCCCATCTTCTTTTGTCAATACTATATCAGAAATTAGGTAGCGCAAGCGCTCAATACTTAAAAGGTTGCCAAAGGCATTTGTAAGATTTAAGCTATTGAGTTCTGTACTAGTAAACTCGTTTTCATCCCAATAATGATTAAAATTTAAAGTTATATGCGTTTGAGTCGTAGTTTCATTTGAATCTGAAATACAGCCAAAAAGTAATATATTCGTTATTATTAAAAAAAGAGATTTTAGTTTCATTTTGTATTTAGTATTAAAAGGTCTGTAAAGCCTTTATTTTCTATAATATCTCCATTTGAACTACTTGAGTCACCAACAGCTACAATTGACCCATCTATCAATTCCTCAACTCCATTAAAGAAGTCAACCTCAGTACCTCCAATAGTTTTTTGCCACTCTAAGTAGCCACTGTTGTTTATTTTCATCACCAGAGCATCGTTTTGTCCATTATTAATGTCGAGGACTCCGTCAGAACTTCTTGAGTTACCTGCAATTAAAAACCCATCGTCCTGTGTTTTTGAAATAGATCTACCAACATCAAAGCTACTTCCTCCCAAGGTTTTTTCCCATATCAAAGATCCCTCGGGGCTAATCTTGATAATCCAAACGTCTGCGGCTCCATTGTTTTGAGAAACATCAATATTAGAGCTTCTGGTATCTCCAATTACTAAATAATTCCCATCAGCCATTTGACTTATTGAGCGAGCTTCATCTACTTGGTCCCCTCCAAACGATTTCTCCCAAATTAGGGTTCCAAGTTCTGATATTTTAATTATCCAAAAGTCATAATTTCCCTTATTATTTGAAATATCCACATCTGTGCTATCAGATGATCCAACAATTATGTATCCATTGTCATTTGTTTGTATAGCACTGTAAGCTGTATCAGTAAAAGTTCCTCCGTAATAGTTGCTCCATTCCTTAACGCCACTACTACTTAACTTTATTATCCAATAGTCTCCTCCAGCATGTCTTCCTTGAATATTAGTTAGTCTATCACCCTGACCGTTTGATGCAGAAACATCTAGTACTCCTGAAAGTAGGTAACCCTGGTCGTTTGTTTGAATAATTGAGTAGGGCACATCACTTCCTGAGTACCCAAAAGATTGCACCCAGGAAACAGAGCCATTTATATCTAATTTAGTGATCCAAAAGTCGTCATATCCAGCATTTTCTAAAACATCACCATCTCCACTTTTACTTTTCCCAACAACTGCATAGCCACCGTCATTAGTTTGAATGACACTATTAGCCCTATCGTCAGCACTGCCACCATATGTTTTTTGCCATTCTAGCTCTTTAGAAGCATTAAATTTTAAAAACCAGTAATCAAAGGATTCATTAGATTTCCCTTCCACATCTCCATCCATACTTTGAGTATATCCCACAATAGCATAGCCACCATCTTGAGTTTTAATCACACTTTTTGCACTTTCATTTTTTGTTCCCCCTAAGGTTGTAATAGACTCGGTTTCTGGACTAAAATCACTACTATCTAGAGGGTCATCTTTTTTAGAACAACTCAAGAAAATCGTAATAGTAAACGTACAATATAGCAATGAGGAATAGTTGTTGAGGCTCATAGTCTAAAAATTAAAAATCACTTCTTCGAATTATAAATAAACCTCGATCTATATCACTAATGATAATATTATCACTCATTAAAAACGGGTATACATTCCAAACACCATCAAAAGCAGCATTGTCATTTTCTGGATAAGTATCAAAAAAACCAATTTCAGTAAGATTATTATTTTCAATTTGAGATAAATCTAGCACACGAACTCCAGCTGTATAATTTGCCAAATAATAATCATTTCCGTTTGGGTAACCGTTGTGATCAATAGCTAGAGTAGTTCCTAGATAATCAAAATCATATATGGGGTTATCTAAATCTGAAAAATCAAAAATAAGTGTACGAGTGTTCGTTCCAATATTTAATTCATCTAGCTCATCCCCTACAATAAAATATTTCAAATCTTGAGAAAACCACCCCTGGTGGGTGTAACCAATATTTGAGTAGTTAATGGTAGAAATTGTGACTGGGTTAGACTTGTTAGTGACATCAGCTATCACAATTTCATTTTCGTTACTACCAACTAATATTTCTTTTCCGATATAATCAACATCTGGGCCATCATAATTAATTACTTGAGCATCGTGAGAATAACCTCCGTCTCCAAATCCCCCCTCTGAAATTGGCATAGTAGGATTTTGAATATTAATAAACAGAGCCCCTCCAGAAAAAGGACCACTCCGATTTGCACCTACTACGTAAGCATATCCAGATGCTTCATTAATCACAATATTGTGAGCACTTCCGAAGTCTGTAAAATGGGTGTCAGCAGTAAATATTTCTGGGGGAATAGTATCTCTTAATCTTGTGAGATCAAAAACTTGCATCCCATGCCCAGAAGCTTCACTTACAATAAATGCATGATTTTGATATACTTTTATATCTCTCCAAATACTGTTTAAAGTTGCTGTTGGAAGTGCCCCTACTAATATAGGCATAGAAGGGTTGCTTATGTCAACAAATGCAGTATGAGAATTTAAGCCCACTAAAGCATATTCCTTACCAGTATCTGGATCAGTCCATCCCCATGAATCATTACCAGCGAGATTTACGTTATTAATCCCTTCAGGAGTTAAATCATCTAAAGACATGTAACTCATTAGGTCATAGCCTTTACAGGGATATACATCAGCGATTCCATTTTCACAGGGCCATGTTGCAGTAAATACTGGAGATGCTACATTGTTATCATAAATAATATTACTACACGATGTTGATAGTCCAACAACAGTCAATAAAATAAAAAAATAATTTTTCATAAGGTGTAATTTAAAAAAAACTATTAATCTAATCTACATAAAACTCGAAAACAACTCCAATTCATTTGAATTACTTGTGAATTGTGTCTGGAATCTACAAAAAGCTCCTTATTTTTGTACTATGATAGAAGATAAAAACCAAGAACATACATCCCTCAGCTCACTGGGTGAATTTGGCTTAATAAATCACCTAACCAAACAATTTAATATTAAAAACGATTCAACTTTAACAGGAATTGGAGACGACTCTGCTATATTAGATTTTAAAAATAAATCGGTTGTACTAACAACTGATTTATTGTTAGAAGGAATTCATTTTGATTTAAGTTATATGCCCTTAAAGCATTTAGGATACAAAGCTATAATGGTAAATCTTTCTGATGTATACGCTATGAATGCTACAGCTACACAAGTAACGGTTTCTGTTGCTGTATCTAATCGTTTTCCTTTAGAGGCTTTAGAGGCCTTTTATGAAGGGATCAACAAAGCTGCAGAAGTCTATGGCGTTGATGTTGTTGGAGGCGACACCACATCTTCTAAAACAGGCTTTATGATATCTGTAACAGCAGTAGGGGAAGTTGATATAGAAACTGCAGTTATGAGAAGTGGAGCTAAGTCTAATGACTTATTAGTTGTTAGTGGAGATCTAGGCGGGGCCTATTTAGGACTTCAAGTTTTAGAACGTGAAAAACAGGTTTTTAAGGTCAATCCAAATAGTCAGCCTGATTTGCAGGCCTACAGTTACATCGTTGAGCGTCAATTAAAGCCCGAAGCAAGAAAAGATATTATAAAACTCCTCAAGGACCTAGATGTGTTGCCAACTTCAATGATTGATATCAGTGATGGCTTATCATCAGAAGTCATCCATTTGTGTAAACAAAGCGAAGTGGGGTGTGATTTGTATGAAACAATGATACCTTTGGATCCTCAGGTAATATCTACTAGCGAAGAGTTTAAAATGGATAGCACTACAGTTGCCCTAAATGGAGGAGAGGATTATGAACTCTTAATGACGATTTCACAAGAGGACTATCCAAAAATTAAAGCTAATCCAAATTTAACTGTTATTGGATATATGACCGATTCAAGTAACGGAATGAATCTAGTAACTCGAAGCGAGACTAAAATTCCTTTAACTGCTCAAGGATGGAATCCATTAGGTTCAGATTCTGAAAATTAGCTTCATACAATTACATATTTTATTGAATTGTTAACAAAAATGTAGTGTTTAAGCCAGTTTATTTCCATCGTAGACTTTCAATAAAGCGCATTATATCTTTTTGAATATAGCTAATGGCTGGTAGTGTGGAATCATAATTAGGCTTTGTTTCAAAGTAAAGCGCTCCAGATAAAAAATGATTAACACTATCGGTTACATAAAATTGAGATTGAGACGCCACATTGCCTTTAAGATCATAGAACATCCCATACACTTTTTTAAAGTTATTATCATATTTACGTTGTGAGATTTCATTAGCCATTTGATGGTGTTTGGCAGTCATTTTTTTTGCGTCAATGATGTGTTTTTTTAAGTTATTATTTACTTTTTTGTAGTTAATGAAAACAGAGGCTTTTAAAGTTGGGTAGCGAAGAATAATCCCTTCTAGGTTATTTTGTTTTTTAGAAATTGATAACTGAGTAAGTTTGTTTTTTTCGAACAAAAAAGGAAGCCCTCCATAGCTTTCATGGTAGGATGCTTTTTTGTAATCTAAGCTAAAAAACGCCTTTGGTTTTGGAACTAAAACCTCCTCACAAGATAAACACGTTAGTAAAACTAAAAGAGTTGAGAATAGCTTCATTATCTTTTTAATGTTACTTTTAGTTGTTTAATCCGTTTGTTGCTCAGTGCCTCTACTGTAAATGAATACGTTTTAAAATTAATTTTACTATTAAGTTTCGGAAAACTATTTGAAATTTCAAGTACAAAGCCAGCTAAGGTTTCAGCCTCTCCTTTTTTCTCTTCAAATACTGACACATCATCAAGCTTAATAATGCTGTAAAAATCTCTTAAAGTAGTTTTTCCCTCAAACACAAAATTATTAGCGTCAAGTTTTGAATATGTCAAATCGTTATCATCAAATTCGTCGGTTATATCCCCCACTATTTCTTCAATAACATCTTCTAGAGATACTATCCCTGAAGTGCCTCCATATTCATCAACAACTACAGCGAGGTGATTTTTTTTCTCTCGAAACTCTACCATTAAATCATCTAGCTTTTTATTCTCAGGAACGAAAAATGGTGTTCTTATTAGCTCAGTCCAATTAAATTGTTTTTTCTGAAGGTGGGGCAGTAAATCTTTCACATGCAAAACCCCAATTACACTATCAATACTGCCCTTATAAACAGGAATTCTTGAATAGCCATTTTTTAAAATTTCTGGGACTATTTCAATATAGCTAGTCGCTTCATCTAGGGCAAAAATATCGATACGGGGACGCATTACTTGTTTGGTATCTATATTTCCAAATGATACAATCCCATGTAGTATTCTTTGTTCCTCTTGAGTTGTGTCTTCTTCGCTAGTTAGTTTTAATGCCTGAGATAGGTGTTCAACATTTAATGTAAGTTTTTGATTACCTAGTTTTCTGTGAATTAATAAAGTGGCTTTTTGCATAGGGATGCTTATAGGTGAAATAATTACATCAAGAAACTTAAGTGGATAAGCCATAAATCTTGAAAATTTCAAGTTATTTCTGTTAGCATAAACTTTAGGTAGAATTTCTCCTAATAACAAAATTAAAAATGTTATTAATACAACTTCGACCAAAAAGACAAGATTAACTTTAAAGCCAGCTAAATTTATTTCTGAATCAATTTCCTTAAATAAGTTATTTGTTGTCGAGGCAAATAAAATTACGATTGCTATGTTAATGAAATTATTAGCCACCAGAATTGAAGCGAGTAGTTTCTTAGGTTTTTTCAAGAGCTCTGTGATAATTTCAAAAGACTTTGATTTAGATTTTTTTGCTTCATCTAAGTCTTTTTTACTTAACGAAAAAAGAGCAACTTCAGCACCCGAAATTAGAGCAGATCCTATTAATAAAATTACCAGCCCTATAATTCCAGTTGTTAATGATGCATTTAAAAATGGTATTGTCATTGAGTATTTACAAATCAATTAAAAGGGGAGATCATTAAGCTGTTCTTGGTCAGATTTAGTATTTGGTTCATCATTAATAGTTGGTCCAGATTGAGCCGCGCTAGTTGATTCATTATTTTTGGCTCTAGGAGTTAAAAATGTAAAGTCAACACACTGAATCTCAACTGAATAGCGATCAACTCCTTTATCATCTTGCCACTTACGAGTTTTTAGACGGCCTTCAACGTATATTTTGTCACCTTTTTTTAAGTATTTCTCGCAAATTTCAGCCCCTTTATTTCTCACAACAATATTATGCCACTCTGTATTAGTAACTTTTTCGTTTGTTTGTTTATTTGTGTAGGTTTCATTTGTAGCTAGAGAAAAGCGTCCCACACAGTTTTTGTCATCAAAATAATGCATTTTCACTACATCCCCAAGATGCCCAATTAGCATTACTTTATTTAAAGTTCCTGTCATAAAAATGAATTTTTGTATTTGTAATTTAAGTTCCAATTAAAACATAAAGATATCCAAAAATTGGGGATGGTCATATCTAATTTTGAAAATTATTAATAAATCGTTCAATGACTACAGGTACAGGATATGATTTAATATCTGACCATTTAACAGTATTTTTTATTGGAGTTGAGGTTTTTAATATCCAAAATTTTACATATAATTCTAAATGAGAGAGTTTGTGTACTATTTCAGTATTATTAAACAACAATAACTCAGTAAATGTTTCAGGAAATATTAATGGTGCTTTTGAGTGTTCCATTAAGTCTTTTAGAACAGCTGGTTTATTTGTTTCGATAAGCGGAAATTGATAAAGTTGTTGCCAAATTCCCTTATTTTTTCGTTGTTCTATGTATGTTTCGCTGCCTTCTGAGTTTAACACGATGAAGTTGAAGTGTTTTTTAGTGATTTTAGTTTTTTTAAGTTTAACAGGAAGTATTTTAGTTGATCCCGTAGCGTAGGCCATACAGTCTGCATTTAACGGGCATTTCATACATAATGGCGATATTGGTTTGCATTGTTTTGCCCCAAACTCCATTATTGCCTGGTTATAATCACCCAAGTTTGAGTTTGGGAGTAGTGATGTAGCTAGTGCCTTAAATTGTTTAATACCTTTTGAGCTATTAATTGGTGTGTCCACTCCAAAATAGCGAGCTAGAACACGATATACATTCCCATCAACAACCGCAACGGCCTCTTCGTAACAAATTGATGCAATAGCGCTTGCCGTATAGTCTCCAACTCCCTTAAGTAACAGAAGTTCCTTTTTGGTTTTTGGGAACACTCCATTAAGTTCTTTTGTAATATATTTTGCTGAAAAGTGAAGATTTCTTGCTCTTGAGTAGTAGCCTAGTCCTTGCCAAAGTTTAAGTATTTCTATTTCAGAGGCACTAGCCAGGTCATAAAGTGTTGGAAAATTAGATATAAATTTTTCGTAGTAGGGTAGTCCCTGTTTGACCTGAGTTTGCTGAAGTATAATTTCAGACAACCATATGTTGTAGGGTGTCTTGGAGTTTCGCCAAGGAAGGTCTCTTTTGTTTTCTGAATACCAGCTAACTAAGGTTGAGTTAAAGCTCATTTTTTATTTTATTGATAGACAAAAATAATCTTTTAATATATTTAATTTTAATTCTTAAGGGTTGAAATATTGAATTTAAAATACATATATTTGCAAGCTTATTACAAACATTAACACTAAAATTAAGATATAACATGACAAAAGCCGAAATTGTAGCTAAGATTTCCAGTGATTTAGGAATTGAAAAAGGTGATGTGTTGGCAACTGTTGAATCTTTTATGAGCGAAGTAAAAGGATCTTTAGAAACAGGTGAAAATGTTTATTTAAGAGGATTTGGTAGCTTTATAATCAAAACAAGAGCTGAAAAAATAGGTAGAAATATTTCTAAAAATACTTCAATCAAGATTCCAGCTCACAATATACCATCGTTTAAGCCTTCCAAAGTTTTTACAGAAGGAGTCAAATCGAAGGTTAGAGTAAACAAATAAATTTATTACTAATTTTAAAAAAATACATTTATGCCAAGTGGTAAAAAACGTAAAAGACATAAGGTAGCAACGCATAAGCGTAAAAAAAGACGACGCGCTAATCGTCACAAGAAGAAATAAATTAAAAAAGTAGCATTTTGCTACTTTTTCAATTTATTAACACAAAGTTCTTTGACATCAAATTCGTTTAAAACTCATTTATACCTTACTGAGTTCACGAATTTAACGAATTAAATCCTGTGAAATCTTAGTTTTAAACAGAAGTAATTGTTTATAACTCTAGATTATACTCCTATTAAATAAATAGGAATTAATAAAAAATTATAATCCATCTGTACACTTGTGTACAGATTAAAATTAACACTTATGAACAAAGAATTAATAATTAGATCTAATTCAGATAATGTTGATTTTGCCTTACTAAAAGATGGAAAATTAATTGAATTTCAAAAAGACGATGATAATAGTAAATTTTCTGTAGGCGATGTGTTTTTGGCCAAAGTCAGAAAGTCTGTTCCGGGTCTTAACGCTGCATTTGTAAATGTAGGGTATGAAAAAGATGCATTTTTGCATTATCATGATCTTGGGCCCAAATATCCAACTCTTATGAAATTCATGAAACGTGTAAGCACAGGTAAATTAAAAGATTACTCTCTAAAAAACTTCAATTTTGAAGAAGATATTAAAAAAGATGGTAATATTGACGATATTATTAAGTCAAACCAGTCTATTTTAGTACAAATAGTTAAGGAGCCAATTTCCACGAAAGGGCCTAGAATTAGCTCAGAGATCTCCCTTGCAGGTCGCTATTTAGTACTTGTTCCTTTTTCTGATCGCATTTCAATTTCTCAGAAGATTGAAAGTAGAAAAGAAAAAGAACGTCTAAAACGTTTAGTGAAAAGTATAACTCCAAAGGGATTTGGCGTCATTATTCGTACCGTTGCTACTGATAAAAAGGTTGCAGAATTAGACAAAGATCTTCAAAACTTATATTCAAAGTGGGAATCTATATGTAAAGCAATTCCACGTGCGCACACACCAAGTAAGGTCCTTGGTGAAATGAACAAAGCGTCCTCAATTCTAAGAGATATTTTCAATGATACCTTTACGGGTATTAAAGTAGATAACGAAATACTTTTCAACCAGGTTAAGGATTATGTGAATGAGATTGCACCTCACAAGTCCTCAATTGTAAATTATCATAATCCAAAAACACCAATTTTTGAGAAATTTGGAATTGAAAGACAAATCAAAACCTCTTTTGGAAAAACAGTATCAATGGCTAGAGGTGCTTATTTAATTATTGAGCACACAGAAGCTCTTCATGTTGTTGACGTTAATAGTGGAAATAGATCAAGTAAACAAAGAAATCAGGAAGATACTGCTTTAGAGGTTAATTTAATCTCAGCAACCGAACTAGCACGCCAATTTAGATTGCGTGATATGGGTGGGATCATTGTTATAGATTTTATTGACATGAATAAGGCAGAGAATCGCAAAAAACTCTTTAATCATCTAAGAGACGAGATGAAAGATGATAGAGCCAAACATAAAATACTACCTCCAAGTAAGTTTGGTTTAATTCAAATCACTCGACAACGTGTTCGTCCAGAAATGAATATTAAAACCAAAGAAAAGAATCCTAGTGGAATTAATGGCGTTGAGGTTGAAGCACCAATTGTTTTGATTGAAAAGATGAATCATCAGCTAGATCAAATTATTAAAAAAGGTTATAAGAAAGTGACTTTAAACACACACCCTTTTATAGCTGCCTTTATCACTAAAGGTTTCCCATCCATACGAACAAAATGGTATTTTGAACATAGAAAATGGGTAAAAGTAATGCCAAGAGATGCTTACACGTATCTACAATATCATTTTAAAAATAGTAATGGTAAGACCATTAAACTGTAAAAAAAGCCTCGCATTAGCGAGGCTTTTTTTTTATAATTAATTAAATAATCGTTGACTGTCCAAGATGCATGTTCTTGAAATTCAAATTTGAATCATCAGGGTTATTGATGAAGTCTTCTATGAAATCACCCACGTTACTAGTTGAGATATTATCAAATTTTGTATTCAAGTCAGGGGTAGTAATGTTTAGTTTAAGAGATTTTTCAACCGCTGTCCTTATCAGTTCAGCTTCCTTGTGCAGCTCAAAGTGATCTAATAACATAGCGGCAGACAAAATTGAAGCAATTGGATTAGCGATTCCTTTTCCTTCCGCCTGCGGATATGATCCATGAATTGGCTCAAACATAGAATGCTTATCCCCAACAGATGCAGATGCCAAAAGTCCAATAGAACCTCCGATAACACTGGCTTCGTCACTTATCACGTCTCCGAATAAGTTTTCGGTAAGAATGACATCAAACTGAGTTGGATTTAAAATCATTTGCATAGCTGCATTATCTACAAAAAGATAATCTAGTTCTATTTCTGGGTAGTCTTTTGAAAGTTCTCCAACTACTTTTCTCCATAGTCGAGAGCTCTCTAGTACATTAGCTTTGTCTATTAAAGTAACCTTTTGTCTTCTCGATTTTGCAGCCTTAAACGCTAGGTGTGTTATACGTTCTATTTCATACCGAGAATATTCACAAAGATCAGATGCTGTATTTCCATCCGCACTTATTTTTTTTTCTCCAAAATAAATTCCACCGGTTAGTTCTCGATAAATACTAATATCAGTCCCTTTAATAATTTTTTTCTTTAGTGGTGATTTTCCGAGTAATGATTCATAGGCCTTTACGGGTCTTACATTTGCATACAATCCTAACTCTTTACGAAGCTTTAGAAGACCTTGTTCAGGACGTACTTTTGCAGTTGGGTCATTGTCATATTTAGGGTGACCAATAGCACCAAATAGAATAGAATCATTAGCTCTACAAATATCTAGTGTGCTTTTAGGTAAAGGATTTCCAAGTTGATCGATTGCTGTTGCGCCAACAAGGGCAGGGGTAAAGCTAAAATGATGATCATAATTAAGGGCGATGGCTTTTAATACTTTCACAGCTTGTTCAGTCACTTCTGGCCCAATCCCATCTCCAGAAAGTACAGCGATTTTTAAGTTCATATTAATATGGTTTTTGAAGCTCAAAAGCTTCGATAATTTCTCTTTTACTTAATAAATAATCAATATCATCATAACCATTAATCATACAAGTTTTTTTGTAAGGATCTATATTGAAACTTTCACTCAAATCAGTTCCCCTAATACTAATGGTCTGGTTTTCTAAATTCACTTCAAATTGGCAGTTAGAATTTGATTCAACAGCTGAAAATAGTTGAATTAAAAAGGATTCAGATACTTGAACTGGTAAAAGCCCGTTATTCAAAGCATTTCCTTTAAAAATATCTGCAAAAAAACTAGAAACGATTACTTTAAATCCAAAGCCAACTAGTGCCCAAGCTGCGTGTTCACGGCTAGAGCCACAACCAAAATTATCTCCTGCAATTAAAATAGTTCCTGAATATATTGCATTATTAAGAGGGAAGTTTGAGACTGGATTTCCTGTCTTATCAAAGCGCCAGTCTCTAAAAACATTATCTCCAAAACCTTTCTTGTCCGTGGCTTTTAAAAAACGTGCAGGTATAATTTGATCAGTATCTACATTTGCAATATTTAACGGAATTGCTTGAGATATGAAAGTTTTAAATTTTTCCATTAATTAAATTGTTTAGTAATGTCTATAATTTTTCCTTCAATTGCGGTTGCAGCAGCAACTAAAGGGCTAGCCAAAATTGTTCTTGACCCTTGTCCTTGCCTACCTTCAAAATTTCTGTTTGAAGTAGAAACACAGTATTCGTTTTGTGGAATTTTGTCTTCATTCATAGCTAAACATGCAGAACAACCAGGCTGCCTTAATTCAAACCCAGCCTCATTAAAAATATCTTTCAGTCCTTCTTTAATAATTTGAGATTCTACTTGTTTACTGCCTGGAACTAGCCAAGCAGTTACATTTTTGGCTTTAAGCTTACCTTTGACATAATCGGCAGCGACTCTAAAGTCTTCGATTCGAGAATTTGTACAGCTCCCAATAAAAACAAAATTAATAGGCGTGTTAATGAGGGATTTTCCAGATTGGAAATTCATATATTGTAACGATTTTTGAAAAGAAGGATCATTGTCAGTTGGGATTGTTTCAGAAATTTTAATCCCCATTCCTGGGTTGGTTCCGTAGGTGATCATTGGTTCAATATCTTCTGCATCCATGAAGTATTCCTTATCAAATACTGCTCCTTCATCTGTTGGAAGGGTTTTCCAGTAGTCTACTTTTTTATTGAACTCATCATTTTTGGGAGTAAATTTACGATCTTTAACATACTTAAACGTAGTGTCATCCGGCGCAATCATTCCCCCTCGAGCTCCCATTTCGATACTCATATTACATACAGTCATTCGACCTTCCATACTCATATTTTCAAAGACATCTCCAGCATATTCACAGAAATATCCAGTTCCAGAGTTAGTTCCTAATTTAGAAATTATATACAATATTACATCCTTGGGAAGAACTCCATTTTTAAGTTTCCCATTAACGCTCACCCTTAAACTCTTTGGTTTAGTCAACAGTAAACATTGGCTAGCAAATACTTGGGCTACTTGACTTGTTCCAATTCCAAATGCAATGCTGCCAAAGGCTCCATGTGTAGAGGTATGGCTGTCTCCGCAAACCATAGTCATTCCGGGTTGTGTAATGCCTAGTTCAGGAGCCATTACATGCACTATGCCATTGTATTTGTGACCTAGCTCATAAAGTGTAATATTATTTTTCTTACAATTTTTAGAAAGTTGGGCAAGTTGTGTCCTGGACATCTCATCTTTGACTGGTAGATGTTGGTCTTGAGTTGGAGTATTATGATCAGCTGTAGCTATAATTTGTTGTGGTCTAAAAATAGGAATCTTTCTTGCTTCTAGTTCATTAAAAGCTTGTGGGCTTGTGACTTCATGAATTAAATGCTTATCAATGTATAGTATCTGCGGGCCGTCTTGAACTTTGTCAACAACATGTGCATCCCAAACTTTATCAAAAAGTGTTTTTTTCATGCGAGCAAATTCGATTTATTTATAGATCTTGGAGATTTCGATAATTTCGTGAATATCAGAATCAATCACTTCTTTTTTGGTGTCTGCAAAATTCAAGAATTCAGCATAAACTATATCTAGTTCAAGTTTAGTAAGTTCGTATCCAACATTTTTAGCTCTATAAGCTAATGCTGCACGTCCGCTCCTAGCCGTGAGCACAATAGCTGACTCAGTTACTCCTACATCTTTTGGGTCAATTATTTCATAAGTTTCACGGTTTTTAATTACCCCATCTTGATGTATTCCAGAACTATGCGCAAATGCATTGGCGCCAACAATAGCCTTGTTGGGTTGAGTATAAATCCCCATACTTTCAGAAACCAGTTGACTAATACCATATAGCATCTGTGTATTTATATTGGTATCTAGATTTAAGTAAGGGTGCTGTTTCATTATCATCACTACTTCTTCCAAAGCAGTATTTCCAGCGCGTTCTCCAATTCCATTTATAGTGCATTCTATTTGTCGGGCTCCGTTAATGATTCCTTCAATAGAATTAGCTGTTGCAAGCCCAAGGTCATTGTGGCAATGACAAGAAATAATTGCTTTATCGATGCCTTTTACGTTTTCTTTTAAGTATTTGATTTTGGCTCCATATTCGTGTGGTAAGCAATAGCCAGTAGTATCTGGTATATTTAATACAGTAGCTCCAGCCTTAATCACTGCTTCACATACACGTGCTAAATATTCGTTATCAGTTCGTCCAGCATCTTCAGCATAAAACTCTACATCATCGACAAAAGACTTTGCATAAGACACTGCCCTTGCTGCCCTTTCAATAATAGCGTCTTTATTTGATTTAAATTTATGGACTATATGAGAGTCTGAAGTTCCAATACCTGTATGGATTCTAGGTTTTTTAGCATATTTTAGAGCTTCAGCTGCAACTTTGATGTCGTTTTCTACTGAACGAGTTAGTCCGCAAACGGTAGCATTTTTCACGATTTTTGAGATTTCTTCAACAGATTTAAAATCTCCTGGACTTGAAACTGGAAATCCAGCTTCAATAACGTCAACGCCTAATAAGTCTAGCTGTTTAGAAATAATTATTTTTTGAGGCGTATTTAGCTTACAACCAGGAACTTGCTCGCCGTCACGAAGTGTTGTGTCAAAAATTTGAATCTGTGTATTAGACATTTATAGGAATATATTTTTCTATTGTAATACGAATTTATATTTTGGTTCTATAAAATGAGTTGGTTGTCATATTTGTATTACGATGCATAACAATAACTTATTTTAATTAAGCATCTAATATACAATATAATATGGCAATATTTATACTATGACTAGAGTGCAAAAAGATAATTTGTTTGTGCTTATAAAGTCTTTGTCTAAATCTGAAAAAAGACAATTTAAACTTTACGTAGGAAGGCTGGGGGTTAATGAAGATTCAAAATTTCTACTACTTTTTAAAATACTACAAAAACTAAGTTTTTATGACGAGTCTGTTGTTTTAAAAAATGGATTTGTGAAAAAACAACAATTATCTAATTTAAAAGCTCATCTGTATAAACAGATATTAATCAGCTTAAGATTAAACCCCTCTCACCAAAATATTAGAATACAAATTCGTGAACAATTAGATTTTGCTACCATTTTATACCATAAAGGTCTTTATACTCAGAGTTTAAAAATATTAGATAAAGCAAAATCAATAGCTATTGCAAATGAGGAAAAAAATATAGCAAATGAGATTATTGAATTAGAAAAAGTTATTGAGTCTCAGTATATAACAAGGAGCATCAGTAACAGAGCTGATGAACTAACAATTCAAGCTAAAGATTTAAATAATCAAAATTTATTGGCAAGTAAGCTATCTAATTTATCTCTTCAGTTATACGGTTTGTTTCTAAAAAAAGGCTATGTAAAACATGCCTCGGAGCACGATAAAGTAACTACTTACTTTGAAGAACGTCTTCCTGAGTATAAAATATCTGAATTAGGTTTTAGAGAAAAACTTTGGCTTTATAAATCCTATTTGTGGTATAGTTTTTTGATCCAAGATTTTCTAGCGTGCTATAAATACTCCAGAAAATGGGTTAATTTATTTGACGAATACCCAACAATGATTCGACTTAATCCTGTTTTTTTTGTTAACGGAACTCAAAACTTGTTGGAAGCACTTTTTTACATAAAACGTCATGATAAGTTTAAAGAATCATTAAATAATTTGATTACTATTACAAACAAAGATTGGTTTCCCAAAGATGACAATGTTCAGAGTCTTACCTTTTTGTGCATAGAGTCTAATAGGCTTAACGCCCATTTTATGGAAGGCAGATTCAAAGAGGGACTCCCATTAGTCCCAGAAATATTAGAAGGGCTTCAAAAGCATAAAAGTCGTATTGATGAACATCACATCATGGTTTTTTATTACAAAATTGCAAGTTTGTATTTTGGGGTTGGAGATTATCATAACTCAATCGCATTTTTAAAAAAAATAATTAGTAATAAGTCATTGCAAATGCGTGAAGATCTTTTGTGCTTTTCCAGGATATTAAATTTAGTTGCGCATTATGAAGCTGGATTAGATTACAATCTAGATTCATTAATCAAAAGCACCTACAAGTTTTTGATAAAAATGGAGGATCTTCATATGGTTCAAAGAGAAATGATTAAGTTTTTAAAACGCTTAGGAGACATCTATCCTCAAAATATAAAAACAGCTTTTAGGGAGCTGCATTTAAAGCTTAAAGTATTTGAAAACGATCCCTACGAAAAAAGAGCCTTTTTGTATTTAGACATATTGTCTTGGCTTGAAAGTAATATAGAAAATAAATCTGTAGAATACATAATAAGACGAAAATATTTATCTTTAAATAAAATAAATTAATATTTACCGAAAAATATTTTGTTTATATCTTTTTATTATTGAATATTTGTATTCACAAAGTTCAATAATTTATTGAAATGTTATCAAGAAAGGTGGAGGGACAGACCCAGAGAAGCCTTAGCAACCCTTTAATCTATTAAAGAAGGTGCTAAATTCTACTTGATTTTTGATTTAACAATCTTAAATTAGATAGATAACTAAACATCATTACAGCTCTGTAATCATGATTTCTTAATAACATTTTTCTAATAAGCACACTTTTATAAAGTGTATTTGACTTTTGGTTTAATTAATAATAATTCAAAAAATAGAAAAATGAGTACACAAAAATTCGCAACCCAGGCCTTGCATGCGGGTCATAATGTTTCAGAAAACGGAGGTACAAGAGCTGTGCCAATTTATCAATCAACAGCTTACGTGTTTAATAATTCAGATCATGCAGCTAATCTGTTTGCCTTGACTGAGTCAGGGAATATTTATTCCCGTATAAATAATCCAACTAATGATATTTTGGAGCAGCGACTATCAGTTCTAGAAGGTGGTATTGCAGCTGTTGTAACAGCTTCAGGCACCGCAGCTATTGCGACCACCTTACTGACATTATTAAAGTCGGGCGATCACATTGTGGCATCAAGTAGTTTATATGGAGGAACTTATAATTTGTTAAGTGTCACTCTTCCAAGGCACGGGATAACCACTACGTTTGTGGATCCATCAAACCCAAATAATTTTCAAAATGCAGCTCAGGAAAATACCCGAGTTTTTTTTATTGAATCTCTTGGAAACCCAAAACTTGATGTTTTAGACATAGAGGCAATTTCTGTAAAAGCCAAAAACTATAAGGTGCCCTTAATTGTAGATAATACAGTGGCAACACCTTATTTATTAAACCCTATTGCCTACGGAGCTAATATTGTTATCCAATCCCTAACTAAGTATATAAATGGTAATGGAACTGCTCTTGGTGGTGCTATAATTGATGCTGGTACTTTTGATTGGGGTAGTGGTAAATTCCCCGAATTTACAGAGCCTTCTGCTGGATATCACGGACTGATTTATAACGAAGTCATAAGAGCAGCCTCGTTTATTGCTAAAGTTAGGATAGAAGGCCTTAGAGACTATGGAGCTGCCCTAAGTCCTTTTAATGCTTTTCAAATTATTCAAGGTTTAGAGACATTAGAAGTAAGAATTTTAAAACACAGTCAAAATGCATTGGAGCTGGCGCAGTGGTTACAAAATCAGGAAGCTATTGAGTGGGTTAATTATCCAGGCTTAGAATCAAGTCCTTATAAAAAACTTGCTGAAAAGTATTTGCCCAAAGGACAAAGTGGAATTGTGACATTTGGAGTTAAAGGTGGGTTTGAAGCAGCTAAAACTATAGCTGATACTACGAAGTTATTTTCTTTACTTGCTAATATTGGTGACACCAAATCACTAATCATTCATCCGGCGAGTACAACACACCAGCAGTTAAGTGATAATTCTCAAAAGGAAACTGGTGTTACCAAAGAATTAATTCGCTTATCAGTTGGCTTAGAAAATATTGAAGATTTAAAGGCAGATTTAGCAGAAGCTCTTAAATCTGTAAAAGATTTGGTATTAATATAAATTGACCCTAACAGTGGCCAACTTAAAATATATTAACATACCAAGTTTCAAGACTTTAAATGGTAAAAAACATACCTTAAAGTTGTCATATCAGTGTTTTGGAAAGCCAATTCATGAAGCGCCTGTGGTTTTGATTAACCATGCCCTGACAGGAAACTCTAATGTTGCAGGTTCTGAAGGTTGGTGGAGGCCCATTGTCGGCACTGGAAAAGTTATAAATACTGAAACCTATTCAATATTAGCATTTAATATTCCAGGAAATGGTCAGGATAAAAACCTTTCGAACCTCATTGACAATTACAGGGACTTTACAGCAGGGGATATAGCTCAAGTTTTCATATTGGCCTTAAAATACTTAAAGATAACAAAGCTTTTTGCTGTTATTGGTGGCTCAGTTGGAGGAGGAATAGCATGGGAGTTAGCAGCATTAAAACCAAATTTCATTGAGCATCTTATTCCAATTGCTTGTGATTGGAAATCAACTGATTGGATGATTGCTAATTGTCATATACAGGATCGGATTTTAAATAATTCAACTAAGCCATTAGAAGATGCACGCATGCATGCGATGTCTTTGTATAGAACTCCAGAGTCACTCAAGCATAAATTTGATAGAACACGCCAAATTGAAGATGAAATTTTTTCTGTAGAAAGTTGGTTAAATTATCATGGGAAAGTATTAAGCGAAAGATTTCAGTTAGAGGCTTATAAGATGATGAATCAAGTCTTAAAAACCATAGATATTACTAAGGGTAAACAGAGTTTTATTAATATCGCTTCAAAGATCAAGTCTACGATACATATAATCACAATTAATTCAGATCTATTTTTCAAGCCAGAAGAAAACTGGCAGACTTACTTAGATTTAAAATCTACTAAAGAAAACGTTACTATTTCAGAAATTAAATCTATTCACGGTCATGATGCTTTTTTAATTGAGTTTGAACAGTTGGAATCAATTTTGAAGGCTATTTTTAAATAATAAGATAATGCCAGAATTTATTTCCAAATAAAAAGAGCCTATAAAAGTTAATTCACAGGCTCTTGAAATAGTTATTTATGATGACTATTCTTTAATTATTTTTACAGTTTTACTTTTGTTGTCTGAACGTATCTGCATTAAATACATTCCTGGATTTAATGAGCTTAAATCTAAACGACCACCATCCATTAATTTTGAATTTGATTTTATAACTAATTGACCTAGTTGATTAAATACTTTTATTGTATCAAATCCAGTAGAACTATTAATAGTGATTATATCTTTAACAGGATTTGGCGACACACTAAATGTATCAACAGAAATATCTTCAATTCCTAGAGGGTTAGTAGATCCTGTTGTGAAACTATATACTGATGACTCTGTGATTCCAGCTGTATTTATGCTAGCAACTTTCCAATAATAAGTGGTATTAGTTTGCCATCCAGTATCGGCTGTGTCTCCCCATGTTATGCCTGAATTTTCTGCTGTCCCATCGAATCCAGAGACTAAATTGCTAACATCGTCAGCTGTTGTTCCAAAGTACCAGTTATATGATGTAGCTGGATCTCCAGTAGTTGCTGCGTCCCATGAAAAGTAAATCATTTTTAAATCATTATTAGATAATACTATTTCAACATCAGTTGCTTCATTAGCTGGCGTCATGTTCGTACAGACATCTGGAGCACTGCCTTCAGGTTGTTGTACTATGATATTGTCAATTGCCCAGAAAAAACTATAATTTCCTGTCCATCTAAATCTTACGTGAGAGCTAGAAGATGATCCAACTTCGTCAGTGATATCAATAATGTTTTCTCCATAAGTTTGACCTCCAAAAGAAGTTACAGTTGTCCAGGAAGTTCCTCCATCATTAGACACCTCAACAAATCCTGCTCCAACTGTACTGGTTCCAGCAGCAACTTCATCTCCTAAGAACCAATTACTAAAGGAAAGAACAACCGAACTTAAGCCAGAGCAATCAAAAGCAGGAGACGTAAGAGCCAGCTCCTCAGCCACTTCGTTATTAGTCCCATTATTTGCGCTATCAAACCAAGCGTAGTTTCCATAAATTTCAGTGTAGGTATCAAAATATCCGTTATCAGCTGCATAGTAGGGTGCATCTACACCACTTCCAATAGCCCAAGTATCTCCAGCACCAGCAATGTCATCGTTTTCCCAAGTTTCTGGCAAGGAAGAACTACCTTCAAAGTCTTCGCTTAATATTATTTGGCCGTTAGTAAATAAAGTAGCTATTAACATAGCTAAAAAAGTAATTTTTCTCATACTGAACTTTTTTATAAATTTATTATAAAGATATGACAATTAAGTTAATCATTCTAAAATAATAGAGATATCTACCTGTATTTAAGGTATTTAACTTTTTTTAGTTCATTTATGAGAAATCATCAATTTATCAGGACTAATATTAATGAAATTACAACTTATATATAACTCTGATATTTATTTAACGAAACGCTAAGAAACAATATAATTTATATGTGTAGTTTTGCACTAAATTATGTCTATTTGAAAGCTATAGAAAACATAAAAAAACCGATTACATACGAGATGGAACTTTTCGAGAAGAAATTTCGATTGTCCATGTCTAGCAGGGTCGCCCTTTTAAATCGAATCACCCACTATATAGTGAATCGAAAAGGTAAGCAAATGCGCCCAATGTTTGTATTCCTAACGGCTAAAATGATATCTAATGGAGAAGTTAGCGAGAGAACATATCGTGGTGCATCTGTTTTAGAATTGATTCATACTGCTACATTGGTACATGATGATGTGGTAGATGACAGTGATCGCAGGCGAGATTTTTTTTCAATTAATGCACTATGGAAAAATAAAATAGCAGTACTAGTAGGGGATTTCTTATTATCCAAAGGTCTTTTGCTTTGTATCGATAATAATGATTTTGATCTTTTAAAAATAATTTCTGTAGCTGTACGTGAAATGAGTGAGGGAGAATTATTACAAATTGAAAAGGCTCGGACATTAGACATAACGGAGGAAGTTTATTATAATATCATTCGTAAAAAAACAGCATCTCTCATAGCTGCTTGTTGTAGTTTGGGTGCAGCATCACTCAAACCAAACTCTAAGGAAGTTGAAACAATGAGGAAATTTGGAGAGTTAATAGGGATGGCTTTTCAAATTAAAGATGATTTATTTGATTATGGTACCCAGCAAATAGGAAAGCCTACGGGGATTGACATTAAAGAGCAAAAAATGACACTTCCATTAATTTATGTCCTAAATAAATGTTCAAAAAAAGAAAAGAGATGGTTAATTAACTCTATCAAAAATCATAATAAGAATTCTAAACGTGTAAATGAAGTAATTAATTTTGTAAGACAAAATGGAGGGTTAGATTATGCTGTATCCAAGATGAAATCTTATCGTAAAGAAGCGTTAAATCTTATAAATCCATTTCCAGATTCGATTTATAAAAAATCATTAATTTTAATGGTGAATTATGTAATCGAACGAAATAAGTAACCAAAACAATTACTTTTATATTACATTTACATTACTCTTTTAATTTTTTTCGTATTGATATCAAAATCCACCATAGATCAAGTATTTGACACTGCTCGAGTAGAGGAAGTGATTGGTGATTTTGTGCAGCTCAAAAAATCGGGAAGTAACTTTAAAGGATTAAGTCCATTTAGCGAAGAGCGTACTCCGAGTTTTATGGTATCTCCCGTAAAGCAAATTTGGAAAGATTTCTCAACTGGAAAAGGGGGAACTTCAGTTTCATTTTTAATGGAACATGAACACTTTACTTATCCAGAAGCGATTAAATATTTAGCTCGAAAATATAATATTGAGGTTGAAGAAAGTGTTCAGTCTGACTCTGATAAGGAAGCAGCTGGAGAAAGGGAAAGCATGTATTTAGTTAGTGAATATGCTAGAACTTATTACCAAAACATATTACATAAAACAGATCCTGGAAAAGCAATCGGACTTAGTTATTTTAGAGAGCGTGGTTTCACTGATGAAACAATTCATAAATTTCAATTAGGATATTCTACAGATGCATGGAGTGGATTGACAGATACAGCTTTAAAAAAAGGATATAAACTAAAGTACCTTGAAAGCACCGGTCTTTCAATTATAAAGGGCGAGAAACAATTTGATCGTTTTAAAGGCCGTGTTCTTTTTCCTATTCATAGTATGTCTGGTCGTGTACTAGGGTTCGGGGGGCGAATCTTAGCTAAAAATGATAAGGCTGCGAAATACCTAAATTCACCTGAAAGTGATATTTATCATAAAAGTAAAGTTTTATATGGTATCCACTACGCAAAACAAATGATTGCTAAAGAAGATAATTGTTTTTTAGTTGAAGGATATACTGATGTTATTCAATTTCACCAAAAAGGAATCAAAAATGTTGTGTCTTCGTCTGGAACTGCATTAACTGCTGATCAAATTAGGTTAATCAATCGTTTAACCAAAAATATTACAGTGCTATTTGATGGGGACCCTGCTGGTATTAGAGCCGCATTACGTGGGATAGACTTAATTCTTGAACAGGGAATGAATGTCAGGGTTTGTACTTTTCCAGAAGGTGAAGACCCAGACAGTTTTGCAAGGCAAAATACACTTGAAGAACTCAAAAGTTATTTGCATTCTAATTCTAAAGATTTTATTGCCTATAAAGCTTCTCTGCTAATGAGTGAGGCTCAAAATGATCCTATTGCAAAAGCTAATCTGATTAGAGATATGGTTACTAGTATCTCAAAAGTAACCGACAATATTCAGAAAGAAATTTATGTTCGTGAGTGCTCACGTATTATGGATATAAGTGAGGAAGTTTTATTTAGTACTCTAGCACAACTTGATAAAAAAGCTCAGAGTGATTCCAATAAATCTTACAGTAAAAAACAAAAAGCATTTGAAGTAGTCAAGACTGAAGCTCCTTTAAAAAAAGTAGATATTCAATATCAGCTAGAGCAAAAAATTATTGAAATTTTATTGCTTTATGGCAGTAGAACAGAATCCTTTGAAGATCTTATTTTTAAGGAAGACGACAAAGATGAGCTAGTATTAGAACCCGTCATTCATGAAATAAAAGTATTTGAAAAAATATTTTTGGACTTACAAGAAGATGAAATGCAATTTACTAACGAAAACTTTAAAAATTTATATTACACTATTATTGATAGCTTGAACCAATCTGATGACTTGGTTATTGAGTCTTTTGTAAATCGTTTAGACCCTATTTTAGCAGTTGATGTTACTAATATTTTAATGAATGAAGAACGTTATAATCTTCATAAATGGGAAAAAAATAATATTTTTCCGAAGCATAAAGATTTAAGTATTGCCCAGTTAGTTAGTGAAACAATTCTTACGCTACGTTGTTATTTGATCGATAAAAAAGTTAATGAAATTAAAGAGGACGTCAATAAAGATGAAGACCATAGAGCGCTACTTGAAGATGTGCTTAACTACTCAAATTTAAAAATGCTGTTGTCTAGAAAGTTAAATAGAGTTTTATAACAATTACTTTTTTTGACGACCATGATCAATTAAATCCACCAAGTTAGAGACATTAAGTTTTTTCATTAAGCGTAGCTTGTAGGTACTAACGGTTTTTTCGTTTATGTTTAGCTGATGTGCAATTTCAATATTTCTTTTTCCAGACGAAATAAGTTTTAAAACCTCAATCTCACGAGTAGAAAGTTTTTTGTATAGATTCATGGTTCCTTGACTATTCTTTTCAAAAGTTAGTGTTTGAGCAAGCTCTTTACTAACATGAATACCCCCTTTATACACTTTTAAAATAGCTCTTTTGATGGTTGAAGTGGTTACAGATTTTGACAAATACCCGGATGCACCAGCTTTAATTGCACTAATTGCATATATGTCCTCAGGGTGTGTACTAAAAACAATTACTGCAACATTTCTAAATTCTTTTTTTATGGTACGAAGTGCTGTAATTCCATTAACATCCGCTAAATCAATAGACATCAAAACAATATCAGTATTTGACTTTTTTAGGTAATCTAAAAGTTGTTTTGCTGAACTAGCAGTATTTACAATTTTAATATCTGTTGAGTTTTCAAACAACATACGAATCCCGTAGCTTACAATTGGTTGATGATCTGCAACTAGAACTCGAATCATTAAATTTAGTATTTAAATTCTTTAGGGATAATACATACAGGAATAGGACTCATTTTATGTTTATTAGCTGAATTAAATTTACTGTAGATTTCGAGAACGACTCGATCTCTACCTTCAAAATCATCAGGAGACTTACCTTCTTCGATACTTTTCATAGCCCACTCTAGTTCAGGATATGAGGCACCAATTTGATCTTCATCAGTTCTGGAATCACCAAATAGTCCATCGCTAGGCTCTGCATTTAGAATGCTTTCTGGAATTTTTAAGGCGTTTGCTAAATCATATACTTCCGACTTTAGCAGATCAGCAATAGGACTAAGGTCTACACCTCCATCACCATATTTTGTATAAAATCCAACTCCGAAATCTTCTACTTTATTTCCAGTTCCAGCTACCAGTCTTCCTAATAGCCCCGCGAAATAGTAAAGAGTGGTCATACGCAGTCGTGCTCTAGAATTCGCCAAGGCCATATCAACAGTTTTCTGTGGGTGCTTTAAGTCAATCTCATCTTTAAAACTATCAAAAACAGGAGTTAAGTTTACTCTAGCTGATTGTACATTTTGGAATTTTTTTTTGAGTTGGGCTATATGTTCTTTTGCTCTAGAAATGTGACTTTGGGATTGGTAGATAGGCATTTCTAAACACATTACGTCTAAGCCAGTCATAGCACAAAGTGTAGAAGTTACTGCTGAATCCACTCCACCGGACACACCAACTACAAAACCATTTGTATTTGCATTTTTAGCATATGTTTTAAGCCACTGTACAATAAAGTTTGTCACTTGTTTTGTTTCCATGTATTTGATTTTTGAGAGCTCTACAAAAGTAAACTATTCTCTCTAATTTAGTTTAACTAAAAATAATAATTATGTACCAATAGCAATTCATAATTTTTTGAATTTATTAACTTAGCATTAATTACAATTAAACTAATTATTGATTGTAAGGTCTATTATAATAAGTAATTATTGTTAGTCTTATGAGGAGTAAACTTATTTTTACCTTAGTGTTAATATTAAGTGTTCAGCTTGGTTATGCTCAATTGAGTCGGACTCATTACATACCTCCAATCACTGCTGCAGATAACAGTAACGCTACCCCTCAAAATCAATATTTACATGTTTCAACTCCAAGTTTAACTCCAGTAATTGTCACGGTAACAGAAATTGGAGGCACTACTTCAGTGTATGATGATGTTTCAAATGCAAATCCGCTAGAGATATTGATAGGTTCAGGAGCCAATACCTCTTTTGTTGCAAATGTAGGGACTACAGGATCTAAATATTCTAATAAAGGCTATTCAATTCAGTCAGTTCAACCTGTTTATGTTTCTGTGCGTCTTACAGCAGGTAATCAAAATCAAGCAGGATCTTTAGTTTCTAAGGGTTTAGCCGGACTCGGCACGACTTTTAGGGTTGGAACTTTTACAAATCAAAAAAACTTTTCTTCAAATAATCAAGATTATTTAAATTTTGTTTCTGTTATGGCGACCGAAAATAACACTCAAGTTGATTTTTCTGATTTAGAAGCAGGAACTATTATTGAAAATGATACGCCATTATCTGTTATTTTAAATTATGGAGAAACTTATGTGATAGCATTAAACCCAGCAGTTACACCAGCCAATAGAGACGGTTTGGTGGGCGCTCTTGTCACCTCTAATAAACCAATTGTAGTCAATTGTGGTTCTTCAAACGGAAGCAATTCCACGGGGAATGGACGTGATTTTGGAATTGATCAAATTGCTCCCCTTCAAACTATTCAAATTGATGGGCAATCTTACAGTGAATATATTTTTGTAAGGGCTAACGGATATGATGATATTGAAAGGCCTTTGATTATAGCTCATTTAGATAATACAGAGGTATATGTTAATGGAGATGATTTAACAGGCACATTATTGACTACCCTTTCTGCAGGAGAATACATTAGTATAGACGGGTCTTATTTTAGCACCCAATCACCTAATGCTTCTAATCCAGGGGGTAATATGTATGTTTGGACATCTAAAACTGCCTTTGCCTACCAGGGAATTGGAGGTGCAAATAACGAGGCTAACCAAGAAATGTTTTTTGTACCTCCCATAAATTGTAGAACACCAAAAACAATTAACAATATACCTCTTATTCAAAAAACAGGGACAGGAGGTGTTGATTTTACAGGAGGAATATCGATAGTTGCTGAATTTGGAGCATCGATATTGGTTAACGGGGCCGCATCAACTGCGAGTCCACAAGCAATTGATGGGAACCCTAACTTTGTGACCTATCTAATAAGTGGCCTCACTGGAAACGTAAGTATATCTTCAAATAAACAAATTTATGTATCCTATTATGGAGCTAATGGGGTAGCTGCCTTAGCTGGTTTTTACTCGGGGTTTATCTTTAAACCAGAAATTAGATCATCGGCTTTAACATCTGAAGTCACAGATATATGTCTTCCTAACATTGAACTTGACCTTAGTAGTTTAGAATCTTTTGACTCCTATCAATGGTTCTACAATGGCTTAGAAATCTCTGGAGCTAATTCTGAAACATTAATTCCTGAATTTGCGGGATTTTATCAGTTAGCAGGAGTCATATCCAATTGTGATATAGTTTTGTCAGACAATATTCCAGTTAGTAACTGTGCAGGAGATTTTGACACAGATGGAATCAATAATAACATTGATAGTGATAACGATAATGATGGAACACTTAATAGTCAAGAATCTAATTGTGATTTAACATTTGATCTTTCAAGTACTTCAGGCCAATTTTTTACTGCTAGTTCTTCGGCTAGTTTGGAGAATAATTTATCTACTCCTTTTATTGGAACCGAAGATCAATCCATGTGGTTTCAGGCTGCACCAGCTACAGAAACTACAATAAGTTCAACTAGCTATGGGCTTAATTTTGATTTACCAACAAGTTATATAATTAAACAATCTGAATCAGGAACTTTTCCTGGTTCATCTGATTTTGATGATTTAGAGTCTTTTATTTTGAGTGTTCCTTTTGAGGAAACGTTAACGGTTTATGACCCTGACAATCAACTTTTAATTGACACGAATTATGACGGAGTATACGACAATAATATTGAAGAGTTTACAGCTTTTGAAATCCGATTTAAAATAAATTCAGCATTTCTTGCTTCTGAAGATGTTACATTTTCGTTTCACAGTTTTCAATCAACTGGTTTTAGTTTAGAATACTTCAACAACTCATTGACTGAAATTAACTCAGTAGCTTTTCAGCTTGTTCAAACTTGTAGGTTAACAGACACTGATGGTGATTTGATTTTTGATTCGTTAGATTTAGATAGTGATAATGATGGAATTTTTGATGTCATAGAAAACGGGAACTCGAGTTTGGACCAGGACCAAAACGGTCAAATTGATGAGGTTGAATCTAACGATATAAATAATGATGGTCGCCATGATTTTGCTGTAAATCCAGTTGATTTTGATGGAGACTCAATCTTAGATTATCTAGATTTAGATAGTGACAACGATGGATTGTATGATTTGTTTGAAGCAGGTATTGGTGTTGATACCCAAGACATTGATAACGATGGTCAAATTGATTTAGGGTTTTCAGACACTAACATGAACGGTGCTTCAGATGTTTCAGAAGCAATAACTCCTATTGATTCAGATGCTAATGGTATTCCTGATTACATACAATTAGACTCTGATTCGGATGGTTGTTTTGATTCGAATGAGGCAGGGTTCACAGCCACTCTAGGTACTTTAGATGGAATAGCTTTTGATAACTATGGACTTATTACTGGTGGAGATGGATATGATTTTGCAATTGATAGTAACTCAGATGGTTTATTTGATTATCAAGAATATGTTAATATTATTCCATTGGATATTTCTTCTCCAATTATTATTTGTGAATTTGATAATACCTCGATTTCTGTTTCTCTAGATTCTGACTCAAGTTCTTTTGATAGTGTACAATGGGAGCAGAGCTTGGACGGAGGAGCAAGTTGGATTGATGTAGCTGAAGATTTTAATAGTTTTGAAGGTCAAAACTCTAGTGACTTACAAATATTAAATGCTTCAATATCTATTTCAAACACTATATTCCGCTCCAGACTAGAGCGTATAGATTATGTATGTGGACCTATTTATTCCAATGAAGTTACTATCATTGTAAACACTACTCCT
>Ga0209666_1000014_pt1 | contig 157766 bp, 123 predicted proteins | sample SaaInlV_125m_DNA_FD_184679 | JGI IMG/M metagenome (GOLD analysis project Ga0209666, IMG submission 184679) | Marine microbial communities from expanding oxygen minimum zones in the Saanich Inlet - Saanich Inlet SI037_S3LV_10m_DNA (SPAdes)... | ecosystem: Environmental > Aquatic > Marine >...
GAGTTGAAGTTTCAAGGTTCCCGAAAATGTTAGGTCAAACTTTATTCTTTCTTTTATTTCTACCCAAAGTATTAGCGTCCTCTTTTTTAATTTTAGATGATTTAATTAGATTGATTCGTTGGCTTTTTCAATTTATTTTTAAGACTTCTCAGACAGAAAGTGTTGCAAAAGGAATTGGCATTAGTAGGTTGCGATTCTTACAAGTAACGGCATTAGGATCGTTTGGTGTTTTGCTGTCTTCCTTAACTTATGGAGTCATTAAAGGAGGTTACAATTACACTGTACGCAAACAAAAAATACGTATTCCAAATTTACCAAAGGAGTTTGTTGGAATGAAAATAGGACAAATATCAGATTTACATGTTGGTAGTTTTTTGAGTTTAGAGCCTATGAAAGAGGCTGTTAAACTTATAAATGATCAGGATATCGAGATGTTATTTTTCACAGGAGATTTAGTAAATGATCGAGCGGAAGAAGCTATAGATTTTATCGATGTTTTTAAAGGTATTAAGCACAAAGTTTACAGTGTTATGGGGAATCATGATTACCCTGAATATTTTTATGATAGACAAGATTTAAAATCAAGACAACATAATTTTGATTTAATGAAAGAGATTCAAAATAAAATGGATTTCGAACTATTATTAAATGAAAATAGAGTCATCGAACGAAACGGAAAGAAGTTGGCCATATTAGGAATTGAAAATTGGGGTGGGAGCTTTTCAAAGTACGGTGATTTGGCCAAAGCTTATAAAGGTGTCGAAGATGCTGATGTTAAATTATTACTATCGCACGATCCAAGTCATTGGGATTTGCAAGTAAGAAAAGAATATCCGGATATTGATGTTATGTTTGCGGGACACACCCATGGAATGCAATTTGGTATCGAAGCTTTTGGTATTAAGTTCAGTCCGGTACAATGGAAGTATAAGCAATGGGCAGGATTGTACAAAGAGGGGAATCAAAAAATATACGTTAACAGAGGTCTAGGCTTCGTAGGTTATCCAGGACGTGTTGGGATAAGCCCAGAGATTACTGTATTTGAATTAACAACTTAAATTCAGACGTTAATAATATTTTGGTTGAGTATTCTATTATTTTAATTACATAATTATTTATTGTTTTTTTTTTGTTTTTTTTTATTTGGTCGAGTAAGGTATTGGCTTTCATGTTGAATTTCATCCTAGCTTTTAAATTAGTTTTATTCAAACAAAAAAATCTTATATTATGAAAAAAATCTTATTAAGTTTAACTATTATCTCTTCTTTATTTCTTGTTTCATGTGAAGACGAGTTTGCACCTGAAAATGAAGAGAATTTTGAAAATAATACAAGTGATACTAGCGAATTCAAAATTGAATACTTCGGTTATTGGGATTACTCTTGTAAAACTGTTTATGATTCCATTGAAGTATTAATTTGCGATTCATCAAAACAGGGCGCTGACACTTTAGGTTTTGTAGGTGAAAAAGATACTAATATCATTTATTGTTTTCCTCTTGTTCCATGTTATACAACCTATAAAGTTATCCAAAAAGTAGTCTGTGATTCTGTTTGGATTGAGAAATACGGCAATGAATGTGGGGTACTTGACTCTCTTAAATATTAAATACTGTAAACAGTTTGGATAGGTGTTCTAATTCATTTTTAATGATAACTGTTTTATCTCAGAATAAGTAAATGGATAACTTTATTATTTTGTTGAGATAGAACAATAAATACATGTTAAAAGCAAAGCCAATCGGGTTTTGCTTTTTTTCTATTTGGTAGGTAGTAGTGTTTTGAATTTAAACCTATTGAGGTTTTATCGAAACATTCTTAAGAGGTAATACATAAATGCTTAATAAATAGAGTTTTTATTGAGGTTTGGATAGCTGGAGAAATATCATATATTTCTCATTAATATCCTTTATATAAGTAATGAAAGAGTGGGTATCTCCCTAAATTGAACTTAAGGAACGGACAAACTTTAAAAAGGAAAACAGTAGGGATTTCTTCACGTAAGCAAAGCAGAAAAATCATGTAATAATATAGTTATTTATTAAGAAAGGCTTGGGATAAGGCCAATTAATGCATCAAGTTTTGATATGATATATTCCTTACTTTACCAAAAAAATAATGGATTGCTTTTTATTTTTTTGATAAGCATTTAAAAAGAAAAATCCTTTGGGCAGAAAAGTGTTATATGTTTCATTTGGCTGCATATGAAACTCTTTAATTGTTTGACCATTAATATTATTTATGGTAATTAATTGTTCTTTATTTGTGCTATTAGATAGTGTTAAAGATTGTTCGATAACTTGAAGCCTACTAATTAATTTATCGTTTTGGCGAGATTCTAAAAACCCTATTATAGAAATATTAAATTTCAAAGAATCTATAGTTTTTCCCAGTCCATTGATTTTTTCTGGCCAAATAACAACTGTGTTGTTTCCGTTTTTGAAAACTTCCGGAGTTATTACCATAGAGGATTGTATATTTTGTTCTGCTAGCTGACTTAGTTGTGATGTATCTGAACTAATTAATACTTTATCTTCAACATTGTTATTCCAACCTGCCGAATTAAAAACATTGATTTTAGTTTTTATATTTATAGTTTCTGACATTCCTTCATAACCAGTATTATAGCCTAGATCAAGAGTGTCGTTAAAATTAAAAGTAATATCAGGGATAAAGTCGAATTGAGAAGAAGCAATAAATAAAGTGTCTTGTGCTATAGATAAGCTTGCAAAGAATATTAAACTAGTCAGGATTAAATTTTTCATAGTATTGTTTGATTTTTAAATATAACGTAATAATGGTGAGAGTGCTGCTTTAAATTGTTAACTTTCTTACTTAATCAGATTTTTTTATGGATGTTTTGAGTGATTTAGTTGCATCAATGAATAAGGAAGAAATTCAAGCTTACAAGCTATTTACTTTGAGAAAAAATGCGGGTCAAAAAAGAAAAGATGTTTTACTCTTTGATGCGATAAAAAAGGGAGGAAATGAATACCAAGAAAACAAAACTGCTGAGTTATTATATGGAGTAGGGAGTAAAAATTCATTTTATCGTCTCAAACATCGATTAACAAACAATTTGCTCAAAAGCTTATCCGTTCATCATTTTGATGATAATGATGTTTCGTTTATTCATCATCTACTTGGTTTATCAAACCTATTTTATAAAAAAAGATCATTTAAATTGATGCTTCAATGTCTTAAAAAAGCAGAGTTTAAAGCATTGGAGAGTGAACAATATGAGTTGTTAGAGATTGTTTATTCGGATTTTATAAAAGCAAGTCAGGAAATTATTACTATTGACCCTCAAGAATATATTGATAAAAGACTGGTTAACGCTGATCGTTTAGGGAAACTTAGAACGCTTGAGGACGCAATTTCAGTTTTAAATTATAGATTAAAAACTACTCAAAATTTTATTTCTAAAAAAATGGGTATTGTTTCTTATCTAGAAGACTTGGTTTCTGAATTAGTTCAAGATAAATCATTACTTACTTTAAAATTTAAAACGCGAGTTTTTCGAGCTATTTCTCAAGTGCTTCTATCGAAGAAAGATTACGTTTCTCTTGAAAAATATTTAGTTGAAACATATGATCAGTTCTTAAAAGAGAAATTATTTTTCAAAACGAATCATGAAACTAAGCTTCAAATGCTAACTTATCTCGTAAATACTTTGTTTAAAAATAATAAAATAAAGGATTCCTTGAAATGGGCAAATGATTTAAAAGTTGCAATGGAGGAGTATAAGGGAGTTCTAAAATCTAAATATCAATTTTATTATTATAACGCTTTGGTTAATAACTATAATGTAATTGATAAAGATAAAAGTATTGCCATTTTGGAAGATATAAAAGCTAGTAAGTGGATGAAGACAGATCCGTATTTAGGAATATTCGTCTACATAAACTTAGCACTAAACTGGTTTGATAAGTGTAATTACAAAAAATCTCTTCGAAATTTCCAAGTGCTTAAATTACAAGAACACTATGAAAACACAGCGTCAAGTTTAAAGTTTAAGTGGGCTATTGGAGCGTTGATTGTTCGATTTAAGTTAAATGATCAAGCTAAGTTTGAATTAAAACTAATAGAATTGTTAGCAGATTATAGAGAAGAAGTAAATACACCAGAAAACAAGCGAGATTTAGAGTTTATAAATCTTTTAAGAGATTTAAATAAAAAACGAGTCTTAATCGATAAATCACTCAAATTTAGATTAAATGCTTTTTGTTTAGTTGAAGGTAATGATGAAGAATTAATTAATTATACGAGTTGGTTAAAGACATTGGTTTAGTTAAACTCTTCTTTTAAAGTCAAATTAAAATAACTTTAAATCTTGTCTCGCTTTTTAGTAAGATAAAAGTATCGTATTCATATTATTCAGCTCTTAATTAAATATAATAATTATTTTTTCTGGTTTCACTCTAAATAATTTACAAGCTACCGAATTAACTAATTAATAGTTTTATTTTCAATTTAGACTCTATGCTTTAACCATTAAGCAAACCTATATTTGTTTTAAAGTATCAGAGAATATCATAATTAAAGTCTATTTTTTGTGATTGTGGATATTTTTTTTAGGGAAAGTGAACTTGGTACGTGTACTTATATTTTGAGCTTGGATTGAATATGTCGACTTGATATTTAAGGTTTAATTAGAGCTTTCCAGGTTGATTTACAAATAGTTGAAATTAATATTAGAAGAATTAATATTTAGAATTGTTAAAATCAAATCAATTGTATAGATTTGTGATACTTTTTTAGGAAGGAGTTCTTTTTTGGGTGGAATGGGTGAGTGGCTTAAACCACCAGTTTGCTAAACTGACGTACGAAGAAATTTGTACCGGGGGTTCGAATCCCTCTTCCACCGCGCTTCTAAGATCCTCATGATTAATTTCATGGGGGTTTTTTGTTTTAGGTGGTATTCTTTCTGTTTTTCTTAACCTTGGTTAAACCGAAAAAACGATGTTATGCACTTACAAAAACTAAGATTTCGAATGTATTTCACCAAGTGAAAACTCAAAAAAAGAAAATTAATTGAGATGTTGAATATCTAAAAATAAAGTATTTTCATATTTGGAAATCTACTAAAAAAACGCTCTTTTTTTATTGAATTTTCCATATGATAACCTTCAGCTTTAAATATAATAATCATTATCTTTGTTCCGAAAATTTAATTGGAATTGAAATGAAAGTTTTAAAGTTTGGAGGTACATCAGTTGGCTCTGCAGTTAGAATGAGGGGTGTTGCAGATATCGTTGTAAACGATGAGCCTAAGATTGTTGTTTTATCAGCCATGTCTGGTACTACAAATAGTTTAGTTGCAATTGGTCATAAATTGTACGCCGACGACAAGGACGGAGCAAAACAATTAATTTCTGAGTTAGAAGCTAAATATTATGATACTGTAAAGGAATTATACAAAGCAAATGAATTTCAGAATGAAGCCAATGCTGTTATAAAAGAGCATTTTGATTTTATGAAATCTTTCGCAGTTAATGTATTCAATTTATTTCAAGAGAGAGCATTGCTAGCTCAAGGAGAATTGTTAAGTACAAAAATGTTTCACCTTTTCTTAAAAGAAAATGGTGTTGAAAGTGCTTTATTACCAGCCTTAGATTTCATGAGAATTAATCGTGATGAAGAGCCTGATATGGATTACATCCGTGAGCACGCTGCAAAAGAAATAGCAAAAAGAGAGGGTATTAAATTATTTATCACTCAAGGTTATATTTGTAGAAACTCGTTTGGAGAAATAGATAATTTAAAAAGAGGAGGGTCTGATTATACAGCCTCTATTGTTGGTAATGCTGTGAAAGCTGATGAAATTCAAATTTGGACGGACATTAGTGGGATGCATAACAATGACCCTAGAGTTGTTGATAAAACTAAGCCAGTCGCCAAATTGTCATTTGATGAAGCTGCTGAATTAGCTTATTTTGGGGCTAAAATTTTACATCCACAATCTATTCGTCCTGCAGCACAATTGGGTATTCCAGTTAAGTTGCTTAACACAATGGATCCCTCGGCAAAAGGTACTACGATTTCTGAAGAAACAGATAATTCTAAAGGAATGGTAAAAGCTTTAGCTGCTAAAGGTGGAATAACAGCAATTAAGATAAAGTCGGCTAGAATGCTATTAGCCTATGGTTTCTTAAGAAGTGTATTTGAGGTTTTTGAAAGATTTAAAACACCAATTGATATGATTACAACTTCTGAAGTTGCTGTGTCCTTAACAATTGATGATACGACCCACTTAAAAGAAATTATTGCTGAACTAGAAGCTTTTGGTTCTGTTGAGTTGGATGAGGATCAAGCTATTGTTTGTATAGTTGGCTCGATGGTAAGTGAAACAGAAGGTGTTGCAGTTAAGTTATTTGAAAGTTTAAAAGAAGTTCCTGTAAGAATGATTTCTTACGGGGGAAGTAAGCATAATATTTCTGTTTTAATTGACGAGAAGTATAAACAGAAAGCGCTTCAGTCATTAAACGACGGGTTATTTACTTTTGAATAAATAAAAATTTAACAATTAAAGTAAAGTCCCGCTTAATAGCGGGATTTTGCATATACTTAATAAGTATAGTCATGAACAATTCAACTATTCTACAAAAAATTAAATCCTTACCAACACCATTTTATTATTATGATATGGAATTGTTGGAAAATACAATAGATACAGCTAAAAGAGAAGCGGATAAATATGGTTTTCATTTACATTATGCAGTAAAGGCAAATTTTAATGAGCCTGTTTTAAAAATGTTAGCTCAAAAAGGATTTGGTGCTGATTGTGTAAGTGGTAGAGAGGTACAAAAATCTGTTAAGGCAGGGTTTAACGCTAATGCTGTTGTTTTTGCTGGAGTTGGTAAAAGTGATGTTGAAATTGACGCAGCACTGGATTTAGATATTTTTTGTTTTAACTGCGAAAGTTTAATGGAGATTGAAGTAATTAACGAGTTGGCTAGTGCCAAAGGTAAAACAGCTCAAATTGCTTTAAGAATTAATCCTAATGTAAACGCAAACACACATAAATATATTACTACAGGTTTGTCTGAAAACAAATTCGGAATAAACATGTGGGAGTTGGATAGTGTTTTAGAAACATTAAATAACTGTCCGAATATCGAATTAATAGGATTGCATTTTCATATTGGTTCTCAAATTACAGATTTGAGTTCTTTTAAAAATTTAGCGACAAAAATTAATACGATTCAAGAATGGTTTTTCTCGCGTCAAATAATGGTTAAAGTGATTAACGCAGGTGGAGGACTAGGAGTTGATTATCACAATCCAGATGGTCAAATTCCAGATTTTTCGGAGTACTTTAAAATATTTAATGATTTTTTAGAGTTGCGTCCAGGCCAAGAAGTTCACTTTGAATTGGGAAGATCATTGGTTACCCAATGTGGTTCGTTAATTTCGAGAGCTTTGTATATTAAAAATGGGATTAAAAAGAATTTTGCAATTCTTGATGCTGGAATGACAGAGCTCATTCGTCCTGCTTTATACAGTGCGCATCATGAAATTGCAAATCTTACCTCTACTTCAAAAACAATTCTAAAATATGATGTTGTTGGACCCATTTGTGAGAGTACAGATTGTTTTGCGAAAGATTTGGAATTATCAGAAACCTCAAGAGGAGATATTTTTCAAATCAAATCTGCTGGTGGTTACGGAGAAGTAATGGCATCGGATTACAATTTAAAAACATTATATCCAGCTTTGTATTCGACAGAAATTTGATAATTAATAAAAATTAGATTAGTTAAAGCCTGTGATTTTTAATTGCAGGCTTTTTTCTTGAAACTTAATTAGAGTATTTTGATAATATTCTGTTCGCAAGAGTCAAAGTATGCCTTTGCGTTCCAGGTTTCCCGGGTAAAAGCTTTATCCTTATTAATTTAAGAAATAATGAAGTTCCTGTCACTTTTTAAGTGTTTTTTTATGAACTTTTACAGATGTTTTTTCACTGTTAGTAACTACTGAAAATTGTTGTGTTTTAATGTGTAAGGTGGATAATTGAATAATTAACTTTATCAACAAATATTCTCAAAATATGTTGAATAATGTTTAGTTACAATAGTAAAATTTGGTGGCGTTTTTTATTTAAGCCTAGTGGTTTCTTCTTTGAAGGTATGATTTGGAGTATTTTTGTTTACGGAATCTTTACAAGTGGATTAACATTACTTTATTTGTTTTTCCCCATTAAAGCTTTCCATATTCCAACTACGTTTCATACCGTATTAGGATTGGTAATTGGTTTGCTACTGGTTTTTCGAACGAATACAGCTTATGACCGTTGGTGGGAAGGCAGGAAGCAATTAGGAATGTTAGTAAATACATGTCGACATTTTACAATGAAGTCTCAAACTTATTTGTATGATAATAAAATGGTTGATTTGATTAAGGTTTACCCTTATATTTTAAAAGATCATTTAAGAGCACAGGATTACTTAGAGTTAAAATCAAAATCTGCAGGTTGGTTATTTGATGGCTTGCAAAAATCGAAACATAAACCCAATTATATTTTAATGCAGTTAAGTGAAAAATTGGCAATTGCTTTTAAAGATAAAACCATATCAGGTGAACAACTTATTATATTGGAAAATGAAATTGAAAAACTATCCAATATACAAGGAGCTTGTGAACGAATAAGGTTTACACCAATTCCGTTTGGTTACGCGGTTCACTTAAAGCGAATATTGCTAATTTATTTAATTACGCTGCCTTTTAGTTTTGTGAAAGCATTAGAGTGGTGGAGTATACCTTTAATGATGATGGTGTTTTTCACAATGATTGGAATTGAATTAATTGGGGAAGAGATCGAGGACCCATTTGGGACTGATATTAATGATTTACCAATTGATGATCTTCAGAATAAGATTGAAGATAATATTAATGAAATACAAAATGATTTTTAAGGTGAAAAAGCTTTTATTACCTCTGTTGGCTTTAGTATTGATGGGATGTGAAGGGAATCCATCTACCAGTATTAAGAACACTAAACATGTGGAAGTTATAAATCCAATGACTCAGAAATTATTGGGTGATTGGCAATCAGATTATCTTTTAAAAGATGGCGATGAAGTTCCTAGTGGACAAGCGTCTGTACTTTCATTTAAAAGAGAAGCTTTGTTTGAGATCTTAGGAATGGAACAAGGAGGTGAATGGAAGGTAAATGAAGATACACTGCAGATAACCACACAAACCACTGATGAGTTTTTAATTGTCGAATTAAGTGACACTGTTTTACATACTAAAGGAATTGGAACGGACACAACGGATTACTTTTTCAAAAGGGTGATGAAATAAATTATAGGATCTTTATGAATCAACCACTTGCAGAAAGATTACGTCCTAATTCACTAACCGAATATCTTGGTCAGTCTCATTTAATTGGGAGTGAAGGACCTATTCGAAAAGCGATTGAGGGTGATTTATTACCAAGTATGATTTTTTGGGGACCGCCAGGAGTTGGTAAAACCACTTTAGCCAATGTGATTTCAAACTCTCTAGATCGACCTTTTTATACTTTAAGTGCTATAAGCTCTGGTGTTAAAGAGGTGAGGGGAATTATTAAAAAAGCGGAGACGAACGGTTTATTCAATGGTGGGCAATCGCCTGTTTTGTTTATAGATGAAATTCATCGATTTAGTAAATCTCAACAGGACTCTTTATTAGGAGCAGTTGAAAAAGGAGTTGTTACATTAATTGGCGCAACTACTGAGAACCCTTCTTTTGAAGTAATATCAGCTTTACTATCTCGTTGTCAGGTATATATTCTCGAGCATCATTCTAAAGAAGAATTAGAAGGATTATTGCAGAGAGCAATGAAGGATGATATTGTTTTAAATAAAAAGACAATTGAGTTAAAAGAAACGGAAGCTTTACTAAAGTTAAGCGGAGGTGATGCACGTAAGTTGTTAAATAATTTCGAATTAGTTGTTAATTCCTTAGGAGGAGATAAGGTAGTTATTACTAATGATGCTGTTCAGAGACTTGTACAAAAGAATTTAGCGATTTACGATAAATCGGGTGAGCAACATTACGATATTGTATCTGCTTTTATAAAAGCGATAAGAGGGAGTGATCCTAATGCTGCTGTTTATTACTTAGCGAGAATGATAGAAGGGGGAGAAGACCCTAAATTTATAGCTCGCCGTTTATTAATATCAGCAAGTGAAGATATCGGGTTGGCGAATCCAACAGCTTTAATCATGGCGAATCAATGTTTTGATGCAGTCCAGAATATTGGCTACCCAGAATGTAGAATCATATTATCTCAAACAACTATTTATTTAGCTACTTCGGGGAAAAGTAACAGCGCTTATGAGGCAATTAATAAAGCGCAATCATTAGTTAAACAAACTGGAAATTTACCAATCCCTTTGCATTTACGAAATGCTCCTACGAAACTAATGAAGGAATTGAATTACGGCAAGGATTATGGTTATTCTCACTCTGGAGAAGGCAATTTCATCAATCAAGAGTTCTTTCCTAAGGAAATTAAGGGAACTCAATTATATAAGCCAGGAAATAATAATCGAGAAAATTCAATTAAGGATTGGTTGATGAAATTATGGAAAGGGAAATATTAATTTTGAGTTTATTGCAAGGAAATATTATTTAATGAGTAATTTAATGAACAGGATTCTCTTTGTCTAGTTCATCTAAATCTTTAGGTTTACCCAATAAATAAGTTTTGTTTTCTTTGTTATGTAAAAGGCGTAAAATATTCTTTTGATGCGTTAAGATAATTAAGAAAGCAACAATTGAGGAGAACATAATAAGTGATAAAACCTCAGTTTTGAAAACCAAAGCAATAAACAAAGGAAAAGCAACTCCAGCAATGATTGATCCAAGTGACACGTATTTTGTAACAATAAGTACCAGAATAAAAAGAACTAGGCTACAAAGCGCAGCTTGTGGATGAACTGCTAGTACAATTCCTAAAAGTGTAGCAATTCCTTTTCCACCTCTGAATCCAGCGAAAACTGGGAAGATATGCCCAACTACTCCACAAAATCCAAATGCTAATTTTAAATTCGTGTATGGGATTATTTCTGCAGGAAACGGTCCGTATTGAGTTTGAAACCAAACTAAATTTACAGCAATTGTTCCTTTGGTTATATCCAGTAATAATACTGGGATACCTGCTTTTTTACCAAGAACCCTAAACGTATTTGTCGCACCTGCATTACCACTTCCGTGTTCTCTAACATCAACTCCGTAAAATACCTTACCAACCCATACGGCAGAAGGCACAGAGCCTATAATGTAGGCTACGAACAATAAAGCTATGATAGTAATGCTCATAAAGACGTTAATCTTGCCTAAAAGTAGTAAATCAAAAGTTTCAATTCAATTAATTAAAACAGAAATATTAAACATTCAGGTTAATAATGATTTCATGGTAGACTGACTACTCTTTATAGTTAACCTTAAATGGTAAGTTATATCTATGTATTAGACCATTTTTACTATCTTACAAAGTGCTCAAAAAGGTTTTGATAATGATGTTGCTTTTTTGTTCGTTTTGTGACTTTATTAACGCGCAAGATGTCCATTTTACGCAATGGATGCATGCTCCGCATACCTACTCACCATCCTCAATTGGAGATTTTGATGGTGAATATAGGTTTCACGGGAATTACCGAAATCAATGGTCTTCAGTTACGGTTCCTTTTGTTACGTTCGCTTCGATGGCAGAGTCGAATACTGTTTTAAAAAATATTGCATTCTCTGGAGGTATAATATATGATATAACCGGCGATTCTAAATTTTCAACAACACAAATAAATTTAGGTAGCGGTTACAAGCTGCCTTTTATACCAGATTCTTTAGGTAAAATAAGATTGGGTATTCAGCCTACAATTACTCAAAAAAAAATAGATTTAGACGCGCTTATGTTTGATAATCAATACAATGGATTCTTTTATGATGGAAACTTGTCTAATGGCGAAGTATTACCAAGATTGTCAAGATGGTACTTCGATTTTGCTGTTGGAATTCAATACGATTTACAACTTACTAAAAGCGTGAAAGTGAGGACTTCCTTTGCTGGGTTTAATTTACTTTCTCCAAAACAAAGTTTTTTTAACAACAATAATATCCGATTAGATCGTCGTTTGAGTTTGCAAATAGATGGTGAGTATAAACTATACGGAAAGATTTTATTAAAACCAGGAGTTCAGTTTTCAAAACAAGGAGACTATTATGCTATAAATTTTGGTTCGTTAGTTAGTTATGATATGAGTAAATCCACATATTTTAAGCAAGCATTTTTTGCTGGGGTTTATTTTAGAACAGTTGATTCAGGTGACTTAATTGTTGGAATGGATTATGATAGATGGAAAGCAGGAGTAAGTTACGATATTAATTATTCAGGGCTTGTTCCTGCATCGAATTACCGAGGAGGTATTGAATTAGCTGTTATTTATATTATTCCTGTACCAAATAGAAGACCTAAATATAAAGTTTGCCCAGATTATTAATGAAAATTCTAATTGTAGCCATATTATTTTTCGTCAATTTCTTAGCGTTTAGCCAGGCTAAAGTATGGGTGAAATTTGGTGATGAAGCTTTAGAGGAAGGAGATAACTACGCTGCATCAAAATTTTATTTAAAAGCATTTGCTGAAGACTCTACTTATGAAGCTTTAGTTTTTAAGCTAGGCTTATCGTTTAAAGGATACCATAATTATAAAAAAGCGTTGGTATATTTTAAGAGAATTGAGAAGTCTCCTGAATTAAAATTGGTGCATCCAACTTATCAATTTCACATAGCTGAGATTTATAAAAATATTGGAGATTATGATAAGTCAGTATTGTTCTATAAAAATTATACTCGGAATAATGGCGTAAATACACGCTCTTTTGAGTACTTAAAGGCCAAAAATGAATTAAAAAACTATGATAAAGTACAATTACTTTTACAGGATACAGTAGATGTTGAAATTAAAAACTTAGGATTTGAAATAAATACAGGTGCTGCTGAATATTATCCTGTTTGGTTGTCTGATTCGACGATTCTTTACAGTGCACTAAAAACAAACAAGATCTCAAATGAAGGTGTTGTTGAAGATGAAAACTACCTTATTAGAATTTATAGTGGAATTTTAAAAGATTCTATTTGGCAATCCGATGAAGTTATTGATTTAAAGAAAGGGACGATTAATAAATCATACACTGATGGGTGTATTGATAACAAAGAGATAGGCGCATTTTACTTCTCAAAAGAAAATTCAGAAGGAAATTATCAAATTGTAAAAACCAAATTTACAGCGATAAAAGGGAAGTCACAATCTGGTACTCAATTGAAAATGGATTCGATTGTTTCAGTGATTTTTTCGTTCGACGATTATCTTTATAACTTTAGAAACCCATTTGTTATTAATGTGAGTAATAAAAAGTATATGCTTTTCTCATCCGATAGAAAAGGAGGGAGAGGGCAGATGGATTTGTGGTACTCGGAATTTAAAAGAGGCGTTTGGGGTACTCCTAAAAACTTGGGGAATAAAGTAAATTCCCCTGGTAACGAAGTTGGTCCAAATTATAATTTAAAAACACTTAAATTTCATTTCGCATCCGATTGGCATTATAACTTAGGTGGTTTTGACGTGTTTGAAGCAATTGGCGTTTGGAAAAGACCAACTTCAATAATAAACAAAGGAATTCCATTAAATTCAAAAGCTAACGATTTATATTATGCTCCTAGGGGTTTTTTAAAAGGAATGTTTACATCTGCTAGAGCTGGAACAACAACAGATAAAGATGCAGTTTGTTGTAACGATTTATATAGTTACGCTTATCCAATTCCTCAACCTCCTAAAATTGATACAACTATTTTGGCTTCGAAAGAAGAGGTGCTTTTGCGCTTACAAAAGATGGTAGAAGAGTACCACGTGACATTGTACTTTCATAATGATCGGCCAAACCCTAATAATTGGGATACAATTACACCATTAACTTATTTGGAATCTTATGAAGGTTATTTGGATAGTATGCCCACTTATTATATTGAAAATTCACTTGGACTGCATGGTGAAGACTCTGTAAAAGGGTGTAAACATATTCAAGATTTTTTTGATGATTATGTACATAAAGGCGTTGAAGACTTGAGGGTGTTTTTAGATGAGTTAATTAAAGAGTTGGATTCCGGCTCAAAAATTCAGTTATCCGTTAAAGGATACGCATCCCCATTGGCCAAATCCAATTATAATGTAAACTTGACTTTAAGAAGAATTAACAGTTTAGAAAACTATCTCGAGCGACATCCAAGTGGTCGTTTTGGTAATTACTTAAATGGAGCTGCAAAAAATGGTGGACTTTTAAAAATTGTCAAAATTCCTTTTGGTGAAAACAGATCCGATACTGTTGTCAGTGACGATTATTATAATACCAGGCATTCTGTTTATAGCAAAGAGGCTAGTTTGGAACGTAAAATTGAGATTATTAATTTGACGCTTATTGAGGATTTAGGTCCAAAAATGAATTATGAAATTAATTTGGATTCAGCAATTACGAGCTATGATTTAGGAATGCTAGATACAAATGAATTCTCTTGGCGGTTTAACTTAGTAAATAGCTCAGATAGCTTAATCAAAATTGTAGGAATTGAACCCGGGTGCCATTGTTTAAAACCGAAAAGAAAAACATTGGAAATAGAGACTAAGGAGATAGAACCTTTAGATATAGATTTTGATTTAAAAGGTTATTCAGGCAAGTTGGGGCGTAAAATAGAATTAACCTTAGCTAATGGTGAAAAAAGGATTTTGATACTTTATATGGAGTTGAAATTACAGATTGATTAGATGTTTTTTGAATTGCTTAACAGTAATTCAAAAAATGAAAAATTTATGAATATATTTGTGACCAAGAAAACCAATATTGATTATGGCAAACGGAATTTTAAAAGGAAAAAAAGGAATAATTTTCGGAGCATTAGACGAAAACTCAATCGCATGGAAAGTCGCTGTTCAAGCTGCTGCTGAAGGTGCTGAATTTGTTTTAACTAACGCGCCAATTGCTTTAAGAATGGGTGCTATTAACAAATTAGCTGAGGAAACTGGAGCTAAAATTATTCCTGCTGATGCAACTTCAAATGATGATTTGGAAAAACTATTTACCGAAAGTGTTGAGATTTTGGGGGGTAAAGTTGATTTTGTTCTTCATTCAATTGGAATGTCTCCAAACGTTCGTAAGAAAAAGCATTATACAGATTTAAATTACGATTTTTATCATAAAACATTAGATATATCAGCCCTATCTTTTCATAGAATGTTAGCTGCTGCTAAGAAATTAGATGCAATTAACGAGTGGGGTTCTGTTGTTGGATTATCATATATTGCTTCTCAAAGAACTTTCCCCGATTACTCGGATATGGCTGAAGCTAAGTCTGTTTTAGAGTCTATCGCACGTAGCTTCGGTTACCACTACGGAAACGCTAAGAAAGTAAGAGTTAACACTATTTCTCAGTCGCCAACTATGACAACTGCAGGAAAGGGTATTAAAGGATTTAATGGTTTCTTTAACTATGCAAATGAGATGTCTCCTTTAGGAAACGCTCCTGCTGAAGATTGTGCAAATTACGTATTGTCATTATTCTCTGACTATACAAGATTTGTAACCATGCAAAACCTTTTCCATGACGGAGGTTTCTCTAATACCGGAGTAAGCCAAGTTGTAATGGATAAGTTTGAAGATTAAGTAATTACTTTTTTTAATAATATTAAAGGCTCAAATCGTTTAAGGTTTGAGCCTTCTTATTTACAGGATGTTTATTATTAAAAGTAGCGGTTGACTTTTAATAAGATTAAATAAATCAGTAATTACTAATCTTTAGATTTTGGGGGTGTTTTTTTTGTAGGCCTACAAGAAGATGATTATTGTTTTAAGGATTTTTTTTGAGCTTGTCGAGAATGAAAGGGTAGGATAATTTCCAAAACTTAACATCTGATTTTTATTTAACTTAATAGTGTTAAAGGCCTTTTGAAATTTATCATTTTACATTAATGATGAAAGGATTAATCTTGTGAAGAAAGTAAATATGAATAATTGTACTAACTACTCAATAATGATTGAAGTTTGAAAAGGTTTTTGTTAACTTATTCCATTAAATAAGTTAAAATATCGGATTGTTTTTTTATCCGATCATAATATGCGCATCTGGATACTTGTATCGGTTAGTTTTAACCTTCTTGCTAAGTGCCATTATTAGCATTAAAGTTCCTAGTCTTCCAATAAACATAGATAAACTTAGGATAACTAATCCAAGATCAGAAAACTCTTGTGTAACCCCCATTGATAAACCAACAGTAGAAAATGCACTAAATTCTTCAAAAACTAACTCAAGAATTTTTATTTTTCCATTTGTTAAAGCAGCACCTTCTGTAATCGTTAAAAGAAAAATCCAAATAAATAGGTTTAACAGAGTGAAAAGTAATATTGCATATGCTTTAATTAGTAAATCGTTGGCGATGTTTTTATTGTACAATTCTGCATTTTTCTTACCTCTTATAGTAGTATATACTGATACAATAAGGAGCGTGAATGTGCTTGTTTTTATACCACCTGCAGTAGAACTTGAAGAACCTCCAATAAACATTAATACAAGCATTAATATAATTACAGGAATGGCTAAAGTCCCAGTGTCAATTGAAGCAAAACCTGCCGTACGGTTAACAATTTGAAAACCTGCAGAAATGAATCGTTCGAAGAAGTTTTCCGCACCAAATAAGCCAGTGTTCCATTCAAGTAAAAGGAATACAATGATACCGAATATTAATAAATGAGTATTACTAACCAATCCAACTCTAGAGCCAATATCTAGTTTCTTCCAAGGTTTCATCATACGTTCTCTTAAGTCTTTGATGTTTAAAATATCTATAATTGTGACAAAGCCTAAAGCCCCTAAAAATATTAAAACGCCCATTATGCTTAGTACAGGGTAACATTGTGCAATTGCTGGGTTTGTTATTCCGCCTTCAAAAAGTGAAATACCCGCGTTATTAAAGGCACTTACAGAGTGAAATATGGAATAGAATATTCGATCAGAAACTAATGCGATTTCAGATGTTTCGGGTAGTAGAAAAAATAAACAGATAGAACCTACTAGTTCAATTAATGAGGAGATAATGAATATTTTTGTAAAAAGTCCTTGCGCACTTTGGTAGTTGGATTTGTTTACGATGTCTTCAATGATATCGTGTTGCTTAACACCAATCCCAAAGCGTGAGAAAACAGCCATGAAAATACCAAAGGCAACAATATTTAAGCCTCCAAGTTTTATTAAAAACATTAATACTAATTGACCTTGAAAAGTGAAGAACGTACCCGTTTCTTCAACCATTAATCCAGTTACACATGTTGCGCTAGCAGAAGTAAAAATGGCATCAATAAAGTCCCAATCTGAATCTACTGAAGCATTCGTCATTTCGGGAAGCATTAGCATTCCTGCTCCTCCGAATATAATTCCTGCGAAGATTAGGATAAAAAGTATTGCAGGATTTAAACGAATCTTAGATAAGTTTATATTAATTTTTCCAACTTCGAAATAGGCTAAAATTAACAAGTAACTCTGCATAAAGATTACATACCAGCCTTGAGGATTATTTGATCCAAGAGATTTAAATAAACCTTGCAGTAGATTGGAATCGAAAAAATAGAATCCAGTTGCATCAATTGTAAGTAGTAGGAGTAGAACAAATTCGTGCCATGAATTTTTCAAAAAATCTTTAACGTCAAAAGAGTAAAGAATTCGAACAACATAACTTAAAACGTAATAACCGAATAAGCCTTTGAAATAGGAAACTAACTTTTCGTTTTCAGCATCATTGTGCTGGAAGCCATAGTAGTAAACCATTAAGCCCAAAGCGAAAAATCCAATTATTACACTTATGAATCTTAAAGACCGAAGAGTGACATTTTTGTTGTTATATAAAAACAACTTAGTTCTTTCTTCTATATTTCGGAGAATTCCCATTATGCTTATGTTCTTTTAAGAAACTCTTTTTTGAGCCTTTCCTTATTAATAGGAACAACTCCTACTTCTTCACAAACAAGTCCTCCAGCTAAATTGGATAATGTAACTAATTCTTTTCCTCTAACACCTTGGCTAAATGCAAGCGCAGCAGTAGAAATCACAGTGTCACCTGCGCCAGATACATCAGAAATATTTCTAATTTCAGCAGGGATATGCGATTGTATTTTGGGGTTGTATAACATAACGCCATGTTCAGATAGCGTTACCATTACATTTTCGATATTATTGGATTCACTAAACTTTTCAGCATGTTCCATCAATGATTTAATATCTCCTTTTTTAATATCTTCCTTTAATCCAGAGGTAAACTCTTTAAAGTTCGGTTTGAATAAAGTAGTTCCTTGATAATTTTGAAAATTATCTTTTTTAGGATCAACACAACTTGGGATTTTTTTTTCATTTAGTAAATGAACAATTGCTTGAATATTATTAGCGTTTAACAATCCTTTATCATAATCTTCAAAAATTACAACATCAATTTTTTTTGTGCTGATTATGTTTTTCACACGATTTATCAAATCTTTAGAATCCAATTCTGATATTGGTTCTAAAACTTCTTCATCAACTCTTAACATGTGATGACTAGAACTTATAATTCTTGTTTTACAGGTTGTTAATCGTTCGTCACTTTGAATAATTCCTTCAGTAGATAAATGTTGATTTTCTAAAACTTCATTAAATACTTTTCCTTTTACATCGTTTCCAATGATACCACAAAGAATAGGAGTAGCTCCTAGCGCTTGAATATTTAAAGCTACGTTTGCTGCACCCCCTAATCTGTTTTCTCGTTTTTTCGCCTCAAAAACGGGAACAGGAGCTTCAGGTGAAATTCTATTAACGTTTCCCCATATGTAGGCATCAACCATTACGTCACCAATTATTAAACAATTTAAATTGTTAAAACCGTCGAAAATTTCGTTGACTTCTGAATTTGTCATAAAGATTAAATCTTGCGACAAATTTAATTATAAATAACCTAAATTCAGTTGGATTAAGGGTTCAATTAATCTACAATGAAGGAATTAAGAGTTTTTAATCGAAAGATTTTTTAGATAGATTATTGCACTTGGCCCCTCGTTAAAAAGTAAGTCTAAAATACTTAGGTTTTCTTGGAAACCATGTTTTTCTTCAAATACTTGAATATATCTAGTACAATCGACTAAGCATTCTTTTTTAGGATGTAAGATTAATCTTAAATCTTTTTCTTGATATGGAAGGAACTCTTCTGTCAAGGAGTGTTTACAATCTAATTGTAAGCAGTGCTTAATAATTCCAAGAGCTTTTAAATTAAGATCTTTTAGGTATTTAAATTCTTCAAGAAAAAGCGGAGCTAAAAGATCTTCATAATAATAAAAGAAGGGTGAGTTTTTATAAGCACTTGTTATGGATCTCCAGTGATGATTTTGCCAATTGTCGTGGTAAGCAATTTTTATTTTATCCATTCCTGTTTTTTCGCGTCCTTTTAAAACTAACGGAACCGTTAACCTTAAGGTTCCGTTTGCTCCATAAATTTCACATCGGTTTCGGTAGCTTTGTTTTACAAAATGCTCTTTAGCTTCATATTTTATGGTTTCATTTTGAGCTAAAAAAGTATATTCCTCAACTGGGCCAAAATAGGAGATAGGTAGTATCATGGTTAAGCTTTTTCTTCAGTTTTTAATCCTTTTTTTTTCTTCCACCATTTGTTGGCGAAATATAAAGCAAGACCTCCAATTAAAAATTCCCATTTGTATGATCTTGAAAGCCCTTCTGGAGATACGAAAGAACAAATACGATCCCATCTTATTTTTTTATCAAAGTCAGCCCAAGTATAATCGGGGTCCATTGATAACCAAACAAAAACTGCTTTCCCAACTACGTGATTAAAAGGAACAAATCCCCAAGCTCTTGAATCGGCAGAAGCATGGCGGTTATCTCCCATTGCAAAGTAGTAACCTTGCTTGAATGTATATTTGTTTGTTTTTTGATCTCCCACAAAAATAATATCGTCATTTTCGTTAACAAGTTGACTGATTTTACTTTTATTAAAAGTTGTTTCCTCAGGAAACATAACTAGCAACTTCTCTTCAGTTTTTTCAAGCTCCTCAACTAATTCATTCGAAATAAAATTATTTAGCTTACTATAAAATTCTTTGAACGCTTTTTTATTGTGTTTCTTTTGCGCTAATTTACTTGGTAGATGTTCGAACTCAGTTCTCATTAAAAACTCATCCGACCATTTATTAATAAATTCAGGTATTTCAATAAAGTTTAAGGACGCTTTAAGATCTTTCATTAAAGTAACCGAGAATCCATTTGCTACATCTCTTTCAATTTCATAGTCACGAACCTTTGATTTGGAGAATTTTCTGCGGCTGAAGTTGGTGAGAAATGTATGGTTTTTAACTAAAGTTGAAGAGCTAAATATTTTTTGACCCTCATAAACTTCAATTACCCTCTTGTAAACAGGTAAGTTAGCATGTGTTAGTTTTAATTGGTCTCCAGCTTTTGGAAGATAAATCGGACCGTAGTTGTCTTTATTCCAATGTGGGTAGTCACTGTTTACAGTTCCTGTTTTTCTAATATACTCACTTTGCTGTCTGGAGTATTCTATTGGGAATACAGAATTTCCAATTCCGCCATACATTTTAGATAATTGATGAAAGAATGTAGGCCTATTATCTTTTTGAAATGGCTGAATAAATGACTCTTTTGTTAGTTCATTGGCTTGTTTTTCTGAAATATGAGCTTGAAAAGTATTTGAATTCGGAAATCCAACATCTTTCATATTTAAATCATGCTCTCTTGCCCATCTTGAAGTTTTATTTTTGTCTTTTGTTTTAAAAAATCGCTGATGCTGCGCTGTTTCTGCTAGTGGTAATAAACTACCGTTAATAAAAACAGAGTCATTATGTACTTTAAGTGTATCCCCGGCAATTGCGATACATCGCTTAATGTAATGTTCTTTTTTATCGTTTGGTCGATAGTCTTCCATTGGGTAGTTAAAAACAAAAATGTCATTGTTTTTAACATCTTGAATTCCAGGGAATCTAAAATATGGTAATTCAATCCAGTCTAAATATGCCGGCAATTCTAATACAGGCATAGAATGATGCATGAAAGGGAAAGCAAGTGGGGTTTGTGGGGTTTTAGGTCCGTAATGTAGTTTTGAAACGAAAAGGAAATCACCTGTCAGGAGTGTTTTTTCCATCGAAGAAGTAGGGATTTGAAAAGCCTCAATTGTAAATGTTCTAATAATAGTGGCTGCAATTACGGCAAAAAATATCGCTTCACTCCATTCCCTTGTTTTACCTTTAACTGCATTGGTATAATCAACGGGGCCAATATATTCTAGTTCTTTTGTTAACGCAATGTAGGGCAGGAATATATACCCTAAAATAGAACCCAAAACATGTTCAACTACGTTCCGTCTTCCAAAAGAATTCATTAAATCTACAATCATTCCTATCCCAACAACAATATTCACAACAGGAATAAATGTTAGGATTAACCACCATTTTGGTTTTTTAATTAATTTCAGCCAAATTAACGTAGAGTAAATAGGTACAAAGGCTTGCCAGAATTTATAATCAGCTTTTTTAAAAAAAAGTCCTAATCCAATTCGGATTCCAAGCCACATTATTATTAAAACAATTGAGGTTAATTCCATAGTGTAAAACTAATCAATTAATCAAATCTTTAAATGTTAAAGATCAATAAGATATTAAGATTGGAAAAAAGGGCGAATGAGTATTCGCCCATAATATTATAACATAATAATTCCTTCTTTTATGAATCGAGCATATTCCTTAGCAAAGTAGGTGATTATAATATCTGCACCAGCCCTTTTTATGCTAAGTAATGCCTCGGGCATAGCAGTTTCGTAATCTAACCAACCATTGTTAACGGCGGCAGTTAACATTGCGCATTCACCACTTACGTGGTAAGCTGCTATGGGGAGGTCTGAATTTTGTTTTAATAATTGGATAATATCCAAGTAGTTTAACGCCGGTTTGATCATTAGATAATCAGCCCCCTCAATTGTATCTAATTCTGATTCTCTTAAAGCTTCAGTAGAATTGGCAGGATCCATTTGATAAGATTTTTTGTCACCTGCTTTTGGAGCAGAATCTAACGCATCTCTAAATGGTCCGTAAAAGGCACTCGCGTACTTAGCAGTATAACTCATAATGGCTACATCTTTAAAACCGTGTACATCTAATTCTTCTCTGATGTAACCAATTCTTCCATCCATCATATCACTTGGCCCGATAATGTCAATTCCAGCTTCAGCCTGGGCAACTGCCATTTTACCTAAGATAGGAAGCGTTTCGTCGTTCAAGATTTTTCCATCTCTAACTAAACCGTCATGTCCATCGCTACTGTATGGATCCATTGCAACATCTGACATTAAACAAACCTCAGGAAACTGTTGCTTTATTGTTTTGATGGCTTTTAGGTAAAAGTTGTTATCGTTATAGCTATATGTTGCTGTTGAGTTTTTGTGACGATCATCAACAGCGGGGAATAAAACGAATGACTTAATTCCCAATGAAATACACTCAGAAATTTCACCCAGAAGTAAATCTAAACTCCAACGGTAATTTCCAGGAAGAGATTTAACTTCAATTTTTATGTTTTCTCCATCTACTAAAAATAGAGGGTAGATAAGGTTTGAAGGACGTAAAATGGTTTCTTTAACCATATTACGAATTGTACTCGAAACTCTATTTCTTCTCGGTCTTATTAACATGTTGGCTATTTTTAATATTCTTCTTTAAGTTTTGTTATATCTTCTTTCAAGCGATCTAATTCATCATAATCTGTTCCGTCGTAAAAACCACGTAAACGTTTTTCCTTATCAACTAAGACTAAATTCTCCGTGTGAACAAAGTCTGAGGGGCCACCATCTCCAGAGTCGGTTGCTGCGAAATAATGCATTCGTGCCAACTCATAAATATGTTTTCTTGGTGCAGTTGTGAAATGCCATTTCTGATGATTTTGCACATCAAATTTATCAGCATAGGCTTTTAGAACAGGAACTGAGTCTTTTTCGGGCGTAACAGAGTGCGAAAGGAACATAATTTCGTCATCATTTAAAAATTCCTTGTAAACACTTTTTAGATTTCCAGTCATAGCTGGACAAATACCCTCACAGGTAGTAAATATGAAACAGGCAACATATATTTTATCCTTGAAATTATCGGGAGTGATTGTTTTGTTTAATTGGTTGGTTAATTTAAAATCTCCAACACGGTGATTCCTCATTTCGCCTCTAACAGTTTTATCCACAAGTTGTGGGTTTATATCGCTAGGGTTATAAATAGGTAAGTTAGGTTCGTAATGTAATGATACATATACAATGGCACCACCACTACCTATTATCAAAATTAATAATAGGAATCTAAGTATGTTTTGCTTCATTATAATTTTGTTTTATCATTATTGTTACAAAGTTAAGCCCCCTTTTGCTAATTGAAGCAACCATTTGTGTATTTTTACCGTTCATTATAATAGATGGTTAAATTTTTTTTCATAACGATAGGCTTTTTAATCGCTTTCATTTCTTGTGGAAGTCCTGAGAAAATTGTAACCAAAAACACAAAATTATCAGAAGCGTGTAATCTTAAAATTATTTTATCTGGTAAATCTCCAGATGTACAGTTTAAGTTGTTTGTAAAAGCAAATGAAAAATTTGTGACCATTGATCGTCAGATTAACATGTTAGATGATAAAAAAGATGAGTTTTCTATAAGTTCTTACTTAGGAGGTAAAGTTTCTTGTGAGTTGCAAACTAAAGATTCTTATGGTCCTGATGTTCAGTTTGATTTGTTTGTGAACGGTAAACTTTGGCAAACTCAAAAAGGAAAATACAATCCTAAGTTGGAAGGTGTGATACCATCTAATTTTTAAGAATTAATTAAATCTCATTTAAATGTTGTTTCAAAACTAATAAAGTACGATATTTGTCTGCTTAAATCATTTATTAATTTATTATCGGTTACGCGTAACCAAACATTAAAGATTATGGCAACAAAAATTAGATTGCAAAGACACGGTAGAAAAAGTGCTCCATTGTTTCACATTGTAGTAGCAGATTCGCGTTCTAAAAGAGATGGTAAGTATATTGAGAGATTAGGTTCTTACAATCCAAACAATGATCCTGCAACAGTATCATTGAATTTTGATAGTGCAGTTAAATGGGTTGGTACAGGAGCTGAAATGAGTGATACTGCTCGTTCAATTCTTTCTAAAGAGGGAGTTCTTTTAAAAAATCACCTAGTAGGTGGTGTTAGAAAAGGAGCCTTAACTGATTACCAAGCTGATGCTAAATTTGCAGCATGGCAAACAGAAAAAAGTACTAAAGCTGACTCATTAAATAAATCTAATGATGAGGCAAAAGTTAAAGCCGAAAAAGAAGCTTTAGCTAACGAAACTAAAATAAAAGAGGCAAGAGAAGCTGCTGTAGCTGCAAAGTTACTAGAGGCGCAAGCTGCTGTTGAAGCCGCTGAAGTTGAAGCTGCTGCACCGGCTGAAGAGGCTGCAACTGAGGAGGAAGCACCTACGGAAGAAGCTGCTGAATAAGCTAATCTGCTCAAAAAATTGAAAGGCTACTCACTTGAGTAGCTTTTTTTATGTGCTCGTATTTTTTTACGTTCAAGTATAGTCCTTACAATTTTTTTGTGCTATACGCCATGCGAATAAATAAATTCCTGAAAGACACGAATTAAGGAGCGTGTAGAGTCCTTTATCTATGTACAAAAGATTGGGTCTAAGACCATGTTTCTTAATCAATGCAAATACAGCTTTTGTTATAGGTTGAAAATTGATTTAAAACTTGAGAAGGCAAGCCGATGTCATTGCTTTTTAATGATCTCGTAAATATTTCATTATTCACTTTTTCAGTGTATTTCGAAAAGAGCGAAGTAATTATTCCATAATCATTGTTTTTGATATTGTAAATGAGGCTGGATTCCTTACATGAAAAGTTAAAATTTTTAATTCTAATTTCTCTAATTTTTTGATTATTTATTGTTTTAAAATTAATTTCCATGTTTTTGATGTCATAAACAATCGACCAACTTCCTGATATTTTAACTTTATTTAAAATATTGAAAGAATATTCAATTGCTTTGCTATTATTTTGAGTTTCAAAGCTATTAACCATTTTAAGAGCTGTACTAAATCTACAGGTTTGATTTTTTGAATGTTTATTTACAGATTTTAAATACAGATCGTTTTCTAAGACAGGTGTTGGCAAATTGGTTCCTTTGTAGGTCAAGATTCCTTCAATGCTAAATTCAATTACAACCGAATTACCTATACTGTCGCAAATCAAAAAGTGGAGGTGTTGATTAATTTGTTGAATGCCAATTTTATGTGTACTTTCTATTACCTCGCGTATAGACTTTGAATTGTCTAGCTGATATTGAACCCATTGAAGTTCATTCACAGCAGATTTCCCTTGTAAAGCAGGGTAATTACCATCTACAAGCATAAGTTCAACTACTAACCCTTTTTCATTTATTCCTCCAAAAGGAAACTCTTTACCGAATTGATTAAAAGTAACACTACCATATTTTGATATCCATTTAGCCGGTTTTTCAGGAGGAAATATTAAAGCTTCTTTTTGAATTCCTTTTTTATTAACTACAATTATTCCGTCTTCAGAAACCCAATCTAAATTCCTCCCAAACAAAAGTGAACTATCATTTTTCAAAACGAAAGTAGTGCACGTAAAACCCTTTACACTAAAAAGGAATAGTACTACAATTAAAAATAAATTTCTGATATTAGTATATATAAGTGAATAATTATTTAGGCCTATTAATTTGTTAAGGTGTCGATTTTAGAACTCTTGAAGTGAAAAATTCAAGTAGTTTTTTTGCGTATTCTTGGTGAGCTATGCGACTTGGATGGCTATCAAAAGGTCTATTCGTAAATTCTTTTTTATTTAAATCCACAGCAATATCCACAAATGGAATTTGGTAAGTGGAACTAAACTCTTTAATGTAGGTTTTGTCGCCCCATATGTTAGTTATAAGTAGCTGAATATTCTTTTGTTTACACAGTTTAACAATCTTCTTTAAGAGGAGTGTAGTAACTTGTTGGTCATTTTTCGATTGATCTCTAAAGTGTTCAATTTTCTTTTGTAAATAGAATATAAATGCCAATTTTCTAGCGAGTGGCCATGGATTGTAAATTACTTTCGATTGATTTATAATGATTTCTCCATCTGAATCAATAATTCCGAATGGTTGGTTTAAGTCACCGAGATGATTTGAAGACGAAACAAGCCTTCTACGAAAATAAGAGAAAACATTACGATCAAAATGAAAATTTGCGTGATTTAATACAACGATTTCAGGCTGGATACTTTTCTCTAAAGCCTTTTTTAATTGAAGATAAAAATGTATTGTACCATAACCACTAGTTCCCCAGTTAACAATTTTATGTTTTTTTAGTTTTGACTGAATAATCCAAGGGAAAGTTTCCTGATCGTTTACAGACCAACCGTGCGTAAAGGAACAGCCCATTATCCAAATCTCAGGACGCATCAAAGAGTCCTTTTCATATTGCGTAATTCTTAAACCTAAAGTATCATGGCTACTCGAAAAAGAAAAGTTCTTTTTAAGTTTAATATCAAATTTACCAGGCTTGTGTTTGTATCCCAATAAACTGTCTTTGTCATAAAATCCGCCAGATGGGGAGACAGTGACTTCAGGCGGGATGGATTGATAAGGGAGGTAGTTTTTTACTCTAAAAATACCTTCAACTATAAATAATAAACAAATCAAAATTAATACGTTGATTAAGAGTTGTTTGCTAATTTTATTGAATTTTGACTTCAAAGGATAACTTTTGCTATAATTTCAAGTGAATTTAGTAAAAAAGAAGCTTAATAATTTTAGATAGACTGTTTTATAACTTGTTTTAAGACAAAAAGATAAGATTTAACAATAGACGTTATTTTGCGTATTTTTAGAGGCATAGCCAGTGAATTTAATTGCTACGAATCAAACGATTTTAATTTAGATAGTAATTAGCAATTGTAACTAGATTATCTACAACAAAAATATTAACGACTAAATCATAATACGGTTTACTTTATTTGCTATTTTCTCACAACAAGATATTTTTGAAGTTCGAACGATAAGCATAGATTATTACATCCTAATTTTCACGAATAGGCTTTATTTGTTTATTATATATAACCAAATAGTTACGGTGAACATATAATTTAAAAAGTTAATTGGTCTTAACTTTGTTTTACTCTTGCAAAACTGGTTAAAAATTGTTTATGGAAAATGGGAGATGTTTTTGAAGTATACTCAAAATACTTTAGGTACTTTCCGCAATATTTCTGTTTGTTTTTTATGAGTAGGACCAAGCCAATTTATTAAGTAGAGGACTTATTTTTTTTAAGTTAACAATACTCTTAATTTGCCTTGTGCTGGAAATAGAATAATTCTTTACACTTTACTCTGCTAGCTCTAGCTTGATAATTCTGTTAAATAAATTGTCTTTAATATAAGATAATCGAATTACTTGGCCGTCTTCACAGATCACTCCACCTAAAGAACAAGTGTGATGATAACCATGTATCCTATGGTAATCAGAATAAATAAATTTAACCCCGTTAACTTTGAATGATTCTCCAGATGAGTGATTTTTATCGTCTAAGTGTTTAAAGTTGGTGACTTTACCTTCAACCACAAGCGTTTCTCCTTTTTCTATCGCTTTAATAGTATCAGCGTATCCTGTATATTCCAGAGTGGTAGCAAATATTGAAACCCCACTTGAAAATATTGTTAGTATAATTACCCAAACCCTAAACTTTTTAATTTTTTTCTTAAAAAGGTAGGAGATTAATAATATCCCAGCCATTGGGATTAGCATTTTATCAGCCCATGAAAAAGTATTGGGGTCGTTTAGAAAGTCGTATACTAGTTTAAAATCATTCAAAATCTAAAGTTGCTTGAGAAGTAGCGGAATCGTCACCGTCTTCAGGTTTATCTTCTTTAATTTCATCTCCAAATTCCATTTCTGGAGCAGGAATTGGATCCGATAAATTTATTAACTTAACACTTGCGGTAGTGAGTCTTTTTCCTATGGCTTTCAAGCCTTTAGTGGAGATAAATTCTTCAACATTAATTGTTTCGGGTTTTTTTTCTTTCCCCTTTATTTTTTTAAAAACAATTTCAATCATCGGCTTCCAATCTGTAGACGTAATCTCCAAATAAGACTTTTCATGTTCGGTAATGAAAGAAACTTTTCTGTCAGTAATTTCTACTAAGAAACGTTTAATGTTAAACTGACTTTTTTCGCCATCAAAGTATACTACACTTAAGGGTTTATCAGGATTTAACTTTTCAATAGTGAGCATCTCCTCATCAAAGTGATTCGATAAATCAAAACTGTGAAGTTTATAGGATCCGTCAGAGTTAATGGTTAAGATTTTGTCTTCTCCTTTAAAGTCACCAAGGAATTGGCCACGTTCGTCTGTGTTTAACCTCCTAACCGTTTCATCATACCATATTTTACGAGCAGCTAGCGTGCTAACACCACTTTCCTTAAGGGTGACTTTCTTGACAGGGTATTTCGATAATGTATTACCTTGAGTCGCTCTACCTTTTATAGCTAAAGGACTAAAGTCATAATCAAAATTAAACTTCTTAACTCCAGGTATTGGTTTTAAAATAACATTTACAACTTCAGCTTCTCCATTAGGATTAGCGGTAAAGTAGGCTACTTTTGATCCAGGAGTACCTTTAGTGATATTGTATTCTTTATCCCTTGTAATAGAGTTTACTAAGAAACGCTTAACCATTACGCGACCTTTTTTACCATCTTGGTAAATAGTGTTGTAAACAGTTCGCTTATCGCCTTTTTTCCAAACACCAATGTGAATAATTTGCTTACCAAAGAAAGCTTTGTTTTGAATTTTGGAAACCATCATGGTACCATCAGCTGTAAAAACGATAATGTCGTCTATGTCAGAACAGTCTATAACAAACTCATCCTTCTTCATACCAAAACCAGCAAATCCTTCTTCTCGGTTAACGAACAATTTTTGATTTGCTACAACAACCTTCGAGGCGTCAATGTTTTCAAAAGTCCTGATCTCAGTTTTTCGTTGCTTATCCGCTCCAAACTTCTTCTTTAAAGATTTAAAATAATCAACGGCGTAGTCGATAATATTATCCAAATCATATTGGATTTGCTTCATTTCTTCTTCAATTCTGTTTATTGCTTCATCAGCTTTAAAAGCATCAAATTTAGAAATACGCTTAATCTTTATTTCTGTTAATCTAACAATATCTTCTTCGGTTATAGTCCTGTTAAACAGATTTTTATATGGTTTTAAGCCAATGTCGATTGCTTCAATTACAGCTTCCCAAGTTTCACACTCTTCGATATCGCGGTAAATTCTATTTTCAATAAAAATCTTTTCTAATGAGTTAAAGTGCCAATGCTCGTTCAACTCACCTAGTCTAATTTTTAATTCTCTAATTAATAATTGTTTAGTGCTTTCTGTGTTTTGTTTTAAAATTTCAGTAACACCCAGAAATTTTGGACGTTCCTCCGAAATTACACCTGAGTTAGGAGAGATGCTCGATTCACAATCTGTAAAAGCGTAAAGCGCGTCAATCATCTTGTCTGGAGAAATATTCGGGGCAAGGTGAATAATAATCTCTACGTTAGCAGATGTGTTATCTTCAACTTTTTTAATCTTAATTTTACCTTTATCGTTTGCTTTTAATATACTGTCTATAAGTGAGCCTGTAGTGGTTCCAAAAGGGATTTCAGTAATTACTAATGTTTTTTTATCTTCCTTTATAATTTTAGCTCTACATCTAATTTTCCCCCCACGTATACCATCGTTATAATTACTTACATCGATCATTCCTGCAGTAGGGAAATCAGGATATATAGCTATTTTTCTGCCTTTTAATCTTGCGATAGAGGCGTCAATTAATTCATTAAAGTTATGTGGTAGAATTTTACAAGACAAGCCAACAGCAATTCCTTCAACTCCTTGCGCGAGTAATAAAGGAAACTTTACAGGTAATGTTTCTGGTTCTTTGTTTCTTCCATCATAGGAATCTCTCCATTTTGTTGTTTTCGGATTGAAAATAACTTCAAGCGCAAACTTGGTTAATCGAGCTTCAATATAACGAGCAGCAGCAGCACGATCACCCGTTAGCACATTACCCCAGTTACCTTGCATATCGATCAAAAGATCCTTCTGACCAATGTGAACCATTGCGTCTGTAATACTCATATCACCATGTGGGTGATACTTCATTGTGTTACCAACAACGTTTGCAACCTTGTTATACCGACCGTCTTCAATTTCTTTCATCGAGTGAAGGATTCGGCGTTGTACAGGTTTTAAACCATCGTTAAGGTGGGGTACAGCCCTTTCTAAGATTACGTAAGAAGCGTAATCTAAAAACCATTCCTTGTAAAAACCAGAAATTAACATCGCATCCTCTAGTCCTGAAGCCTGACCATCGTCTTCACCTTCATCGTTGTAAAGGTTTTCACTTTCAAACTCTTCGTAATTTTCGTCGTCGTTATTAATGTCGTCACTCATAATTTGCGCAAGTTTATGCTATGCCGTTTTATCTATATTCTTCTCTTCTTCAATAAGTTCAGCGATATCTTGTTCGATTTTTAAGTTGTCGATAATAAAATCCTGTCTGTCCTTGGTGTTTTTCCCCATATAGAAAGTTAGCATTTCGTCAATCTTTGTATCTTTTCCAATAACAATAGGGTCCAGTCTAATTTTGTCTGGAGCGATAAACTCACCAAATTCATCTGGACTAATCTCACCTAAACCTTTAAATCGTGTAATTTCAGGCTTTTTTCCCAAATCCAATAAAGCTTGTTGACGCTCTTGATCAGAGTAGCAATATCTAGTTTCTTTCTTATTTCTAACTCTAAATAGCGGAGTTTGAAGTATGTATAGATGTCCTAATTGAATTACTTCAGGGAAGAATTGAAGGAAAAATGTAATTAACAATAATCTAATGTGCATTCCGTCAACATCTGCATCCGTAGCAATTACAATTTTTTCATATCGTAAATCTTCAATGGATTCTTCGATGTTTAGCGCAGCTTGTAATAAGTTGAATTCTTCGTTTTCGTAAACAATTTTCTTAGTTAAACCGTAGCAATTTAAAGGTTTTCCTCTTAAACTAAATACAGCTTGTGTTTTAGCGTTTCTCGATTTTGTAATAGATCCAGAAGCTGAATCTCCCTCCGTGATAAAGAGCATTGTATCTCCAGCTAGATCAGACCCATCTTGAGCGTGCGATCTACAATCTCTAAGTTTTTTGTTGTGAAGAGACGATTTCTTTTGACGTTCCCTTGCCAGTTTTCTTATTCCTGAAAGTTCCTTTCTTTCTTTTTCTGCTTGTTGAACTTTACGTAATATCTTATCTGCTGTAGCAGGGTTTTTGTGTAGAAAATTATCCAATTTTGTCTTTAAGAAATCGGCGACAAAGGCCTTCATTGATTGACCACCCGGTTCAACCTCTGTGGATCCCAACTTTGTTTTAGTTTGAGATTCAAAAACAGGTTCCATTACCTTAACAGCAATAGCTGCAACAATACTTTGACGAACATCCTGAGCGTCAAAGTTTTTTCCGTAAAATTCACGAATAGTTTTAACTAAAGCTTCTCTGAACGCACCTTGATGGGTTCCCCCTTGCGTAGTGTGTTGTCCGTTTACAAACGAGTAATATTCCTCACCGTATTTTTTAGCATGCGTTATGGCAACTTCAATATCATCACCTCTTAAATGAATAGTAGGGTAAAGGGCTTCAGCGCTTAATACGCTTTCCAGTAAATCCTTTAAACCATTATCACTTTGGTATTTCTCACCGTTGAAATTAATTGTTAAACCTGGGTTTAGGTAAACGTAATTCCACAACATCTTATCAACATGTTGTGTAAGGTATTTGTAGTTTTTAAATATTTTTTCGTCAGCAATAAAGCTAGTTTTTGTTCCTTTTCGATTTGAAGTGGGAACAACTTCATTGTCCTCAACCAATTCACCAGTTTCAAAAACAACTAGTTTTTGTTGCCCATTTCTTACAGAAGTTACTTCAAACCATGTAGATAAAGCGTTTACAGCTTTTGTGCCAACTCCATTTAAACCAACTGTTTTTTTAAACGCTCTTGAATCATATTTTCCTCCAGTGTTAATCTTAGATACACAGTCAACCACTTTACCCAGTGGTATTCCACGTCCATAATCACGAATAGTTACTTTACGTTCACGAATTTTAACATCTATAATTTTCCCATTCCCCATAACAAACTCATCAATAGAGTTGTCTAAAACTTCCTTTAGAAGAATATAAATACCGTCATCTGGCTGAGTTCCATCACCTAGTTTTCCAATGTACATCCCTGGTCTTAGCCTGATGTGCTCTTTCCAATCGAGCGATCGAATATTGTCCTCAGTATATTCAGCCATAAAACATGATTTTTTGGGTATTTAATAAAATTAACCAAAAACTAAGTAGAAAAGGAGGGGAAAGCCTTGTATTTATTAACATTAGGTCTTTAATTTGTTACGGTTTTTATAGGATTGGAAAGTAACTATCTAGAGAAAGTAGATTTACGTGGAAGCATTAGATTGTTTGCATGAAAATCACTCTTTTTTTGGTTGATTTTAATATTATACACCTCATTAGACCTCAGGTATTTGAATGGTTTATCTGGCACATTTTTTCGTTACTAATAGTGATGAGCTTAAAGAGTTACTTACTAAAGAAAGTTGTGAAATTTCATTATTAAAACAAGATGTTTTTTTTACCTAAACATGCTTTTAAATATAGTTTCAAAAACGCAATTATAGAATCTTTAAAAGATGTCTTTTATCAGCAAATTGCCTTTGCTCGAATGATATTACAGATGTTTATTTACCGGTAAATTCTTGTAAAAAAGTAGTTTTTTCCCATTTTAGTTCGCGATATAATACCCTAGAATATTGCGCAGTCTTGTTTAAGAGTTATGACGCGTGCTAAGTATTCTTTTTGAAATAAATGTAATTAGAAAATACTTTTTCGTAGAGGAAGAAGTTTCAATTAGGTTTTCTGATTTGGGCCGATTCTCCAAACTTAAACAAAAACAAAGTTCACTTCTTCACGGCTACAATGCCTTGACCACATGGATATTGTATTTGCTCCAGTATTGAACAGTATTATTTGATTTCCTTCCTCCAAAAACGGAAGTTTTACTGATTCAAATAGTACATCTCCAGCGAAACACAGCGGACCAACGATTCTATACGTTTGATCTTCGCCTTCTTTTCCTAAAACGGAAATGGGATATTGTATATCCATTTGAGAATATATTTTTCTTAGAAACAAATCTGCGCCAATGTGGATGAAGGCGTTGTGAGATTCGGGAGTGTTTTTTGTGATGTATTCTACTGTAGATATTGCGAATGAATTTTTTTCGTGAATAAACTTTCCAAATTCAGTAACTAGTTTAAAATCAGTATTTTTGTTTATTTCTTTTAAAGCTGTGCAAAAGGTTTTTATGCCTATTGTTTTCGACTCTAAATCAAAGTCGATTCCTCCGCCAATATCAATTGTGTCAATCTTATTTTTAAATCCTTTTTTAGTTCTTATTGCGTTAACTTCGGAAGCTAAATCAGTAATTACTTGAAAGGCTTTTAAGTTAGGAGCGAAGTCTGATATTCCAGATCCTATGTGAAAATGAATTGCTGTGAACCTATTCGATTCAGTTAATACTTTGAATATTTGATCTTTTTGGGTGATTGGTATACCAAACTTTGAATTAAGCTTAGAAACGTTTAAATTCTTATCGGTATCAACGTTAATTAACGGATTAATACGTAATCCTAGTTTTCCTTTAAAGTCGACAGGATAGCGCTCTATTTCTTCAAAACAGTTTACATTAATTAATGCGCCTTTCACAAACTCATGACAGTATTTAATTTCTTCTCTCGTCTTAACAGGGGAGTCGAAAACTATTTTATTATTTGGAACTCCAGCAATTTGCGCTAGTTTAACTTCTTCGATAGATGCAGCCTCTAATCCAAAACCTTTCGAGGCAATGTGCTTTAAAACTTCGGGTTCACTGCAAGTTTTAATAGCAATTGCATGTAATGTATTTTGAGGGAAATGATCTTGCAGTAATGATAAGCGATAATCTAAAGCTTCTTTGGAATAAACGAAATCAGCTTTTAAACTGGTTAATCCTTTTGCTTTTGCTGCAGCGTATAATTTCTCAGCAGTTGATTTACTGATTGATTTCAAACTCTATTAGTTTTTCTTTAACAATAGCAATAATTCGCTTGTCTATTTCGAATTCAGCAGCACCTCTTTCGTTCATTTCAACAATGTTGTTTGCTCCAATTGCTAGTCTTAAAAACGACTTTTTACCGTAAGCAACAGGTTGACCAATGAAAATTCTATCTTTTGGTAGTCCTTTATGATTTCTTTCAACTATTGAAAAGAATAACTTTCTCATTTCTTGATGATTAAGTAGTCCTTTTTTACCTTTTACTTGAAATGAAATAATGGTGGGGTTTGTCATTTTTTGATCCGGCATAAGTACGAATTCATCATACTTTCCGAGTTCATTATTGATAACATTATTCCAATCTTGTATAATACTTTCAATTTGTGGTTTACCAATAGCTCTCAACGTGTTAATTGAGTTTAAAGTTGCTAACCACCTTACTACGCCACCTTTGTTAATTTCTGAAGGAAGATTTGTCTTACTTCTTAGGATTTCAGGAAGATCGAATTTTGAGAACACTTGATCGAAAAGATCAAAGTGTTTTAATTTATTTAAATGCTCAATTCTTTTTATCCATCTTTCAGGAATCAATATTGCACCACAAAAAGGAGGTGCTTGATAAAATTTAGAACCGGTAATCATAACCGAAACGCCTTTTGAAGTTAGCTTTTCGATTAATTCTGGACTATGCCTGAATTGACACATATCAACATTCCAAAGAATGTTGTCGGCATTCAATTCATCAATCCATGATAAATTATCTTCAATTCCAGATTTAGAACCAACAACCAAGCTAACTATTACATTAAGGTCGGGGTTTGACTCAATTAAATCTTTTAAGTTATCTTTTGGGTTTTCAATTGTTCCTTTGGCACAACGAGCACTTAAATATTCAGTATCAATGTACTGTTGATCAATTATAGCTTCACCTTTTGGGATTTTTTTTCCGAATTGGCTCGTTCCTGCGAAGTATTTTCCTTGACCGGCAAACAATGTACCCGATCCTAATTCTTCGATACATGTGACGATGTTTAGGATCTTTTTATCTGGAAAACGTTCTCTTGAAAATAATAAAGGAAAGTAAACAACATCAGTACCTGATGGTCCAAAGAACACTTCATAGTTGGTATCTGTAGTTCCTGAAATTTCCATTTTGATGCCGTCCTGAACCTCGTTTACAAGATGAGCCCAGTCTGCATTCGTTTCGTTTCCAGAAATTTTATTTTGTAAATATTCGATATGATTATCAGTGATAAGATTGCAAGTGCATGATCCTCTGTTGATTAAATTATCATCATCAAACGCGATACCGTAATTGGAGAGACCTTTTTCACTGGATATCGTTCTTTCGTCCGTTCCACTAAGTAAAAGTTGAGTAATTTTTTGCTTTGTCACAGCCATTCAATTCCTTTTCTAAGAGCTTATCAAATATAACATAAGAATTCAACATATCTTTGAAATATGGCTACGAATCCAGTAAATGATTTCACATACCTTAAAGAATTGCTCAATTTAGAGAAAAAGGAAGATTTAGATCAGTTTCAAAAAAAGATGCAAAGTACTTCATTTAAGCAGCGCAAGGCCAATGGTGTATTGTGGTATTCTTGTAGTTTAAGGGAGCATAAGTATGATGCTGGTGAGCGTATATTAATAAAATTAGAACGACCAAAAGAGCATAATGATAATCATAGTTTTTCCAGTGGAAAGTTGGTTGATGTTTTTCCAGTTGGTGATGAATTGTTGTGTGTGAAGGGAGTTGTGAATAAGGTTAAACATGATGAGATGATTATTACCATTAGCGCTGATGGAATACCTAATTGGATGACGAACAGTAAGTTAGTCGTTCAGCTACTGTTTGATGACCGTAGCTATAAGGAGATGGATTGGGCTTTAAATGAACTCATTAAAACTGAATCGGTACGATTAATCGAATTGCAAAATAAGATTTTGGGTTATGATTCGCCTTATTTTAAGGATGTAAAAATATCCACGATAAGTCATTTGAATTCAAGTCAAAAAAAGGCAGTAAGAAAAGTAGTTGGAGCTGAAGATTTCGCTATTATTCATGGTCCTCCAGGAACAGGGAAAACAACTACTTTGGTAGAGGCAATAAAGGAAACCTTAAAATCAGAATCTCAAGTATTGGTTTGTGCCCCAAGTAATGCTGCAGTTGATTTATTAACAGAAAAATTATCTCAGCAAGGTATTAGTATTGTTCGAATTGGACATCCTGCAAGGGTTACAGAAGAAATATTAGATTTAACATTAGAATCCAAAATAGCCAATCATCAAGATTATAAATTATTAAAGGATTTACGGAAACGGTCTGCTGAATGTTTTAAGTTAGGCGGTAAATGGAAGCGCAGTTTTGGTGCCGATGAACGCAAACAGCGTAAGCTAATACGATTAGAAGCTAGGTCTTTAAAAAAGGATGCAGAACGGGCTTATCAAGATATTGTGGATGATATTTTATTTTCTACAAGAATTGTAGCAAGTACGTTGGTAGGTGCTAATCATCCTAAACTAACTCATTCCAAATTTACTACTGTTTTTATTGATGAGGCTGGACAAGCATTGGAGCCAGCAACTTGGATCCCAATTATTAAATCGAATAAAGTGGTTTTTGCAGGTGATCATTTACAGCTACCGCCAACGGTTAAATGTTACGAGGCAGGACAGAAGGGACTAAAGGAGACCCTTTTTGAAAAAGCAATAAAAGGTAACCAGGCTGATGTATTGTTGAACGAGCAATATCGAATGAATGAATTGATTATGAAATTTTCAAGTAATTATTTTTATAAGGGAATATTAAAAGCAAATTCACGTAATTTAAACGCTAAGGTTTACTCTGGAGATCAGGTGGTTGAGTTTATTGACACTGCTGGAACAGGTTACTTTGAAAGTCAGCACCCAGATACGCGAAGTTCTTTCAACAAAGAGGAAGCATATTTACTTCTTAAACATTTCACGAATTATATTGAATCAATTAAAAACTCAGGCTATGATTTACCTGATAATTACGGATTTATATCTCCTTATAAAGCACAAGTTGAATGTATAAAGACTTTGTTAGAGGAGTCTGATGTTGATCTAGGGATAAAATCTAAAATTGTTGTAAATACTATTGACGGCTTTCAGGGTCAGGAACGTGATGTTATTTATATTTCGTTAGTTAGGAGTAATGAACAGGGTGAAATAGGGTTTTTATCCGATGAACGCAGGATTAACGTAGCTTTAACCCGAGCAAAACGTAAGCTAGTAGTTATTGGAGACAGTGCCACTATTGGTGTGAAAAGTAAATTTTATGATGAGTTTTTAGATTACATTAATGTTATTGATTCTTATAGAAGTGCATTCGAATTGATTTATTAATCAAACATCAAAAAGGGAGTAAAAAACATATTTAGATTTTCTTGTTACAATAGGTTTAATAAATTTAAAATAATAAGGAAAGACAGTTTCCTTAAAAAAAGAACAAATATGAAAAAAATGGTTTGCTTAACTTATTATTTTAGGTGTCAAACGGTGAGGCTTTTAAAAGAGTATTCCTTAAAAAATTAGAAGAGTAAACTAAGGGGAATCAAGCTATCTTTACTTTTTATATTTTAGCATTATGAAGTTTTGGGGAGCTTTTTTATTTGTGCTTATTCAGTTGAATAATTTTGCTCAAGATTTTGAGTTGAAATCTTATTCAATTGCCGATGGCTTACCGCAATCTCAAGTTTACGACATCACCGAAGATCACAATGGAAAGTTATGGCTAGCTACTCGTGGAGGTGGTTTAGCTAGTTTTGATGGAGCTGACTTTGAAGTGTTTACAACGAAAGAAGGCTTGGTTAATAATTTTATTTCTACTGTTTTTCATGATTCAAAAGATAACTTATGGATAGGAACTTCAAACGGTTTGTCACTGTATAACGGAATTCGGTTTCGGAACTTCAAATTAGAAGGAGAGTCGTTTAAAGTGTCTATTTCTTCAATTGCCGAATCTAAAAAGCAAGAATTATATTTTGGAACGTCTAATGGCATTTATAAAAGAGAAAATAAGAAAAACGTAAACATATCAAAAGACATTGGATTACCGGGTAATTCTATTACAGACCTTTATTTTGATGATTTTCAAAATTTATGGGTTGCACATAATAAAGGGTTAACACGATTTAAAAATGGTATATCTAAGCATTACACTAATCATAAAGTAGGAAATTCATTTCCTCAATGCTTTGCAGAAGGCAAGTTTAACGAAATGTGGGTTGGTACTTACGGAAAGGGTGTGTTTAACATTAAGGGTGATAAATTAACTTTTATCCCTAAAACGAATGGATTGATTGTATTAGATATTCATTTTAATGGAGAAGAAATGTGGTTGTCCACGTTTAAAAATGGGGTTTTAATTTATGACTTAAAAACAGAAATTATTCGCCCAATTCGTGATTCGCAACATTTACCAACCAAAAACTGCCGAACTGTTTTTAAAGATAGTTGGGGCGGATTATGGATTGGAACATCGGGTGGTGGATTGTTAAAATATGGACGTTCATCCATTAAGAGTTATAATGGAAACAAGGGCTTAGAAGGAAAATACATTTATACCGTTGCAGCTTCTCAAGATTCTGGTATTTGGGTAAGCACAAATGCAAGAAAGCTATATAAACTTAACAAGAATGAGTTTGTTGAATATGGTGTGAATCAAAACATTTATCCACAAAAGATAAAAGCAATTCTGGATGATTCTAAGGGACGATTGTGGATTGGAACGGAGGGAAGCGGTTTGACGGTTTGGAAAGAAGGGAAGTCCAAAAATTATAAGTCTAGAAAATATTTGGAATCAAAATTCATAAAGGATATTATTGAGGATAAAGAAGGGAATATATGGGTTGCAACTTCTAGCGGGATTTCTAAATTTTCATCTGATCTTTCAAATGTGCAATTTTTTAGTGTTAAGAATCAAAATATACATTACAACCGAGTTACGGCTTTAATGTGCGATCGTTCTAATCGTATTTGGTATTCAACAAGAGGTAAGGGAATTGGTTGTATTTCGGATACCGGATTGATTAAAATGTCTACTAAGGAAGGGTTGTCTGATAACACGATTCGGGATATAGCGGAGGATGATTTGGGGAATATGTATTTAGCAACTGCTGATGGTGGTGTTGATGTATTAAATATTTACGCTGAAACAATCGTGATTCGGAATTTAAACAGCTCAAATGGATTGAATTTTGAAAATGTTTACAGTGTTGCTTGTGATAATAAAAATCAATTGTGGGTCGGTGGAGCCAAAGGTGTTAATCGAATCTCTAATCCGTTTAAAAAAAATATGGAAGTGAAGTCCTTTGGCTTATCGGAAGGGTTTATTGGATTAGAAACTACGCAAGGTGCTGTCTCTATTGATAAACAAAACAACCTCTGGTGGGGAACAATAAACGGTTTAATGAAAAAGCCTGTTGGAGATATTTTAAATTCAGTTAAAGCTCCTAAAATTTCACTTGCTTCGGTTAATTTGTTTTACAAGAACATTCAAGGAACGCAGTACGAGCCTAATATTTTTAATTGGTACACTGCAGGAGATTTAAATTTAGAGTTTAAGGATAATCACATAGGTTTTGTTTTAGATGGGAATGATTTATCTCGACCAAATGGATTAAAATACAAATGGAGATTAGATGGGGGTGATGGACGATGGTCACCCGTAATTGCTCAAAACGAAATATTCTTTAGTAATCTTTCTCCGGGGAAGTATATTTTCCAAGCTATTGCAATTAATAAGGACGGTATTGAGAGTGAACAGCTTGATTTTTACTTTACGATTTCAGCGCCTTTTTTTTATAAATTGTGGTTTTGGACATTGGTAATAGTTGTTTTGATTGCTATTGTTATGTTTTTTATTAAAAAGCGAATTAAAGGAATTAAGCTTAAAGCAAATGAAGAAGCAGAAAAGCTAAGGTTAGAAAAGGAAGTATTAGAAATTGAACAAAAGGCATTAAGACTTCAAATGAATCCGCACTTTATATTTAATGCTTTGAATGCAATTCAAGATCAAATTAGAGAAGAGGATAACAAAGGGGCGCGACATAGTTTGAGCAAGTTTTCAAAGTTAATGCGCCAGATTTTGGAAAGTTCGATGGATAACTACATTTCTTTAGATCAGGAAATAGGAATGTTGGAAAATTACTTAAATATTGAGAAATTGACGCGAAATAATACGTTTAAATATAGTATTGTAATTAGTCCTGATATTGATTCTGAAGAAGAAGGGATTCCACCAATGTTAATACAGCCTTTTTTAGAGAATGCGATTATACACGGAATAGCAAGCTTGGAATTAGTGGGGGAGATTAATTTGTCTTTTGATTTGGAAGGTGATTTTTTAAAGGTTTGTATTGAAGATAACGGTGTAGGTATAGAGAAGGCAAAACAGCTTAAAGCGCAGCAAGCACAAAAGCATAAATCAATTGCTTTAGATGTTATTCAGAATCGATTAAAGAAATTATCGTCTGGAGATTTTGAATCTAGCTACAGAGTGGATGATATTGTAAAGGAAGGTCAAATTACTGGCACGATGGTTACTGTTTTTATTAAGAGAGAAGTCATTTGGGGGTGATTAATAATCTGATTATTGTCTCCATTGGGAGTATCCAGAGCGCGTGCGTGGAATTTTTAAGCACAGTTCATCTAGAGCGTAGCGCGGGATCTTTAAGTAATTACTTAAAGTTTCCTCATTCTTACCGTTTAATAGCTACTTTTAAATAAAATATTCAAAACAAAAAAAGCCCTAATTAAAGAGCTTTTTTTGTTTATCTGTTTATAACCATTAAGCCTTCTTTTGAGCTTCAACAGCCAACAAACTACTTTGAATTTGTGTTTGTAAATCTCCAACAGAATTCGGCGAATAAGGAACAAAAATAGTGTTTACGCCAGTTTCACCTAAACGACCGATTGTGTCATAATGTTGAGTCATAAATAACATATTCATCACATCACGACCAGTAACACCTTCCTCCATAGCACCTCTAACTTCTTCAACAGATTGTTTTAATCCATTTGCGATAGCGATTCTTTGATCAGCTATTCCTTCACCTTGCAACTTTTTACTCTCGGCTTCAGCTTCTGCAGCGGCGACAACTTTAATTTTTTCTGCTTGTGCATATTCTTTAGCGGCTTCCTTTAAGCGTTTAGCGGCATTTATTTCATTCATCGATTCCTTAACCTTAGCATCAGGATCAATATCAGTAATTAATGTTTTCAAGATATTAAAACCAAAATCTTTGATTGTTTCATGTAATTCATGCTTTACAGCTACTGCAATTTTATCTTTTTCAGAGAAAACATCATCCAAACTTAACTTTGGAACTTCAGAACGAATAGAGTCAAATACATAAGATTGGATTTGGCGATGCGGGTTGTCAAACTTATAAAATGATTTTTGAATTTGCTCAGGACTTTCAACTACAAAGTATTGTACCGAAACGACCATTCTAACGAATACATCATCTAAGGTTTTAGTTTCTACCTCAACTGGCAGTTCCATTACTTTTAAGTTTACAGCTCCAGCTTTTTTATCAATTAGTGGAATTTTAAATTTTAGTCCTGACATGGACACAGTATTAAATTTACCAAGTCTTTCAATGATTACAGCAGTTTTTTGTTTTACGGTATATACCGATCCGATAAGAAGTAAAAATATTCCGACAAGGGAAATAATAAGTGGTAAGTATCCTGATTCCATGATTAGTTTTTTTATTTGTGAAAGGTAATAAATTGTTCCCTTGTTTTGGTTTTAAATACTTGGAATATATACGAAATCAACTCTTTCGAAAATAAAAAACAATTTGTTAAATGGATTTTGCGACTTTTAATAATTGGAATTTTGCTCAAATTTAGTTTTTACAAGTGTTCTAAACTTATTTTTTTTTGATGCTTTTCTAAAGCATTATGGGTAAAGAGGAAATTTTTTAAAAAAATGAGTCTTAGAATGTTCTTTGAAGCAGCTTTTGAATAGTATTCAATCTATTTTCGAATTCTTCTTAATTGAATTTTTCCCAAATTTCTTAATGATGTTTTCTTTTTAGCAGCCTTAAACTTAGGCTAGAGATAATTGAAATTGTAAGTAAATAATTGCTTTTATTTAAGATGTTTATTTGTCTCCTTATTAAGGTAGTGACTATAACTTCTAACGATTTGTAAAAAAGCTTTTCATAGGCTAACAAGGATTCCGTGTAGTTTTCCGCAAATCTATTTACAAGTTGATGTACATTTTGTGTTATTACCAATAGTATTAATAAGTAATACTATTAAGCTCAAAACCTTTATATTCAGAGGGATTTTCATAAGTTTGTTTTTCAACAATAAATAAAGACCAATTGTAGACAGTTTTTTTAGTCTATTTTTTAAAAGAGTATTCGATGATTGGAGCTAAAATATTTAGAAATATAAAGGGTATAGGTATTTTAATTGCGATTCTTTACGGAATTTTAATCATTGATTTAATTGTTCCATTTAAGATTAACGCTTACGGAATTATCCCTAGGACTCAATCTGGATTAATTGGGATTTTCACATCTCCTTTTTTACATGGTGGTTTTTACCACTTAATTTCTAACTCAATTCCTTTATTTGTGTTGCTTTTAACACTATCGGTTTTTTATGAAAAAAGATGGATTCCAGTTGTTACTATTATCATTTTAGTAGGAGGTGGGCTTACGTGGTTATTTGCTAGTTATGGAAATCATATTGGAGCCAGTGGAGTCATTTATGGTTTGGCAGGGTTTTTAATCTCAAATGGAATTATTGAGAAAAATATAAAGTCGATATTGATAGCTATTGTTGTAGCTATTCTTTACGGAGGATTAATATTTGGTGTTTTACCAACTAACCGATTAATATCCTGGGAAGGACACCTATTTGGAGCTTTTGGTGGAGTTTTAGCTGCATTTAGTTTGCGTAAAAGAGTTGTTAATTAAAGGGGTTTACAACTTCAATAAATATTATATGTCATTAATTGGTTGTTGAATATAGTATAAGTTGTTATTACAGTGAATTTATTTAAGACAGACAAGTTTTCTGTTTTGCCAATTTTACCAAGATTTAAGATTCTACTTTCGAAGAGTATCACGTTTAAAGTTTAAACGGTGTATTTGCCTTCTAAGAACATAAATTATGAATTATTAATTTGTTATTTCTGAGTTAGTGATGTTAACTTCAGAAGTCTAATTTTAAATATCTAATAGTACGCTGAGGCCCTTTGATTTTTTTGATTTAAATTCTTTTCTGGAGAATTCGCTTTTTTGATGATCAGAAATTGTTTTAAACTTCAATTTTTAATTGAAGTTTAAAACAAAAAAAAAAGCAACTAAATTACTTTAGTCACTTCTCGAAAACTTGGATGTTAGTTTAGTTTTTCATTGCAGAAACAAATTTACGTTTTGTTCTTTCGGTTCCGAGCATGAATGAATAAGGACCTTGTGATTTAATTTCAGCTTTCATTTCTCGCTTGTCTGCCTTTAAATCAGTAATCATAGCATTAAATTCGGGTTGAGATGAAACACAACGCATAACACCGTTTGAATATTCAAAGAAATACCAAAGCTTATCTTCTAATTCTAAATAGATCGATAGCTTTTCTGTTCCTTTCTTACGTGTTAATTGAATGTGACCTTTAACGTACTTATTAACTTGTTTTTTATCCATTACACCAATTCCTAATAATCCGTTTGACTTGTAAGATTTTGTGTATTTATCCCAATACATTTTAACGTCTGAGAACATGATGTTATGACGAACTTCTTTAGGTACTTTTTTGAAGGCACCGTATAAATTTAACTGAGATACTAATTTATCCCCAAGTTCTTTTCCTGCCATTTCACGAATGGCTTTTCCGTAAATTGGGCGTGTGTTGTCGACTGGTTCTAATTTTGGATTACCCAATACGTTATTTAAGATGTTCGTCCACATTTTTTCGTCAATGAAAAAATCAGTTGCAAGTGCTCCTTGAATTATAATAGAATCGTTTTTAGGATTTTGTTTAACCTCTCCGTAATTGGTGAAGTTTACCTGTCCCAATTTATCACTTCCTAATGTGATTTTCCCCTCACCACGAACTGCACAAGTTTTTGTATTTAATCCAACGAAGTTACCAGGGAAATTAGACTCCATTAATTTATCCTTATTGGATAATTGATATTCGTTTAATTGATCATTATAATTCATAAAACCATATGCGGAAATTAGACTATTGTCACTGTGGTATTTTTGTGGGGATAAAAAGGCAGAGTAGAGGTGAGTGGAGTCTATTTTGAGTAAAACTCCTGCTCCTAATTTAGCCCCTTTCTTTTGACCTGGCATCCAAGCTTGAATTCCTTCTTCGATAGGAATCATAACATTAGCAGGGTCTATGTCACTAGCAAATCCAATCCATGATTTCTTTAGGTTTTTACAGTCATGTTGTAAGAATGTGGCACCTCTGAAATACATTCCTTTTTTATTGGCTTCAATTTTTGTTATTCCTTTATAATGAAAGTGACTACTTAACATAAATTCATCTAATTCAGCTATATTACCACTTGCAACAGTTTGGAATGAGGAATCAACACGGATATTATTAAAGTGGATTAATTGCTTAGAGCCATCTCCGCCCACGTATTCATAATCACCTTCAGCAGTATAATCTTTTCTTGCTTTTAGCTTAACTTTTGCACTTGTAATTGTGTGATACTGAGTTGTAATGTTGGCAACAATTTTAGCGTTTAGCAATGGATCCATATTGGCATTTTTATTAACGATTATTTCCCCATCACTTGTATAAATTCTAGCATCTGCAATATTTATATATTTAACTTCGTGCGCCTTGATAATGTATTTTTGTAAATCATAATTCGCTTTTGGAGATATGAAACGTAACGAATCCTGTGAAGGTAGAGTTGATATAAATTCTGATCCTGATAGAGCTAACTCTTGTCCTTCCACAGCTGAATCATCGTTTGTTTTTGCAGCTTTATCAGAAGAAGATAATTCTAATTCGTAATCATCCATAAACCATTTAAATTGATCCATGAAACAGATGTATTTATTCATAGGGAAATCAACAAATGATGCTCCACCATTAGCTAGAAATTCACCTTCACGTTTATTAAAATCAATTTTTGAATTTACATCATTTGTACTAAAGGCTATCCCACCAGAAGCGTCAACACCACTTTCTGCAGCGGCGGTACTATCCGCTTTTAATTTAAAATCAGATGTATCGGCGTTAAACGTCATATTGTTAAATTCGAAAATATTTGATTTTAAATCTGCATTTTCAAAATCAATAATCCCATCACCAGTCATTCCTTTATGATTATACACCAAAGTACCATTCATTTTTGCTCCTTTTGAATACATACTAATAGGTGTTTTGACTTTATCTAATTGTAAATAATCATCAGTTGCATAAAAGGCTACTTTTACTTCGCTACCTTCTACATCAGGATATTCTACTGGAGATATTTGAGGCTTTATAATAGAATTTTGGGCATGAGCTTTCATTGAATCAATGTAGAATACAAAAGCTTTTGATGTTGTAATACTTGTGATATATTCAAAGTCTCCGTCTCCCATTAATCCATTATTGCTTAGTATGATATCGTTCTTAAAGTTTGCCTTTCCTCCATAAATTGGAAAACCTACAGGTGGTGCTTTTCGCTTAAATCCTAAAGAGTGATCCGGCATTAATTTAAGTTCTTCATCAAAATCGGGGAAGATTCCACCAGAATGAAATTTACCACTAAACCTTAAACCTGCATTTGCAAAAGTTCCCATACTATCAACTGTGAAGGTATCGAGTTGAAAGTATACTTTATTCGGATCGTATGCTTTTCCCCTTGTGTTTCTTTTATTGTATCTAACATATGATTTTTTTTCAGAAAAAAACCGTGGAAATTCCGGAAATGAGTCGGATAAAATTCCAGATTTGTTTGAAGGCCAATCAATTTCTAATCGCCCACTTACATCTTCAATAACACTTTGGACCATAATTATTGGCATCATAGTTTTCCCGCCTGGAGTAATCTTTTTTCCTTCTTCGAAACCTGCTTTTAGTCGTACTGAATCAACTTCACTTAATCCGATGCTGAAATCATCGTAGTTAAATTCGAATTTCTTTCCCCAAAACTCGTAACGTTCTGAACGTATTATACCTCCAAACGACATTGCTCGATTACGGTGTAATTTAAATGTTCCATTTTGAGGCATAAATCCTGTGCTTCTTGCTCTACTTAATGCAACTCCAGCAACTCCTTTTAGAGTAATGTCGAAGTTAATTAAGTTCATTGACCCATTTGATTCTCCTTTTATATCAGAGATTATTTGAATAGCATCATAATCGCCTTTTTTTGATTTTGCATTCATGAAATCAAATAATCGATCTTGGACTGTAATTAAACCTTCTTCTATATTATAGATTAGAAAACCTTGACTTGCTAATCTTACACATGATCGTTGAACAGATTCGAATGATTTATGAATGTAATCGGCTAGTTGGGTGTCTTTAAATGTTCTTTCTTCAAAGTTTTCATCCATCACAAATTTCTTGATATTATATAAAGGATGTATTTCTTGCAGTCCTTGGATAGACATGAATTTCTCTTCGGAATAAAAGCTATTTGATTCCAATTTCATAACCCCAGAACTGGAGCCAGGAATTGTTAAGAAGTCCATATAATCTTTATCAATTCCCCATTTTAACCATTCAATTTCCATATCTACTTTATGAAAGGTATTGTAGTAAGGAGAGGCTCCAATTCCTTTTCCTTCTCGATATAAGGTTAATTCTCGCTTTTTATTAATGAATTTAAGTTGCAAAGCAGGGTGGAAGATTGAGTCTGTATCCAGTACCATTGTAATCGTGGCATAACGTGTTGCAATTCGTTTATCGTTAATTGTGAAACTTTGAGATTTTGCAATTAGAAAAGGAACTCCTCGTCGTTTGATTATGATTTTTGCTAGTGTTTTATCTACAGTTTTTCCAATAAATTTACTTCCCTTAATCATAAATCCGCCTTCGTAATCGATACTGTCTTCGATTTCTTCAATTTTAACTTGGCCAGAATAGGAAATGAAACGAGGGTATGTAGCATTTTCTTCGTTTGTATTTGCTAGGATTTTTTCTTCTAATCCTCCAACAATCATTTCTTCAAAGTACTTCTTGTTTTTGTAACTCACCGAGTCCGCTTTGTATTTTGATGATTTTAATTGAATACTATATTTATTCAAATCAGCGTAGGTATCTGCCGTATCCATACCAGCTCGCGTCCATAAAACTCTGCCACCTTTTCCTTTCCAAACACCAATAGTTGGATAGTATGCACCACGAGTGTTATAAATTTTAGATGTATCACCCTTAGCTAAACAGTACAAATCCATTTTTGGAAAAACTACTTTTGGTAAGCTATCATAATCAAAAGAAAACGTTGTAGAGGTTCCTTTCCAGTTAACATTTTGGGAAATATAAATTGAATTATACAAAAAGATGTTGTTACAGTTATTCATAAATACAGTAAAGTATCTTTTCTTTTCATCAATTAATTTATTGGCAGTGATGTTCCAAGCATCAAATGAATCTTCGGTTTGATGGGTTACTAAGAAACTAATAACGGAATAAATGTAGGTTTTGAAATCAGGAATAGCTTTCAATCTATTCTTTAACATTTTATTACACATTTGAATAATCATGCTAATTTGATAATTATTCAGCTTTTGACTGTAGAATGAATAGGTAAATGTACTCGACGCTTTGAGCCTTTTCATTCTTTCTGAGAATACTTTGTTGGCCTCTTTGTAAATTTTTTCTTCTTTTTTGGGAGCGATTAATTCCATGGGCCAAATTGCCCGAAATTCAGCCATAATGATTTCGGCTTCATCTTCACTTGTATTTTCGAAGAATTGCTGAAGCTCTTTAATAAATTTCTCTTTTTTACTAGAAAATTTTGTAATTGTTGCAGCTGACACTCCTGAAGTGAACAAGGATAATAAAAAAACAATGATTACTTTTTGGTAAAAGTTAAGCATAGCCAGTTTTCTTTGTTTAATTTTTTAGTTAACTCTAAGGATTGGGCATTTGCACAATCTGTAATCGTATTTTCATCGTCAGTCAAAAATCCACTTAACAATAATTTACCACCTGTTTTTAATCGGGTGGCATAAATACTCATTTGATCAATTAAGATATTTCTGTTAATATTGGCTAAGATAACATCAAACAGTTGATCACTAATTTGTTCTTTACCGCCTAATTTGATGATGAATTCAGTGTTGTTTTTGTAAGCGTTTTCTACACAATTCTCAACTGCCCATTTCTCAATATCTATTGCTTCAGTATAATTGGATTCCATCTTTTTGGCTAAAATGGCTAAAACTCCGGTACCAGATCCCATGTCTAGAACGTCTTTATCTTTTAACACTAATTCCTTCATGGCTAAAACCATCATAAAAGTGGTTTCATGGTGCCCTGTTCCAAAGGACATTTTGGGCTCAATCACTACACTGTGTTTTGTGTTAAACGTGTTTTGGTGGAAAGGGGCGAGTATGGCACACCAGTTTTCTACCAAAATAGGTTCAAAAGAGGATTCCCAAACTTCGTTCCAATTTTTTGTAGGGATTTTTTTTATGGAATATTCAAAGCTACAATGATCAATTTGAGAGGCTCTTTTTATTTTCTCTTCTGTTTTAGAATTGAAAGCAGAAGAGGGAATATAGGCGTTAAAACCTATCTTAGTTTCTTCAAAACTATCACAACCTAAATCCCCAAATTGATTAATAAAAATATCAACCCAGGGATCCCTGGGTTGAATATTACATGTTATTTTATGGTAATCCATTAATTAAATGCAGTAATAATACCAACAAAGTCAGTAGCATTTAGAGCTGCACCACCAATTAATCCTCCATCAACATCAGGCTTGCTGAAAATTTCAGCTGCATTAGTTGGTTTACAAGACCCTCCGTATAAAATAGAGGTCTCCTTAGCAATTACTTTTCCGAATTTATCAGCAACAAATCCTCTAATGAAAGCGTGCATATCTTGAGCTTGATCAGCAGAAGCTGTTAATCCAGTTCCAATTGCCCAAACAGGTTCATAAGCGATGACTACCTTTCCAAAGTCAGCATCAGAAAGGTGAAATAATTCATCTTTGATTTGACCACCAACGATAGCATTCTGATTTCCACTTTCTCTTTCTTCCTTCACTTCACCACAACAGTAAATAGGAGTTAATCCTTGAGCTATAACCGCATCAATTTTTTTAGCAATGTCAACAGCATTTTCAGCAAAGTATTCTCTTCTTTCAGAGTGTCCAATGATTACATACCCAACACCAGCGCTTTTTAACATATCAGCAGAAACCTCTGCAGTATATGCACCGCTTGCCTCTTGATGAACGTTTTGAGCTGAAACCTCAACCTGTGATCCAGCAGCAGTTTTCACAACTTCTGTTAAGCTTACATAGGGTGGAGAAACAACAACAGTAACGTCACTTGCGTTAGCTTTTGCTAATTCATTTTTTAATTCTTCAACCAACTGTACACCTTCGCTAACAGTTTTGTTCATTTTCCAGTTTCCTGCAACAATTTTACGAGCCATAATTAATCTTTAATTTAAAAATTCTTCATTGATATCATTAGTGGAAGGGAAGTCGAAATGATGCCATTTCCCTAAAACTAAATCTTTTTTCCATAAAAATAATCCAGGACTTGCCCTGATCATTGTCTTTAATTCTTTGTCATCACAATTGTAAAATTTTACTTTTGTGTTCATCTCGTGTTTAAATGCTTGTATTTTTTGATTATCATATTCCGATGTTAAAACTGAGAAATAGAAAGTTTGTGTTTTATTTAGTTTGTATAACTCTTGAAATCTTTTATAAATTTCTTCGCCTTTGGTAGACTTCATAAAGGTCAAACCATCGTTTGTTTGAATGAATTCACCAAAGAAACTAAAATCTCTAATGATCATTACGAATCGAAAGTTCGAATCCGTTAGCATCGTTTCAATTTTGTCTTCTTCGTTGTCGAATGAATAAGCTGTTAAATCTTGTATTTTCGGATCGATATCAGATACAAATGTAATTGTAGTATCCTTTAATAATTCCCAGTCATTTTTCAATTCTAATGGTATCTCTAGTACTCTGTTTTTTTGTCCGGTACTTTTTATTTTTATGTATTTAATATTTAAGTCTCCTTCAACATTTTTAAAATATGGAGCTACTGAATCATTTGGATTAATGTAAGGCTTCCAATTTTGATAATCGTCTGGATAAATTGCCATTTCTGCTATAGCACCATTCGTTTTATGCTCTAATTTATACAGTGTTAACGGATTTCCTTTTTCAATGCTCATTTTTTCTAACAAAGAGTTTCCAATGGCATAAGCTCTATGGTCTGCAAATGGCAAATGATTGTATGCGTAGAACGTGAATAAGAAAAAAATAATGCCTGATGATGTGATAGCTAATTTATCGCCAGTTGATGTTAAGATTGAATGAGTAGTATTTCGGGTAAAAAATAGGATTAAAATACCCACTAGTAAATAAATGTCTTTCAAGAAACTTTCTAATGGAGTTAACACCCAGAAGTCTCCAAAGCAACCACATGTTTTAACTAAATCCCAATTCCAACTTACAAAAGTTAAAATTGTAAAAAACACAATGAGCAACAAAAGCCAAGTTGCAACTTGCCTCATTTTAACACCAAGGATAGTTAAAATCCCAAGAACAATTTCTAAGACAACTATGAACATTGACATAGGAATAGCTATATATGCCATCCATTCCATTGTAATTGCCAAGAAGGAAAGTCCATGTTCTACAAAAATTTCCGCAAAAGTTTCAAAGTATTCCTCTAATTTATATGAGAAACCCAAAGGATCATTCGCTTTAATTAATCCAGAGAAAATAAATAAACCTCCAACGGCTAATCTGCATATCCAAACTATTAATTGTAATACTTGCCTCATAACGTGCTGTTTCTCTTAATTTACCATTGAATTTACGGATAAACCACTCAATTAACATTTTTAACTATACATTAACGTTTTCAGTCTCTCCCATTCGAATCAACGCAAAAATAGAGTAGTTGATCATATCTAAATAATTTGCATCCAATCCCTCGCTAACAATTGTTTTTCCTTCGTTGTCCTCTATAGATTTGACGCGTAACAGCTTCATTAATATTAAATCAGTTAATGAACTAACACGCATTTCTCTCCAAGCTTCACCGTAATCGTGATTTTTATTGGCCATTAAATCTTTTGCAGTTTGCAAATGTTTTGCGTGTAAATCAGCAATTGTAATACTTGAAGTATCATCATTCATAGCAGAACCCAATTCTAACTGAATAATTGCCATAACGCAATAATTGATTATTCCAATGTATTCAGGTATAATGCCTTCTCCAACTTTGGATTCCCCATTTTGCTCTAACGTTCTAATTCTTTGCGCTTTGATGAAGATCTGATCAGTGAGAGAGGTTGTCCTTAAAATTCTCCAAGCTGTACCATAATCCTTCATTTTATTTAAAAAAAGAGAAGAACATTTTTCGATTATTACATCAAATTCTGCTGCAGTATTATTCATTGTTTATTTTTGCTGAATATGAAAGCGAAAGATAGCCTTTTTTCAAAAAAATATTCCTTTAATTTCAGGGGTAAAATACTTGATTTATCAACACCCAAAATTATGGGGGTTTTAAATGTTACGCCAGATTCTTTTTTTGATGGCGGTGAAAATAATTCACTGGAAAACGCTAAGCGTCAGGGAGAGAAGATGATAAATGAAGGTGTTTCGATTCTAGATATAGGTGGCTATTCTTCTAAACCAGGAGCAAAGGAGGTTAGTGTTGAGGAAGAAATTAACAGGACTGTTCCAGTAATTGAGGCATTAAGGTTGGAATTTCCGGATGTTTTTTTATCAGTTGATACATTTAGAAGTAAAGTTGGAAAAGCGAATGTGGAAGTTGGAGCGGATATGATTAATGATATTTCGGCTGGTAATTTAGACGAAGAAATGATTCCTTGGATAAAAGCAAAGAAAATTCCTTATGTTGCAATGCATATGAGGGGAAACCCCAGTAATATGCAAGAGAAAACAAATTATATTAATTTGACAAATCAGGTTTTATCAGAATTATTATTTTCTGTTCGGGATTTAAACGCTGATCATCCTTTAATTTTAGATCCTGGTTTTGGTTTTTCGAAAACAATTAAACAAAATTATGAATTGATGCACAACCTTGATGTATTCAATCAATTGGATCAACCTTTTTTAATTGGGGTAAGTAGAAAATCGATGATTTATAAATTGTTGAACAGTAATCCCAAAGGTGCGCTAAATGGAACCAGTGTTTTAAATACAATTGGAATAATGAAAGGAGCCAGTATTTTGCGTGTTCATGATGTAAAAGAAGCAGTCGAAGTTGTTAAGTTAGTTAAAGCAACGCTACAATCTTAACATTTTGTGTTTACCGTTTTATGTTAAAATCATATCTTTAATATATGATTTTAGCAAACCTAGCAGCTTCACTTAGTAATTTTTTCCATTGGAAGGATGCTATTGATATATTGTTAGTGTCTGTTCTATTGTATCAATTATACAAAATAATTAAAGGTACAGTTGCCGTAAATGTATTTATTGGTGTTTTGGCGATTTACCTCGTTAACTTGATGGTTAACTTTTTACAAATGAAACTGTTGGGGACTATTTTCCGACAGGTTTTAGGAGTAGGGGCAATTGCATTAATTATACTTTTTCAACAAGAAATCAGGAAGTTTTTAATTTTAATTGGAATTAAAAGTTATAATAGTAAGCAAGCTGAGTGGTTGTTTCAATTGGTGCCTTCTTTTAGTAAAAAAGGAAAGATTGAAACGAAATTCAAACCTATTATTAATGCCTGTTACAATATGAGTAAAACAAATACTGGAGCTCTTATTGTTTTAAGTAACGATAGTGATTTATCTTTTTATTCTTCAACTGGTGATATTATTGATGCCAATGTGAACACCCGATTAATCGAAAATATTTTTTTTAAAAATTCTCCTTTGCATGATGGTGCTGTAATTATTCAAAAGGATAAGATTGTCGCTGCCCGTTGTGTTTTACCAGTAACGGAGAACGAAAGCTTCCCCCCTCATTTAGGAATGCGGCACAGGGCGGCATCTGGGATTAGCGAGGTTTCTAGTTGTATTGTTCTTATTGTTTCTGAGGAAACTGGCAAGGTAAGTTATGCTAAAAACGGGAAATTAAGAACTCAAGTTTCGAAGGAGGAGTTAACTAAGTTTCTAAGTAAGGACTACAAATTGGGAAACTAATTCTTGATTAGTACCGGATTAGAACTTCGGACAACTCTTACAAGGATTTCCTTTTTTCTTATACTTTTTGCAGCATTTTTTCTTTTTATCACATGCATCTGAATTTGCACACTGATAATCATCAAGAATAAATATTTTTTTATTTTTTTTCAGTTCCAACAGAGCAAACTTACAAATCAGACTGAAAAATTACAATACACCTTTTAGGGTATTTTAAAGTTTACTTGTAAATAAAAGACGCTATTCTTAAACCTGTTAAGGTTTAATCTTTTTTAATATCTTCAATGTTGAATAGTAGAATCAACTTTTTGTTTAATTAGGTTTTACAAAACTACTTTTTTGATCCGTTGGATATTACAATCATAGCTTAAGCATCGATAGAATTCATTAACTTTTATCTTATTATTTTTATAAAAAACTAATAAAGCGATTTTCTCACATTGATAATTGATTAATATTATTTCATCAACTGTTAAAAAGCATTAACTTTACTGAACATCCTCCAACTATGAAGTTTTTAGTTTCAACAGATTTTTCTAAATGTGCCGATAATGCAGTAAAGTATGCTGTAGAGTTTGCATTGAAGATGAATGCAGAAATCTGTTTGTTAAATACCTATCAACTTAAATATACAGATGTTGGTTTGTTTATTGATTTTGATGATTCGGGAAAAAAAGCTTCTTTACAAAACCTAAAAAATAAAGAAGCATCACTTAAATCCGAATATCCAGCTTTAAGTGATAATCAAATATTTGTTAAACAGGGTTTTGGAAAACTTGATGATGTAATTGAAGATATTAAAGACGACTACGATTTAGTTATTATAGGGGCTAAAGGTATAAACGGATTAAAAGAAATTTTAATTGGAAGTGGTACTGCTAGAGTAATTGGAAAAACAAGTATTCCAACTTTAGTAATCCCCGAAGAATCAACTTTTAATAGTAATTCAAAATTATTTTTTGCATTGGATTTAAAAGAGTCCTTAAAGCGAATTGAAGTAGATTTAATTAATAACATGTGTATTGAAAATAAAAACATTCATTTATTTCACAATTACCGTGATGCTCTCGAAATATCTGTAAAGGAAGAACAACAATTAGTAGATGACTTTAAAAACTATTTTGCAGGGGATGCTATTAGTATTGATTTAAAGTTTGATTCCAATACTGTTGATTCTATTGAAAAAGGAGTTCAAACATTCGATCCTCATGTTATTGTAGTAAAGGCAAGACATAGAAATTTGCTTCAATCGTTATTCCATTCGAATGTATCAGCTGATACTAGTTTGCATACTAAACAGCCACTTCTTGTACTTAAAGGATAAGTCCTTTAGTTTACAAAGTAAAATATTGAAAACCCTGTAAGGAAAACAATTCCAAAATAGCTTACAACTTTCTTCCACAATGGAGGGGTAAACCCCTCACCAATATACTTCTTTTGTACCAGTGTGAAATTTAAAATTGCGATTACTGGCGCTACCACAAAAGAGGTTGACGTTGCTAAATCTACAATTGATTTGAAACCTGATTTAGACTCTAAACTTGGGTCGAAATATAAGAAATACATTAACACAAAAGAAACAACGGAAAGTATTAAAATTGAAATTACGTACTCTCTTTTTCGATTATCCAGGTTTTGTTTCTTTCCTTCTAGGAAAAGAATTTCTAAAATACGTTCAGACGATCTAGCATAACCATCCATAACAGCTATAGCAGTACCAAACATAATACAGAAAGCAGCTATTCCGATAATCCATTTACTCCAGTCACCCATTGCACTTGTAAACATTTCAACTACTTGAGCAGCAAAACCAGCTGACGATCCCGAAAGCTCTTCAGGAGATCCATAAAGTAAATTAGCTCCTAGTGTTACAAAACAAATAGCAAGAAGCGCTGAAATAATATAGCCAAAGTTGAAGTCAAATAATGTCTCTTTTAATTTAGGTCTGTATCCCGTTTGTTTCATTCTAGCTACTGTCCATAAACTATTCCACGCGGACAAGTCTAAGGCAGTAGGCATCCAGCCCATTAAGGCAATTATAAAACCTAAGTGTCCAATTCCCTCAGGAGTTGTTAAATCAGATAAATCGGGAGGGACAAATCCATCATATGGTTGAATTCCTCCAGCAATTAAGCTTTTAGTGAAAGCTATTAAAGTAGAAATTAATAGAATTGATCCAACCACTTTTATTAAAATATCCAACACTTTGTATTTACCTGAAACTAAAATTCCAAAACAAACTCCAAAGAGTAGAATGGGAGTTATTATTTCAGGATGTTCAAATCCTTTATTTTTAAAATAGACACTGATTCCAAGTAGATTATCCATAAACCCACTTGTAACTACACCAACGGCGGAGGTGACAAAGAACATTGTGCCGATAGTTATTAAACCATATAACAATAAAACCCACTTCCCTAAACGGTTATACCCATCAATAATACTTGTTCCTGTAGCATTAGCATACCTTGAAGCGTATTCGAAAAAAGGGTATTTAAACAAATTCGCTAAAAGTATAATCCAAATTAAATCAAAACCATAAACAGCACCAGCTCTTGTACTTTGAACAAGGTGAGAGACACCTATACAGGTGGACGCAAACAAAATTCCTGGTCCTAATGCTTTGAGAATATTTTTATTGGCCATGCTTAAATTTTGTGCAAATATAGTGGAAACCGATAAAATCATATTTTTCTAAGAGCATTGCAACTGGAAATGTTTAACAATTCATATAATTTTTTCCGAAACGTTATTAAACTATGAATCAAGACTCTGCTTTGATTTTTTTTTACTTAAATAACAAATAAGTGAAGGCTAAAGGAGTATATAGAAAAAATGAGGCGTTAAGATTTTAACCTAGTTTGTACAAAAAAGTATCCTCTTTAATTAAAAAGAAGTTTTGCGAAGAGTTTAATCTTAAAATAAAAATATTCACCTGTTGTTGGGAACTAGATTATCTTTCAAGTTTACAAGATTTATATGCTCAGGCAGTATGGGCAAAAGTTATTTATGGAGGTATGTTTTTAATGTCTCTAAAATTAGTTAGGTGAATTCATGATGGGTTTCTGGTTTTGATAGAATCTAAAGAGAAGTTTTTTTCATTCAGTAAGGCAAAAGTCAAATAAATTTAGATTAAAATAATTCTGATTAAAGAGTTATATACATAGTTTTTACATTATAAATAATCTATTGAACGTCTCAATAGTTAATATCTTTTTATGACTTTAACGAAGGAACGTTCATTTAAGAGGAAGTGAAACCATCCTGATTATGAAAGCTGTCTAATTAGTTTAAAAAATAATTGAAAATACAAAATCACCTTTTTGGCACGGAGCTTGAAAATATATTTTAAATTATTTACGATGAAAACCTTAAGTACCCTCTTTTTGTACTTGCCAATTATTGGATTTTCTCAATACTCTGCAAGTTTAGAGTTGCATATGATTAATGCTTCTGAAATTATTGTTTGTTTCGATGGGAAAACATATTCTCCTTGTTCAAAATTTGAGCTTCAAAACCTTTCAAAAGGGGAGCACGAACTAAAAATTTATAAACCAAAACTATATTTAAACCCTTCTGATAATTCAAATAGTAAACGTCTTGTATCTATATTCAAAGGGAGTATAACACTTGCTGAAAATCAGTATACTACTTGCTCCATTAATAAATATCATCAAAAAGTAATCTCAACTAGATAAATTATAAGTCAGAAAACTTAAAAGTTCTATCCAGTTTAACACCTCTTTCTCCTTGTTTTAAAGTACAACATTCATGATATGCGTCGTGCTCGAAAAACAGAATGTAATCATTTTGAACAGCTTCTTCTAAAAATGAATGTTTTTCATTCATAGATAAAAGTGGTCTAGTGTCAAATGAAGGAATGTAGGGAACTTTTAGATGTCCAACTGAAGGAATAAGATCTGCACAAAAAACGATATTCCTACCTTTATAATTAACAATAGGAATCATCTGACTTTCGGTATGTCCATTAACCATTAATAGTTTAATATCTTTTCCCAATTCATCTCCAGATTTAATGAAATTTAAATGTCCTAATTCCTGAATTGGAAGCATGTTTTCTTTTAAGAATGAAGCTTTCTCTCTTAAATTTGGTTCGATTGCCCAATTCCAATGTTGTTGGTTACTCCAGTATTTTGCGTTTGGAAATGTTAGTTTATATTTTTCATCATTTCTAATAACGGCACCACCAACGTGATCAAAATGTAAATGTGTTAGTAAAACATCCGTAATATCATCTGTGGTGAACCCCAACTTTTTTAAAGATGCTTGTAAAGTATCATTTCCATTTAGGTGAAAGTGACTAAAGAATTTTTCAGATTGTTTGTCGCCAATTCCTGTGTCAATTAATATTAATCGATCTGCATCTTCAATAAGTAAAGATCGCATTGCCCAGTTGCACATATTATTATTATCTGCAGGGTTTGTTTTATTCCAAATAACCTTGGGTACAACGCCAAACATTGCACCACCATCTAATTTGAAATTTCCGGTTTCAACAGGGTATAAGTTCATAAACTTTTATATTTTCTTTAAATATAGAAACTGATTGCCATTAAATTTGCGGAATAACCACTAATTATTAAAACATGAGGGTTCATCTAATCGCAATAGGAGGAAGTGCAATGCATAATATGGCAATTGCTTTACATAAAAAAGGTTATCAAGTTACAGGTTCCGATGATGAAGTTTTTGAACCTTCTAAAGGAAGATTAAATAAACACGGTTTACTACCTGATAAAATGGGTTGGGATGAAGGTAGAGTTACGAATGAAATAGATTGTATTATTTTGGGAATGCATGCTCGAAAGGATAATCCCGAATTGCTTAAAGCTCAAAAATTAAACCTTAAAATCTATTCTTATCCTGAATATATTTTCGAACAAACTAAAGATAAAAAACGTGTTGTAATAGGAGGAAGTCACGGTAAAACTAGTATGACAGCAATGACTCTTCATGTTTTAAATGATTGTGGTTTAGATGTAGATTATATGGTTGGAGCTCAATTAGCAGGATTTGATGTTATGGTCAAATTAAGTCATGATGCTGATATTGTAATATTAGAAGGGGATGAGTATCTAAGTTCGCCCATTGATTTAAGACCTAAGTTTCATCTTTATAATCCACATATTGCTGTTATTAGCGGAATTGCTTGGGATCATATTAATGTTTTTCCAACATTTGATAATTATGTAAAACAGTTTGAGATTTTTGCTGATACAGTTGAACCTAATGGTACTTTAATTTACTTTGATGGGGATGCTGAAGTTGCGAAAATTGGGGAGAACTTTAAGTATAACAAAATAGCATATAATGTTCATCCTAACAAATGTGTTGATGGAATTACGTTCTTGCTAAATGATGGAAATGAATACCCATTAGAAATTTTTGGGGATCATAATCTTCAAAATTTGAATGCATCATTGGAGATTTGTTTAGGTTTAGGACTTACTAAAGAACAGTTTTATCAATCAATTCAAACATTTAAAGGAGCCTCTAGGCGACTGGAATTAATAGATAAAAATTCAAGCTGTTCTATTTTTAAAGATTTTGCACATTCACCTTCAAAATTAAAAGCAACTTCAAGTGCAGTTAAAAAACAATTCACAAACCGAAAATTAATTGCTTGTATGGAACTTCACACATTTAGTAGTTTAAATGAGGAGTTTTTAAGAGAATATGCAAACACTATGGATCTTCCAGATGAGGCTTTTGTATATTTTAATCCTCAAACTATTGCACACAAAAAATTGAAAAAAATCAGTAAAGAGCAAGTTTTTAATTGTTTCAATAGGAGCGACTTAAGAGTATTTACAAGCTCTGATGAGTTTGTAAAGGAATTAAAAAGTAGATCTTGGGAAAATTCAAACTTGTTGTTAATGAGTAGTGGTAATTTTGACGGTGTTGATTTTAACGAGTTGGTTAAAGAATTATTGGATTAATTTTTTAACAACCTAAAAGCTGTTGATAAAAAATTGGCACAGTATTGCATAAACTTGTTACGAACACTTAATTTTCCGTTATCCTTAATAAAACAAATTCTATGAAATTTTTATTTAGTTTTCTTCTAAGCGCTATAACTCTTTTTTCTTTTTCCCAAACAGGTGATGAAATTAACCAATCCAACCCTAAAGGACTTAAAGTTGGTAAGTGGATTAAAAAATATCAAAATGGAAAAATTCAGTACGAAGGAACCTTCAATGAAGGGATCCCAACTGGTGAATTTAGAAGGTATTCTGAAAAAGGAAAATTAGAATCGACTTTACTTTACACGAATAAAGGAAAAACTGCTGCTGCACATTTATACCGTGAAAATGGTAAGATTTTAGCTTCAGGATTGTATTCTAGTCAAAAGAAGGATTCTCTTTGGAAGTTTTTTGATGAAGCTGGATACGTTTTTTCAGAGGTTATGTTTAAGGAGGGGCTACAGCATGGTGAGTTTAAGGAGTATTATAAAAATGGTTCGATTCACTTTCAAAAAACTTTCGAGAACGGAAAAGTTGTCGGCTTATCGCAAGAGTTTTATCCTAATGGTAAACTAAGATCTAAAAAAACTTATATTGACGGTATTCCTAATGGTGTAGTTGTAATTTACCACAGTAATGGAGTGTACAAAATTATGGGCCGTTATAATAACGGTTTGAAGAATGGTTCTTGGAAATATTACTCAAGAAAAGCAAAAATAATAAAAGAAGAGGAACATGAAAATGGAAAGATGGTTTATACTTCAGAGGAGATTATTTCTTTTTGGAATGATTCAATAAAGAATATACGAACAAAGGAAACTTACAGTAAAGATGGCAGCAGTGTGTTTAAGTCATTTTATCCGAACGGAAATTTGCACAGAGAAGGGTATTTTTGGAAGGGTAAAAAAGATAGTACTTGGAATTATTATACTATGTCAGGCAATTTAGATACAATAAGAACGTTCCATCATGGTAAAAGACAGGGTAGTTGGACTTATAAGTATCCGAATGGTCAGGTTAAAATAGAAGAAGCCTGGTATTTAGATCGAAGAGAAGGGGAGTATGTTGAGTTTTATCCAAATAAAAAGACAAAAGTACTGGGCAACTATTTAAAAGGAAACAAGTCTGGCATATGGAAGTACTTTGATGAAAAAGGTATTCTTGTCGAAACGAAAGACTTTGATAAATTGTAAAACAATTATGAAATATTTATTTTCAGTTTTAGTGATTACTTTTCTGGTTGTAAGTTGTTCAAAAGATAACCCGATAGTAAAACCTGTAATTTCAACGGAATACTATCCTCTAAAAATAGGAAGTTGGCATATATACGATGTTGATTCAATTTCTTACGATAATTTTACAACACCTGTCACCATTGATACGGCCTCTTATCAAGTAATGGAGGAAATTACAGACACTTTTTATGACTTGGAGGGGAGTTTAAGTTTTGAGCTTAAACGTTTTAAAAGAATGGGAAATGACTCTGTTGATATTGAAAACGCTAAATGGAACATTTCGGATGTGTGGTGGGTTAAAAATAAAAATGGAAATATTGAACGAATAGAAGAAAATATTTTATTTGTTAGTTTAATAAATCCTGTTAAGGAAGGTACAACTTGGGATGGTAACGCCTTTAATTTAATAGAATCTTGGGATTTTGAGTATACTAACATAGGCCACGATTTTGGTGGTCATGAGAATACGGTTACTGTGCTACAAAAGCAAGAAGATTTGGAAAACAAACTTTTGTATCAAAAATATCAAGAAGTTTTTGCTAAAGGAGTAGGTTTGGTGAGTAGAACTCGAATTAATGTAGGCTCGCAAGGTGATGAAGAATCCCGGGGTATTATACCTGTTTTAGAGAGACCTGAGGAAGGGTTTCAGTTTTTTCAAAGATTAAATTCTTACTTTATTCCTGAAGAATGAAAGTTAGACTTATAGTTTGTCTTTTATTTACTTTTAGTTTCATTTCTTATTCTCAAACTGAATATCATTTCTTAGTTCATTTCAGGTTTAAAAAATCATCCTTAGATTTATCAAATCCTAATGAATTCCTTTCTGAAAAGTCAATACTTATAAAGTCAATTCAAAACGCTGCTATTGATTCATCTGACCTTCCCCTTAATACTAACTTTATAAATGCAATTAAAGAACAAAACCAAGTTTTAGAAGCCAAGTCTAAATGGTTTAACGCTATAGTAATTAGTAATTTAGATTCAAATTTAACAGGCATTGAAAGTTTTGATTTTATTAGATCTGTTGAATATTTAGGTCAACGAGGTCTAAATAAAAAAACAAACAATAAACTTAAGTACGGCGTTTCTGAAAATCAAAACAAACTTACGAATGTAAATTTCCTTCATAATTTGGGTTATACTGGTGATGGAGTATCTATTGCTGTAATTGATGCTGGATTTAAAAATGCTAACACAATTTTATTCTTTAATTCGCTTTTTATTGAAAATCGAATTTTGGGTAATTATGATTTTGTAAATAATCGGTTAGTTAATTATAATGGACATTCACACGGTACAAGTGTTCTTTCAACTATGGCAGCCAATTCTGATAAATCTTATATTGGTTCTGCTCCAAATTCGAATTATATATTACTAGTAAGTGAAGACGTTAACCAAGAAAATTTAATCGAAGAGTTCCATTTTATTGAAGCCTTAGAGTATGCAGATAGCTTTGGTGTCGATATTATTAATTCGTCATTAGGTTATTCAATTTTTGACACTTTTGAACTTAGTCATGCTAAAGATGAGCTAACTGGTGATTCTGCTTATATTTCTAAAGCGTGCAATTTCGCTTCAAAAAAGGGAATGTTGATTATAACCTCTGCAGGAAATTATGGAGCATCAGCATGGAAAAACATAAGTTTTCCTGCTGATGCAGATAGTGTTGTAACTGTAGGGTCTGTTAATGAATTAAATAAATATTCCGAGTTTAGTAGTAATGGAATTCCAATTTATAATGGTTTAATTAAACCTAATTTATGCTCTATTGGTGAAAGTATTGCTTTTGTTAACGGTAATGGACAAACACAATTAGGAAATGGAACTTCTTTTTCCGCTCCTCAAATAACAGGTCTATTTGCTTGTTTAAAACAAGCTTTTCCAAATAAAAATAACTGGGAATTAAAGAAAGCTTTAGAAGAGAGCGCTTCTAATTTTAATACTCCTGATTCTTTAATTGGATTTGGTGTTCCTGACGCTGAAAAAGCATACTGGATTTTAAATAAGCAGAGTGACTTAAAAGAACCAGAACAACTTATTTTTCCCAATCCAACAAGTTGTAGTGTGATGCTAATAAATAAAAATAATATTTCTGCTGTCAAACTATTTAATTTAGAAGGGCGATTGGTTTATGAAAATTATCCTAATTCAACAGTTTTTAAAATCAACGTATCCTTTTTAAGTAATGGGGTATTTATTTTAAAAACGATTTCAAATAAAAAGGAACTAGTTCAAAAGATAATGATTTATTAGTGCTTTTATCTTTTGGCAGTAGCTCTGAAGGCTTCAATGGGGAGAATTATTATGTAACCAAATCAACAATTTGCTTGTAAATTGTGTTGTTGTAAAACAAATTAATATTAAAATAAATGAAAAAGATAATTGTATCAATAGCGCTACTATTTGTAGTTTTTTCTTCTCAATCTCAAGGCTGCGGAGTAATTAACAAAGCGACAAGAGCGTTAACATTAGACGAAATTGAAAAAGCTAAAAATTTATTTAATGAAGCTAAAAAAGAAATTAAAGTAGCTGAAGAGAAAAATGAACCTCTAGAAGCAAAATGTTATGCTAAATATTATTATGGTGCAGGTTCAACAGCTCTTAGAGTTTACAATAATAGTGATGTAAAGGATCTTGTTTCAAAAGTTGTTTTATTGAATAAAGCTGAATCTTTTATTTTAGATTTTTTTGCTTTAGAGTATCAAGATAAATTATACAATTCAAAAGCAGTAACTGAGCTGGAATCTATAGCCAATAAACAAAAAAGTATTGCTGTTGATTTTTTTAATGAAGGTGATTTTGAGCAGGCATTAATGTTACTTGAAAAGGCGATTGTTAATAAATCTAAATTAGGCGAAGACTATTTAGATTTACATAGCTACCAAAGTGCCTTGATTACAGCGTTAAGAATAGATGAATTCGAAAAAGCTTTAAAATATAACGCTATTTTAATTGCTAATCCTCACTTAAAAATTAATAAGAAGGTGAATGACCAGGAGGGAAATTTGGTTAAGAAATCTGAGATTTTAAATTCTATGGGAAGAAGTCAAGAAGCTATTGCGGTTTTAGATTCATCTATTAAAGTATTTCCTAATAGTACTAAAATTCAAGAAGCTCAGTTAAATGTATATAATACGATAAATGACGATCAAGCATCGTTAGAACTTTTAGAATTGTTAACTCAAAAAATTAAAAATAACGAAAGATTCTATTTAATGATGGGAAGGATTTTTAGCGAAAAAGGTTTTTTTGATAAAAGTTATAATGCTTACAAAAAAGCATTGTCTATTAATCCTAAGAGTTTATATGCTTTATATGGTATGGGAGCTTACTATGTCAATAAATCAAATGAATACGTAAATAGTTTAAATGATGTTGGTACTTCACCATCTGATAATGTAGCTAAATCTCTTACTGTGTTAGAAAGAGAAAAGAACTTTGATAAAGCAATCCATTTTTTCAATTTATATTTAGAGCAAGAGCCTAATGATAAAGCAACCATAAATGCTTTAAAGAAAATTTATTCAGAGAAAGGAGATGACGCTAAAGTTGAAGAAATTAATCAAAAGTTAATTGCTAAATAAAAAAAATAAAATCAAAGTAAATTATAGCTATTTGAGCGCCACTTTTTATGCTTAAACAATTCAAACAATATTTATTGATTTTTAGAACAAATAGAATATTGTTCATGAGTGTATTTATAATTTCGATTGTATCTGCGATACTATACAGACAATTTAGAGCAGATAATTTTAGTGCAAAGTTTATATTCGCGCCTTATTTTCAAACATCAGCTGATATGGGCATAAAGTTAGATATATTAGAGGACTTGATTGAAAATGATAATTTTGCTCAAGCGAAAAGTTTTTTAAAAACAAAATATGACTTTTCAGTAATTCAAAGTTTTAAAACAGAAATTACAAAGAAAAATGGAGATTGTTCCAACAAGCATCATAAGATTGATATTTCAGTTCATATATCGGATACAAATTGTCTTTATATATTAGATAAGTCAATGCAAAGTTATATCAATGAGTTCATTTTAGATTCTAGCATGAAATATCGAGGAATTGAAGTCACAAAGGAAACGCTTAGTTTTTGTGATGATTATGTTTTAAACAAAGACTCCATTTTGGATGAAATAGCCAATAATTATATCGATGAATATTCCAATGAGGGTTTAATTATATCAAACGATCTTGCTGTGAAATTTGCTCAAGCTAGAACTTTTGCAGAGTTAAAGAGTGACCTTACTGTGAATTATATTAGCTCTTTTAGTAAAAGTGTTTTAAGAGTAAAAGAAACCTATTCTTTTTTAGCGTTTATTTTTTTAGCTGGAATCGTTCCAGTATCTATTTTAATGCTGTTTATTAATTTACTTTTTTATTCAGAATAATATTATGCTTTTGAAAAAATACAACGCTGAAATAGCCTGAAAAAATATGCTGTAACTTAGAGTTTGGAAAAGCTGATAATCAGAAAACTAGACTTAAATGTTAAGTTATCGAATTCAGAAAATATGAATACAAAAATATACAAATCATCAAAAAATATTCAACTAATAATTGAAACAACCCTTGTTTTTACAGGAATGAGTTTTCTTTCTGTTTATATTCATCAGTTTCAATTTGAAAACAAGTTTTTAAAATGGTTTTTTTATACTGTATTACTACTGTTTCAAGGTTTATGGTTCTATCGATTGTATATAATCGGACATGAAGCAAGTCATAAAAAGCTATTCAAGAAAAGTAATTTAACTAATGATGTTTTTGGTAGTTTTTTTTTAATGCCTCTTGTAACACCTATTAATATTTACCGAAAAATCCATATGTTTCATCATGGATTTAATCGAAAAGATGATGACACTTCAGCCTTAGATACTTTTACTACAAATAAAATAACTCTTTTAAAGAAAGTTTATTTTTATACCGTTTGGTATGTAAGTGTTTTCTTTGGAGGTTTATTTATTCATTCTCTTGTATCGGTAATTCTTTTCCTTTTTATCCCTCCTAGTATATCAAAAAAAATATCTCCTGCTTTTAATGGCTGGACTTGGTATGATCAATTTAAGGCAATTGCTTTATTTGGAATGGGAATAGGCTTTCATTATTTGGTTTTTTATCATTTTGGAATTGATGTTTATTTATGGGTTTTAGGGTACCCTTTATTATCCTTTGCTTGGATTCTTTCGATATTGGTATATATTTTTCACTACAAAACTACGGTAGGTAAAGATGTTAGGTTCAATGTAAGGTCTGTAAACAAACTTCCCTTTTTTTCTTGGGTTCTTATGAATTTTAATGAGCACGCTACACACCATCAATATCCCAATATTCCCTGGTATGATCTTCCTGTAAATAGGATTGAACTTCCCTCAGAATATGCTAAGAAAAACCAAAATACATGGAATTTTTTCATAGCAATAATGCAACAACTAAAAGGACCAAGAATAATTGAAAAAGATAAAAAATAACATAAAAACCTCTATTCCTAAAGAAGCAAAGGACTTTGTTAAATTAAAAAATAAACTTCCTCTCCCTGCATTAGGGAATTCAGTTACGAAAGGAGGTTTTATTCTCGGAACGAATGAATCAACCTATCAGTTTTATATTGAAGTAGGAATTTGTCTTACAGCCAAAAGTGATGACAATATAGTTGGTTTTGGAATTTTGCTTCCTGATGAAATTATCCGAAACGGAGAACTTTGGAAGAAAAGAAAGGAAGTAAATTGGACAATTGATATTCAGTTAATCGAAAGCAAGAATATTGCTTATATCGAACAATTAGCCTTTATTGAAGGAAATAAAAAATTAGCTTTAAAACTAGCATACAACTTAATAAATAAAGCCTTCGTAAATGGTGTTGATTATGTTTTAACTACAACAGTTAGAAAACCAATTCTAAATTTAGCTGCAATCCCTTTAATAAGAGCATCAGGAGGAAAACTTGTAGGAAACATCAATGAAAACTACCCAGGTTTTAATCAAGTGAATTCGGATATTTATTTGATTAAAAAAGAGAACTTTTATAAAAATATAGAGAAGCTAAAAATTCACAATTTTTTGAAAAAAAATGAAATATAGATGAGAGAAAAACTCACTCCACACCTAAGGGGGATAATTAATAGACCCGGGATTTCTAAACAGTATGTTGAAAATCCAAATGATAGTATTGGAGGTTACAATGATCCTTTAATGGAAGACAGTCACGAAGTTGTTAAAGGTTTAATTCATAAGTACAAAAACCGTGCATTAATAAAGGTGAGTTATCAATGCGCAGCTCACTGCAGGTTTTGTACAAGAATACGACAAATTGGAGACCCTTCAGGAAACCTTGCGGATGATGAGATTAAAAACATTATATCTTATTTAAAAAGACATAGTGAAATCGAAGATGTAATCCTTTCGGGCGGTGATCCTTTTTTAACTCCAAATATCACTGGGGAAATGCTCTCTAAACTAAGTGAAATTGAAAGTATTAAGGTATTGCGAATAGGGACTCGTTTACCTTTACAATCTCCTAAATCCTTTAAGAGCTTAGCGATTGATAATCTGCTGAATAAAATTAAAGAAATAAGTAGCGTAAAACCCTTCTATGTTTTAATTCATGTAAATCACCCTGATGAATTAACAAACGAATCAATTGCTGCAATCAAAAAAATAAAACAAAAATCGAGTGCTACACTACTATCACAAACAGTCTTTTTAAATGGCGTAAATATTGATTTTAACACTTTAAATTCTCTCTTCAAAACATTGTATTTTGCAGGAGTTACGCCTTACTATATTTACCACTGTGATAGTGTAAAAGGTATAGAGCAATATGTGGGAGATATTGAGCTTGAAAAAGAAATAATGCGCAAACTAAGAGATACTTTAAGTGGTATTGCATACCCTACTTATATTGCTGACTTAGAAAATGAGTATGGGAAATATCCTTTTGATTTGGGAATAATAAAAACAACCCATAACAAGGCATACAAGTCAAAATTACATACAGAAATTAACATCACATAATTCTAATAGCTAGTGATGAGCTTTTTAAATAAATGCACTTATTAGTGGGATTATAATATGACTGCAATTAAAATAATTTGATATATTTCACATATATATATATTAACTAATTTTATCACATGAAATTAATTTTTAACATTACATTTTGTTTGACAAGTTATTTTGTTGTTTCTCAAAATGTTATAAATTCTAATCTTGATTTTTCTAAAACTAAATTAATTAACCCTAATATTTATGGATATAATCAGGACCAACAACATGTTAATGATCCTGAGAATTGGACGATTAGAAGATTAGGAGGGAATAGACTCTCTGTTTTTAACTGGGAAAATGGAGCGTCTAACTCAGGCCATGATAACATAACATTTACAAACGACAACAGAATCCCATCATTATTAGCAATTCCTTGGAATAATAAAGATAATGCAGGAGAGGTTTATCGTTTTTTTCATCAAGAAAATTTAGATGCAGGTATTGGCTCGATAATTACTTTTCCAATTCAAGGATGGGTGGCGTCTGATAAATTAGGTTCAAATTTAACATCTCCACCTTCTGCTAGGTGGGATGAATTAGTGTTTGAAAAGGGAAGTACATTAAACCTCAGTCCAGACCTAAACGATGGAAAAGTTTATTTAGACGAATCATTCAACTTTCTAATGCAAGAGTTTGGTGAATCTACAACTCAAAATGGTGTTAAGTATATTGCACTAGGGAATGAACCAGCGCTTTGGGATAACACCCATGAGTATATCCAGCCAAATCCTCCTACAATTTCTGAATACATATCAAAATTAATATCTGCCGCGAAGGTTATAAAAACCCTTGACCCAAATGTGAAAATTATTTTCGGAGAATTTGCAGGGATAAATATTTATGATTTCAGCAATGCGGTTGATTGGGTAGATTTGAAGGATGGGTATGATTGGTTTCCATCATTTTTATTGGACACTTTAAAAAAGGAATCTGATATTTTTGGACAACCATTAATTGACTATTTTTCTTTTCATTTTTATCCTCAACATAAGGTTGATGGCAATGGAGATTTTAGCCCAGGAGGAACAGTAGTTAGGAACTCAAAAAGTACACAAGATTATATCAGAGAAACTAGAATGGACTTTTCAAGGTCTTTGTGGGATGATACTTATTTGGAGCCAAGTTGGTTGACAAATAGTAAGCTAAACGGAGAGCCCAATAAAATTCTTACACGTTTACAAAAATCAATTGATGCTTATTTCCCATCAACTAAACTTATGATCGGAGAGTTCGATTTTGGGTTTGATAATGATATCTCTCATGCAATAGCAATTGCTGATTTTCTAGGAATGGCAGGTCAAAATAACCTTTCTATAGCAACGCGTTGGGATTTAGATTACAATAATGGATCTACTTATACCAACACAGCTTATAAATTATTTAGGAATTATGATGGTTCGGATGCAAGTTTCGGTTCTTCGGTAGTTTATTCCACTTTTGACAATAAGGGGGACGGTTCTGTTTGGGCTTCTTTAAATAGTACAGAAGACGAACTGCATTTAATCATCCTAAATAAAGATGTAGATGATAAATTAGTTTTTGATATAAATACAAATGATTTGACTTTTTCTTACACTTTTAAAGAGCTTTATTACTTCAAGGACGGAAGCAAAAGCATTTTTTCACATGATGCTGATACAGTAAATATTGTGAATCAAAGCATCACGGGAGAAATGGAGCCATTAACTGTTTATCATTTAGTATTAAATAGGATAAGTCTGATTACAGGTGTCAATACTAGGCAAGTTAAAAGCGGAATTCAAGTTTACCCAAACCCAGTTGAAGGGTTACTTTTTATTAATAATATTCAAATAGGGGAGCGCATTACTATATCTGACGCTAAAGGGAAATTGATTGTAAAAACTCATTACAAAGGTAAAGCAATAAATATTTCTAATTTAGTAGCAGGTCTATACTTTTTAAAAGTTAAGGAAGAAACTATTCAACTGTTTGTGAAATAAAGTTTAGGTTATTATCTTCTTTTTTTTATCAAAAAATAGGTTCAGATATCCTAAAACTGAAATTCCAAGAATACTTAAGTTTTCTGATCTTAATGAAGTTTACTTCACGTAGTTCAAGCGTTCTTTGTCGTGCTGTTTTGTAAATCGCGTGAAGTATATTTATATCAACTGCAAAATTAAATTTTTCCTAAAAAGATAGATATTAGTAGTTACTAAAATACATCTGATTTTAAATTTTCCTCAAATTTTGTTAAAAATTTATTTTTTGTGAATATATGTTTGCTGAATTAAAGTATTTAATTGGTTTATTAATTAAAACTCTAATTTAAAGTGACTTGTATTTTTATTTACTAATTGATATGTCTTTTTTGCTTCTGAAAATTATTTTGTTTAAAATTTATTTAGGGAATATTAAAACCATTTTTAATATTTATTCGTTAATAATAAAACTTTTGTCATGATTATAGGAACTCCAAAAGAAATAAAAAACAACGAAAATAGAGTAGGCCTAACTCCTGCCGGAGTAAAAGAATTAGTCAAAAATGGACATACTGTATTAATCGAAAAAAACGCTGGCTTAGGAAGCGGGTTTATGAATGAAGAGTATAAAAACTCGGGCGCTAAAATTGTTAATCAAGCTCAATCATTGTACGAAAAATCAGATATGATTGTTAAGGTTAAAGAACCTTTAAAAGAGGAGTATATACTAATCAGAGCAAATCAAATTGTTTTTACATATTTTCATTTTGCCTCTAATGTAGAATTAACAAAAGCAATGGTTAAATCCAAAGCAATATGCATTGCTTACGAAACTGTAAAAGACAATCAAAATAGACTTCCTTTACTAACTCCAATGAGTGAAATAGCCGGAAGAATGTCCATACAACAAGGAGCAAAATATTTAGAAAAACCGCAGAAAGGAAGAGGGATACTTTTAGGTGGTGTTCCCGGTGTTGCTCCAGCTCATGTAAGTATAATTGGAGCAGGAGTTGTGGGGGCAGAAGCTGCAAAAATGGCTGCTGGTTTAGGTGCAAAAGTAACGATTTTGGATATAAATATGGACCGATTAAGATACTTAAGCGACACTCTTCCAGCCAATGTAACAACACTAGCATCGAATTCATATAATATTCAAAGTGAATTATGCCTTGCCGATTTAGTCATTGGGGCAGTTTTAATTCCGGGAGCAAAAGCGCCAAAACTTATCAAAAAAAGCGATTTAAAATTAATGAAAAAAGGGGCTGTAATTGTTGATGTAGCGATTGATCAAGGTGGTTGTATTGAAACGGCTAAACCTACAACTCATGAAAACCCAACTTATTTAGTAAATAATATTCTTCATTACTGTGTAGCTAATATCCCAGGAGCTGTGCCTGTTACTTCTACTACTGCATTAACCAATGTAACACTTCCTCATATATTGCAAATAGCAAATAAAGGATGGGAAATAGCTTGCAAAGAGAATGATGCTATCAATAATGGTCTAGAAATCAAATCTGGTAAAATAATTAATCAATTTTTAATTTGATTTCCGTTAAAAATTTAATGAAAAATTTAGTATTTGCTAAATATTAAAAAGGTTTCCTTGAAAACCTAAAAGTTTTTCTCAAGATTTTTTTTATTTAACTTCTAATGTTTTGGATATAATTAGTTTTTTAACACTTCAGAATTTGACACACAAAAAGATGATAGGGATGTAGGATAAATACTTAGATGAATTTTTTTAGTTGTTTAACACTCCTGAAATCAAAGAAATGAGTTACCCGAATACCACGACACTTTTCAATATTTTATTGGAGAGCTATTTTGAAAAGAATAACCCTCCTAATTTTTTTTTAATCCTCAAGAAAGGCATTATTGAGCGTGGTATTTGTTTATTGAGTTGTAAAGCTAAGTGAATTAGATTTTTTTGTAGAATGCTGAAATTATGTAAAGAGGTTAAGCCTTTATTTCATCTTTTTGGACGAATAAATTTAACCCTTAAATTTAGGAGGACAATGTTTAATTTAGTGGTACTATAGTTTTGCAAAAAAAAAGTTAACCTACTTATCATATTCTATAGCAGCATCTTTCTCCCAAATTTCCATTTCGCATGGTCCGCAGTTAAATTTTAGTTTGTATTCTATTTCGCCTTGCTTAAGGATTAGAGGCTCAATAACTTTAGTTCCCATGGTGTCTTTTTGGTACGTAGAGCATTTTCCTAATTCGTACTTAACACAGTACTTTGTTGTCATTACTCTAGATTTACCTGGGTCCCATTGGAGTTCGAATGCTTTTTCTATCTGCTCAACTCCGTGTCGTTCATAGAATTTTCGAGATAATTTATTGGATACGTTAAACATAAAATCCAACTCTTTTTCGGGGTATGGATGAACTGTTTTTTCGATTTGAAACTCCTCTAAATTGTAACCATCTATTCTGATTTTAATCAATTGATCAAGTGCAGTTCTTCTCAACTCGTTAACTTTTGAAATAGGTAGAAACCAATTTTCGGAGAATTTAATTGCAACTTTATCTGCAATAAATGGCGTGTTTCCTGTTTTTGCCAAGTTGGTTTCTATCTTATTTGCGACGCCATCACTATTGGCCTTTTCTTTGTTGTGATCCAGTTTAGTTTTACTTTTGAAACCATCTTCATCGATAACTGTTAATTCAAAACCAGTTTCGTTTTCGGATAAAAGCATTTCGATTCCAATTTTTCGAATAGCACTGTCTTCACGCTCAACTAATTTATTGAAGTTATAATCGCTATTTCTGGAGATGATAGTTCCAACTGGTATTTTTTTAAGAGAATTAGGTATAACAACACCGTTTTCTACAACGTTAACTTGTACACCGTCACCTTCGTTGTCGTTATTTATAAAATATAGCCCATCTCCATTATTTAATTTTTCGGAGTTTTCAATAATGTATCCTTTTTTGGTTACTTCGATTAATTTTCCAATTACTTGCCCTTTTGATTTTGGACTTTCCCATGTTCCAATTTTATCTACTCGTTCGTTAACAAAGTAGTTGGTGTAACCACGGTTGAAACTCCTTCCTAATTCGGGTTCGAATCCGTAAAAGGTACGTCCTGATGATGCTTTTATGTAGTTAGGGTTGTTTTTTAAGAACGCATCTAATCGTTGTCTTAAAAAAGAAACGTTGTTTTTAACGTAAACAACATCTTTTAGTCTGCCCTCAATTTTAAATGAAGTAATTCCAGATTTTATAAGGTTTGGCATTTGTTCACTTAGATCTAAATCCTGAATAGATAGAAGGTGGCTGTTTTTAATTAAAGTTTCTCCTGTACCATCAATTAAATTGTATGGTAATCTGCAATTTTGAGCACACGAACCTCTGTTGGCGCTTCTTTCACCTTCGGCAACACTCATGTAGCAATTCCCACTAAAAGAAACACAAAGTGCACCAGTAACGAAAAACTCTAACTCAACATCCGTTGCATCGCGAATAGCTTCAACTTGTGAAAGGTTTAATTCACGTGCTAAGACAACACGTTTAATTCCTGCATCGGCTAAAAACTTAACATGTTTAGGGTCTCTGTTATTTGCCTGTGTACTGGCGTGAATAACAATAGGAGGTAAGTCCATTTCTAAAATGGCCATATCTTGAACAATCAATGCATCAACTTTTATCTTGTGTAAGTCGATGATCATTTGGCGACACTTTTCTAATTCTTCATCGTACAAAATAGTGTTGATAACTACAAATACCTGGGCTCCAAACAAATGTGCATATTTAACGAGTGCTGCAATATCTTCCAATGAATTCGTGGCGTTTGACCGTGCTCCAAATTGCGGTGCACCAACATAAACGGCATCAGCTCCTGCATTAATTGCAGCCATTCCTTGTGATAGGTTTTTTGCTGGTGCGAGTATTTCAACTTTCTTTTTCATACGTTTTGCAAAGGTGAGATAAATAAAAGTTTATAGCAACTACAAACACGATGAAATTATAACTGCTATCGAAAGAATTGATAATTATTATTTTTGCAAGGATTTAATTTTTTTCCAATCTTTTTAAGATTCCTTCTTTTTTTAAGAAAAAAATATTTTTTAGCATATTTGGTCGTATTTCCGCCATGAATTTACATGATTTGTTTTGATGATTTTTACTTTTTAAGCATAATGAAAACAGAATGTTTATCAGACATGCAAAAGCTAATCTAAAAGCTTGTTTCTTTAGGTGTAATTGTGAACCGATATTTTTATATTAAAAGATATTTTGAGTGTCTGATTTTTTAAAAAAAAATATTTTAACCACATAAACCACTTGTTATTATTTACTTATGTGGTATTTTATTTGATTAAAAATAATTTTAAGTTTTTTTGTTTTTTTTATATTTTGTTGTTTGTTCGTATTTTTAATTAACAATAATTTAAAATTAAAAAATATGAATTTAAAGACTATTTTACTTTTTGGAATTGCATTAATCACATCAATATCACTACAAGCTAAAAGGTATCAAGCCTCTTTAGACTTTAATGCTTCAAGTTTGCTTGTGACGCTAGACAGTGAAACGAACAAGGTCACTATTGATTTAAGCGGTAATGAAAAAGATTGGGTTGCAGTTGGATTTGGATCACAAACTATGAACGGTACTTATTGTGTAATAGTTAATGAAAGTGGAGAACAAAATGTTCATGAAAGAAATTTAGCAGCTCGAGGTATTGGTACAAAGCAAGCTACAGATCTTTTTTCAATTGATACGTATACTGCAGGAACAAGCACAAGTAAATTTAATTACAGTATTACTAGAGATTTAATAGCGAGTACAACTGAAAATAACGCTTACGATTTTGTTGCTGAAGCGGGTGAAGTTGATTTTATTATTGCTTACGGTGATAATTTTGGAGCATATCATACAACTAGAATGTTTGGAAAGCTAAACTTTGTTGAAGTAATTTCGACGAGTTTAAATGAAATAGCAAAGCAATCTGTGAAGGTATTTCCTAATCCAGTAGTAAATAGTGTTAGTGTTAGGTTAGGTATTGCTAATATTAATTTAGAGGTTTCTATATTAGATCTTCATGGAAGAACAATTTCAACAGAATTATTTTCAAACTCTAAATTAGTTTCTTTAAATACAGAAGGTTTATCGACAGGTAGTTATATTGTTAAAATAAAAGGTGATTCATTTACCAGTTCTTCTATTTTAGTGAAAAAATAAACTAAATTTTAACCTATAAAGTTTTTTTAAAAAGGGTCATGAATCAATTCATGACCCTTTGACTTTCGATTTTTTCCTATCGTATTTAGATTTATCTACTTAGATAAGCTTTTATAGAGTTTATTATTCATGTCTATAGTACGGTAGAAGAATTTAAAATATCTCTCTAGATGTTGTTTTTAGGATTTAGAACAGAATAATTCTACTTGTAGGCGCTTTCTTTTTGTAAAGTTTAGCCTATTAAATTAGCTAAAGTGTTGAAATGATTTTGTTTTTTAGCTTAAATAATACTTAACGGTAAAATCAAGTTTAACTTTTTGGTTAAGCAGTTAAAACTTCAATTTCATTCCTAAATAAGCATCCAAGGCTGTGCTTGAATTTGGGATTAATGTTCCTAAGAAATTATTGGTACCAACTTGAATTTTAATTTTCTTTAATAGCTTTATATCTGCATTAATTCCGGCTTGTAGATTACTATGACCACCGTATGCTACTGTTATTCCAGGTTGAAAAACTGAAAGGTTTAAATTGGCTCCAAATCTTGTATAAGGTGTAAAGTTTGAATTGACTCTATACCTAAGTAAAAAATCAATTCTAAAGAAGTTTAATTCTTTTTGAAAATAAGCAGTTAAGTTTATAGGTAAATTTTTAAATGAGCTCCCATTTTTTATTTTAATTAATGAATCTAACGTTGATACTTCATTTAAAACCGAATCTGACAATTGAAATATGCTTCCAATTTCGATGCCATCAAACCGAAGTGTTGTATCTAAACTTGCAGTTGTAGTGCTATTCCATCTAATTCCTCCTAAGTTTTCAGCAGAGAATAAGATTGTAGTATTTTCGGATTGGTAGCTGTAGTGAAAGTCTAATTTCACTCCGAAACCTTGAACAAGACTTAAACTTAATGTGTCAGAAAAATGAAATTTAGAATTTTCGATATTGATGTCTAAATAATCACCATTTTCTTCTGTATATATTGATGCTTTTTCTAATTCGAAGTTTGTAAAAGAATGTCCTAAAACTAAACCTAAATCCATCCAAAGGCTTTTTCTTGCTTTTTTGCCACTAATTGTTTTCCCTATTGAAAACTCGATATTGGAGTAGGATACTTTGTTAAACGATGTATTATTTAACGATAAATATTCCCCTGCAAATGGTTGGTTACCATAGAAGGTTAATTTAAACAAGTCTTTGGTAAATGAAAGGTTACCTTGGGTGTTTGAACTGAATCCAATTCCGAAAATATTAGAAATTTTAGAAGCGTAATTTTTGGAATCGAAAAACAGATTGAATTGTCCTAGTATTGAACCACCGAAAAGATTGTTTTCGTTTAATTTTTTTAATGTTTCATCCTTTAAATCCCTATCGATATGGTTAGGGAATAAAAATTTATTGATGAATTTCTGTGTAATCCCTGATGAACCGACACCACCACAACTATTAAAAATAAATTGGTTGGATGAATCCGGTAAAACAAAGTTATTTTGGGCGGTTAAAGCAAGTGAGCAAAAGGAAATTAAAATAGCTATGTAATTTTTCATGTCGAATACTAATTAGAGAATTGGTATTTAAAATCGCCAACTAGTTTCATTTTGAAAGCATAATGGCTGTATATCCTATAAAAGGCCTTTTGTGAATCGGAAAGATTAAAAGTATGGAAGCCTGCCACTAAATTAATTTGAGAAGCAGATTTAATAGTTTCCATTTTAGCTTGAGAAATTTCAAATTCAACAACTGTTCTTGTTTTAGATGAAACTTTTCCGTTAAAATCAACAGAAGCTCTGTAGATTGTTTGATCAGACCAAAGTGAATCTAAAACAACTCCGTTATCATCAAGGAAGTACATGGATGTGTTAGCGTCTAATGGAAATCCATTATCAACCAATAGTTTAAATGTTCCGCTTTCAACTTCATTTCCTGCTTCGGTTTGAAGTGAAAAATCAAGTGTGTCAACCAATACCAACGAATCTGTTATTATCGAAAGCGGAATTTCCATGTTAAGGTTGGCCTTAATGTTATCTCCATGGTAAATAAAGTTGGGTGGGCTACTTACAATTTCTGCTGTTGTAATTGTTGACTCATCAACGTTGTTGTTTAATTGAACATCAACTTCGTAGGTGATTTTGTTTGGAAGGTTTTCGATGAATTTATCAATGTTTGAAGTATCCGGAGTTAGTGTTCTTGATGAATTTGTATGAATTGAACCAGAACCTTCAGACAACTCAGTTGCTGCTGCGATTTGCATAGTATCATTATCACTCTTAAAGTTTAAAGCTAATTGATCTCCAAACTTATTTTCACTCGTTAAATTAGTAATTCTTGCAACTGCTGCAGCTCCAATCCCATTATCAACTTCTATCGTGAAGTCAACATCTTGCAATTCAATGTTACCAGATTTTATTTTGTTGAATAAATCAAAATCTATTTCACTAGGGCCAATATTTACCGATTTTTTCCCAATGTATCCGTGCGCGATATCTGGGCGTAAGTCTTGTATTTTAGCGTTAACGTAAACTGTATCCTCTAAAGAAAGTGTTTTCTTAACTCCAGTATATTCAATTTTAGCTTTTAGTATTGTTACGTAAGAATTAATTGTATCAGAATCTATTAGTCCGTTTTCATTATAATCAACTACTGTGTTAACTTCATCTTCGATCCCATAACCATTAAATGCAAATTCATAACCGTTCATTGGATATGAATTAGCTAATCGAGAAAATGTAATAGGATCCCCGATATTACGAGTAGGAGCGGGCGGGATTACGGTATCGATAATAAATGGTTCATTTGATCCAGGACGTTGAAGGTTTGGAATGGAATAACTTATATATATTGAATCTTGTAAACTAGAATAAATTTCAAAAAATACGTTGCCGCTTCTAATTGTTGTGTTTTTTAGTTTTACATCAATGTTGGATGCTAAGGGAACTAAGCGAGTTTCTTCTATAACATTTTGATCAGGCCAGGTAGCTGTCGCTTTTGCTGGTTTAAGGTCTTTTACAATTATTTTGGCAATAATTCCATCGTTGGTATCGATTGGTGTAATTCCGTTTACTAAAATTAACCCAAGTGTGAAACTTTGTAACTCTGCAACAAGATCAGATAAGACTATTTTGTTATTTAACGAAAGAGTTTTTGACTCACTAGAGTTTTTACTAATTAAAGGGAATGTGTGCTCGATAATTGTATCACCTGATGGTTGAGGAGCATTTGCTAATTGAAAAGCTAGGTTTTTAAGATCAAATGGCAATCCATTTTCGATAATAACTTCGGCTGTTCCTTCATCTAAAACTAACTCATTAAACAAATCGTCCATTGATATGTCAAACGTTTGTCCGCTAAGAGGGAGATCATTACCAAAGGTAAAACCTTGCCATGTTCCTGCATTGTGCGCAGCTATAAAGCTTGCTTCAAATATTGGGTTATTTAAACTTCTAATCATTTCCCCAAGAGTAATTACGTATTCTACGGTATCATTTGGAAGTTCAAGAGATTCTAAACTTGCACCAAACTCGAAAGATGAATCGGGTAAAACAACAAAACTATCTGTATTCATTTCGAATAATTCTGTTGTGAAAATAAGTGACAAAGAGCTATCAGTATTTTCTATTATGTCGTCTGATTTCAATAAATCGGAAACCGTTAATGTCGACTTTACAATGGGAGTTAACATTTGCGTATCCCAAGTAGTTTGATTGTCTTTCATACAAGATGAAAGAAATAAGGCTAACACGGAGAAAAAGAGTAATTTTTTCATAATTATCAAAGTTAATATTTAATAATATTATTTAACGCATTTTTAATAACGTTCGGTGTTTTCAGGAGTTGCTTATTGGACGAAAATAATTAGTTATCGTAATTAAGTAATACCTTTACAGGATGGAAGGTTTTAAGTTAGGAGAGATAAACAGATTGACGGTAGCAAGACAGGAAGCTCAGGGTATGTACTTAAGAGGTGACGACGAGCTTAATCAAGTTTTACTTCCTAATGCCTATATAGTTGAGGGATTGAAGATTGGTGATGATATTGATGTGTTTATTTATTTTGATAATGAGGAGCGAATTATTGCAACTACACTAAAGCCTAAAATTGAACTTAATAATTTTGCTCCGTTAGTTGTTGAGCAAGTGAATCGAATGGGAGCATTTGTTGATATGGGAATTATGAAGCAATTATTGGTTCCTTATAAAGAGCAAGAAGCGCCGATGGAGGAAGGACGTACTTATCTTGTTTATATGTACTTGGATTCTAAGTCGGGAAGGTTAGTAGGTACAACTAAATTAGGTCGTTTTTTAGATAATGAGCACATTCCACTAGAAAAAGGAGACGAAGTTGAATTGATGGTTTTAAGAAATTCGAGTCTTGGTGTAAACGTTATGATTAATGAGATGCACACGGGTTTAATTTTTGAAAACGATGTTAACCAGCCTTTGAAAATTGGACAGAAATTGGTTGGGTTTATAAAAACCATTCGTGAAGACAACAAAATTGATGTTGTTTTGCAGCGAGAGGGAACTGCTAGTTTTGAGCCTAACACTCAAAAAGTAGTAGATGTTTTAAAGGCAAATGGGGGTACTTTAAATTTACATGATAAAAGTGATCCTGCTGAAATTTCGAAAGTTCTTTTAATGAGTAAAAAAGCTTTTAAAAAAGCTGTAGGTAATTTATACCGTGCCCGTAAAATCGAATTAATAGATGGAGGAATAAAGTTGATGTGATTTAACCTTCTAATTCATTTAATACTTTTTTTAATCTTTTTATTGCTTCAATTAATACCTCTTCTGCGCTAGCATAAGAAATTCGAATGCAATTTGGCGCTCCAAATGCATCTCCAGGTACAAGTGCAACTAAGCCAAAATTAAGAATGTACAAACATAAATCGGTTGCGTTATTTATAACTAGATTTTTATGTTTCTTCCCGAAGTAGCTACTTACATCAGGAAAGAAATAAAATGCACCTTCTGGTTTGTTAACGATGACATTTGGAATTTCGCTAAGTAGATTAAAAACAATGTTTCGTCTTTGTTGAAATGCAGTAACCATATGAGAAACTAATTCCTTTCCTTCATTTACTGCTGTTATGGTGGCTTGTTGAGCTACTGAATTTGCACCAGAGGTGATTTGACCTTGTATTTTTGCACAAGCTTTACAAATCCATTCTGGAGCACCAATATAACCGATACGGTAACCAGTCATCGCAAATCCTTTTGCAACACCATTTACTGTAATTGTTCTTTCCCATATTTTTGGGTTGGATGCCATACTCGCATGTGGTTTCCCGGTGAAGTTGATGTACTCGTATATCTCATCTGCCAAAACAAACAAATCCTCCTTTTCCAAAATGACATTTGCTAATTCGTCCAATTCTTCTTTGCTGTACAATGATCCTGAAGGATTACATGGAGATGAGTAAATTAATAATTTAGATTTTGGAGTGATATGATTTTTTAATTGTTTTGCTGTTATTTTAAAATTTGATTCAATTGATGTTGGTATTTCAACAGGTATTCCTCCTGCAAGTTTAACTTGTTCCACATAGGAAACCCAAAAGGGAGCTGGCAGTAATACTTCGTCTCCTTCGTTTACTAAAGAAAGGATAACGTTTGCAAGTGACTGCTTAGCACCAGTTGAAACTACTATTTCATTAGATCTGTAAACAAGGTTGTTCTCAAATCTAAATTTATTTGAAATGGCATTTTTTAAAGTTGGGAAACCTGCAATTGGTGGATATTTTGAGAAATTATTTTGGATTGCTGTGATTGCAGCTTCTTTAATTAAATCAGGTGTGTTAAAATCAGGTTCACCTAAACTTAAGCTAATAACATCAAGCCCTTGATCTTTTAATTCACGACTTTTAGCACTCATTGCTATAGTAGCTGAGATTTTCATTTTCTTAATTCTATTTGCTAAAAATTGCTTGCTCATGCTTGTAGTTTAACACAAATTTAATTAAGAAATAGGTGATTTTCCACATTTTTATTTCTTAGTACGTAAAACACCTTAAAAAAGGAAATATTTCGAATTAATAATATTCGAAAATAAAACAGTGAAAATAGTGGTTGTTATTGGTTGATATACAGTACTTTCTTGTTTGTTTATGTGATTTAACTCAAACTGTTAATCCTATTTTTTTTGAGTGGATTTCTCGTGTTTTTCATTTAAAACGCGAACCTTAATAGGATGATTACCGTAGATTTAAATGCACCCATAATCCTATTAAAATGAGACAGTTAAAGATAAGCAAGCAAATCACTAACCGCGACAGCCTCTCTCTTGATAAGTATCTTCAGGAAATAGGTAAGGAGGAATTGATTACACCAGAAATGGAAGTTGAATTAGCTGTAAAAATTAGGGAAGGTGATCAAAGAGCTCTCGATCGATTAACCAAAGCAAACTTACGTTTTGTGGTCTCGGTATCTAAGCAATATCAAAATCAAGGATTAACATTACCCGATCTAATAAATGAAGGAAATTTGGGTTTAATAAAGGCTGCTCAAAGATTCGATGAAAAAAGAGGGTTTAAATTTATTTCTTATGCGGTGTGGTGGATTCGACAATCAATATTACAAGCTCTAGCCGAGCAAGCAAGAATAGTTCGCTTGCCACTTAACAAAATTGGAAATATAAATAAAATAAATAGAGCTTTTTCGGAATTAGAGCAAACGTTCGAACGTGAGCCTTCTGTAAATGAAATTGCAGAAGCACTGGATATAAGTATTGACGAAGTGAAAACTTCATTAAGCAATAATTCAAGACACATTTCTATGGATGCACCTTTGGGAGATGAGTCAGATTCAGGAACGTTATATGATGTAATGGGGGCAAAAGATGCTTTGCGACCTGATTCGCATTTAATGCAAGAATCATTAAAACAAGAGATTTCTAGTGCACTAAGAGCCCTAACTCCAAGAGAATCAGATGTTTTGAAACTATATTTTGGTTTTGATAAGTCTGTGAAAACGAATTTAACTCTTGAAGAAATAGGTCTGAAATTTGATTTAACAAGAGAACGGGTAAGACAAATAAAAGAAAAAGCAATCCGTCGATTGAAACACTCCTCAAGGAGTGCCGCACTAATGAAATATTTAGGATAGTAGTTTAAGCTTTGATCATTGATCAAAGCTTTTTTTTTTCAAAAGGGAACTTGGATCAATTTTTCGTATTATTTTTGCCTTAAAATAAAATTTTGAAAAGGAGTTTATTATATTTTATTACTTTTTGCACTTGCATCGTTAGTTTTGGAAAACAAACGCATGAAGAAAACCTAATTAGTTTAAGTAAATCTTCAGGCTTATCTGACTCTGTTTCTAACTACATTGAAGTTATTAAAGGTTTAACTAGTTCCAATCCTGATTCTTCTCTAATTTATGCCAATAGATTAGAAGATTTTGTGAGCTTAAGAAACTTCAAAATTGAATCAGGAGAAAAATCAAGACTATACTTCTTTACCGGATTGGCAAATTACAACAAAAACAATTATTCTAAAACTCGATATTTAATTGAGAAGTCATTAAATCTAGGACACATTGATACCTTAGAAGGTCATAGATATTTTTACTTAGCATTATCTCACAAAAAAGCAGGGAATTATTCACAAAGTGCTGAGTTATTTATGAAGTCTACTAAGTATTTTGAAGACTCCAAAAATTACCGTGGAAAAATTGGGGTATTAATAAATTTGAGTAATGTATTCGCAAAAACTAAACAATATCCTAATGCTTTGAAATATTTAAATGAGGCATTAAACTTAGCTGAGAAGCACAACACACCTAATATAAATAGAAATATTTATAACGGAATGGGAAATGTTTTCATGGAAATGGCCGATTATAACATGGCTCTTGATCAATTTAATGCAGCTTACAATGCAGCTAAAACACAAAACAATTTAAAAGGACAATTTTATACACTCATTAATATTAGTGTTGTTAAAAGAAAGATAGGTGATTACCATGAATCATTAGGCCATTTGCAGGAAGCATTATTAATGTTAGATTCGCTAAATAACATTGAATTTAAGGGGAATATTTTTTATGAGTTAGGAGATTTCTTTTCAGAGCTAAAGAATAAGAAAGAAGCTGAATTTTACTTAAAGCAAGCTAAAGAAATTGCAGACTCGACAAATAATTTGCCTGATATAAAAAAAATTTATAAATCCTATCAAGTCCTTTATGAAAATATTGGAAATTATAGTAAATCATTAGCTTATTATAAGTTACATGAACAGTTGAAAGATGAGTTAATATCTCGAGAGAACATGCTTAAAATTACTCAATTGAACTCTGAGTTTAAGTTAGATAGGAAAGAGCGAGAGCTTAAATTATTAGAAAAACAGAAAGAATTAAAAGAAGCAAAAATTCTAGCTCACGAAGCAGAGATGGAAAAGGATCAAATCTTTATTTATTTACTGCTTGGTTTGGGTACTTTGTTGTTAGTGTTGGTTGTCGCTTTTGCTGCAAATAATATTATGAGGTACAAAAGAAATGAAGTTTTAAAAGAAAAAAATATCGAACTTCAGGATAAACAAAATGAAATTGCAGTTAAAAATATTGAACTTAATAAAGTTAATTCAGAGTTAGAGGGAAGCAACAACGCCTTGATACATAAAAACTCTGAAATAGAATCGCAGAAAGAGGAATTGAAGATTCAGCGTGATTTAATTAATAAAACCCATGAAGTATTAAAGTTGCGTAATAGAGACGTAACCGATAGTATTCATTATGCTCAGAAAATTCAACAAGCGATGCTAAATTCTTCATTTTTAATTGAGGGTGCTGGATTGGAGTATTTTACGTTTTACAGACCCCGAGACATTGTGAGTGGTGATTTTTATTGGAGTAATGTTATTGATGATAATCTAATAATCGCAATTGGCGATTGTACTGGGCATGGTGTTCCTGGCGCATTCATGAGTTGTTTAGGGATTTCTTTACTAAACGAAATTGTTTTTGGTAGAAAAATTATGGAACCGCATACAATGTTAGAAGAATTAAGAAATTCGGTTATCCAATTAATTGCTACAGATAAGAGTACAGATTTACAAATTGGTGACGGTATGGATATGGCTGTTGTTGTTATTAATACCAAAACTAATAAAATGCAGTTTTCTGGTGCGATGAATGGTTTTTCTTTAGTCTCTGGCGGTGAACTATTTGAAGTGAAAGGAGATAAGAGTCCAATTGGACAGCATATTATACCTAATCATACTTATACGATGTCAGAACATCAATTAAAATCAGGCGATCATTTATATATGTCTACAGATGGTTATAAAGATCAATTTGGAGGTCCTAAAGGAAAGAAGTTAGGAAAGCGAAGGTTGAATGAAAAGTTATTAGATATCTCTAGTTTTTCAATTCCTGTTCAAAATTCAGAAATAATATCCTTTTATAAAAATTGGAAAAATCACGAAGAACAAATTGATGATGTTTGCTTATTTGGAATGAAAATCAACTAATTTTTTTCAGTTTATTTAAAACATAATTTGTTTTTTCAATAGTTGGCAAACTCCAATTAATCCAATCTATTTTGTATCCCTCATTTTCCATTTTTCTAAACCATGTCATTTGCCGTTTACTAAACTGATGAATGGCGATTTCTAGTTTTTGAAAGAGTTCTTTGTAAGTGTGTTTGTTTTCTAAATATTCTACTACATAAAGATACTCTAAACCGTAATATTTGAGGTCTTGAGCTGAAGTTGACTTTAAAAGCTCTTCAACTTCTTCAATTAATCCGTTTTCTAATCTATATTTAAGTCGAACACTTATTCTGTTTCTTCGCTGTTCTCTCGGTATATCAATTCCAAATATAATGGGTTTGAAAGTTGGTTTGTGAAACTTAGGATATGGATTTTTTTTTAAGAACTCGCCAATTTCCAAAGCACGAATTAATCTTTTATTTGATTTGGAATCTAGTTTGCTTTTCAATTCGTCTGATAATTTTTTAAACAAGTCTTGAAGTTCCTGCTTAGAATTTGATTTTAGTCGATCTCTAAAGGGATTATTTAAGGGGATTGCGGAGAGCTCATTTCCTTCTAATGCGGTTTGTAAATACAAGCCACTTCCCCCACATAAAATAGGTGTGTTATTGTTGGATTTTATTTTACTGAATGAATTTACAAAATCGTGGTAAAATAAGTTAATGTTATATTTATCACCTGGCTTACAAATGTTAATTAAGTGAAAAGGGATGTTTGTACCATTTATTGAGTATTCATCTAAGTCTTTTCCTGTTCCAATGTCCATTTTTTGATAGACTTGCCTGGAGTCAGCTGATATGATTTCGCCGTTTAGTTTTTTGGCTAAATTAACAGCAAAGTGAGTTTTCCCACTAGCCGTAGGACCAATAATTACAGGGAGTATGTTGTTTAAATTAGACATTAAAGTATTTAATAAATTTTAAAGAACCTAAGTTTTCAATTTTACGGTAATCATCAAATTTAACAGTTGTGGATTGAACTTCACTTTCGAATTTTTTCAGAAAAATTCGATTGCAGGAGGGTAAATGAATTACAAATTCGTTCGGTTCCGTTTTACCTTTGTTTTCAAAGCCCAATTTAGAATAGTTGTTTCCATTACTCCATTCTAAATCACAATAGGTCATCATTTCATCTATTAAATAGGTTTTAACAAAGTATTTAATAAGTTTTGTTAATCCACCTACAATTCGATGCCCTGATTTATTGCAAAACCGAATTAAGACAACTGATTTTGAACCGTTTCGCATGTTTATAATTTGTCCAAAACAGGCTAAACCAACAAGTTCCTCTTTTAAAAATAATCCGAAACTATATTTTGTTTTTAACGACAAATTTGTATGATTTTTTTTCAGAAAATTAACCGCTTCTGGTTTTGTTATTTTTTTAATTGAAGTCGCTCTTCCATGAATTCGGATGGAAGTTCCTGTGTGATATAAAAGCCGATCGATTGTTTTCTCGGGACTCGTTTTATACACATCTTCAAAAACAGTTATATAAAAACCATATTTAGCCTGAAGGAGTTTAACTGCAGATCGGTAAGTGCTTTTTTTGAAATATTGAACTCGAACATAATGTATTTTCAAATTTTTAGTTTGAATAAAATAACTGAAAGGTGTGGTAGCAGAAGATTTTGCCTTAGAATCAACTTTGTTTAAAATCTGCTTAAAAAAATCCATTTTAGTATTTACCAGCCTTTATACGTTGAAGATCTCGACTTGCATCTTTTGCTTTAATTGTTTCTCTTTTGTCGTGTGTGTTTTTTCCTTTAGCTAAAGCAATTTCGACTTTTGCAAATCCAGTTTCGGTAATAAATAATCTAACAGGAACGACAGTATACCCTTTAATCATAGTTTTTGCTAGCCACTTCTTGAGTTCTTTTTTATTTAACAATAACTTCCGGTCTGCCTTCGCTTCATGATTAACATGAGTTCCAAATTCATACGGAGAGATATTCATTCCCTTGATAATCAATTCCTCGTTTTCAAAGGCACAAAAAGATTCGTTAAGATTGGCTTTACCATTTCTTATAGATTTAATTTCAGTTCCTTTTAAAACAATTCCAGCAACCAATTTTTCAATTAATTCGTAATTAAAAGAAGCTTTTTTATTTCTGATATTAATAGATTTCATTACTGCAAAGATAGGTATTGAAAATTATATTTTATATGTTAATTATGCTAAAGCTAATTAACAATTCGTTTAAAAATAACTAACTTAGAATCGATGAAAAAAATCCTAATTTTACTCCTTACTATTGTTTTTTTGGGATGCTCTAAAAATGAGGGTACTCCAATTTGGAGGATATGGTATGCTGTCCAGGTAACACCAAATTATGATTTATCAATCATTTACAACTCCGATAATTATTTTGATTCGGGAAAACGGGATAGTGTTTTTGTAAATGATACTTCTTACAATCAACAATTGGATGGTTTTTGGGTCGGACAGCGTTTGCAAACTAATAAAGATGATGGTTATTATATTAACGTACAGATAAATGAATTAGATGAATATGAAGGACATTTAGGTGTTTTTGTTTATGTTAATGATACTAATTTGATCGATTCTGTTCTATATTCTCACGGAACATCAGAAATTACAATTCAAGGAGAGATTCCTGTGATTTTTTAAATTATGCAAAGAAAAATAATTATAACCGCAGCTGTTTTCGGTATGTCTTCGGTTATTATTGGTGCTTGGGCTGCTCATGGAATTCAAAATTTTATTCCTGATGCCGATGTATTAAAAACCAACAAGATAGAAAGTTTTAAAACAGGTGTTCGGTATCAGTTTTTTCACACAATCTTAATTCTAATTTTAGGAATTACACCAAAAGATAAGTTTACTAAGCATTTAAATTTGGCTTTTTTATTCACAGTTATTGGTGTTGTGCTGTTTTCAGGTTCTATTTACTTATTGGCTTTAAAATCGCAGATTGGGCTAAACGATTTAGGGAAAGTTCTAGGTCCAATTACTCCAATTGGAGGCATGACTTTAATTTTAGCTTGGGGTATGCTTTTACTTTATGGATTAAAAATGAAAAAAAAATAATGAAAAAAACATACGAATCATATAAGGAGCATCTTCTGAAAATAGCACATTTAAATTCTGCTTTGGCATTATTAAGCTGGGATCAAGAAATTTATATGCCACCAAAGGGAGCTGAAGTGAGAGCGCGACAATTTAGTACTTTGAGTGCCATGGTTCATGAATTATCCGTTGATCCTGAATTTGAAAAGTTGGTTGATCATTTGATTCATAAGAGCTCGTTTGGTTTCAAGGAGATGAGAAACCTTCAAGAAACACAAGAGAGTATACTTCAAAATAAAAAGTTGCCAACTACTTTTGTTAAAAAAGGCGCAATGGCAAGATCTGAAGCTTTTCAAACTTGGGAGCAAGCAAGAAAGGAGGAAGATTTTAAAGTGTTTGCTCCAGCTTTGACAAAAATTGTTGCGTTAGAACGGGAAAAAGCTGACTTGTTAGGTTTTAAAGGTCATCCATACGATGCTTTATTAAATCTTTATGAGAAGGATTTAACGGTTGTTAAACTCGAAAAGGTATTTACTCAAATTAAAAATGACATTGTACCGCTTGTAAAAGCAATAAGCAAGAAGGAGCAGGTTGATGATTCATTCTTATATCAAGTTTATGATAAAGAGGATCAATTCGAATTTAGTTTAGGTTTGTTGCGAGAAATGAAATATGATTTTAATTCTGGTAGGCAAGATATCTCAACGCATCCATTTACAATTAACTTTAACTCAAATGATGTACGGGTTACTACTCGTGTAAACAAAAATGATATTGCAGAAGTTATTTGGAGTACTATTCATGAAGGTGGTCATGGTTTATATGAGCAAGGTTTACCAAGTAATAATTATGGCTTACCAAGCGGCGAATATGTTAGTTTAGGAATTCATGAATCTCAAAGTAGAGTTTGGGAGAATAATATTGGTCGAGCTAAACACTGGTGGAATTATTTATATCCAAAATTACAATCTGTTTTTCCTAATCAATTAGGTGAAGTAGCTTTAGATACTTTTTATAGAGCAGTTAATAAAGTTCAACCTTCCTTAATAAGAACTTCTGCTGATGAATTAACTTATCATATACATGTTTTGATTCGTTACGAAATTGAAAAATCTTTAATGGAAGGTGAAGTTGAAATTGTTGATTTGGAAGAGTTGTGGAATTCAAAATATCAAGAATATTTAGGCGTAACTCCATCTAAACCTTCTGAAGGTGTTTTACAAGATATTCATTGGAGTCATGGGAGCTTAGGATACTTTCCAACGTACTCTTTAGGAAGTTTATATGCAGCTCAGTTTTATGCTCAAGCAGAAAAGGACATTTTAGGTTTACCATTACAGTTAGAATCTGGAAATGTTGATGTTTTTTTGAAGTTGATGCGAAAGAATATTCATCAGCATGGGAAATTATATACTGCTGAACAATTGTGTGAGAAGTTTACTGGAGAACCTTTAAATATTGCTCATTTTGTGAAATATGCGAAAGAAAAGTATAGAGGGATATACGGAGTTTGATAGGTTTTAAATTCCAATACAATTTTTAGTAAAACAACGCTTTGTATTTTAAGAATACAAAGCGTTGTTTGTTTTATGCTTTTTTAGTTACATTCATTGAGAAGTCTAAACTTTCAACTTCATCAATACTTCCGAGTACTTTATCTTTCAATGATGCTTTAAAGTCTATCATTTTATTTTGAACTACTTTGTCAGCAGATCCAATAATACTTGCTGCTAAAATTCCCGCATTTTTTGCGCCGTTTAAAGCTACGGTAGCAACAGGAATACCGCTTGGCATTTGAAGGATAGATAAGATTGAATCCCATCCATCTATTGAATTACTTGAATGTACTGGCACACCAATTACAGGAAGTGGTGTTAAAGAAGCAACCATACCAGGAAGGTGCGCAGCACCGCCGGCTCCAGCGATGATTACTCTTAATCCTCTGTATGCAGCAGATTCAGCGTATTCAACCATTCTTTCAGCAGTTCTATGTGCTGAAACAACCGTGATTTCAAAAGGAATTTCTAAGTCATTTAAAAACTCAGCAGCTTCTCTCATTACCGGAAGATCACTATTGCTTCCCATTATAATTCCAACTTGTGCAACACTCATAGTTTAATTTTTTACGCAATAATTCTTAACTCTTCTTGAACTTTTTTGGCTATGACTTTAGCTTCCTCTAATGTGTTATTCACAACTGTAGCATGTCCCATTTTCCTAAAAGGTTTAGTTTGTGCTTTTCCATATAAATGTAGATATACACCGGGAAGTGCAAGTACTTTTTCAATGCCATCATAAACGGCATTTCCTATAAATCCTTTTTCCCCAAGTAAATTAACCATTACCGAAGGCTTTTTAATTTCAGTATCACCTAGTGGTAGGTTTAATAAACACCTTAATAACTGACCGTATTGAGATTCGTAATTTCCTTCAATAGTTTGATGGCCACTATTATGAGGGCGAGGAGCGACCTCGTTTACAAGTATATCGCCGTCTTTAGTAAGAAATAACTCAACAGCTAATATTCCAACCATTCCTAGTTTTTCTATTACGTCTTTTGCGATTTTTTGAGACTTTTTTTCGATTTCATCAGAAATATTCGCTGGTGAAAATAGAAATTCGACCAAATTAACTTCTGGATTAAATTCACACTCCACGCAAGGGAATGATTTTATTTCCCCGTTTTCATTTCGAGCAACAATAACAGAAAGTTCCTTTTCAAAATCAACCATTTTTTCTAGGATACTTGGAGTGTCAAATCCTGCCTCAAAATCTAATTTTGAACGTATTGGAGTAACTCCTTGACCGTCATAACCTCCTTTTCTCATTTTTTGCATTAATGGGAAATGTTCTTCAAACAAAGGAATTTCACTCTTTTCATTAATAAGAAAAAAGTCAGAAGTAGGGATGTTGTTTTCTTTGTAAAATATTTTCTGTAACCCTTTGTCTTGTATTATTTTAATTATATTTGGTTGAGGAAAAACTTTAACTCCTTCTTGCTGTAGTTTCTCTAGAGCTTGAACGTTTACATGTTCAATTTCTATTGTAATAACATCTTTCCCTTTTCCAAAAGAATAAACCGTTTCGAAGTCTTTTAAGTCACCTTTAAAAAAGCGCGCGCTAATTTCTTTACAAGGTGCATTTTCATCGGGGTCAATAAAGGCGATGTCTAGCCCAAGGCATAAAGCCTTTTGTTGAAGCATTCGCCCAAGTTGACCTCCACCTAATACTCCAATCTTAATGTTAGTGGTAAAACCTTTATTCATGCCTACAAATTTAGCTTAAAAGATGGAAAAGTAACTTAAAAGAGTTAAATTTGAAAAAATTTAAAAGAATAAAGTTTATGTTGAATTTAGTTTTATTTGGCCCTCCTGGTGCAGGAAAAGGAACTCAATCAGAAAAGTTATTAGAAAAGTACGGATTAATTCACTTGTCTACTGGTGATATTTTACGTGGTGAAATGAAAGCTGGAACTGAGCTTGGGGTTAAAGCTAAATCATTAATCGAAGCAGGGAATTTAGTTCCAGACGAGGTTGTAATTGGAATGATTGGAAATAAAATTTCTGAAAATTTAGATGGAAACGGGTTCATATTTGACGGCTTTCCAAGAACTCAAGCACAAGCTGAAGCATTGGATAAATTATTGGCGGATAAAAAAACTGGTGTTTCTGTAATGCTTTCTTTAGAAGTTGCAGAAGAAGAGTTGGTAAAAAGATTACTAGAAAGAGGTAAGATTAGCGGAAGAGCTGATGACGCTAGTGAAGATACAATCAAGAATAGAATTGCTGTTTATAACAAGGAAACTTCAGTGTTAGTAGATTTTTACTCCACTCAAGGAAAACAAATTGGGATACAAGGAATTGGTGCTGTGGATGAAATTTTCGGGAAACTTACAGATGCTATTGATGGAATTAAAGTTGGCTAAATAAACCTTCTTAAAATTATGTTATGACCTCTCTAATACAAGTTAGAGGGGTTTTTTCTTAAGTGTGTCTTTGATTAAGAATTTAAATTATGTCTGGAAGCAATTTTATAGATTACGTAAAAATCAACTGTAAATCAGGTAATGGTGGTCCAGGATCTAGTCATTTATATCGTGATAAACTTACCGCAATGGGAGGTCCAGATGGTGGTGATGGAGGACGCGGCGGTCATATTATACTTAGGGGAGATATTCAGCACTGGACATTACTTAATTTAAAGTATCAAAAACACGTTAAAGCAACACATGGTGCATCTGGAAGCGGAAGTACAAGTACGGGTGCTGAAGGTGAAGACAAGTATTTACATGTTCCTATAGGTACTATTGCTAAAGATGTTGAAACTGGGGAGATTCTTGGAGAAATCATGGAAGATGGACAGGAAATTATTATTGTTCGAGGTGGAAAAGGCGGTTTAGGTAACGCTCATTTTAAAAATTCTGTTCGCCAAACACCTCGGTATGCTCAGAAAGGACTGGGTGGTTCTGAAGTTTGGATTTTATTGGAGCTGAAAGTATTGGCAGATGTTGGCTTAGTTGGGTTTCCAAACGCGGGGAAATCAACGTTGTTATCTGTACTAAGTGCTGCTAAACCTGAAATTGCAAATTATCCATTTACAACTTTAGTTCCTAATCTTGGAATTGTAAGTCATCGAGAAGATCAGTCATTTGTTATGGCTGATATACCTGGTATTATTGAAGGAGCGTCTGAGGGTAAAGGTTTAGGTCTTCGTTTTTTAAGACACATTGAGCGAAACTCAATCCTATTATTTTTAGTTCCTTCTGACTCTAATGATATTAAAAAAGAATATGATATTCTAGAAAATGAGATCAGAAAATATAATCCTGAGTTGTTAGATAAAGAGCGTATTCTGGCAATATCAAAAAGTGATATGTTGGACGATGAATTGATCCAAGAGATAAAAGAAACATTGCCAGAAGGTATCCCATCTTTGTTTATTTCATCAGTTGCACAGAAGGGATTAAGCGAATTGAAGGACACTCTTTGGGAGAAAATAAATTATGATCCATTTAAAGAAGTTTAATTTTTGTTTGATTGGCTTTTAAATATTGACCACGAAATTTTCACCTTCCTAAATGGTTTGCATAGCGGTTGGATGGATGTTATTCAATATTGGATTAGTGATCGATTTGTTTGGATTCCTTTTTACGCTTTATTGTTAGCTGGTATTATTTACAAATACCGAAAAAAATCAATTCTAATAATTTTCTTATTAATTGGATTAATAACAGTTGCTGATCAGACCTCAAGAGCATTTAAGTATGGAGTAGGAAGGTACAGACCCTGCCGTACTGAATCAACACATCAACCTAAGCCACATTTAGTTAAAGGTCACTGTGGAGGTAAGTATGGCTTTTATAGCGCACATGCTGCAAATACGTTCGCAATTGCTATGTTTATTGGCTCTTTGCTAATTCCAATTGTAAAAAAAGCAAAGTACATCTTGTTAATTTGGGCTGGAATAGTAGCTTATAGTAGAGTTTACTTAGGTGTTCATTATCCCTCTGATATTACCATAGGTGCTTTAAGTGGTTTTTTTTATGGCTGGTTATTCCTTTTAATTTTTCACAAACTTTCGGCTAAGTTTTTTTAAGTAATACAATACTCTTTTCTTTTCTTTTTTTTTACCCTCGAATTTATAACTAATTCAGTGCTGCAAATAGTTAGTGTGAAAAATTACTTTTAGTTGATATTTTGCTATTTCAATATCCCTTAACCTTTCCTTTTCAACGTAATTATTATAATAACAGTTTAAAAACCTAATGATTCTTTTTTCTTGCAAGAAACTAGAATAACAATATTTTATCCTAATTTAAACTCTAAATTGAACCATCAGTAAAACATTGATGATTTGTTTAGATTTGAGCATTGGGATATTGCATGTTTGAGTTTTAAATGTTCATTTGATATTAAATAGTATCAAAAAGTTAATATTTCAGCCTACAAGCTTAACTATTTACAGCACACGAAATATCCATATTTATTTGAATAATATTTTGTTTTTAATTGTTCTGTTAATTGGCAAAATGCTAATCAAACTTGTTTAGTTATTTTGTGATTTTAAATTGAAACTAAAGAGCTAAATAATGTTTAATTGTGAATAAATTAACACTTGTAAACCAAGAATATTGGTTGATAATCCGTAAACTTGCTCGAATTTAATTTATTGCTGATGTCACAAGGAAATAAAATAATAGAAATTCAAGAAGGTTTAACTTACGAAGATGTACTCTTAATTCCTTCTTATGCTGATATATTACCTACTGCACAAGATATTGATCTTACTACAAAATTAACAAAAAATATCTCTCTAAAAACTCCAGTTATTTCTGCTGCAATGGATACTGTAACAGGATCTGCAATGGCAATTGCAATGGCTCAAGAAGGAGGAATAGGTGTTATTCACAAAAACATGTCAATTCACCAGCAGGCTGATGAAGTTCGGAAAGTTAAAAGGGCAGAAAATGGAATGATTTTAGATCCAGTAACTGTTACAGCACATTCAAGTGTAGCTGATGCATTAAACCTAATGGCTGAGTTTAAGATTGGGGGTATTCCAGTTGTTGACGAAAATAACAAGCTAGTTGGTATTGTTACGAATAGAGATTTACGTTTCGAGAAAGACTTAGGTAAGTTAGTTTCTGAATTAATGACCGCAGACGGTTTAATTGTAGCTAACGAAAATACAAGCTTTAAAAAAGCTGAAGATATTTTGCAAGAATATAAAATCGAGAAACTTCCTGTAGTTGATAAAGATGGAGGTTTAGTAGGATTAATAACATATAAAGACATCATTAAAGTTCGACTAAGACCTAATGCGGCAAAAGATAAGTTAGGAAGATTAAGATGTGCTGCTGCGGTTGGTGTTACAGATGATTGTGTTGAAAGAGTTAGCGCTTTAGTAAAAGCTGGTGTTGATGCTGTTGTATTGGATTCTGCACATGGTCATTCGTTAGGGATTGTTAATAAATTAAAAGAAGTAAAGTCTGCTTTTCCAAACTTGGATGTAATTGCTGGTAATATTGTTACGGCTGATGCTGCAAGGACTCTAGTAGAAGCTGGAGCAAGTGCAGTAAAAGTAGGTATTGGACCTGGTTCAATTTGCACTACTCGTATTATTGCAGGCGTTGGAGTACCTCAGTTAACTGCAATTATGGACGTTGCTGAAGGTTTAAAAGGAACGGGAGTTTCATTAGTCGCTGATGGAGGTGTTAAATATTCGGGTGATTTTGTTAAAGCTTTGGCTGCTGGTGCTGATGTTGTAATGGCTGGCTCACTTTTTGCTGGTGTTGAAGAATCTCCAGGGGATACAATGATTTTCGAGGGAAGAAAATTTAAGACTTACAGAGGTATGGGGTCTATCGAAGCAATGCAGGCAGGTTCAAAAGATCGTTACTTTCAAGGTAAAACCGCTGATTCAACAAAACTTGTTCCTGAAGGCATTGTCGGAAGAGTACCTTACAAAGGAACGCTATCTGAAGTTATGTATCAAATTATTGGTGGATTAAGATCAGGAATGGGCTATACAGGCTCTGCAAATATTGATGCTTTGAAAAAAGCTAAGTTTATTAGGATCACTACTGCTGGTGCAAGAGAAAGTCACCCGCATGACGTTACAATTACAAGAGAAGCTCCAAATTATAGTAGATAATAAAAAAGTTATGAGATTTAAAAAAGTACTTATTATTGCTTTAGCATTTTCTGGTTTTGCAGCTACCGCTCAGTCCAGAAGTTTAAACGATGATTTAGCTAAGAAATGGTTAGTTTGTGTCGAAGGTGATACAATCACTGCTGAGGATTTTTGGTATGTATTTAACAAAAATGCAACTCCAGAAGATATAGCATCTAAAGACTCACTTAATAATTACCGAGAATTATATTCGAAGTTTTTATTAAAAGTCAAGGAGGCTAAATCTTTAGGATATGATACTACTTATAAATTTATTAAAGAATTTAAAGGTTATAAGGATCAATTAGCAGAGTCTTATTTGAAAGATAAAACAGTTACTGATAAACTAGTGAAAGAGGCGTACGAGCGTTCAATAGTAAATGTTGAAGCAAGTCATATATTGATTGGGACAGATTATCACGCGTTGCCTAACGATACTTTAAAAGCTTATAAATTAGCATTGAAAATTAAAAATTTAGCTGAAAGTGGTCAGGACTTTAAAGCGTTAGCCAAACAATACTCTACAGACCCAAGTGCTAAAAAAAATGGAGGTTACTTAGGGTTTTTTGGTGCCTTTAAAATGGTTTACCCTTTTGAATCTGCTGCATTTAATACAAAGCCAGGAGATATAGCGGAAGTTTTTAGATCAAGGTTTGGCTATCATGTCGTTAAAGTTCACAGTAAAAGAGATGCTGTCGGTGAGGTAAAGGTTTCTCATATTATGACTGTTGTTAGACCCGAAATGACTGAGGCAAAAAAGAAAGATGCTGAACAAAATATATATGAAATATATGCTATGCTGCAGAAAGGTGAAAACTTTCGAACGACTGCTCAAAAGTTTTCTGAGGACTTAAATACCGCAAGAAAAGGTGGTGAGTTAGGTTGGTTTGGGCCATCTAAATTTGTACCTGAATTCGAAAACGCAGCGTTTAATTTAGATTCAAACATGGCTTATTCCAAACCGATAAAAACAATTTATGGATGGCACATTATCCAGCGATTAGACAGGAAAGATATCGGTTCATTTAAAGACATAGAAAGTGAATTAAAGACCAAAGTTGCAAGATCTGATAGAGCGGAATTAAGTAAATTATCAGTTATAAACAGAATTAAAAAAGAATATGGATTTGTAGAGAATAGAGATGGAATTGACGGGTTTTATGAGTTTTGTGATACTTCACTTATCTCCGGAAAGTGGCAAGCACCTGCGGAAAATAAACTAACAACGAAAATGTTTGATTTTGCAGGGAAAACATTTACTCAAAAGGATTTTGCACTTGAACTTACAACAAAATTAGTTCCAAAAAGAGGTGGTGATTACAGAAGATTAGTTAATTACAGTTACGATTCTTGGATCGAAAATCTTTTAAAAGACCATGAAAAAGCACAGCTTCCAAACAAAGATGAAAACTACGTTAGGTTATTAAAAGAATACGAAGAGGGGATTATCCTGTTTGATTTAACGAGTGAAAGAGTATGGAATAAATCTGTTTCTGACACTGCTGGTCTAAATGCATATTATAAAGTGGAACAATCAAACTGGACTTGGGATGAAAGAATGGATGGAGTTCTTTACAAGTGTATAAATGATTCTACAGCCAAGAAATTAAGAAAATACTTAAAAAAAGGTAAAGATGATGTTTTCTTATTAGAGGAATTTAATAAAAAATCAAAATTGAATATTAGAGTTGAAGCGGGGGTTTATGAAGCAAAAGAAAGACCTGTTTTAAAAGGATTGAAGTTTAAAAAAGGAATTTCTAAGGTCATTAACGCTGATGGAACATTCATTGTTTTGAAAATAAACAATGTGATTCCTGTACAAAATAAAGAGTTACCTTATGTAAAAGGACTTGTTACTGCTAGATACCAGGATTACTTAATGAATGAATGGTTGAATGAACTAAATGCTAAGTATAAAGTTAAGTTTAACGAAGAAGTTTACAATCAATTGATTCCTGAATGATAAAAGAAATCTTAAATAAAGACTTAAAGGCTATCCAATTTGGATGGCCTTTTGTGCTTATTTTGGTTATTATTTTTCATAGTTGTGGAATGACTGACGAGAGCGCTAAACCTAAAGGAATAATCGTTGCAGAGGTTGGAGACTATTATTTAACAGTTGATGAGCTCGTAAAGGTTTTTGGGAAGGATTGGCAATCTAAAAAAAATAAAGTCGATGACTTTATTAGAATTTGGGCCAAAGGAAAAGTGGTTGGAATTGAAGCCGATAAGACTTTACCTGAAAAAGATAAAGACTTCAGTAGAGAGCTCGATTCATATAAAACTTCGTTACTTAAATATTCTTACGAGGCTAAATTGTTGGATTCGGCATTAAACCTCGATGTAAGTAAAGAGGAGATTAAATCATACTTTGAATTGAATCAAAAGAATTTTGAATTAAAAGAGAATATTATCCGTGTACGTTACGTTAAGGTGCCGAAAAAGCATAAGAGGTTTAATCAGATTAAATATTTATTGCAGTATAAAGACACTGTAAAAAAAGAAAAGTTTTTCTCAATAGTTCAAGCAGAAAATTTGTTCTGTGAGGCTAATGACAGTCTATGGCTAAAGTTAGATGAGCTTAAGAACCTTATTCCTTTTAAACTTTACAATGATGAACATTTCTTAAGAAACTATAAGTATACTGAAGCTCCTGATGGAAATGCTGTTTGGATGATTTATTTTAGTGCTAACAGATTAAAAAAAGGTGTTGCACCAATTGAGATGGTTAAAGATAAAATAAAAGCCATTATTATTAATCAGCGTAAACAAATGTTGATACAGGAAAAAGAAATTGAGCTTTATAATATAGCTCTTAAGAACAAAGAAATAAAAGTATATGTTGAAAATAAATAAAGGGTTATTAATAGCTTTATGTATTGTTACTTCAAGTGTATTTGCACAAAAGAAACCTATTTTATTGGATGAAGTTCAAGCTGTAATCGGGAAAAATGCGATTTTTAAAAGTGATGTTGAAGCGTCTATTGAGCAATTAAAAATGCAAGGTGCTCCTTCAAATATTTCTACTGAATGTTATGTTTTAAAGGAAAAGTTATTTGAAAAATTATTGGTTCATAAAGCAGAAGTTGATAGTGTGGATGTTTCTGATCAAGAAATTGATGATGCTATTGATAGAAGAATGAACTATATGCTTATGCGTCTTGGTGGTTCGGAAAAAGAATTTTTGAAATTTTATGGTAAATCTGTTTTACAATTTAAAAAAGAAATTAGAGGAACTGTTGCAGACAACATTTTAGCAAGTAAAGTTAAAGGTGGAATCACCCAATTTGTGACTGTTACTCCTAATGAAGTAAAAGAATTTTTTAGTGAAATTCCACTCGACTCATTACCAGTTGTTCCTGAGTCATATAAAATTGCTCAGCTAGTTGTTAAGGCTAAACCCAATTTAACTGAGAAACAAAGAGTTAAAAGTAAATTAGAGGGCGTTAGAAATAGAATTTTAAACGGTTCTGATTTTGATTTACAGGCAAGAATTCATTCAGACGATCCTGGTTCTCGTGAAAGAGGTGGAGATTTAGGATTTTTAGCTAGAAATCAATTAGTACCTGAGTTTAGTGCTGTTGCATTTAGACTTCAGCCTGGTGAAGTTTCTGAAGTTATTGAATCTCCTTTTGGTTACCATGTAATTCAGATGATAGAAAAGAAGGGAAATCTAATTCATGCAAGACACATCTTAAAGATGCCTGAAATTTATGATGAAGATTTAGTATTGGCAAAAAATAGAGCTGATAGTATAGCAGAGGCTATTAAAACAGATGTAAATTTTAATAAGTTAGCTTCTGATTTAAGCGATGACGAGCAGTCAAAAATAAATGGTGGAATTGTACAAAATCCAGAAACCGGTGGAGATTACTTTGAAGTAGAGGATATGGATAAAAATCTTTATCTCACTGTTCAGCAATTAAAGGAGGGTGAAACTACTGAGCCTCAAGTATTCATTATGCCTGATAATTCAAGAGCATATAGAATAGTTTATTTAATGGATAAATTAGAATTTCACACTGCTAATATTGCAACTGATTATGATAGAATAAAATCAGCTGCTCTAAATCAAAAACAAGATGACGAATTATCGAAGTGGATTTCTTCTCATTTAAATGGAACGTTTATTAAACTTCCAGAGGAGTATAAGAGTTGCTCTGAGTTGTCGATTTGGTATAAAAACGAGACTAAATAAATTTTAAAAAAAGCTATATGGCCGTAATTTTTGAATCGGATGTAGAAGGAATTAAAGCATTATCAGAAGCTTCTAAACGTCTTGAGCAAGAAATAAGTAAAGTTATAGTAGGACAAAAAGATGTTGTAAGAGGGATCGTTATTTCGATTTTTTCTAACGGACATTCATTATTAGTGGGCGTGCCTGGTTTAGCTAAAACATTATTAGTTAATACAATTTCTCAAGCGTTGGGATTAGGATTTAATCGAATTCAGTTTACGCCTGATTTAATGCCTAGTGATATTGTAGGGGCTGAAATTCTAGGTGAAGACCGACAATTTAAATTTGTAAAAGGACCTGTTTTCACGAACGTACTTTTAGCTGATGAAATAAACAGAACTCCTCCCAAAACTCAAGCAGCTTTGTTAGAAGCCATGCAAGAAAAGAAGGTAACCAATAGCGGTAAAAGCTATGCCTTACCAAATCCATTTTTTGTTTTAGCAACACAAAATCCAATTGATCAAGAAGGGACTTACCCTTTGCCAGAAGCCCAACTAGATCGATTCATGTTTAATTTATGGGTTGATTATCCATCATTAGAGGAGGAGATTCAGGTTGTAAAAGCTACAACTTCAAGTGTTAAGGTTAATGTAGATCCAATACTTTCGGTTGATGAAATTATTGCTTTTCAACAATTAATAAGAAGGGTGCCAATTGCTGATAATGTTTTAGAGTATGCTGTTAAGTTAGCTGTAAAAACAAGAAAAGACTCAAAAGATGCACCTCAGATAAGTAAAGAGTATTTGACTTGGGGTGCTGGTCCAAGGGCTTCTCAATATTTAGTTTTAGGTGCTAAAGCTCATGCAGCTTTAAATGGAAAATATTCTCCTGACATAGAAGATGTAAAAGCAGTAGCAATGCCGATTTTAAGACATAGGGTTATGAGAAACTACAAAGCGGAAGCTGATGGTGTTTCTTTAGAACGAATAATTGAATCTCTTTTATAATTTTCTGTGAGCGTAAAAAATCAAACAAAAGAGCAACAAACTTTACTAAATTCAGGAAAGTTCCTTCCCATTATGGAGGAGTTTTATACGATACAAGGTGAAGGAGATAAAGCGGGAAAGCCAGCTTATTTTATTCGAATTGGTGGTTGCGATGTAGGTTGCCACTGGTGTGACGTAAAAGAAAGTTGGGACGCGAGTATTCATCCTTTGGTAGAAGTTGATTCTATTTTAGATAAATTAAAAGATATTCCATCAAAAGATGTTGTAATAACAGGAGGAGAGCCTACAATTTATAATTTAGATTACTTGTGTAATTTTCTACACAGAAATCATTATCAAACATATTTGGAAACAAGCGGAGCTCATCCATTTTCAGGTAGGTGGAATTGGATATGTTTATCACCAAAAAAAAACATTCCTCCCAAACCAGAAGTATATTCACTAGCACACGAGTTGAAAATAATTATCCATAATAAGAATGATTTTATGTGGGCTGAGGAACATGCTGAATTGGTAAATTCGGATTGTAAGTTGTTCTTGCAACCAGAATGGAGTAAGTTGGATCAAATGATGCCTTTAATTGTAGATTATGTTATGAGTAATCCAAAATGGAATGTTAGTTTACAGACACATAAAGTTATGCATATACCCTAATTAAGTATTATGAAAAAGACACTCATTATTGGTGCAACTCCAAACAAAGATAGATACGCTTACAAGGCTGCGGATAAATTAACTGAAGCAGGGCATCAAATTATTCCTTTTGGAATTAAGAAAGGTGAGGTTTTTGGAAAAACGATTATTAATGAATGGGAAGATTTTGAAGAAATTCATACAGTAACTATGTATGTTGGAGCTGTAAGACAAGATGCATATTACGATAAAATAATTTCATTAGAACCAAAACGAGTTTTGTTTAATCCAGGCACTGAAAATCCTGATTTTCAAACTAAACTAATAAAAGCTGGAATAGAAGTTGAAGAAGCTTGTACTTTGGTGTTGTTGTCTTTGAAGAATTATTAAGTTTGAAGCTAATTATAAGTTTTCTTTTACTTATTTCTTTGAGTTTAACGGCTCAAAAAAAGCTCTATTATTTTTCCGGATCTGATTGGTGTATTCCGTGTATGAAATTTCAGAAAGAATTTATCGAATCTGAAGATTTTATAAGTTTTTGTAAAGAATATAAAGTTGATTTTGAAATCCTTGATTTTCCACAAGGAAGAAAAAATATTCTTAAAAAGGAATTGCAAAGAAGGGATTCTTTAGCTAAGCTTTATAATAAAACTGGTTCTTTTCCTTATCTAACGATAGTAGATGAAATCAATTTAATATCTATTGATCATAAGAGAAATTCTGTTTTAATTATTGAAGAGTTAAAGAGAGGTTATGAATCTTTATTAACGCAGACTAGAATGAAAATGGGTAGTCCGTTAACTATTCAGTTTTCCTCTCATGACACTTCTTTATTCAGTAATTGTTGGAATGAAGTAGATAGAATAAATAAAATAATTTCCTCCTGGGACGCTTCATCAGAGGTGTCTAGAATAAATAAATACGCAGGTGAAAAACCTGTGAAAATCTCAAGAGAATTACTTTCTCTTCTAAGTTATTGTAAGGAGTTAAGTGAAACTACGCAAGGAGCCTTTGATATTACAATAAAACCAGCTTTAAATATTTGGCACTGGAAAACCGGAATTGTTCCTTCTGATAGTTTGATTAATTCTGTATTAGGATTAGTTAATTTCAAAAACCTTGAACTTAATAAAATCAATTCAACAGCATACCTTACTAAAAAAGGAATGTTAATTGATTTTGGGGCTATTGGTAAAGGTTATATGGCAGATAAGATAACCTCGTTATTGAAATTGAAAGGAGTAAAGGAGGGTCATATAAATTGTGGAGGAGATATTTTTTCTTTTTCCTCCAAAACAAGCACAAGTATTATTGGAATTGTTAATCCCATAAATACTAATGACATCTTATTTTCCCTTGAAGTATCAAATGCTTCGGTTGTGACAAGTGGAAATTATTATCGGTTTTTCAAATCAGGAGGTAAAAAGTATTCTCATATTCTAAATCCGAAAAACTGTAAGCCAGTTGAAAACAACATTACAAGTGTTACTGTTCTAGCTCCCAATGCTACACTAGCAGATGCACTTTCTACAGCTGTAACAGTTTTGGGTGTAGATATAGGAATAGATTTAATAAATCAATTACCACTTACCGAAGTTGTGATTGTAATTAAAAACGGAGAAACGTTTTTTAGCGATGACATTAGGGTTTTGGAGAAAAAATAAGTATTTAGTCTAGCATGAAGATATCTTCACCTTTCTTTTTCATAAGGTAATGTTCTCTCGCAAATTTTTCCATAAATTCATTATTATTCAAATTTCTAAGAAAAATTTTATTCTTTGCGGTTTCTTTTTTTAAACGAAAAAGTTCTTGCTTTAGCTCATCTTTTTGTTTTACAAGTTCGGCATGAAAGAAGAAATTGTAATGATCAAAAAAGCTAATCCAAACAACAAACCCTATGCTAACTAAAAAGTAGCGATTTTTAAAAACAGTAGGAATGTCTTGAATAAACTTCATAATGTTAAGTTAAATATTACTATGAATATTTTTAAAAAAAAAAGATCTTCTTGTTAACACTAAATAATTGAAAACTGATAATAAAAAAAAGGTTTCTTTTTATTAGAAACCTTTTTTTTTAAGTGAAATTTGATAATATTAATTAACCATTACTGGCATTACTAACATCAAAATATTTTCGTCTGTTGCTTCCGAATCAGATGGAAGAATAATTCCTGCTCTACTTGGATCACTCATCTCAATAATTACCTCTTCAGTATCAATGTTGTTGAGCATTTCGATTAAAAACCTTGAGTTAAAACCGATTTCCATATCTTCTCCAGAGTAACTACAAGTTAGTTTCTCATCTGCTTTGTTTGCAAAATCTAAATCTTCAGCTGAAATATTTAATGAACTACCAGCTAATTTTAAATTTACCTGGTGTGTTGTTTTATTCGCAAAAATAGAAACCCTTTTAACAGAGTTTAATAGTAAACCTCTATCAATTGTTAATTTATTTGGATTTTCTTTTGGAATAACAGCTTCGTAATTAGGATATTTTCCTTCTACTAGTCTGCATACTAAATGAAGTTCTCCAATTGTAAAAAATGCATTGTTTTGGTTATATTCAATTTTTGTTTCTGAATTGCTACTCAAACAATTTTTTAACAGGTTTAATGGTTTACTTGGTAGTATGAACGAGGTTGAGTTTTCTGATTTAGCGTCAAGTCTCTGATACTTTACCAATTTGTGTGCATCAGTAGCAACAAAAGTTATGTTATCAGCATTAAGCTCACAAAATACACCACTCATTACTGGACGCAGCTCATCACTACCAGCGGCAAATAAACTTTTGTTAATCGCTCTTGATAATACTTCAGAAGTAATTTTTAAAGAACTTGATTGTTCAATTTCTGGTACTTTTGGAAATTCTTCTCCACTGTGGCCACTTAATTTGTATTTACCATAATCTGAAGAGATCTCAATTTGAAAGTTTCCTTCATCAACTGAAAATTTAATTGGATGATCACTTAAATTCTTTAAAATTTCGATTAACATTTTTGCAGGAATTGCAATTAATCCATCTTGCTTTGATTCAACAGAAAGTCTTGAACTCATTGTTGTTTCCAAATCGGAAGCCGAAACTTTTAACTGAGATCCTTTTATTTCAAACAAAAAATTGTCTAAAATTGGTAACGTATTACTAGAGTTCAAAACTCCATTAATAAGAGAAAGTTGTTTTAGTAAAGATGCACTTGATACAATAAAATTCATGTTCTGCAATTTAGTCCTATAAAGATATATGAAGCGCGATTTTTACACTCGTTTTAAAGTATCTAATTATTAACAATTAACAACTACTAATTAACATTTTTAGCATTTTGGAATAGAGGTAACTTTAATCATTAATTTTTAGTAAAAGTGTTAATTAAATTTTTTAAAAATATGAATGCTAGGAGAATATTTTATGGGATCTCAGTTGTTTTATTGAGTTTAATTGGTTTTTCAGCATATTTTATTTCCTTAAATTTTTTATGGGTTCTAATTCTATTGATGCCATTGATGATTTTAGGGGTTTCAGACATAAGTCAAAACAAACAATCTATTAAAAAGAACTATCCTCTAATTGGGCATTTCAGGTATATATTAGAAAAGATTAGACCTGAAATAATGCAGTATTTTGTGGAAACAGACACTGAGGGTCGACCATTTAATCGGTTGCTAAGATCGATGGTTTACAGGAGGGCAAAAAAAGTAAATGACACAGTACCATTTGGAACTCAAATGGATGTATACAGAGTTGGCTATGAATGGATGGATCATTCTATTTATTCCCATCATACAAAGTATATTCAACAGCATCCTAGAGTTTTAGTTGGTGGGTCAGATTGTAAACAACCTTACCTATCAAGTATTCTTAATATTGCTGCAATGAGTTATGGCTCTTTAAGTAAAAATGCTGTTTCAGCTATGAACTTAGGCGCAATGAAAAACCAATTTGCGCATAATACTGGAGAGGGAGGTATTACTCCTTTTCATGATTTAGGGGGGGATGTTATATGGCAAATAGGAACCGGTTATTTTGGATGTAGAGATGAAGAAGGGGCGTTTTCTCCTGAAAAATTTGAAAAGAAAGCTAAAAAGAAAAACATTAAAATGATTGAGATTAAAATATCTCAAGGCGCAAAACCTGGCCATGGGGGTATTTTACCAGCAATTAAAAACACACTTGAAATTGCAGAGATAAGAGGTGTTAAACCTGGTATTGCAATTCATTCACCACCGCATCATTCAACTTTTTCTACGCCAATTGAGCTTTGCCATTGGATTAAAGAATTGAGATATTTATCAGGTGGTAAGCCTATTGGTTTTAAATTGTGTATTGGCAGAAAAAGTGAGTTTGTTGATTTATGTTTAGCAATGATTGAAACCGGTATAAAACCAGATTTTATATCTGTTGATGGTGGTGAAGGAGGAACTGGAGCAGCACCTATGGAGTTTTCCAACTCTTTGGGTATGCCATTGAGGGACGCATTAGCCTTTGTTAGCAACACTCTTGTTGGTTTTGATTTAAAAAAGGATATTAAAATTGCTGCTTCTGGAAAGATAATTACAGGGTTTCATATTGCTAGAGCAATTGCATTGGGAGCTGATTTGATTTATAGTGGAAGAGCTATGATGTTAGCTATTGGTTGTATTCAGGCCTTACAATGCAATAATAACACTTGTCCTGTAGGTGTTGCAACGCAGAACAAAAGTTTAATGAAAGGATTGGTTATAGATAATAAAGCAGAAAGGGTTTCGAATTATCATCATGAAACGTTAAAGGCTTTTGTTGAATTAACTGCCGCTGCTGGTTTATATGAGCCTTCTGAAATAAAAAGAGAGCATATTAATAGAAGAGTTAGTATGAATAGAGCAATGAAGTATAGTGAGATTTTCCCCTATATTGGTAAGGGTTCATTACTGGAGCCTAGGTTTTTAGATCGTTATTTACGAGAGAATATTTAAGCTAATTTTATTCTAATTAGTATTAAAATAGGTTAACCGTTTTTAAACGGTTTTGAATTACACCAAAGTATATTTACTCTTTAAGCTATGTTTTTATCCTCATCTCTAATGTTTTTTTGAGTTTATGAATGAAGGTTAAACTTAGAAATATTTGTCTTAATCGTAGGTTTGACTGGCTCTATTTCTTCCAACCAATTCCAATTCTTTGACCGAATTTTCAATGCTTTGAACTATTTCACATTCAGTAAAAACGCTTTGTGCCTCTACGCTGACGTAGTCAAGATTTATGTCTGAGTTTACTAGGTTTAAGTCTTTAGGTTGCAATCCTGCGTAACTTAGGTACCATTTATTGTTATAGCTTGATTGATGTTTAAAAAAGTAAACATATCCTTCTTCGTATTTGTTTTTGATGTAATGTTTCTCTACGAATTGAAGACTGTCATCTTCCTCAACTCTTGAACTTGCTAAAATAGCCGATTCCATTAGTTTTTGCTGACTCAAAAAGGTTGTATCAAATTTATTTTCCTTTCCGATGAATTTTAAGGATTTGTAAAAAGCTAATCGATAAGAAACGCTTTCGGAAAGTTTAGTATAAACGCTGTCTTCTAAATCAACATTTGCATTTGTTAGCATAATAGCACTAACAAATCTATATTTTTCATTAGCATGATTTATTAATGAGTTCACGTAACTTCGTACTTTTTTGTCTTTTTTATAATATGGCATTAATAACTTTAAGAATAAAGTAATATCATATTGATCTACTAGGTTGACTTTGTAATCAATTCGATCCCCAAAGCTGTAGTAATAATCGTTATCATCAAGACTAACAGATACTGAAGAAGTTGAACTATATCCATTATTTTTTTCAGCTGTTTTACTCTTAGCTTCGCGGAGTATTAACTGCTTTTCTCTTTTGTAAGAGGAACTGTTTATTCGTTTATTATCTAATAAATTAGCACTTAGTTGATAAACAGATTCTCGATAATCAGCGTATAATACCAAATCCCATAAATCTGGATACAGTTTAGAAGTTAGCTCTAATGAATCATCTAAGTAGTAAAAGAAACTTTCTATTGGATTCTCATTGAATGTTATTGGAGGCTCCTGCATTAGTAATTTATTCATTACTTTGTACGCTTTTTTTGTTCCATACTTACCTAGAGCTTTCAAACAAGCAAACTGTAGTTTAGACTGATCAGAAGAAGACTCGTATTTACTTTTCAAATAAGAGATAATTTTAGGGTCTTTAATATATCCTAGTTGTTTAATTAAATACGGAGTCGTTTCTTCTTTATCACCATCTGGGAATTCAAAATTATCAATATAGTATATCATACTATCAACATGATCTTTTTTGAATGTAATTCGATTACGCAAATTAATAGCGCGCTTAATACTCAAAGAATCACCGCTTGCAAGATCAGAAAAAAACATTGGGGCATTTGACACTGTGATTTTTTTTCCTAGTAAAACATCTGTTGTAGGAGTGAAGGATTCAAAAAATGTTGAAATAAATTTTGATCTAGGATATAATGCATTGTATGCCGTACTTACAGTGTAAACTAATCCTTCGTTAATAATTGTTTTTAATTCAATTACTTTTTGACTTCCTGTATCGGTAACAATAACATGCGCTGTTGGAAGTGTGTCGTTGTTATCGTAAGTTTCTTCTTTTATAATATAACTTGTTTCCAAATACTCCTCTAGCTCATCTTTCCAAAATTCTTTTAATGTTTCGACATGGTAATAATCACTGTGCTTTAAGTATTTAACACGAATTGATTCGTAGTTTTTTTTGTAAAAAAAGTTTCGGAACTGTTTTACATAATCCCAATCCTCTTTTTTCTCTTTTGACTTACTTTGAACAAACCTAATTACATCATCCATCGCTAGCGGAGTAATAGGTGTTTTTACTGTGTAACTTAAGAGGGTGTCATGATAAGTTACGTAGTTATCCTCATTATAATTATCAGTGAAATTTAAAGAATTGAAAAATTGCATTGCTTTAGACTCTTGAGATTTCGCCGCCATAAAGTAGTAAAAGTTTTTCCATAAAACAGATGCTATAAAAATTGAATCACCTTCGCCATTTATTAAATAACCAACAGCAGTATTATTTTTTATTTTTAACGTTTTAACTTCTCTAATTGAATCAAATTCCTCAGAAAACACTTCAAATAGATAACTTAATTCAAAAGAGTCCTCTTCAATATAATTAAAGTCGTTTAACCAATCTGATTGAAAAATATAATAAGAACTGTCGGTAGGAGTGAAGGATTGAACATTGTATTTAGGTGGTGAATTTGAAATACTAGTAGCATGTTCAGTACTAATAATAGCTCCAGGAAAAGTAATGTTAAAATCATTAAGAGAAGAAGTATAAACAGTTTCTTTATCGGCTGGCTGATTAATTTTAACACTCTTTATAAATCGGTCCCCATATATTTTAGCCCATTTACCTGTACCGGACATTTTGAAAAATATAACTTCTAAAGGGGTGAAAACAATTAGCCTTTGCTGAAAATCTCCTCTACGGGTTTCGTTTAGAATTTGGATAGCATCAAAACCATTTATTTTAATCTTTTTTTGCTCAATAATATTTCCTGCAATATTTTCAAATAAAAGAGAATCAATTTTAGACTGCCACTCTTTTGGTGAAAAAGATTTTAATGGGGAATAAGTTTGAAATCTTGAAATGAAAAAATTACCACCATTTACCATGTCTGGAAAGAAATATTGTAAATCATTTGATTTTCCTTTTGTTTCATATAATTCCCCTGGGATAGAAACAGTTATGTAGCCATCTCTTGTAGTGAATGGTTCATAAGCTAAATCCAAAAACACTTTCTCAATTTCATTTTTTTTGTGCTTTGCAAGTTCTGAAACGTTTCGAATTATTGGTCGTAAAGTGTATCCCATTTCTCGCAACATTTGAATCACACCTTTTTTACCCGGAAGATGTGCAGCTCCCATCCCTATAAATATTTTTTGTTTTTGAGCTAATGTATCAATTCCTAAAGCCATTATTCGGTTACGTTCATGTAGGAAATAATGCAAATAATTGTCTGATTTTGAAGTAATTTTAGTAATTGAATCAATAATATCAAGCTTACCATTTCGGTAGGCATCTTCCATTGCTTCTCTAACACTCATTTCTTTATTCCATTTTGAGTAATATGATTTTTTATGCTTCTTTTTCTTGTCTTCATTCTTGTCATTTTCGTCAGGTATCATTGCCATAATTTGAAGTTCATTCGTTTCCGAAAAGTCTTCCAAATTCTTCACTTTTATTTTTTTCTTACGTGCGTACTGGTATATAAATAAATCGAGGTAAGTATTTTCTTCATATTCTTTATTCTGATTTGAACCTCTATAAAGAAAGCCATTTTCTAAAGAGTGTTTTTGGCGTAAAGCTTCTTCTAAATTCTTTTTATTTGGAGTTGGAATGCTAACTAATTGTTGATAAAAATTATCGTCTCCATTGATGAAATCACTAGTCATTCGAGACATTATTGCTCCATCGTTAGCGGTGTACATTTCCTCAATCCAGTTGCCTGGATTTGATTCTAAGCAAACTAAGTCAGAATTATCTAACGCCATAAAAAAGGTATCTCCTAAATGAAATGCAATTTTGTTACTAACATGCATTGTTCCATATAGATAGGATTTTGAGTTTAAACCATTACCTGAAATCTCCCAAAGTAAACTAGAGGCTTTTTTTTGAGCTGAAATATTTAAAACAAATGCGATGCATGCTAGAGCAATTAAGATAGATTGTTTCATAAAATTTAACTCTCTTGTGACTGCAAGTTTAATAAATATTAACTGTAAAAAAGATCTAGTTGTTGTTAATAAATTGAAATTAACCAGTAACTGGTTTAATAGGTTTCGAAATAGTTTAATTTGTGTTTATAATTATGAAGAGTATACTTAAATTTTGTTGTCTGTTTTGTTATAAAACAATTACCCTTGTATAATTAAAACATTAATTTTTTACAGTGGTATGAATTCAAATATAGTATAATTTGATGGGTTTATTATTTCTCTCTAGTTTATAAAATTCAACCGCTTAAATTGCCAATTTGATCTTTTATTTTGAAATGAATTTTAATTTAAAACTTCTTAAGTTTTTTATAAAACTAGATTGGTTTTTACTATTTCTTGAATAGATGAAAACGAGAAAATTCAAATAAAAGTGTGAAAATTAAAGTAGACGTCTTAATTAGGCATAAAACTTGTTATTGTTTTGTTAAAATCAATAATATGAGAAGATCTTTAATTTTAAGCACGTTTTGTTTCGTTTTTATGATTTCGAAAAGTCAAATGGACTTTTCAGTAAGTGGAATTTATTCATCTCCTTTAGATCAGTTTTGTATAAACGATTATAATGAGGGTTGGGGAGCTAAATTTGGTTTAGGTTATACATTTCTAACTGATCAAAACTGGGGTATTGAAGTAGGAGGGAATTGGTTAATTAGTAATAATGGTTGGAGAAAAGCAACATTAGATTTTGGAGATTATACCTTGAGAAACAATTTTTATAATTGGCAAATTAAAGGAAATATAGTCTTTGAACAAGGTTTATTTAAACACTATTTTGGAGCTAACATAGGAAGGGCTAGATATTTTACGACAGAATACTTAGGTTTCAATGCAACGCAAGAAGATGGTTCAACCTATTTTGATGATGTATTATACAAACAAAGGGTTTTTCAATTCGGGGCTCAATTTGGAACCTACATTAGGATTAATGATATAGTATCATTTGATTTAGGAATGTCAGTTTTAAAATCACCTGAAACAGTTAAGTATATAAACTTTGAAAGTTACTCCTTTGATGGTGAAACAATTAATTATGAGGAGCCATCAACTTCACCTTTCATACTTACTATTAGTGCAGGGATTCGAATAAATTTATCTGAGTTTGAAATTAGTGAGCCTTCTTGTGGGAATGGATATTCATCCAATTCATCTTATAATGAGTACGACTATTCGGAACCTAGATGTAAACGCTCGTCCCCTTCATCAAGCAGACGTTCATCCTGGTATTCAAACAGAAGTTCTTCTTCTTCTTCTTCTTCGGGTAGTTCTTCTGCATCAAGTAGTTCATCTAAAAAATCAACTCCTAAGCTGTACAAAAATGGTAAAACACCAGTTAAATACGAATAAGTTAAAAATTAAACACACAAAAAAAGCCTCTAGATATCTAGGGGCTTTTTCGTATACTTTTCATGCTTAATTAATTCATGAATAATCTAATAGATTGTGCTAGTTTTGCTTTCATATCTTTTCTTTCAACGATATAATCAAGGAAACCATGTTCTAAAACAAACTCGGCTGTTTGAAATCCTTTTGGTAGATCTCTACCAATTGTTTCTTTAACAACTCTAGGTCCAGCAAATCCAATTAATGCATTAGGCTCGCTAATATTAATATCACCTAACATTGCATAAGAGGCTGTAACACCACCAGTTGTTGGATCAGTTAAAAACGAAATGAATGGTAGTTTTGCTTCTGCAAGTAAACTTAACTTAGCAGATGTTTTTGCCATTTGCATTAATGATAATGCAGCTTCCATCATTCTAGCTCCGCCTGATTTAGAAATTAATATAAACGGTTTTTTGTACTTAATACAATGATCAATTGCTCTTGAAATTTTCTCTCCAACAACAGATCCCATAGAGCCCCCAATAAAGTTGAAATTCATACAAGCAATAACGACATCAACATCTTCCATTTTACCATAACCAGTAGTAATAGCATCTGTTAAACCTGTTTTCGCTTTAGCGGCTTTTAACCTGTCTTTGTATTTTTTTGTGTCCTCAAATTTTAAGGGATCTCCAGAAATTAGTTTTGGACTTAATTCCGAATATTTCCCGCCATCAAATAAAAACGAAAAATATTCCGTAGAATTAATTCTTTCATGATGCTCACAAGTAGGACAAACCCATAGGTTCTCCTTATGCTCTTCAGCAGTCATCATTGTTTTACATTTTTTACATTGATGCCAAAGCCCTTCAGGAGTTTCCTTTTTAGCTATTGTAGGCGTAGCAATGTTATCTTTCATTCTCTTAAACCATCCCATAATAAGGTGTTTTAAATTTGAAGGTCAAAATTAGTAAAAAAAGAACCATCTCAGTTTTTTAATATCAATGTCTTTTACACAAATGTTTTTGTATAACCTAACTCCTTATTTATTAAGGTGTTTAATGACTTCTTTAGTTATGTTTAAACTTGAATCTGCGTACATAAACGCACCACTTCCGGCGGGAGAGTACACGTAATCATACCCTTTTTTTTGCGCAAAATGATAAATTTTTCTATTGATATCTTGATTTAGTTTTTCTCGATAGATTTTAATTGAATCTTGAATACCAGACAATGAATTTTGTTTTGATTTTTCAAATTTAAGTTTGATTTCGTAGAAATGTTTTAAAGTGGATTGATCAATTTCAATATTTTCATTTTTTAACCTAGATAAAGAATCTCTTAACTGGTTAATTTCGGCTTGTGAAGCGAGTAAATCACTAGCGGCATTATTTTCAAAGTTTTTTATCAACTCTTCAAAGGCTATCGACAGATGATATTCCTTATAAATATCATTTATGTCTATAAAGCCTGTTTTTAACTTTTGATCATTACAACTGGTTAAAAATAAAGAACTTAAAACTAAAATTTTTAACATTAAAAAGTACTGCTGTTTTGTTGCTGATTTTATGTGGTTGAAAAAACTACCGTCTTTGGTGATAAATTTTGAATGATACATGGGGCTAAGCTATTGAATTTTACTAATTTCACACAACTATGGCAGGAAGTATTTTTGGAAACATATTTAGAGTATCCACTTTTGGAGAATCACACGGTAAAGGTTTAGGAGGAGTAATTGATGGATGCCCAGCTGGGGTTGAAATTGATGAAGAATTTATACAGGCTGAATTAGACAGAAGAAGGCCTGGTCAAAGTAAAATAGTTACACAAAGGAAGGAGGGAGATAAAGTCGTTTTTTATTCGGGAATATTCGAGGGAATATCAACAGGAACTTCAATCGGTTTTGTAATCGAAAACGACAATCAAAAATCAAGAGACTATGATCATATAAAAGATAAATTTCGTCCATCTCATGCAGACTACACCTTTTCAGAAAAGTATGGTGTAAGAGATTATAGAGGTGGTGGAAGATCTTCTGCTAGAGAAACTGTAGCGAGAGTAGTTGCTGGTTCGATCGCTAAGTTGGTATTAAAGAATTTTGGGATTACTATTAACGCTTATGTTTCTCAGGTTGGCTCAATTCAGATGAAACAGTCCTTTAATGAAGTAGATTTATCGAAAATTGAAAATAATATTGTTCGATGTCCAGATGAATCTGTAGCTGAAACAATGATTGACTACATAATGCAAGTTAGAAAATCAGGTGATACAATTGGAGGAGTTGTTGATTGTGTTGTTAAAAATGTTCCCGTTGGAATTGGAGAACCCGTTTTTGACAAATTACATGCCGAATTAGGTAAAGCTATGCTATCGATAAATGCTGTTAAGGGTTTTGAATATGGTTCAGGCTTCGAGGGTGTGAAGCAAAGGGGGTCAGAACACAACGACATTTTCGAATCTGTTGATGGTGTATTAAACACAAAAACAAATAATTCGGGTGGAATACAAGGTGGAATTTCTAACGGACAAGATATTTATTTCCGAACTGCATTTAAACCAGTTGCTACAATAATGATCGATCAAGATTCGGTGAATGAGGATGGCGATAAAGTTACTGTTTCCGGAAAAGGTCGGCATGACCCTTGCGTAGTGCCAAGAGCTGTACCTATTGTAGAGGCAATGGCAGCAATTACTATTCTGGATTCCATTATGCTTTCAAAAACAAATAAGCTTAGCAATATTCTATAATGAAAAGAAAATTCCCACTGCATTGGCAAATTTTAACAGGTTTAATATTTGGAGTAATATATGGTGGAGGAGTAAGTATTTTTGTTGATACAACTAGCTTAGTTGAGGCAATTCAAGAATTTACAGCTCATTGGGTAAAACCATGGGGAACTATTTTTGTGAACAGCTTACAACTAATTGCAGTACCGCTCGTTTTATTCTCTTTGGTTAATGGAATTGCGGGATTAAAAGATTTTACTAAACTAGGGAGTATTGGAGGTCGAGCAATTGGCTTTTATGTAATTACAACTATAATTGCAGTCTCAGTTGGTTTATTGGTTGTGAATGGATTTAAACCTTGGGAATCGTTAACTGTGGAGGCAGGAAAAGATCTTATTAGTGCATATTCAAATCAAGCTGAAAAGAACATTAGCTCAGCCCAGAAAGTTAAGGAAAGTGGTCCACTGCAGTTTTTAATTGATTTAGTTCCTAAAAATATTGTGGGAGCTGCGTCTATGAATAAAAACATGTTACAAGTTATTACTTTCGCAATCCTTTTTGGAATAGCTTTAATATCTATTAAATCTGATAAATCAGAACCAGTTAAAAAGTTTTTTGAAGGCGTAAATGAGGTTGTTCTTAAAATGGTTGATTTTATTATGTACCTAGCCCCAGTTGGAACCTTTGCCTTGATATCAAATGTTTTTGTACAAAATAGTAAACATTTTGGTGATTTAATTATTGGAATTGGAGGGTACTTTATAAGTGTAATATTTGCTTTGGTATTATTAGCATTGGTTTTATATCCACTTATTTTATGGGTGTTTGCAAAAGTAAATCCATTGCAATTTTTAAAATCTATTTCACCAGCTCAGTTATTGGCATTTTCTACAAGTTCAAGTGCGGCTACTTTACCTGTTACAATGGACTGTGTTAAAAATAATGTTGGGGTGAGTGAAGAAGTTACTAGTTTTGTGCTCCCTTTGGGAGCTACCATTAATATGGATGGTACAAGTTGTTATCAAGCAGTTGCTGCAGTTTTTATAGCCAATGTAATGGGTTTTGATTTAACAATGATGGATCAGCTTACTATTGTTTTAACAGCTACTCTTGCAAGTATCGGCTCTGCAGCAGTTCCTGGAGCAGGAATGGTGATGTTAGCAATTGTTTTAGGTCAATTACGCGTTCCTATGGAAGGTATAGGATTAATATTAGGAGTTGATAGATTATTAGATATGTGCAGAACGGTAGTCAATGTAACCGGTGACGCAATGGTTTCGACTGTAATAGCAAAACAAATAGGGCAATTAAAGATTAAATCAGTCGTTAATTAAAATTGATTAAATATATTAAAATGAAAACAGTGAAAAAGTTATTAAAGATTGTTGGAATATTAGTGTTTTTGTTGATATTATCACTAATTACTATTCCAATATTGTTTAAAGATCAAATCGTTGAAAAAGTAAAGGAAATAGCCAACGCTTCTGTAAATGCTAAAGTTGATTTTGGTGATTTTGATTTGTCGTTAATAGCATCATTTCCAAGTTTTACTTTTGAAATTAATGATGTAAGTGTTATCAACAAAGCACCTTTTGATGGAGATACTTTAGCACATATTGGAAACATAAACTTAGAGTTGGATTTGGGGAGCGTTATTAATGGTCGTTATGTTGTTTCTAGTTTTAATATTAATGATCTAACAGCAAATGCGAAGGTTTTAAAAGATGGCAAAGCAAACTGGGATATCGCAATTGAAGATTCAATAGTGGTTGAAGAGGAAACTGAGGGGGTTGATGAAGAAGTAACAGAGGAAGGTGATTTAATTACTGGCTTAGAGTCATTTTCAATCAATAATGTAAATCTCTCATATGCTGACCTACAATCAGAAATGGTTGCTCTTGTCAAAGGATTTAATCAATCAGGAAGTTTAATCATGGTAAATGATTCAACAGATATAAATATTAATACAACAATTAATTCTATTTTATTTGATTTAGAAGGAGAACGATTAGCGAATAACTTAAAGTTCGAATCTAACTTAAAGATTAAAGCTGATTTAGCTACAATGGCTTTTCAGTTTAAAGAAACATTGATTAAGTTAAATAAATTAAAAATAGGAGTAGACGGAACAATGGGAATGCCGGATGACATGTACTTTGATTTAGCAATTACGGCAAAAGACAATAAGTTTAAAGATATTTTATCTCTTATTCCCGCCTCTTACTTATCGGATTTAGAAGGAGTAGAAACAAAAGGTACTTTTAACTTAGGTGCGCATTTAAAAGGTAAAATGACTGATGAGGATTTACCTAGTTTTGATGTCAATTTTGAAATTAATGACGCTTATTTAAAATACCCAGACTTACCTGAAGCTGTGGATAATATTCAAATGGACTTAGCGATTAACAATAAAGACGGAATAATTGATCATACTGAAGTTGATTTAAAATTGTTCCATTTAGAACTGGCTAAGAATCCAATTGATATTAAATATTTTTTAACCAATGTTGAGTCTGATCCAACAATGAAAGTGTCTATAAAATCAAAATTTCGATTAGAAAATCTTGCTCAAGCAATCCCGATGGAAGAAGGAGAAGAGCTTAAAGGTGGCTTAAACGTTAATCTTGATTTTGCGGGGAAATTAAGTTCGATTGAAAATGAAAAGTATGAAGAATTTAAAGCTGGTGGTCAAGTTATTTTTGATAATCTTTTGTACAATACACCCGATTTACCTGCTACGCTTATCAAAACTGGTTATTTAAATTTCTCATCACATTATCTAGAGGTAAGTAATTTTGATATGCGTTTAGGAAAGAGTGATTTAACTGCAAACGGAAGAATTGATAACATCTTAACTTATGTATTTAAAGATTCTTTAATTGTTGGACGTTTTAATCTTAAATCTGATTACTTTGATTTAAATGAATTAATGGAAGAAGATACTGTTGAAGTTTTAGTTGTTGGAGAAATAGATGAAGCTAGTATGGCGATGATCAGAGCTCAAGCAATTAGTGATTCAATTGAATCAGAAGAACCATTGGAGGTATTCGAAATCCCTAAGAATGTAAACTTTGTATTGGCTTCTAATTTTAAAAAGATTGATTTTGAAGATATGCCAATTGATGACTTTAAAGGACAAATAGTTTTAGAAGGTGGAATTGCACATTTTAATGACGCCTCAATGAGAATATTTGATGGTGTGCTTAAAATGGACGGAGATTATAATACAGTTAACATGGCTCATCCTTCAACTAGTTTAGATTTTAGCATTGATGATATGGAGATTAGAAATGCTTATAAAGCCTTTAATCCGATTAAAGAAATGGTTCCAATCGCTGAAAAAGCGAATGGAAAATTTCATACAGATTTTAAATTTACATCTAATCTTTCCGATAGTTTAACACCTATTTATTCAACAATGAATGGTAAAGGTTATTTAAGTACAACAAATTTAGGTTTTTCAGAAACAGATGGTTGGAAAAATTTAATGGATGCTTTAAAAATTAGGAAAGAGAAGTTTGATAAAATTAAAGCGGAAGATATAAAAGTTACTTATGAGTTTAAAGATGGGAAATTATATACTGAACCATTTAAATTGAATTTAGGAAACATAAAAGGAGTGGTAAGTGGTTGGACATCTTTTGATAATGCTTTAGAATATAAATATGCTTTAAAAATACCTAGGGATGAATTAGGTGTTGGAGCAAATGGACTAGTTTCTTTTGCAGAAGGTCTTGCTGGTAAAAATGGCATGGATGTTTCACTAGGTGAATTTATTAATCTTGATGTGATTGTAACTGGTACAATGGAAAAACCTAAATACAAGGTTATGCCTTCAGGAAGAAGTGGAGAATCATCTATTAAGAATCAAGGTAAAGCCGTAGTTAAGGAAAAAATTGTCGAAGCAAAAGAAAAGGTAAAAGAGGAGATTAATAAAGTAAAAGAAAAGGTAATTAACGAAGCAGATCGATTAAAAATGGAAACGGAAGAAAAGGCTCAAGCTGAAGTTGAGCGATTAAAAAAAGAAGCTCAGGAGAAAGTGAAAGCTGAAACTGATAAGGTAAAAGAAAAAGCAAAGGATGATGTTAAGAATAAAGCGAAAGATTTATTCAAAAAAAAAGGTTTAGGATTTTAAGAACAATTTAAGATTAGGTGCATCTTTAGATTACAAAGATAAATAACATAAATAGAGTGTGAACAAACTAATAGCTATAATAATAAATGTGCTCTTAATTACTACTGTCTGTGCTCAGTCTGAAAGGAACTGTGTAGAGTTCAATAATAAAAAAGCCGAGAAAAAGTTTTTCAAAATGAGAGACTTAGATTATCCAATGGATAGAAATGGAACGATTTCAGAAATGAAAGAGTTAGCGAAGAAATATTCAAATTATCCGGATTTAATTGCTTTTATAGCTGAGCATTACCATCATACCGCTTACCGTGCAATGCAACCTAATGTTCGAGCTAGAGTTAAAGCAAATGCTAAAAAATGGTTTAATGAATTGTCTGAAATTTGTCCTTCATACAAAGGTCATTTAGCGTACTATTGGTTGGGTAGAATGAACCATGAAGAAGGAGATTTTAAAACAGCGGCTAACTATTTTATGCAATATCTTGATAATGAATCTGAACCACCAAATGAGTATAAAAAAATAGCAGAAAATTTATCTGCTGAATATTTTATTAAACGTGATCTATTGGCTAATCCTGTTGATTTTGATCCTAGAAATGTAAAAGGTGTAAGTACGGAGCATGATGAGTATTTACCAATGTTATCACCTGATAATGAATGGGTTTTCTTTACACGAAAAAGAAACACACCACCTGATATTCTGTTGCCTCCAGGAACAATAGGAAATGATGATAAAGAATATTTCACAAGAAGTAGAGCCTTTAGTTTGGACTCATTTTCACGTGGTATGTCTTTAGGGCAACCATTTAACATGCACATGGAGCCAATTTTAGATATAAGTAGTAATAACCAATTAGTTGGATTGGGTGGAGCCTGCTTAACACCTGATAATAAAACAATGTATGTAACAGCAAATGTTTTAATTACTCCATTAAAAGAAAGACATGGATATAAGAATACAGAGTTGTTAAAATCGGAATATAAAAATGGTTTTTGGACGGCATTGAAAAGTTGTGGAGCAATAAATAACGAGCAAGGTCAACCAACTTGGGAAGGTCAACCAACAATTTCATCAGATGGTAAAATGTTGGTTTTTTCTTCGGTTAGGCTTTCAAGTACAGCTCGTTTTTCAGGTGATGATGAAATGTTAACTATGGACTTATTTTATTGTAATAAATTACCAAATGGTTCTTGGTCGGAACCGATCAATATGGGTGACATGATCAATACAAAAGGTCATGAGAAAACTCCTTTTTTACATACAGATAGTAAAACTTTATACTTTTCTTCTGACGGACATCCAGGAATTGGAGGTTTTGACATTTTTTATACGCGTATGGATTTAAATGGTAATTGGATTAAACCAATTAATATCGGCTATCCAATAAATTCAGAAAAGGACGAGCACGGAATGATTGTAAGCTTAGATGGTAAAAAAGCATATTTCACAAGTGGTGATCAGGGCGTTGCCAGTAATGGAGGTTTACAGCTAGTTTCTTTCCCGCTTTATGAAGAGGCAAGACCAGAAAAAGTGGTAATGATGAAAGGGACCTTAAAAGATGAAAATGGAGACCCTGTGAAAAATGGGAGTATTTCTGTTACCGATAAACAAACTGGTGAAATACGTGACGGATTAGTTGATAAAGAAACTGGTGAATACGTTGTTGTTTTACCAGTAAAAGATCCAAAGCGACCGCCTGTTAAACCTGAAAAAATTACAATTACATTAAATGATGAAGAGGTTATTGCTGATTACGGTAGTAAAGTGCAGACAATAAATGATAAGGATGTAATAGTTCCACCCGGAGGGCAAATCGTTTTGGTAAATAAAAAGCAAGAGGTTTTAGCAAAAGACGAAAAAGTTGCTGAAGTAAATGGAACTGAAAAAATAATTAAAAAGAGTGATAAAATTCGTCAAATTGATGGTGTTGATTACGTAGTTTCTATTGATAATGAAGTGCTAGATATAGGAGGTGAAGCTGTTATCGTCCAAAAAAAAGCTACCGAAAAAGAAAAACAACGTTATGTAGTTTCAGCTACTGGTAAAGGCAAAGCATTTAGTACAGCTGTTTTAGAGGTTGATCCAGATTCTATAGACGGTTCAGAAAAGATTTATGCAAAAGAAGCTATGCAAATCGAAACGTTAGCTAAAAATAAGCCAATTCGACTTAATGAAGTTAACTTTTATACAAATTCAACCATTCTTAGCGGAAAATGTATGGATGTATTAGATGAGTTAGTTGTGTATTTAAATTTAAAAAACAACATGAAAATAGCAATACATGGGCATACTGATAATCGAGGGGATGCTAGTGAAAACTTAGTTTTATCGAAAGAAAGAGCAAAAGCAGTTATGAAATTTTTGATAGCGAATGGAATTGATCAATCAAGGTTAACGTACAATGGATTCGGTTCCTCAAAACCAAAATCATCAAACTTTTCTGAGAATGGTAGGTTACTCAATCGTCGCGTTGAATTTGTTATTCAATCTTTGTAATAATGGCTTCTATTAGGTATTAACTTCTACCACTAAATAAACTTTAATTAAAATTTTGTTTTCGACGTTAATTATATGAATAATAGCCAAAAATTCATATCTTATTAATTAGCACTATCATAAAAATATAATGCTAAAAAGCATTTAATTAAAGTCTTTTTAAAACTTAAATTCATATTTCAGAATATTTGGATCAAAGTAAGATTGAAAAGGTTACGATTAATTAGATTATCACATAAAGTGATTCATTAATTTAAACTTGGATACTTTAGTGTTTTAACCTTTGTTTGAAGAAATGGCGCGCCATCTAAGATTATTAATTAGATATATTCTCAACAAACGAATAAGCGAAAAAATCATTTTAAACTGTTAATCAATAAAAGAGTTGGATTGATTAATATAGTAACTATATTAGCTTAAAAATTTAAACTAACAAAAATGGCAAATTTCGAAGGTCAAGAATTCAAAATTAACAAAGGCCTAATAGGCTTTGTAGTGGTTGCAGTTATTACACTTGTAATTTTATTTAAATCGGCTGTCACAATGGGAGCTGGTGAGGCAGGTGTTGTTTTTAAAACGTTTAGTGGAGGGGTTGATACCGAGAATGTTTTAGGAGAGGGGTTTCATTTTATCTTACCTTGGAATAAGGTGATCGTTTACGAAGTAAGGCAGCAAGAAGTAAAAGAGAAGATGGAAGTTCTATCATCAAATGGATTAGAGATTGAAATTGATATTTCAATTTGGTATCTAGTTGATTTTAAAAATCTACCAAGATTACATCAAGAAAAAGGAATCAATTACAGAGATCGAGTTTTAAAGCCGGCTATGAGATCAGCAATGAGAAGTGTTGTTGGAAGATATACCCCTGAAGAAATCTATTCTACAAAGAGGGATGCTATTCAAATTGAAATTTTAGATGAAACTAAAACAATTTTAGCGAATCAGTATATCTTAACCGAAAGAGTATTGGTTCGAGATATTGCATTACCATCTACAATTAAAACAGCAATTGAAAAGAAATTAAAACAAGAGCAAGAATCTTTAGAATATGAATTTAAATTAATTAAGCAAAAGAAAGAAGCTGAAAGATTGAAAATAGAAGCTATTGGTAAGGCGGAAGCGAATTTAATTTTAAGTGCATCTTTAACTGATAAAATATTAAGAGAGAAGGGTATTGAAGCTACTTTAAAATTAGCAGAGTCACCAAACTCTAAGGTTGTGATCGTTGGTAACAGCGACGGAATGCCATTAATATTGGGGAACAAATAATTTAAAATTATTTCATAAAAAAAGGGATTGAGGTTTAACCCCAATCCCTTTTTTAGTTTTATCAACTAGTATTACTCAATTTTAACAATCAAGGTGTTTTTTTGCATTTTACCAAACGATCTTACTGCTGTGACTAGTTTCCCATTAATCTCTAATAAAATAGGTCGGTTTAGATGTTTCATGGAAAAGCTTGAAATAACCTTTTTACCTACTGGTGAAAATTTAATTTCTAAAGTGTTTTTTTTCTTTTTAACACTTAATACTAAACTCCCAATATCAATTGATTTTCTAATGTTTTTAAGAAATAAATAACTATTTAAACTATCTGGTTTCCATAGGAACTCATTGTTTGAATTGAATATCAGGCTTGATTGGTACTGATCAATAAAAGCCTTAAGCGACTCAACTTTAGATATTGGTATTTTAACGGATAAATTAGACATGTTGTTATAAATTCCAAATTCTTTAAAAATAGCTTTAAGATTTTTTTTGTCTTTAAAAGTTTCTTTTAATTCTGCCATTCTATCAAAACAGAGTAAAGCACTTTCAGCAGGAGTTAATGTAAGTTCTCCAGAAAAGGTTTTTCCTTCTGGCTGCGAACCGCATGATATTAAAATAACTGATGAAATAATGAAGTTAAGAAGACGCATAAATAATGTTTCTTCAAAAATAATGAAAAGTGATATCAAATAATAGGTGTTGACAAGCAATTAATAAACAGTCCACAATGACCTACAATAAATCAGTATTTTGCCATACCGTTAAATTCCTTGTTTTGAGAAAGTTTTTACTTCGTTTTTGGTTGTTTTTCATATTTATTGTAGTTTTTTCCTGGACTTTCTTTTATGGAATAGGGAATTGGGATTTATTAGGAGAACTTCCAAGTACACAGCAATTAGAAAATCCAAAGTTTTTTCAAGCATCAGAAATCTATTCGGCTGATGGAAAACTAATAGGAACTTATTATACCGAAAATAGAATAAATGTTGAATATAAAGATATCCCTTCCAGTTTAGTAAATGCACTTATAGCTACAGAGGATAAGCGATTTTATAATCATTCAGGAGTTGATTTTCAAGGAGTAGGAAGAGCTGTAGCAGGTGTTTTTGTTGGTGGAAAAGGAGGAGGAAGTACAATTACGCAACAACTTGCCAAAATGCTGTTTACAAATACTGGTCAGCACGGAGTTATTGTGCGAGTAACGCAAAAATTAAAGGAGTGGGTTATGGCTACTCGAATTGAAAGTTTATATACAAAAGAGGAAATCTTAACAATGTATTTTAATCAATTTGATTTTTTACATTCTGCAGTTGGTGTTTACAATGCATCAAGAGTTTACTTCGGTAAAAATCTTAAGGATTTAACAATTGAAGAATGTGCGACTTTGGTTTCGATGTTTAAGAGTCCTGTTAGATATAATCCTATGAAGCATTCAGAAGAGAATCATAGATGTATAAATAGAAGAAATACGGTTATGAAGTTGATGCAAAATGCTGATTTTATTTCCCAAGCTGAATTTGATTCTCTCAAAATAATTCCCTTAAAGGTTGCCGAGATGGATATTTCGGGAGGAAGTGAATATGCTGCATATTTTAGAGAGAATATAAGGGGGTTTATGAAGAAATGGGCAAAAAAGAATGATTATAACTTGTATACTGATGGATTAAAAATTTACACCTCCATTGATTCTAAAATGCAAAAAGCCGCTGAAAAAGCGATGATTAGACATCTTCAAAAAGAATTACAGCCTGTTTTTGAGCGAGAATGGAAAAACCGAAAGAATGGTCCATTTGATTTTTTAACAGGAAATGCTGAGCAAGAAAAGAAAAAACTAAAAGATATTCTATATGTGGCAATGAGAAGAAGTGGTCGCTATACTAATACATATTATAAACGTAAGTATTTATTAAAATCTTATGATGAGTACAAAAAACTAAAAGTACCTTATACTGTAATTAAGGATTCATTATCAAAATACAAGGACGTTTTACATGAGGTTGAGTTTGATTTAAAATTGTTAAAACGGAAAGATACTTTAAAGTATTTCGAGAAAGACCTCTTGGATATTTATCAGGAAAAGTTTGATGATGTGCTTTCGAAATATGAAGACTACCAAGAAGAAGCCGGTGATTTAAAAGAAGAAGCTAATGAAGCTTACGAAGTTTATCAAGAACTTTTAAAGCCATTTGATGATTCTATGAAAATTGTATTCAATAAGAAGGTAAAGATGGACATATTCTCATGGAAAAAGGGACGAACAATTACCAAAACAATGTCTCCGCTTGATTCCATCTATTATCATAAAAAATTCCTTCGTGCTGGTATGTTAAGTGTTGATGCCACTACAGGTTATGTGAAATCCTGGGTTGGGGGGATTAATTATAAACACTTTAAGTATGATCATATACACGCTAAACGTCAAGTAGGATCGGCCTTTAAGCCATTTGTTTATGCTGCTGCAATCGAACATGGAATGGATCCTTCAACCGTAATTATGAATAAAGAAGTGACCTTTCATAAAGGAGAATATGGTATTCCAGAGTCTTGGACACCCGCAAATTCTGGCGCTAAAAACCTAGAGTATGAATTAATAACACTAAAAACCGGATTAGCGAAATCAATCAATTGGATCGCGGCAGGTTTAACAAAAAAATTAGGTGTTTACACTGCTGTAGAATTTGCCAAAAGGTTTGGATTAACAGGAACAATTCAACCTGTTCCGTCAATATGTTTAGGGACAGCAGATGTTTCACTTTGGGAAATGGTTGGTGCTTATACCGCTTTTACGAATAAAGGAGAACGCTTTGAACCTGTTACTTTACTTCGAATTGAAGATAAAAACGGAAAGGTTTTATTTGAAACAACGCCTAAAAAGTTTAAAGTTTTAAGTGAATCTACGGCAAGTCAAATGTTAGAGTTAATGGAGGGGAATACAACGCGCTTTAAAGATAATGGGAAAACAATTCAAGGAACCGGATACCGATTAAGAACCAATAAACCTTACGGCGGTTTTGCTAATAGCGTTAAGATTTCTGGTAAAACAGGAACAACTCAAAATAGTTCCGACGGTTGGTATATGGGGATTACTAATAACATTGTAACTGGTGTTTGGGTTGGTTGTGAAGATAGGAGTGCTCATTTTAGAAATGGAGCTTTAGGACAAGGAGCAAATATGGCATTACCAGTTTGGGGTTATTACATGAAAGAAGTTTTGGCAATATTAAAAAATTAGGGATTATTTTTTTAAGTATTGTACAACCTGTTTTTTAAGTTCAAAACTTATACAAAAAGATTATATAAATGCATTTTTTCGGTGATTACGCTTTACCAGTAGTATTATTTATAATCATGGTTGGAATTGGTTTAAGTACTAATTTAGCTGATTTTAAGGCGCTTATTAAGTTTCCCAAAGCCGCAATTTTAGGAATTCTATCTCAAATTATATTACTGCCGCTTATTGCGTTATTAATCGGTTGGGGATTAAATTATAGCGATGAAGTAATTCTTGGTTTATTGCTGCTTAGCCTTTGCCCTTCAGGGACTGGGTCTAATATTATTACTAAGATGGTTAAGGGAAACCTAGCCTTGTCCGTTTCCTTAACCACAGCCAGTAACATTAAGAGTTTATTAACGATCCCTTTATTTTTAAGTATTTATTTAAAAGAGGTTCAAGGTGAAATAGGAGACATCGATTTGCCTTATTATGATTTAAGTTTTAGAGTTTTCATATTGGCCATTATCCCAACAGCTTTAGGAGTTTTACTTTCTATCAAAGTACCTAAACTAGTTGAAGTAACTAAAAAGACTTTAAAATGGTTATTGCCAGCTTTACTGTTTGGTGTGTTTACAGCGATTATGTTTTTGGATGATAAGAAAGAAGCTGATGTGAATATTTTCGAAATGTTAATTCCTGCTGTAATTATTAACCTGGTATCAATGTTAACTCCTTACTATTTAGTTCGTTTGTTTAAAATTGAAAGTAAACAAGCTTTAGCGATTGGAATTGAAGGTGGACTTAAGAATAGTGCGATTGGTTTATTAATTGCAACAACATTTCTGAAAATCCCAGAAATTGAATTGCTAATATTAGCGTATAGTTTTGTTAGCTTTTATCTAACGCTTGTTGTTTCACTTGTAATACAGAAAATAGAAGGTTATAATTCTAAAATTTCCTCTCTGTGATTTGATTCAATAGTCATTTTAACATTAAACGGAATTCTAATCATGTACTCTAAATTTTCTGCAATGGACTGAACTAATTTGTTTTCAGCATTAATTACCCAATTGATTTTAATTTCAGATATACATTGAATTTCGTTTTAAACGAATTAAGAAAAAAAGCAAACCACGTTTTGAGTTTTTACAAAGGTGTGAGAAGTTTAAAATTAAGTTTAGTTTGAATGGACTAGTACTCTTTATATTTGAAAGTAATTTTGTAATAGAAAGGAAGAATGGATTTTTCTTTTCCATTGAACAATTTCCATTATTGAAGTCTCAACATCAAATTTAAATTCAGGAGTTTTTTCTGTTGCTTTTAAATATAAAGACTCCACGGTTCGTTTTCTTTACAGCAATTTGCATTTTTTTTTAGTTTTTAAAAAGTGTTAATATACTAACAAGATTATTCTTTATGGTAAAGATTGTTTTTACTCGTTGAAAGTTGTAACCAATTTTATTTAAATTGATTAATCAATGAAAAACATTCCTATAACCAAGTATCTGATACCTTTTCCTAATGTCATTGTAATTAAAACTTTAATTGGATTAGATCTAAATATTCCAAGCCCTATTGCGATAACATCGCCAATAATTGGCATCCAAGTTAAAAGTCCCATCCAGCCTCCATACTTTTGAATTACTTTTTGGAAGTTTTGAATTTTTCGGCGTTTAACCCTGCAATATTTTTCGATCCAATCCCATTTAGCTAACCACCCCAAGAGATAAGTAAGCATTCCTCCTAAAGTATTCCCTGCCGTTGCAAAAACGACTGCTAACCAAAGATTGTCATTTTCTACAATTGCAGCGAAGTGTAATTCTGAGCTAAACGGCACAAAAGTAGCTGCGAGGAAGGAGGAAAGAAAAAGTAAAAAAAATGTCATTTATTAAATCGCCATTAATTCTTTAAATCTTGAGGTTTGTCTTCTTGATATTTCTAATTTCTCACCACTTTTTAAGGTTACTCTTAAACCGCCATTAAACCAAGCTTCAACTTTTTCAACCCAAGTTAAATTAATTATGTATTTGCGGGATATTCTAAAATATTCTTTGTCACTTAATCTTTTTTCTAGGTTATTTAATGACTTTAAAATCATTGGTTTACTGTCTTCAAAATAGATTCGTACATAATTCCCTTCAGATTCGAACATTCTTATTTTACCCATCTTAACAAACCAACATTTTTCACCATCTTTAATGAATATTTGCGAGTCATAGCTGAGTTTTTCGGTTGAAGTATTTAAACTTTCTTCTTCTTTTTGTTCGATAACTTTGTTAATTGCTTTCTCCAGTCTTGTTAATTCAACTGGCTTTAAAATATAATCTAAAGCATTAGCTTCAAAAGCTTTAAGAGCATATTCGTCGTAGGCGGTTACAAAAATTATTTGAGGGACCAAATGAAGATGTTCTAACACTTCAAAACCAGTCATTCCTGGCATTTGAATATCAAGAAAAACCAATTCCGGATTTAACTCCTCTATTTTATCAATCGCTTCTTCTCCATTAGACGCTTCACCAACTATTTCAATTTCGGGGAATTTCTCTAACAGTTTTGTTAATTCAACTCTTGCTAATCTTTCGTCGTCAACTATTAATGCTCTCATAATAAATAAATATTCTCTTCCATAGCCTAATTATTGAATCAAGTTTTTGGAATTTTAAGTTTAGTGATTACTTCGTTTTCGTTTAAATTCTTAATTTCAAAATTGGCTTTATTACCAAAAATAAAATCTAATCGTTGTCGGCTGTTCTCAATTCCAAATCCACTAGCAGACTCGTTAGAAGTATCTTCGGCAGGAGAGTATTGTCCTGAGTTTACTATTTTCAAATTTAATTCTGTTTCATCTGCAAGACAATTAATGCTTATATGTCCACCTTTTACTAATTTCCCAATACCATGTTTAATAGCATTTTCAACCAATGTTTGAATTAACATTGGAGGAATTTGGTAATGATTACAACTATCGGAGGTTTGTATTGAATATTCCAGTCGCTCTTCAAACCTTATTTTTTCAAGATTTAAATAATCGGTTACTAATTTCAGTTCCTCCTCAAGATAAATAAGCTTTTTCTTTTCGATTGTTAAAGTATGTCTTAAAATATTACTTAGTTGCGTAATTCCTTCTTTCGCTTTTAAGGTATCCTCATCAATTAAAGCTCTAATTCCATTCATACTATTAAATATAAAGTGTGGATTAAGTTGAGATTTAAAATGCTTTAGTTGAATCTCCTTAATTTGACTTTGTTGCTTTAAATTTAGAATTTCTTCTTTCTTAAAATTCTTAAAAAAGTAAGTTGAAAAATAAATGATTCCCCAAATAAAATATACAGTTCCGAAAGTTCCCGATTGTGCAAAAAAATCAGCTTTGGTGAAGTTTTTAATTAATCCGTTTTCCCAACATGAACTTAAGAGGTAGAGTAAACTTATATTTAAAACACCAACCAATACACTAAGAATTGCTAGTTTATGAAAACTCCGGTTGATCGTTTCTTTTTGCCAACCGTATAACTTAATTGTAAATCTTACAAAATGAGAAATAACTATACCCAATAATACAATCAGCAGTGAGTAGGCAAAATCATCGATAGTAAGCCGCTTATTTGCTAAATAATTAAAAATAAGGTTACCAGATGTAAATGCACTCCAACCAAATAGTTGCAATACCCAATACATTTGTTTCTTCTTACTCCACATGATTTAAAAATACACTTAAAGTTTTTATTAATCAAAGCACTTTAAATGAAGGGTTAGTTTATCTTATATTTGGTTTAAATAGTTATTGCATGAACTTTTTAGCACATTCTATATTATCACCTCAAAAACCACTTATAATGTTGGGTAATTTAGCTGGTGATTTTGTAAAAGGTAATAAAATGATTGGGCTGCACCAAAATATAATTGTAGGTGTAAAATTGCACAGGTCTATCGATACATTTACAGATAGTCACTCACTAGTAAAAGAAGCTAAAGGTATTGTTAGATCAGAGTTTAGATTGTTTTCTGGAGTAGTGATTGATATGTTTTGGGATTATTTCGTTGCAAACTCAATGATTGAGAGCGGATATGACGTGTTGCCAAACCATATTAATTACGTTTATAATTCTGCCAACACAAATTTTAATTATTTACCCGAAGCTTTTAAACCTGTTTTTCCATACATGGAAAAACATAATTGGTTAGGTGCTTATTCAAACAAGGAGGGGTTGGAAAGTATAATGTTACAGATGCGATATAGGATAGGGAATAAATCTCCACTAGATCAAGCCGTTCGAATTTTAGAAATGCATGAGCAAGAGTTTCAGCAATTATTTAATCAGTTTTGGAAAGAAGCTTTAAAAGAATTCAATTCTTAGAAAACAATCCTTCCATTTCCAATAAATTTTTTGGATTTATATTCTTAATATTTTGAATGCTATTTTAAGTAATTGAATAGTTTTTTAATTCGTGAAAAATTAAAAAAACTTGTTAGATTACTATTTGATAGTATTTCTCTGTTTAATTTAGAATTTAATCAAAACAGTATGCTGAAATTAGTAAGAAATATTAATATTAACTAGTTCGCAATTATTTACGAAATACCTAAATATGAATTAAATATTCACTGTTCTTGGATTAAAATATCCTGGAATTTAAAAGTATCCTAAACCTACTGAATGAAAAGTAGCTTAAGTTTCTCTTATTCAGCTAGAAAAGATAAATAAATAACAGATGTTTTTTCTACCTTTTCTCATTTATTTAGCTCAATTATAGCTATTAAAATGAACCTTTTTTTGCTCAGTATTCAATTCTCTTTTCAGGAACAAAAATTGTATATTTGAGCTTAGAAAAATTGAAAAAAAATTCTGTTATATCGATGCTTTCGAGCAAATGGCTATTAAGTTTTGTTTTTGCTTTAACGATTTCTTTCTCGTTAACTGCGTTTGTAGGAGATTACAAAAACGAGAAAGAACTTATAAAAGTTGCCGATAAGTTCTTTAATGCCAAAGGTTATGACCAATGTTTAGACTTGTATTCTCAACTGGTTTCAACTCATCCAAAAGATCCTAATTACAACTTTAAATATGGTGTATGCCTACTTTATTCAACTGATGATAAAGTACAGTCTTTAAGGTATTTAAGTTTCTCAGTAAAGAATGAGAGTATAGTTGATCCTAAAGCATTTTATTTTTTTGGACAAGCATTGCAGCAAAACTATGATTTTGACAGAGCAATAAAAAATTACAAAAAATATCAAAGTTTAGTTAAAGGAAAAGAGTCGCAAGGTTTAAATACACTGCGTTTAATTAAGCAGTGTGAATTGGCTAAAAAAATGATTTTGGAATTCCAGAAAATGGATGTAGTTTCTAAAAAATCTGTAGGTAAAAAAGAGTTCTTTAGATCATATAGATTGGGCTCGATGAAGAGAAACATAATTATAACTCCAGAGGAATTTCAAGTAAGTCAAGACAAAAAGTCAAAAGATTATTCTTTAATAGTACACAACCCAATGGTTGAAACGGTTTACTTTTCGAGCTACAACAAGGATGGAAACATAGGAGGTAAGGATATTTTTAAAATTCTTAAAATGCCCGACGGGACATTTAGTAAACCAATTAATTTAGGGCCGTTGGTAAATACTCCAATGGATGAGGATTACCCTTATTTACATCCAAATGGCGTAGTATTGTATTTCGCTTCCAAAGGTCGAAATGGAATTGGTGGATTCGATATTTTTAAAAGTGAATTAGATACCACTAACAATTTATGGGGAGAAGCTGTTAATGTTGGTTTTTCGGTGAATTCACCAGCCGATGACATATTGTATGTAAGTGATATGGAGGAAAATATCGCTTATTTTGCTTCAAATCGAACCAACAAAAATGGAGAGATTACAGTTTATAAGATTTTACCAAATAAAAGCAACGATCCTGTTATTGCTGTTAGAGGTCAAGTAGAGATTGAAGGAATAAGAAATCAAACCGCTAAAGTTACTGTTTACAATAATATAGGAGAAGAGTTGAATGTTTTTACATCGCAAAAATTATCGGGAACTTTTAATATGATTTTGGATGAGGATCAAACCTATATCATAGGAGTTACTGCACCCGGCAAAGGCGAATCAAAATCCAAGTTAGTTGTGCCGAAAAAGTCTGAAGGTGGTATGATAAGTAAAAAGTTTATAGTTAAAAGAGATGGTTCGGTTATTTTAGAAGACAATCAGGAGCTTTTGGCAAGTGCTGAGGAAACTAGCAAAATGTTAAGAGAGAGTGCTAACCTTGATGTTAACCAAAACAATGATATTGATTTTAATACAAGGATTAATCCACCTAAAGAAAAGCCTTTGAATAATTTATCTAAGGTAATCGAAACAAATATAGATGAATCTGAATCTATTGATATTGTTGAAGAAATACTAGAAACTACTCAGGAAGAAGATATTATTTCAGGAGCTGAAAGTGAGTTGAATGAAATTATAACATCAAAACAGAAGGTGAAAAAGCAAATTGATGCTACTTATTACATTGCGAATAAAAAGAAAAATAAAACAGATTTATTGAAGGATGATATTGAAATGATATCGGAAGAGTTAAGCTTTATTATTGAACCTGGCGAAAAGAAGAAATTACAAGAACAATTAGATCAAAAAACAACCGAGTTAAAAGCGAATGCAGCATCTGCAACAACTGCCTTGCAATTGGCCAAATCTAAAGAAAGGGAGTTTGCTGTAAAAGAAAAGCAAGAAAAGTTAGCTCAAACATATGTAGAAGCTGTTAAGCGTGCATCAAATTCTAATAATAGTCCTAAATCTATTGCAGACCTTGAAAGAGCTAGGATTGAATTAGATGAAATTCAAGAAGAAATAAAAGTGGTTCAAGAGGATGATGGAGCGGATGAAGCTTTTGCCAAAACTGATATTGCTAAAAAGAAAGTTGCTGCTTTAGAGTTGGAAAATAATACTGCTCAACAAGATGTAATCGACATTATTAATGAACAAAAAATGTTAGCAGATCAGGCTAAAGCAACAAAAAACAAAGGTTTTAAGGAAGAGTTAAACCTTCAAATTAATGAATTAAAAAGTGAGTTGTCCGAACGTCAGGTAGCTGCAAACGTGTTAAAAGCAAAATTAGATCAAGCAAAGTCTGAATATAAAGTTTTGTCGTCTACACAAAATGTATTTGACGAAGTTTACACTGAAGCCGATGAAGAGTCAATTGTCACTATTTCGGAAGAACAAAAAAAGATCATTCAAATTGATGTTATTACCCAAAAAGAAAATTTAAAAGGAGTTTTAGAAAAAACAGTTGTTAAACCTGTTGATAAAAACGTTGAACCGTTAGAAATTGATGTTGTTTCTGAAGATGACGGTTTTTCTGAAAGAGTAATTAAGGAAGAGACAACTCCCTCGGTTGAGTCAATACAAAAAGAATACGCGAAATTAGATGAAAATGCGAAAGTAAAACCAGAGCTTCAATATTTGGATGAAATAGGGAAAGCTAAGTTAGAGAAGAAATCACTTCAATCATTTCGTGATGAGCGTGAATTGTTAGAAATGGCTCTAACTAATGTTGAAAACAAACAACAAAGAAAAGAACTAGAAGCCAAAATCGTTGAATTGGATTACAATGAAGCAGAGTCGCTTGATAAACTAAAAACATATATTGCTAGGTCGCAGGAGCAGGAAAAACATTTGCCTGAAACAATAGTTTCCAAAAATAAAATTGAGGCTAATATTTTGGCTGATTTATCAACAGAAGTTAATGTAATCGAAAAAGAAATAGAAGAAACTAAAATTTTAAAAGCAGAAATGACATCTAAAGTATTGATTAAACCAGCTGAAGAAGTTGTTTTAATTGATAATCCAACAACAGTCGATGGACCACCAAAAACTATAGATGAAACGATTTTTGTTGATACCAAGACTGAGATTAATATTAAACCAGAAACTGAAGTTCAATACGAACCGGAATATAAAATTGTACCAAAAGAGGAAGAAGTCGTCCTTAACATTGAAAAAACAAAACCCTTGTCTTTTAATTTGGAAACAGCTACAGATACTGAAGTCAATCTCTTATTAGAGTCAAATTTAGGAGTTCGAAATATAAATTTTGAATTGGAAGTTATTAATGATGATGCTAAAATCTTAGAACAAAAAATTGAACATTTAAAAACGAAAGCAACTGAAGCGTTAATAGCCTCTAATAAAGCTCAGATAGAATTTGAGAATAGTGGAGAAGTGGGAACTTCAATTAAGGCAGAAAAGCAAAAACAAAAAGCATTGGAAAGTCAGTTTGAAAAAGCTAAAATAGAAGGTGAACTTAATAGTCAAGCGTACAATGCCACTAAGGATGAAATCAAAAAAGTAATGTTTAGTGCATCAGAAATAGCTACCGATGAAATTATAGAAAACTCTAAAGTTGTAAATGCAAAATGGGTTTCGGCTAGTTTAGTAAGAAAACAGGCAAATTTGGAGAAGGGAGAAAAAGAAAAAGTTAGATTAATAAACGAAGCTAATTCATTGGAGTACGAAGCATTATTAATACAGAAGAATTTAAAAACAAAAATTAAACATCAAAAAGAAATAGTACTAACTAAAAAATTAACAAAAGAAATAGAAGAGCGTAAAACTTTGGAAAACCCTGTCGAAAACAAGATTGAGTTAGTTGAACTTAGGACTGAACCTAAATTAGAAAAAGAGAAGACTGCTGAAGTTGAAGGTCTAAATGAGATTAATAAAGAACTTACTAGTAACCTAGAATCTCAAAATTCAGAATTCAAAAATGAAAGAAATAATACTGAAAAAATAAACGACTCAAAAACTACCAAAATTAAAGAGAATGAAGGTAAGGTTGCCGTTGATAATTTAAGTGTCATAGATTCTTCTACAATTCCAAAAAAATCAGCAGAATTAAATTACAACAATAGCCCTGTTTTATTCTCCCCTGATAATTTTAATAAACAATCTCCAAGTGTTGCTTCAATAGAATACGGAAATGAAGCAGGTTATGGAATCAAACGAGATGCTGAAATTGTTTACAGTAAAAGTGCGGAGGTATCAATTGCATTAGTAGAAGCTAAGGAAAATGAAAATGAAGCCTTGGATTATTTTTATCAAGCTAAAAAGCAAAAAAAACTAGCCGAAAAGCATCCCAAGGACGCTAAAAAACATAATAAAAAAGCCGATAAATTATTATCAAAAGGGAGAAAATCCCAAGTTATAGCTAATGCAGGTTTTAGAAAGGTTAATGAAAAAGAATTGGCTTTTAATAGAGAGGAAATAAAGTTCGCTTTTGAATATGATGATATTGTTAAAAAGGATTCCGCTAAAATTTTAGTTAAACAAGCAGACGAATTATTTGTAAATGCAGCTTTATTAAGAAAAAAGGCAAGCAAAGAGAAAGACTCAGATAAATCAGTTGATTTAATAAATGAAGCTTACTCAATGGAAATTGAAGCTATAAAAATACAAGATTATATTATTACTGGTGAGTTGGACGGTGAAACATCCATCATATCTGAAGAAATTACAATTTTAACACCTCTAAAACTAGAAAGCGAAAAACCAAAAAAATCAGATGTTGTAATAGCAGAAGAGGATGCAGAAAAAGATTCTGAAAAAAAGAGATTGTTATTTGAAGAAGTAAGTAATCGTGAATTAGCAGAAGGCAATACTACAACTGAAAGTTTGTTGTCAGCTTTAAATACTGATAAAATTTTCTACGAAAACAATGAGGTAATTGTTAAGACATCAAGAAAACAGTCTCACAATAATAATCTCTCCAATGAAGCTTGGGAATTAGAAAAAGATGCGATTTATTTGTTTTCTCAAGCTGATTCAATTAAAAAAATAGCAGATCAAACAGATAATCAAGTTGAGCGATTATTACAAATAACAGCTTCTAAAGAAATGATGCATAATGCAAAAGAAAAGCAAGCTTCAGCGTTAAAAAAATACCAAGAAAGTAAAGCCGTACCAAATGAACATGATTTTTTATCTGAATTTAGAAAAGACTTATCAGTAGAGCAAGATATTGCTGATTCAAAACCTTCTGAAATTATTGAAGAAGAAGAATTGATTATTGATGTTTCCGAAACTAGCACAAATCAAAATATAGAACAATTAGGAACAGAAGTCGCTTTGCCTAGAGAGGAGCTCGTTAAAGATGAAACAGTAATGAACGAAATAAAAATCGAAGATATTACTTCAGCAATTGATAACACAATTATAGAAGAAACTCAAATTATTGAACCAGAAATAAAAGATGAAATTGTAGCTGTAGAAATACCAAAAATAATAGAAGAACTTATTCAAGTTGATCCAGAAGTACAGGGAGTAAAGAGCATTAAAAGTATTCCATCAGATTCATTAAATTCTGATTCTCCGCAAGCAACGTATAAAAAACTTATTAGTGCCGCAAACGAAATCGAAACGCAGGAAGTTCGTAGAGTTGAGGAAATAATTTATTTAAAGAATCAAGCTAGTATAAACAGAAAAAAGTCTGAAGAAATCTTAGCGCAGGTTGATAAACTAGTTAAGGAAGAAGAAATAATAACAAAGTTAGCAGAAGCAAATAAATATAGGTTGCAAGCCGAGAAACAAGAAATAGAAGCTGAAAATCAAGAAATAATTCTTAAAAATAATGTTTCAGAATCCCGAGCACAAAGAGAAGAAGCAAAGATGATTCTTGCAATTATTTCAGAAGAGGATCAAGCAGTGGTTATTGCTGAAGTAGAATCAAATAATGAAGACTTAAAAAAGGTGACAGAATTTTTAGAAGATGCGCCAAGTGGTGCTGTTACCCTTAACGAAACAACAAAACCAGTTGAAGATATTATCGTAAGTGAACCACAGAGAACAAAGGAAGTTGAACAAATTAACACCCCAGATACTCAAGATGAAACTATAAAAAATTCTCCCATTGAAAAAACTTCAACACCATCTTTAGATGCTAGCACATCAAGTGGTAACGACATCGATATGGACAATATTAAATTATTAGATGAAGGAAGTACTGAAAGTAGTATTGTTGAAGATGAATTCACAATGGCGTCCGCAAAGATTTATAAATCAGCATCGGAAATACCAGTTGATCCTAAAATGCCAAATGGCATAATTTACCAAGTTCAAGTTGGAGCTTTCAGAAACGAAATTAATCCTTCAATTTTTAACGGTTTAACACCTTTAGTTGGTGAGAAAACTACATTAGGAATTATAAGATATAAAGTTGGTTACTTCCGTGGATTTAAGTCGGCCAATATGGCGAAAGTTCGGATTCGTGAAATTGGTTATAAAGATGCATTTGTAGTCGTCTTTTATGATGGGGAAAGGATCACTTTAGATAGAGCAGAAGAGATTATTAAGTCTGCAGATGAGTCGGAAAAATTCATTTACGATAACTTGGTTCAAGATGAAATTCAACAGTTGAAGGCAATTGGAATAAAAGAAGAGGGAATTTTTGATGATTCAAATGATGTTTCTGAATCATTAGTAGTTGTGAACAACCAAACTTCTAATAAAATAAACAATTCAGTGAAAATTGTTGTTTCTAACAGTGATAATGGATTAAATAACGACTTACTATCAATAAATGGTTTGTTTTATACGGTTCAAGTGGGGGTGTTTACTACTCCAAAAATCAGTTCTGATTTAAAAGGTGTAACTCCATTGTACACAGAAAAGACATTAAATGGTTATTTAAGATATACAACAGGAATTTATAAAGATTATTCAAGTGCTGATACTAGAAAAGAAACCGTAAGAGTTCAAGGAATTAAAGATGCTTATGTGATAGCGTACAATGAAAATCAAAGAATAACAGTTGCCAAAGCTAAAGAAGTTGAAGGGACTCTTGCAAATAAGAATTCAAACCAAAACGATCAAGTTGGTAATCTAAAAATGAATAAAAAAGTAACGTTTAAAGTTCAAGTTGGAGCATATAAAACACCTATTGTAGTTGAAAATACAGCAGTATTTAAAGACTTAACGAATTACGAGATTTCAAACATTAAAACAGAGAGTGGATTGTTGATTTATATGATTGGTAATAACGACACAAAAGAAGCTGCGGATAAACTTAGACAGGAAGTAATAGCAGTTGGTGCAGCTGATTGTTTTGTTGTTGCCTTAGTAGATGGGAAACGAATACCAATGATAGAAGCTCTTAAATTAGTGAGGTAATAATAAGTTTGATACCCATTTTTTAATTTTGCACTTCAAATTATCCATGTTAAGTCTCACCAATGCATTTTAATTTTTCAACTTGCGTCAATGCCCATATTCTTGAAATCATTCGCTTTTATAAAAATCGTTGACTTGTCCTTAATTGGTCTATTTAACAATGAAGTCATGAATTAAACTATCAATTTCTCATACCTGATAATTTTTAAAAGAAATAGAACGTTTAAGCTCTTTATTTTATCGTTAAATGAGTTGCATAAAAACAAATAGATAACATATAATTATATGCTTACTGTAAAAAATAGAGGAGAGGTAAGTGCATTTCAATTCTAATTCTTTTTGTTTGTTCTCCAACAATTTCTGCAGAATCAATAAATGCGTTAATAAATCAAAGATAAGAGTCATCATGACAAAGGAAAACCTTTAGTTGTTTTTTCCAAAATCAAAAATAATTGATGATCTAACTACTTCTATAAATGCAATGATTTTAAAGAAGATGAAATATTGGTGTTTTAAAGTTTATTCCTATGGTCCAATAATTCGGATGTTTAAAGGAGTTTATCTGATATCCTGCTTTGACTTGAAATGCATTTACAATTTTAAATGGTACAGCAAATCCAATTGTAGGATGGATTTGATTTAATATTTTCGAACCAAGAAAATGGTTGTATTCAAACCCTACAAAAGTAGTACAATATCGATTAACGGGTAAAAAACCAATTTGTGTTTCTAGTCCAAGACCATGTAATAAACCTTTCTTGTTATCAAGAAGTTTATTGGTTACATAGTTTCCTGTAAATGTGAATATACTTTTCTCTGTGTATCCTAAATAAGATGCTCCAATCTTAGTGAAATGTGCACTGGAGTATTCATATTCAATATTTAACCATGGAACTACTTTTCCAAAACATTCTTCACCAGGTGTGCAAATGGATAGAGGGCAGGTTACTTCATATCCGTCAGGTTCTAACAATAATGGATTGACATAACCTACAAAATGAGGTGAACAACAAGATTGTAAGAAAAGTATGAATAAAAATGGAAGTGCTTGTTTCATACTGGTATAATAAAAAGTGAAAGAAAAGTAACAAAATTAATTCTTTAACTATTTATTTCAGTCGTTCTTTAAGTTTCGACCTCTTGGAGCGTCTGCTTTATATAAAGCTACTTTTGAATGTAAAAATTTTGCAGCCTCTGCTGAATCTTTTACTTTGATTGCGCTCCTTTTGAGCATTTCTGATTCAAAGTCAGTTAAAACACTTTTTCTAATTCCAATTTCTCTCCATTTAGAATATGGAGTACAATCCTTTCCAATTGCTCTAGCTAATGCTAATGCATCCAATAGTGCTTGGTTAGCTCCTTGTCCTTTGAATGGACTCATTGGGTGTGCAGCATCTCCAATGAGGGTCACATTACCGCATTTATTTAAAACCTCTTCCTTAAGTAATTCCCGATCATAAACTGGGTAACCAGAGATTTTATCTTCTGACGTAGCTTCTAATATCTGTGGAATAGGGGAATGCCATTTGGTTCTTTTACAGGCTTCAATTTTTAGGGCTTTAGTCCCTTTTTTATTTAATGCCTTAGCATCGCTCTCCAGCATAGGAAAGCTCAGTTGCCACATAACTGAATCTGATGCATAAGGCATAATGTAAATTCGCTCATTTCCATTAGCTGTTTGAAATACCGTTGCCGAATCTAGTAAATCACTATTTAAACCCTCTAAAGTATTTAAAGGACAAATTCCCAAAATCACAATACAGCCAAGATACCTTAAAGGCATTGTTTCTTCTCCGATTATTAATTGACGAACAGAACTACGAATACCGTCAGCACCAACTACAAGATCAGCTTCTACACTTTTTAATCCATCATCAGCTTCAAATTGAAGCTCAACATTCCCATTTTTAGATTGCTTTAAATTAATCAATTTATGTCCCCATTTAACACTTTTATTTCCACCGAGTTGTTCTAATAATGTTAAGCGTAACGCTTGGCGAGAAATGTGTATATTCGTTCGCTTCGGAGGCGTTTTTGTACCCGATTCAGTCCATTTCCGCATTCCCCATTCGCCAATTACTTTTCCGTCGGTCGTATGCACAACATGTTTTGTGGAAACAACTCCATCCATTAAAGAAAAAATTCCAAAACCTTCAATTGCTTTACTTGCTTGTTGTAGTGTAAGGCCATATCCTTGAGATCGAATATCGAAACTTTTGTCTCGTTCATATAATGTGAAAGGTATGCCACGATGTAAACAAGCTACAGCTAAAGCAACACCACCAATTCCGCCTCCAATGATAGCAACATGCGGGAAGTTATCTCTATTGGGAATAAGAAAGTGGTTGGAAATAATTAAACCCGTTCCTTTACATTTAATACAAGAGTCTAAGTGGCCTTTGGGACGAATTGGAGGAGTACCATTTATATTGGATTTTTTAAATTGATCTAAAGCGATTTTGTATTGTAGACGGATTTTCTTTCGAATCCTTCTACTTTTTTTTCCTCGTCCTTGACATTCTGGGCAAGCAATCCAATAATTTATTTGATTTTCTATTTCCCCCAATTTTATTTATTTCTATCTAAAATAAAACAGGACAAAACCATCATAAATTGGATTTGTCCTGTTTTGCAGAGGAGAAGGGATTCGAACCCCCGATACATTTCTGTATACACGCTTTCCAGGCGTGCGCCTTAAACCACTCGGCCACCCCTCTAAGTAAATGTAAAGGTAATATGTATTTATGATTAAAACAGTCTCATAGATAAAAAAATATTTACTTATTTTAAGCTTCTTTAAATGTTAGCATTCTTTTTTGGTTTACATTAAAAGTCTAAAGACTAGGCTTAAAAAAATAAAGCGAAAATTAGTGGCAAATAAAGAAACATTTACAAATTGTAGATACTTAAGATAATGTTATTTGATTACTTTACAGTTTTTTCCGTCGAAATTCACAACATCACCAGCGCGAAGTTTACGACGTCTTCTTAATTCTTTTTCGTTATTTACTCTTAACTGGCCATCTGTAACAAGATGATTAGCTTCTCCACCGGATTGAGCCCAGTTTATGTATTTAATTAATCTGTTTAATTCAAGATAATCTTTTCCTTCTAAGCTAAATTCCATTGCTCAAATTTAAACTTAATTAAATAGACATAAAAGTTGAATGATTTATTTATTCAATGCGATATTTTAAACTAAATTACTCAAATGGTTATTGTATGAAAAATGGAGCAGAGGGTTTTATACAAAACTTTAGAAATTGTTTAAGAGAAATGAACCTTGATTTTCAACACTATAAAATTCGCTTGCTGTTTTTGGAAAGTTGTTTTGATCTTTAAGTTGCTATGTTTTCGCCGATTAATATTTGTTGAGAAATATTGATTCAAGAGATTGTCAAAAATTAATTAAAATGTGTAGTTATTATTTTTAACTAAACATTTAGAACGGAATTAGAACTTAACGTTTTAAAACATAAATCGTTAGGATAAGTTTAATCTTTTCCGAAATATCTATTTAACATAATATTAATTATAGGAATAAAATAAAACCCTTTAAATAAATAAAGGGTTTTTAATATTTCATTTTTTTAGAGTTTAATGACTAGCTGGTGAATGATCATGTCCTTTGTGATCATCTACAATATCCAAAAGCTCAACTTTAAATATTAATGTAGAAAACGGCGGAATATTTTGTCCTGATCCTGATTCACCGTAAGCTAAATTATAAGGGATATATAAAATAATGGCACCACCTTGACTTACATATTGTAAACCTTCAGTCCAGCCAGGAATAACTCTATTCAAAGGAAATTTAACTGGAGAGTCTCTTTTGTAAGAACTGTCAAATATTTTTCCGTTAATTAGTTTTCCTTCATAATGTACCGACACTTCATCAGACGCTACAGGTTTAATACCATCACCTTTACGAATGATTTTATACATTAAGCCTGAGGCTGTTTTTACGACACTATCGTTTAATGCCATTTTAGACATAAACCTTTCTCCCTCAGATTTATTTCCACCATACTTGCCTAAATCTTCTAAACGCTTTTTTTCTCTTATTTGATTCGTCAAGTCTCGCATGATTTGACCAATTTCAGATCTAGTTAGTCTTGCCGTATCTTGATTAAAAACATCATCGAAGGCAATTTCGACTTGATTAAAATCAATACTATCGATGCCATTAGTTTTCATATCATTAGCTAAAGTAAAAGCTAATGCATAGCTAGTTTTTTCATATTCACTAAGTATTTTCTCAGCAACTGAGTCATTCTCCGTTAGTTTCTTTTCACATTTAGCTTCGCAATTAGCTTTGCTAGTCGATTTACAAGAAATTACTGTAAATCCTAAAATAGCAACCAGTGATAAATAGATGTATTTCATAATTTATTTTTTTGAGTGGTGAAGATAGTTAATTACGAATTATATATACTCTATATCAGTAAAATAAGCTGCTTGACCTATCCTGCCATTTTGTTTATCTAAAACATTCCATATTATTGCATTTTTGATTCGGAAACGTTTTCCTTTAGAAGATATTCTAACGCCTTCATATTCATCATAGAACCCTTTTTTTATTACTATTTTAAGCACTTCTTCCCTCCTAGTTCTTAAATCAATTTCGGCAGTTTTTCTTGATGGTGTTTTTATGAAATTATCCCAGTTTAGTTCCCATAAATCTAAAGCAAATTGATTTCCATAATTTAATATAGGATCTTTTTCGCCATTATGTGATACCAAGGCGAACGCGCCTTCATCAATCAGTTTTAAGTCTTTAACAGCGTCGCCAGTTCTTACAATTATTTGTTTTTGAACAAGCTTTTCAAATGAATCTAATAATATTTTAACATGCTCTATTTTATCCATAACACCTAAATTAACATTGTTTTGTTTGTACAAAAAACTCAAAATTAAAGTAAACATAAGTGTTGTTTGTATTTTACACACTATTAATTTTCATAAACCGTTTGGATTAACACATGCAATATTTATTGTCCTTACTTTTGCTGATTTGTATTCAATTTTCTTTCGCCAAGAAGAAAAATATAGTGTTCGAATTTGAACCTCAAATAGAACAACTGATTTCTTTATCAGATAGCTTGTTTTATTCTAATACAATAATGGGTAAAATCAATGCTAACAACGAATTTAGACAAGTATTAAGATCGATATTAAAAGACTCAACTAGTATTCAATACGATTTTTCCCGTGTAAAGTGTTTGTCGGTATTAAATGACCCAAGAGGTAAATTTCGTTTTTACACATGGACATTAAAAACAAACAATGCTGATTACGACTATTTTGGGTTTACACAATATCAGCGAAAAAGAAAAAAAAGCATTTTAGGAGCTGTGAAAATTGAAAATTTCGTTTATGAATTAACCAATAAATCAAATGAAATTGGGAACAACGAATATGTTAAATTAGATTCTTCTAATTGGTATGGTTGCGTATATTACAACATAGTCCCTGCTCCAAAATCTCGTGATCATACTTACATATTAATTGGGTGGGATGGTTTTGGTTATCGCTCAACGAAGAAGATAATCGAGACGGTTAAATTCAATTCTAAAGGTGTTATTTCATTTGGACATAAAATAATTAGATACAATGAGAATAGAGTTGGAAAAGCTAAAGTTGTTTCAAAGGCTCGATTAATATTTGAATATAATGGTCAGGTATCTGTAACTGTAAATTTTAATAAAAATTTAGAAATGATTGTATTTGATCACCTTTCCCCTACTAACCCTGCACTTGCTAGTTTAAAGTTTACTTATGCACCTGATTTCACATATGATGCCTTGAAATATGAAAAGAAAAAATGGATTCATAGAAGTGATATTGACGTTAGAAATCGTGAGGAAGTTAAAGCTGTTAAATGGAAACCAAAGGATATTAAAGGTAGAACTGCGGAAACCTTAATTCCTGAGCGATAACATCAAATAATCTTAAATTATCATCGAATAATAATAAACAGCTAATTTGTAATTCGTACCTGTTTATCTTTATTTACACACTGAAATTTTAATCATGAAAAAAATTGTAATCCCCTTTCTGTCTTTTCTCATACTACTTTCCTGTGATTCTGAGCCTGTACAAAATTCTAAAGAGCTAAACTTAATAACACCAATTGATGATGAACATTCGCCAACTTTAAATAAGATTGAAAAAAAATTAAACGCATTTAATGATAACTTAACTGAATTTATTGATTGTAAATCGGTTAGCTCATCTCCTAGTGGTTGTAAAGAATATTTAGCAAAATCAGTATCTGAATATTATGGTATTTCTGATCTTATGGAAGCAGGTAATTATATAGATTATGATAAAATACCCGATAAAATTGCTGAATTAGATAGTTGGGAAAAAATAGGTGACTTCACAGAAAAAAATATCCAAACAGCACTAAACATGCTTAATAAATTTGAAAAGCCTGTTTTAATTTTTAATGAGAATGATTCTTATGTTCATGTTGTCGCTTTAAAACCAAATGGTTCTCTGAGTAAATCTAGAAAATGGAATAATATTTCTGTACCCTCTTGTATAAGTTACTTTCCTACATCAGCAAATAAATCCTTCACTAGTAAAGGAATAAATTATGCTTTTGGATCTTCGGATGGACTCGTTATTTGGACTAAAAAATAATTATTTTTTCGATTTCCGACAGCTAATTATTTTCTAGACACTAATAAACACTATAGTTATTAACAAAAAAGGAGGTTTTTACTCCTTTTTTTTATGCTTTTTAGTAAAAAAAAATCTTTTTTTTTCAGTTACTTGATTGTTAACATGTTATATAATCAACATACATCAAAAATTTTATAAGTTGCTAATATACAGATTTTTAAGTAAAGTGGTTGACGTTATATAAATAACAATTTGACGTTTAAATGACTTGGGCTCAATGTCCATAGTGGTTTGAAAGCACTTAATAACAAGTCAATTGTTAATTACTTTTTTGTTAAACCCTATGTACAGCTAAGCTTTTAAGCTAATTTCAATCTTATAATCTAGTATTAAACATTTATAACACAAATTACCATGGGTAAATCAGAAATTGTAGAAGCAATTGTTGCTAACGTAGAAGGATTAACAAAAAAACAAGCTGGTGACGCTTTTGATGCAGTTGTTACAGCAATTGGATCAGGAATTAACGGTGAAGGTAGAGTTGCTCTTCCTGGGTTCGGGTCATTCACAAAATCTAACAGACCAGCTAGAGATGGAAGAAACCCATCAACAGGTGAAAAAATTACTATTGCAGCTAAAAACGTTGTTAAGTTTAAAGCTGGAAAAGCATTAAACGATTCTATCAACTAGGATAGTAAATTTTTTTAAAAAAATAAAGAGGTTGTCATTTTATGACAACCTCTTTTTTTTGTTAGTTGGCATTGATCGGATAATCATTTTTAAAATTTAATAGGGGCGCATTTAGTGAATTTAACTTTTTTCGAAACTTAAGTGTTCATTCTAAACCTTTAAACAAGGGGTTTTAAAAGTCTACCAATTTAAAAGTAATTCTTCCTAAGTGTATTTTAATAAATAATTCTTTCAACTATCCCCAACGTTATAATCGTTTTAAATATTTATTTTTTTTTGTAAAAAAAATATTAAACTTTAACTAAAAGTTTCACTCTGAATTAATAATTATCCTATTTAATAAAGCTCCTAAATTTTGATTCTAAGTAAGATAAAAGAGGAAGTAGTTTTACATTACTATTTTTAAAGTATACTTTTTCACTGTTTCTTGTCTTTTCAATTTCAAAATAAGTAATTGTAAGTTAAATTTCTTTCTAATGCCTTCACTTCTTTAATCTATACAAGGGAAAATAGTATCTTTGTACAAAATTAATGGTATGTCGTTTAAGTTAAATACGATTGAGGAAGCTATCGAGGATGTTAAAAACGGTAAAATAATTATCGTAGTTGATGATGAGGATAGAGAAAACGAAGGTGATTTCCTTTGTGCAGCTCGCTCCGTAACACCTGAGATTATTAATTTCATGGCAACCCATGGTCGAGGTTTAATATGTGCACCATTGGTAGAAGAAAAATGTGATGAGTTAGGATTGGAATTAATGGTTCCAAAAAACTCAGCAGCTTACGAAACTCCTTTTACTGTCTCTGTTGATCTGAATGGACACGGTTGCACTACTGGGATTTCGGCTGTAGATCGATCAAAAACGATTAAAGCCTTAATTGACCCTAAAATTGGTCCAGATGAATTAGGTAAGCCAGGTCATATTTTTCCTCTAAGAGCAAAAAAATCTGGTGTTTTAAGAAGAGCTGGGCATACCGAAGCTGCAATCGATTTTGCAAGGCTAGCTGGTTTTGAACCTGCAGGAGTTATTGTTGAAATTATGAATGAAGATGGAACAATGGCAAGACTTCCTGACTTAATTAAAATTGCTGAAAAGTTCAAGTTAAAAATTGTTTCAATTGAAGATTTAATTTCTTACAGGTTAAAACATGAATCTTCTATAGAAAGACAAATAGATGTTAAAATGCCTACAAAGTCAGGAGATTTTGATTTAGTAGCCTTTACTCAGAAAACTGACGGTAAAGAGCATATTGCACTTATAAAAGGAACTTGGGAGGAAAATGAAGCTGTCTTAGTAAGAGTTCATAGCTCATGCGTTACTGGTGATATTTTTGGAAGTTGTAGATGTGATTGTGGGCCTCAACTTGAAAAATCGATGGAAATGATCGAGAAAGAAGGAAAAGGTGTCGTTTTATATATGAATCAAGAAGGAAGAGGAATTGGTTTAATAAATAAACTAAAGGCTTATAAACTTCAAGAAGAAGGGCGAGATACTGTTGAAGCTAACATCGAACTCGGATTTCAAGGTGATGAGCGTGATTACGGTGTTGGTGCTCAAATCTTAAGAAACTTGGGGGTCAGAAAAATGAGGTTACTAAGTAACAACCCTAAAAAAAGAGCTGGTTTAGTTGGTTACGGATTAGAGATTGTTGAAAATATTGCTATTGAGATTGAATCAAATGAGCACAACGAGTTTTACCTAGAAACTAAAAAAGTAAAAATGGGTCATGATCTTAAACAGTTTCCTAAAGCTTAATTCAATTCAATACACAATTGTCTAATTTTGATTTAAATACTTGTTTTACCAAATTTAAAACTGATGTTTCAGGTATTAATTTACCAAAAAAGTTTACATTTCCTTTTTACTATCAACCCCACGAGATTGCTGTTTTGGCAGCTAACGAGTTGCAAATATTGATTCAAGAAAAAACTTGGAATCATAATTTTGACACAAATTTACCCGAAGAAAAAGCTGCTGGTAAAATGTTTGGTGTCCTGGTTGTTAAAAATGCCAAAGGAAAACTTGGATATTTATCTGCATTTTCTGGTAAAATGGGAAATCAAGTAGCTTTAAATGGCTTCGTACCACCTATTTTTAATCGATTAAAAACGAACGGTTACTATTTGGCGGGTGAAGAAGAATTAAACCAAATAAACCGAAAAGTTTGGGCGCTTGAGGAGAATGCTGTTTTTAAATCATGGAAGGATTTATTAGTTAAAGAAACAACATACTCATCTGTTGTTATTAATACTGAAAAACAATCTATTAAAGAAAATAAATACCTCCGAAAAAACATCAGAGACAATCAAGAATTAACTTATACTTTAACACAAGAATTAGGTCAAAAAAGTATTCATGATCAGTTAAGATTTAAAAGAATCAAAAAGTTTTGGAAAGGTCGATTGACTTTTATTCAATCTAAATGTGATGAGTTCCAAAACGAAATTGATCGCTTCAAGAATCAAAGAAAAGCAATGTCAATTTCGCTTCAAAAAAAGTTATTTAGCGATTATAAATTTCTAGATGCAAATAATGAAATTGAAACACTTTGGAACATCTTTAAAAATACTCCAACCCGAATTCCACCTTCAGGAGCTGGAGATTGTTGCGCACCTAAATTATTACAATTTGCTTATCAACAAAAATTTGAGCCGATTGCTCTTGCAGAGTTCTGGTGGGGTGTTTCTCCAAATTCCATAATTAGAAAGCATAATTACTTTTATCCTGCTTGTCGCAGTAAATGTGAACCAATATTGGGGCATATGCTTAAAGGTTTAAATGTTGATGTTAATCCAATGCTTTCAAAGCCAGATACTATTGGAGAGATTGAAGAGATTTTTCAAGATTCCCATATTTTAGTTATTAATAAACCTGCTGAATTGTTATCAATACCGGGCAAGAATATTAAAGATTCAGTACTAACGCGTTTAGAAATTAAATACTTGAATCAATTTCGACCGCTTCTATTGCACCGTTTGGATATGTCAACCTCCGGAATAATGATTTTCGCAAAATCAAAAAGAGCTCATAAACATTTACAAAAACAGTTTTTAAATCGAACCTTGAAGAAAAGGTACATTGCATTGCTGGATGGTGAACTTGAGAATAAAGAGGGTTCTATTGATCTTCCGCTAAGAGTTGATTTAGATAATAGACCATATCAAATGGTATGTTATGAACACGGTAAGGCTTCGCTTACCGAATACAAAGTAATATCTATTAAAGATGGAAAAACCCTTATTCACTTTCATCCTATAACCGGAAGAACACATCAATTAAGAGTACATGCAAGTCATGAATTAGGCTTGAATAGATCTATTGTTGGCGACGATTTGTATGGTAAAAAGTTGAATAGATTACATTTACATGCTGAAAAAGTTCAGTTTACCCACCCTGTTAATCAAGAAAAGTTAATGTTTGAAGTAAAAGCAGATTTTGTTTAATTCGGATTAATTAAATCTCCTAAGATCTCTTTTAATGGTCTTACTTTATGAATGTGCTCAATTGCAGGACCTGCACACCACACGGTCTGATAAGTTGCTTTGAATGCTGATTTTCTAATCTTTTTCATTCCCCTTAAAGCAACAAAAAGTTTAATCCATTTTTTTAAAGTCTTATTCTTATTCATTAATTTCTCCCACCAGGCGGCTTTAGTTCCAATGCTTTGTACATAAGGCGTATTTATAACTGTTAAGTGTGAACCTGATAGCTTGGTAGATAAAACAATATCTTTTTCACCATAATCTATTAGAGCTTGTTTGTATTCATTTGAAATTGGAGCTTCACTTGAAGCTAAAAATATTGTTCCCACAGAAACTCCACACGCGCCAAAATTAATGGCTTGATTTACGTCGTTTACATTTGTTACGCCACCAGCAGAGATTATAGGAATTGAAATGTTTTGATTCAATTCTTTAATAAGCTGATCAAAATCATCTGGTCCACAATGACCACCTGCTTTATTGTTTACTGCAATAACAGAATCAGCTCCCATCTCTTCAACTTTTTGAGCATATTTCAAATCCACTACATCGCAAAAAACTTTGATGCCTAATGGTTTGCAAGTTTTAATTGTTTCAGCAGGACTCCCTAAGGACGTGATAATAAAGTCTACTTTCTCTTCTGCAAGTAATTTAAGTTGGCTTAAGTATTTTGGGTTGGAATTATTTACGATTAAATTAATTCCAAAAGGTTTATTTGTTTTAGATTTTATCGATTTTATTGCTTTAATTAGTTCTTCATTCGTCCTGTAATTTAATGCCGGAATGGCAGCTGTTGCACCAGCTTTACATGCTTCTACCACCATTTCAACATTGGACACCAAAAACATCGGTGCAACTATAATTGGATGTTCTATTCCTAATATTTCATTAAGTAGCTTTCTCATATTTAATTACACAAACGTAATTTTATGTGTGAAGGTTCGTTATTCAAAACTTAATATCGATTGTTTAATAATTCCAACACATTGCTTCAGTTCTTCTATAGTGATTACTAGAGGTGGAGCAAATCGTATAATGTCACCATGAGTTGGTTTTGCTAACAATCCGTTCTCTGCCATTTTCAAACAAACATCCCAAGCCTCTTTACCATTTTTAGGTTGAATAACAATAGCATTTAATAATCCCCTTCCTCTAACGAGTTTGATCATATCGGAGTTTATTTTTCTTAACTCTTCTCTTAAAAACACGCCTAACTTTTCTGCTTTCTCCGCAAGGCATTCATCCTTAACCACTTTTAAAGCTGCTGTTACGACAGCGCAAGCGATTGGATTCCCTCCATAGGTTGACCCATGAGTACCTGGCGTAATCACTTCCATTATATGATTATCTGCTAAAACACACGAAACTGGATAAAGACCTCCTGATATTGCTTTTCCTAAAATTAATATATCTGGTTTTACATTTTCATGATCACATGCTAAAAGCTTTCCCGTTCTTGCTATTCCAGTTTGAACCTCGTCAGCAATAAACAAAACATTATTTTCTTTACAAATTTTAAAGGCCTCCATTAAATAACCTTCATCCGGTAAAAAAACACCAGCTTCACCTTGAATTGGTTCAACCAAAAATGCGGCAACGTTAAAATCTATCAAAGCTGTTTTTAAGCATTTCAAATTGTTGTAGGGAATCGAACTTATTCCTGGTGTGTAAGGGCCAAAGTTACCTTTTGCATCAGGATCATTTGAAGCCGATATTATGGTAATTGTTCTTCCGTGAAAATTATCTCCGCAAACTATAATTTTTGCATTGTTGCTTGGAATTCCTTTTTTCTCGTAGCCCCATTTTCGAGCAATTTTTATAGCAGTTTCAACAGCTTCTGCTCCTGTATTCATAGGCAGTACTTTATCGAAACCAAAGTAATTAGTAATGTATTCGGAAAATTCTACAAATGCTTCACTATGAAATGCTCTAGAAGTTAAGCCTAATTTTGAAGATTGATCAATAAGTGCTTTTACAATTTTTGGATGACAGTGTCCTTGGTTCACTGCAGAATATGCAGAAAGGAAATCAAAATACTTTTTTTTGTCAACATCCCAAACAAATACTCCTTTACCCTCAGTTAAGACTACAGGTAATGGATGATAATTTTGTGCACTAAATTTATTTTCTTTTTGAATATGTTGTTTCGTTATGTCCATGATCGAAATTTTAACAATATGTATACTCAGTGACTTAATCTCTCATAAATTTAAACGATATTAAAGTAAACTATTTTAATTTTTTTAATGAGACTCTATACACAATTACTTTCATTACTTATTTTTGTTACAGTTGTTGCTTGTCAGGCACAATTGGATAACAAGACGAAAGCGCACAAAACTATGAACAAAGAAAACTACAGAGATTTAAACGAAGAGGAAAAAAGAGTAATTATAAATAAAGGAACCGAATATCCATTCACGGGTGAATACAATAGCCTCAAAGATGCTGGAGTATTCCATTGTAAACAATGTAACACTCCCCTATTTAAATCGGAAGATAAATTTGATAGTGGAAGCGGGTGGCCAAGTTTTGATGATGCTATTGAAGGAAACGTGAAGGAAATTCCTGATAACGATGGGCGAAGAGTTGAAATAGTTTGTAAAACTTGCGATGGACATTTAGGACATGTTTTTAGAGGTGAGGCATTAACCAACAAAAGCACAAGACATTGTGTTAATTCAATTAGTTTGTCGTTTGAACCCACTGATGAATCACCAAGAGATACAGCTATTTTTGCAAGTGGTTGTTTTTGGGGAACCGAATATCATTTACAAAAAATGAATGGTGTAATTGATACAAAGCCGGGTTACATTGGTGGTCATGTTAAAAATCCAGGTTACCGTCAAGTATGCTCTGGTTTAACGGGTCATGCAGAAGCAGTAAGAGTGATATTCAATCCTAAATTAGTTCGCTATGAAGAACTCGCAAAAATATTTTTCGAAACGCATGATCCTTCCCAAGTTGATGGCCAAGGTCCAGATATAGGAAATCAATACAGATCTGAAGTTTTTTACTACAATGAAGAACAAAAACAGATTATTAAAAACTTAATAAAGCAATTAGAATCTAAAGGAATTAATGTCGTTACGCAATTAACGAAAGCCACTACCTTTTGGGTTGCAGAAGATTATCATCAAGATTATTATACTAAAACAGGTAAACAACCTTATTGTCATATTTACCAAAAAAAGTTTTAAATAGCTAAACTAAACCCATTGACTATCTTTATAGTATTCAATTTACTCAATAAAAAAAATCTTCTAAATTCTAAACAGTATTTTATGAAATATATTTTCACATTTGCAGCGCTGCTTTTTAGCTTTATTGGATTTGCTCAAAACAGTGATGAATTTGCGTCAAAGGCAAAAATTGAATTTGAAAACGATAATCTTAAAGAATCGTTAAAACTTTATGGAAAGGCAATTTCAATAGATACTTCTAATAGTGATTATTATTGCCAAAGAGGACAAGTTTATGTTCAACTTAATAAGTTTCAGGAGGCGTTATTAGATTTTAATAAGTCCATTGTCTTGAATAGCAAAAACGTTGATGCATTCCATAACAGAGCTATTCTTTATTACAGTTCCCAATATCCTGATTATGCAATATTAGATAATAATGAAGCATTAAAGTATGTTAAGAATGATACATTAAAGCATATGTTATACAATAACAGGGGAAACGCAAAAGCAATGAAAAGAGATTTTCAGGGTGCTTATGAAGATTATTTAAAAGTATTGGAATTTGATTCAACAGATATTGGTGCATTAACAAATATGGGAGCCATATTGGATGATTTAGGCAAAGACCAGGAAGCAATTATGTATTTAGAAAGAGCTATTCGTGTTCAGCCTGACTTTATTGGAGGATATGGAAACTTAGCTTTTAGATATATTAAATTGGGTGATTTTGAAAAAGCTTTAAGTTTAAATAACAAAGTTATTTCAATGGATCCAGTGTCCGCGTTGGCTTTTAACAATAGAGGTTTTGTTTATTATAAAATGGGAGATTATAAGAAGGCTTTAATAGATATAAATAAGTCTTTAAAAATGTATCCTTCCAATTCTTACGCATTTAAAAACAGAGCACTTATTTATATCGCTCAAAAAAAGAGGAAGGATTCCTGTAACGATATGGCTAAAGCAATCGAATTAGGTTTTACAAAAATGTATGGTGCTGAAGTCGAAGATTTACAAAAAGAACATTGTAAATAATCATCTAGATAGATCATAAAAAGGCTCTGAAATATTATTTTGAGCCTTTTTTATTTTTATTGAATAATATTCAAAATATATTTTGAGAATCTTCTTAAGCTGTTAACGAATTTATCTCTACCTCAATTGTAAAGGTATTTAAGTCTTTATTCAGTCTAATTTAACCTATTCTAGTATCGATGTTTTATACTTATGTGTTGCTTTATCTGGTTAAACTAAAAAACTATTTCTCGTTAGTTATTGCTTAGATAAATTCAAGAAAGCCATAGATTTAAAAACTAGTTAGTATGAATCCTTTTAATATTATGAACACCTTTAATTTCTTTCAATTTATTACTCAAATCCAATAGTTCTTTTGTATCCTGAACAAAAAGCATAACCTTACCTTCAAAAACGCCATGATCTGAGTCGAATTTTATTGACTTAATTCGGAGCTTTGATTCACCACTAATTAGAGTTACAATTTTACTTACTAAACCAAAATCATCTGTTCCTGTAAAACGAACTCCTGTAAGAAACTCGTTTTTGGATTTATCTTCCCAAACAGCCTTAATTGTTCTGTAAGCAAAGTTGGCTTGTAAATGCATGGCATTAGGGCAGTTTGTTTTGTGAATTTTAATACCATCAACAACTGTAACAAAACCAAAAACTTCATCACCCGGTATCGGGTTGCAACATGGTGAAATTTTATAATCAAAAATATCTTTATCCTCTCCGAGTACTAAAACGTCTTCTTTCTTGAAAGATTTAGCAGTGACTCCATCTCCTTTTGCTTTTGATTTTACAACTTGTTTAAGTAAAGCATCTTCAGCAGCTTTTTGATGTTTATTTCTCTGGGAAATATAATTTTTAATCGCACCTTTTTCAATTTTATGTTCTGCAATTTTTACAAATAATTCAACAGCGTCAGAAGTTCCAAAGTGACTAATTAGTTCGGGTAATAGTTCCGGTGAAGCTTCAGGAATACCTTTCATTATTCGATTATACTTTTCCTTACCATCTGTAGCTATTATTTTCCGATCTCTTTTGACACCGTTTTTAATACCGTGTTTAGCCTTAGCCGTGGTAACAATCTTTAACCATTCTTGCTTAGGGACTTGCTTTTTAGAAGTTAAAACTTCTAGCTGTTCGCCACTTTTAATTTTATAATTTAGAGGAACTAATTTATGATTGACTTTTGCTCCGATACAAGCATCCCCTATTCTACTGTGTATTTCGTAAGCAAAATCTAAAGCTGTTGCTCCAATTGGCAATTTTATAATTTCACCAACTGGTGTAAAGACAAAAATCTCATCAGAAAATAAATTTAACTTAACGTCATCGATGAAATCGATAGCTTGATTATGAGGGCTCTCTAATAGTTTTCTTATTTTTTCTATCCATTCATCTACCCTATTATCGGAATTAGAGCCATCTTTAGATTTGTATTTCCAATGCGCAGCCAAACCTTTTTCAGCAATATCATGCATCTTTTTGGTTCTAATCTGCACTTCAACCCATTTACCTTCAGGCCCCATTACAGTTGTGTGAAGCGATTCGTAGCCATTTGCTTTTGGGTTTGATATCCAATCTCTCAAACGATCGGGTCTTGGAGTATACATATCCGTAATCAATGAATAAGCATTCCAACATTCACTTTTCTCATTTTCCGGTGTAGAATTCAAGATAATTCTAAAAGCAAAAATGTCATAAACTTCCTCAAAAGGAATGTTTTGACTTTTCATTTTTTGAGCAATTGAATAAGGAGACTTTGGTCTTCCAGAAACCTCAAAATCATATCCCTTGTCCATAAGAGAATTAATTATTGGTAAACTAAACTTATTAATATAACGAGTTAATTTTCTTTGACCTTCTTTTAATTTATTAATAATCTCATTGTGAAGTTCAGTTTCTGTGTATTGAAACGCTAAGTTTTCTAATTCAGTTTTAATTGCATTTAAGCCTAAACGATAAGCAAGTGGAGCATATATAAATAAAGTTTCATAGGAGATTTTAAGCTGTTTATGCCTTGGCATAAACTCCATAGTTCTCATGTTGTGAAGTCTGTCTGCCAGCTTGACTAATATTACTCGAACATCCTCTGATAATGAAAGCATCATCTTTCGGAAGTTTTCTGCTTGAATGGAGTAATTAGGGTCAGAATGGTCAATAATACCGCTTATTTTGGTTAGCCCATCTATAATTAGGCAAACTTTTGGACCAAACATGTTGTCAATATCCTCAAGGGTTATCTCAGTATCTTCAACTGTATCATGTAATAATGCAGAAACTATTGAAGTTGTTCCTAACCCCATTTCTTCAGCTACAATTTGAGCAACTGCAATTGGGTGATAAATATAAGGTTCACCAGATTTTCTACGCATTTCTTTATGCGCTTCTAAAGCAACGTTAAAAGCTTTTCTGATTTGTTTTTTATCTAAATCATCCCTTGACTTTTTAGCTAAAAGCAATAACTTTCGATACCTCTTAAGTATTTCGTTTTTTTCTAACTCTACATCAATTATCATACTAAAAATTAAAGCCGTTTAAATGTAAAAAATGTATATAATTCTAAGCTAATAAACTTATTTAACTTTATAAACCCTGCTTTTGTTTCGGAATCAGGAAATAAGTTGAAAAATTACAGCTTATCGCTATTTTCACTAAATTCCATCAAAAGCATACAAGAAATTTTAGAACAAAAACTCAGGTTGAAAATTTGTTTGATTAAATACAAAGCAACTGGCATTTATTTATGGCTGTTTTTATAGAATAGATCGTTTGAAAGCATAAAAAGTGAATTAAATCTTTGTCAGATGAAGATTTTAGTTGGAATTTTTAAAATTCTGATGAAGCTTTGGAAGGTCCTAATTACTGAATTGATAGTAATTTTGTATTTTTATTTTGAAAACTGATGGAAAAAACATGCAAGATGGGTGAACGAAATCCTGAAAAAAGTGTCGAAAAAGCAAATTTATTTGTAGGAAAATCAGATCTTCCTGTAAGAGATGTACTTGCACTTCAAAGAACTAAACTTGCTAACGAGAGGACATTTTTAGCTTACTTTAGAACCGCTGTGGTTTTTTTAAGTTCAGGCTTTGCAATTTTTCAAATAGAATCTCTTAATCAAATAAAAGATTTGGGGTTTATTCTTATGATAATTGGGCCATTAGTCTTGATATTAGGATTCATTCGATTTTTTATTACTCGAAAAATAATACTAAAACATTACAAAAAGATTGAGTAGATAAGCCTATCTAATGGCATTAATAATAATCACAAATACCTTTAAACTTTTCGAGACATCCTTAATACAAAACAACTTTTAGCCGAACTAGTCCATGTTGCATGAATAAACTTTTAGTAATGAAAATCTAAAAACTGAACTTTTTGAGGCTATTGAAGGAAGCAAATCCTTTTCCATTCATGCATTCCAAAATCTGTCATTCTGTTTTAGAACAAATAATTTTAAGGTGATGGACTTGCAACAAATAGAAGGACAGTTTTTCTAAGTCCTATGCTGCGTTTTTAATATTAAAAAATTCTAATCCAGTTTATTTCGATGTTCCTTTAAAAATTCATCTTTGAAAATAATCAAGTTCGAACCAATGAAGTCAATCCAGCATCTTGTCTATTTTTAGGGACAGCAAGGGTTTGAAGAGAATAAAAAAAAGGGATGTTTCTCTTTTTGAGAAAACATCCCTTTCAGTACTCGCTACGGGAGAAAATTTAAACCAAATCGTTGAGTTTCTGGAGGGTTTGAAAAACATAAAATAAATCTTTAACCAATACTTTTATTTAGCAAAAGTTCTATTGTATTAATTTTAAAATAGGTCTTAGATTTTGTGTCCGAATAAAGCTACTAACCCCAAATGGGGTTTTAAAGATTTCACCAGACAGAAAAAATTAAGTTTAGAGAATTAATAGCGACATGTTTTGTCGCTTATTTTTTTTAGATTTAAAAAATGCAAAACAGCGCTAAAATCAAGAGATACTTTAGGATTATTGAGTTCGTTCAAAATCACCCTAAACCCACTCCGAAATTGTTAAAGGAGCGATTGGAGGATGATGGATTTATTCAATCAAAAAGAACGATAGAAAGAGCACTTGAAGAAATACGCAATGAATTTTTTATTGATATCAATTACGATAGAAAAAAAAAGCAGTATGTAGTTTCTGATGAAGAGGAAGGTTATACCCAGCAATTAATTAGATACTTCAAATTGAATTACCAGGCCGAGACTTTGGTTAGTAACTTAGGTAACTCTAAAAAACTATCCAATAATATTAGTTACGACTTTGAGAAACAAATTCAGGGAACCCAATTTATTGGTGATATTTTGGAAACTATTTCCAGTAAAAGGACAATCAAAATAACGCATCAAAAATTTGAGGATGAAGAAGCTAGGGAAAGAATTTTAGCCCCATACTTACTAAAGGAATTCAAGGGAAGATGGTATATACTCGGTGAAGTACTTCATGAATCAGAAAAATTAAAATATCAGATCTTTGGCCTGGATCGAATAACTGATGTAAAACCACTTTTAGAAAAATTTAAACCAACGATTAAAAACCCTAAGAATTACTTTAAAGACATAATTGGCGTTTCAGGTTGGACAAACAAGCTGGAGAAAATTAAAATAGAGTTTTTTGACTCTCAGGGTAAATTTATTAAATCGTTACCTATACATGAATCTCAAGTCGTACTAGAAGATAATAAGGAGAAATTCGTTATTCAATTAGAAATAAAACCAAATTATGAGTTCTATCAGCTTATGCTTGGCTATGGGCCTAAAGCAAAAGTTATTGAGCCAAAACATGTAAAAGAAAGAATAGTAAATGAACTTAAAAAATCCTTAAAGTTGTATGAATAACAAATCAGTAGAAACCCTATAAATTTATATTATGTTCGAAAAAATAGACAAGCAATTAAGAGAATTAAAAAACAAATTAAACTCAAAAAAACATAGACGATAAGCTTGAGTTCGAAATTGAAAACCTCAAAAGGGAGGCAGATGATGAATTGGAAATATTAATGAAAAAAGTCAACCAAAAAAATGAAATAGAGTGGGAAGATTTAGGTGATCGAATAAACGATTTCAGCAACCTGCCTGAACCCAAAAATAGTTGGGAGGAATTTGAAAAAGAAAACTTAGGTTTAATGTTTCCTGATGAAGATGATTATGAGGGTTACAACTGGACAATGGACTAATTCAAAATACATCCAATATTTCTCCAATTCTAACCTCATAATTATCAGAAAATCTCTGCTTTTTAGGACTGCCCTTAATTAGAATTTGTTTTCCTTTTACTCCATGCTGTTTAAAATTGACTAAGTCTTCACCAAAAAGAAAAAACGTAGACTGATTGCAGTCATTGCATACTTCTAAAACTCCAAACATATTTCCTTTTTTACTTGAACGCACGGAGAATTCAAGTACCTCACAGTGAAAAATCAGAGATTCGCCTTTTAACAACTTCAAATCTCCTTTAAGTTCGCTAAAATTAATCCACATCATAAAACCCTACTTTAATTTATCCTTTAAAACATTTAAAAACTGTCCTTTCTCTTTTTGCGAAAACGCATTCATCAAGCTGAAATATAAATGGTCATTATTAACCTTAACGTC